>CAAGKR010124050.1_pt1 | contig 12513 bp, 14 predicted proteins | sample 2556971 | NCBI WGS metagenome assembly CAAGKR01 (sample SAMEA5207829, study PRJEB30636) | soil metagenome | biome: forest; feature: boreal; material: soil | place: USA | collected 2011-09 | depth 1 m | reverse complement strand
GCGATGGCGGCTGGACCGTGCGCCAAGTGGTACACCACGTCGCCGACTCCCACATCAACGCATATTGTCGTTTCAAGCTTGCCTTGACGGAAGACAACCCCATGATCAAGCCCTATCTCGAGGCCCTCTGGGCGGAACTTCCCGACAGCCGTACGCTGCCGGTCGCGCCCTCACTCGCGCTCCTTGAAGGACTGCACCGACGGTGGAGTGTGCTGCTCGAGTCGCTTCCGCCCGCAGATCTCGATCGCACCTTCCTCCACCCACAACAGAACGTGGCCGTCCCGCTGTGGCGCATCTTGGCGCTCTATAGTTGGCATGGCAAGCATCACACGGCGCATATCGTGGCGTTGCGGGCCCGGCGCGGCTGGTAGCCAGCACTGCAGGGGCGACGCAGGCGTTGCCCCTGTGGTGGATCATCCCCCGCCACGACCTCCGCGACCACTACGTCCGCCGCGGCCCTCGTCGCCCATCCGGGTGCGATCGGGGAATTCGCTGCGAAGCTGCGCGACACCATCAAGCATGACCCGCATCTCCGATTCGGGCAGGGCGGCGACCCCGATGATGGTGAGGGCGGGTGGTGAGCTCTTGTCGAGCCCGGCGAGCACCTCGGCACGAATCGACTTGACCGCCGCGGGAGAGACGTCCTTGACGTAGATATTGACCTTCACGATGTCGCCGGACACTCCCCTGGCGGCTCGAACTACCGCCACCAGGTTGACGAGCGCCTGACGCGTCTGGGCGGCGAGATCGCCCGGACCGACGAGCCGGCCAGCCGAGTCGACCGGGACCATCCCGGAGATGTACACGGTCAGCCCGATACGGACCGCCTGTGGCAGTCCCTCCAGCACCGGGACGTTGGGCGCCACCACGGGTTCAGCGGTTGTACTGGGGGGTGTAAAGGTCCTCGGGCCCGGCGTGGTCTGTGCCGTGGTGGGGCCGCAGGCAACCAGGGCAACCAGGAGGAGTAGCGGGAGGATCTGGCGGGTCATCTGGTAGTTCTCCAAGAGTTGGCGTTGGAGCCGTCGGACGATCAAAGCGCTCCACTCCGGCTTCCCGATAGAGACGAATCAGACTGCGGCGGTCGCACCGTGCCGGAGCGGATTCGGCGAGGGTGTTCATGGCCGGAAGTCCCCGGGGGGGTGGCTCTGAAGCCGCCGGCTGTGCATCGTTCCCCCGGGGAGACGTCTCCACCATCGCCTTCAATTCAGGATACTAGCTATGCGTAAGATAATTTTGCTTCTGTGTATCACCGCGGCGGCCACGGGGTGCGTGAGCAAGAAACGGTACGACCAACTGGTTCTCGACCAGCAGCGCGCCACCGAGCAGAAAGACTCGCTCATGGCCGACGTCCTCGCGGCCACCCAGATGGTGACGGATATCAACGTCGATCTGGCCAAGGTCAGGGGACTGGGCGTCAGCCCGGTGTCAACCGGGGATCGGCCCCTCACCGGCAACGCCGAGTCACGCACGATTCTTCTCGGCAAGATCCGCGAAGTCATCGCCAAGCTCGATGCTGCCGAAAAGCAACTGGGCGAGCAGCGGAAGCGGGTCTCGGGCCTGACCGTTCAGCGCAAGGCGCTGGAAGGTCAACTCGCGTCGTTGCAGAAGACGATCGACGACCTGCGTTCGACGGCGCAGCAGCAGGAGGCGTTGATCGGCCAACAGAAGGAACAGATCCAGACCCTGGTCTCGCGTGTTGACACCATGGAGCGGGCCACCGTCGCCTTGACCGCGGTGAACAATGCCGTGCGCGACACGCTCACTCACGCCATCGATCAATCGAACGTGGTGTATTACGCGGTCGGTACCAAGGACGAACTGATCAAGCGCGGCATCCTGGTGAGCGAAGGGAGCAAGTTCCTCATCTTCGGTGGCAAGACACTCCAGCCGGCGCGCGATCTCAAGCCGGAGCTGTTCCAGCGGCTTGATCGCCGTCGTGACACGGTACTGACCGTGCCGGAGCCAGCAAAGGAGTACCGGATCATCACCAGGCAGAGTCCGCAGTTCCTGGCTTCGACGGTGTTGCCCAGCGGAAAGGTCAAGGGCGACTTGCATGTTGCCGACCCGGCGTTCTGGGATGGTGGCAAGTACCTGATTCTCATCCGCGACTGACGCGCAGCGAGGTTGACGTCATGTGTTGAGGTGGTGTGTTGTGGGTTGTCGGTCATGAGCGGGGGCGACGCAGATGTCGCCCCCGTCTCATTGGTGGAGTTCTGAGCGCAGCCGGTCCCGTGCGACCTTGATCCGCTCCTGAACGCGCCGCTTGAGCGACTCGATGTCGGTGATGCCGGTGGTCGGTTCGGGGTCAAGGATCTCGACCACCGCATGGGCCGGGTTGATGCGCCAGTCGTGGCGTGCAATCGCGTCGCGGGTGCCCGAGAGGGCCAGGGGGAGGATCGGGACGCCCGCCTCGATCGCAAGACGGAAGGCGCCGTCCTTGAATGGCAGGAAGTCGCGATGCGGTGACCGCGTGCCCTCGGGGAAGATCATCACCGAGACCTTCCGGTCCAGTCGCTCGCGACAGTCGGCCATCGCGTCCCGCGCGCTGGTGGTCCTGCCGCGCTTGACCCCGACGTCGTGTACCACCCACATCTCCCAGCCCATTACCGGAATACGCATGAGCTCGATCTTGCTGAGCCACTTCATCTCCCAGGGCAGAAGGGAGAGCAGAAGAATGTCGGCGAAGGATTCGTGGTTGCAGACCACCACGTAGGGGTGCCGGGGATTGTCGGGGGGTGTTCCCCGCACCTCGAAGCGCCATCGCGGAGTAAGCCGGACGGGGATCGTCCCGGCGAGTCGAAAGAGTCGGCCGCCGAGATAATTGACCCGGTCCACCGGCCAGCCGATCAGGCCCCAGATCAGGATGAAGGGGAACGCGAGCGCAAGCGCGACGCCGAGGACCGTCCAGGTCCAAAGCGATGCGAGTGTGGTTCGAAGGTCGAAGCAGAACGAATCCATTCCGGCTAGCGACTTCGTCCCGCGCCATAGAGGGCGCGGAGGGCCTCGCTGCTTCCGATGCGCTCAAGAGCCTGCCAGGCGGCGGTCCGCACCCGCTCGTCGTTGTGCTTCAACAGGTGGCTTAGTGATGGAATAGCAGACTCCATTCGGCGGCGACCGGCCACGTCGGCAGTGTCGCGCACCAGATCGGCTTGGGCACTGCCCAGTGCGGCGAGGATCGCTTCATCGGCATCAGCAGATACCGTAAGCGCGTCGATGTAGATCTGTCGTTCGAAGGTGTTCACGGTGCCACTCATCGCGTCGATGAGGGCCCCGACCCCGTCACGTCCCAGCGCCATGATGACCTTGGAGATCACCGGCAGCTGATCCGGGCGGGGCAGCAGGCGTACCATGGCCTCCACAATCGACTGGGGCACCACCCGGCGGCGCTCGCGCGCGAGGATTGTTCGGGTCGCCTCGTTGGCATGCTCACCCAGTGCGGCCAACTCGAGCAGCAGCTCGGCCAGGCGCTCAAAGTCCCGCGCGTCCACTGCTGCGGTGGCATCCCGCAGGATCGGATCGAGACGGGCGGACAACTCGGCACGATCGGTATTTCGATTGGTCAGGCCGTCGGTGGGCGCGTGGGAGATCGCCCCGGCATCGGTCAGCAATCCCGGGATCTCGAACATTTCTTCACGCAGGTCGGTGATGCCACTCTCCTGCTGGCGCGACAGTACCGCTGCCGCGGGCACTGAGACGCGCAGCGCGTCGCGGAGGTCGTCGATGGTTGGATAGAGTGAGGGCACCGCGGCGAACACCTCCGCGACGTCGCGCCAGTTCTGCGGTTGCAGCCCGGCAGGCAGGGCGAGCTGCCTGATGCCATGATCGTTAAGCGCCTTGAGAACGTGCGAAACCCCGGGCGCGTCAGCCGGCAACGGGATGTCGTCGACAAACAACACGCCGTCAACCGACTCGAACGAGACGGAACGGTTGTTCGCTGCTCTCGCGAGCAGGGTGACTGCCTCCTCCATTGACTCGGGATCAGCTTCGGAGGCCTTGACCTGATACAGAGTCGCGGCGAACAGTGCGGTCAGTGAGACGCTCATGCGGTGCTCCGCCCAACGAGGCGTGCCAGAACTGCGGCCACGTTGGTGCAGCGATCATGGCCGGCAGGGATTCCAAGTTCCAGTGCTACGGCGAGTGCCGCAGGCTGTGGCAGTCGAGAACCGTCGAGGACACCTCTTACCGGCCCATCATCCACCATATGTCCCTCGAACAAGTGAATCGCGCGTGCCAGTGTCTCATGGGCGAAGATCGCGTCATGCGTGATCACCAGTGCTGCCAAGCCCCCTGCCACTCGGGTCCGGATGACGTCGATCACCCGTTCTCGTGACGTGGCATCCAGCCCCGCCGTCGGCTCGTCCAGCAGGACCAATTCCGGCCCTGCTACCAATATGGACGCGAGAGCCACAAGCCGCCGCCTCGGCAAGGGAAGATCGTACGGATGCTTCGCTGCCACATCATCCAGACCAAGTTCGTCAAGTATCTTGGCAACCGCTGCCTCGATCCGCTCGGTCGACCATCCAGCCAGTTGCAGGGCGACCGCGCATTCCCCTCGAACAGAGGTGGCAAAGAGCTGGCGCTCTGGCTGCTGAAACAGAAACCCTGCTCGTGGCGCAAAGTGCTCGGGATAGCGACCGGTCGTGACGTGCCCCAGGGTCCGGATCGAGCCGCTTGTCGGCTGCTCGAGCGCCATGGCCAGCCGTAGGAGCGTTGATTTTCCTGCCCCATTGGGGCCAAAAAGCCCCACCGCTTCGCCAGGCCGGATCTCGAATGACACGCCGCCGAAGACCGGCGGGCCACCAGGATATCCGAAGCCCACCCCTTCCAAGGCCAGTATCGGCAGGGTCGCGGGAGTGCCCGATTCCAATGCGGCTGGGGACAACTCCCGGGTTGTCTCCGACACAGACACGGGGACGCGTTTTCGTACCATCCCCAGAAGGGCCTCAGTATCCAGCGGCCGGGGAGAGGACCAGCCGGCGATGATTGCGAGGGTTGCGGCGTCGGTTGTTCCGGCCCCAGCCTGGAGCATGTCATCGCCAGCGAGGAGTTCGCTCGGGACGCCATCGAGGACGACTTCGCCTCCGGCGAAGACCACCAGCCGCCCGGCGATGGTGGCCATCATGTCGGCGTCGTCGCATGCCACGACGACCATGGCCCCTTCACGCGCCATCTGGCCGAGCAGATCGGCGACGAGGATCCGACCCGGGTAGTCGAGCGAGGAAAACGGTTCGTCCAGTAACCAGACCTTCGGCGCAACCACGGCCATCGCAGCGAGCAGAACGCGCTGCGTCTCGCCGCCAGAGAGCTCTCCAGGGGCGCGCTCGGCCAGATGGTCGATGTGCAGCCGGACCATGGCAGCTTGCACCGCGTGGTGGATTCGCTCTCGTGACCACCCGAGATTCATCGGGCCGACCGCGATCTCGTCGCGCACCGAGCGCGCGATGCCGCTCAACTGCAGTGCTGGTGAGGGACCGAGGTAAGCAATCCCCGCGGCCAGCGGGTGGAGTGTCGCGGGATCGTGATCATCAAAATGGAGTCGACCCTGGCGCTCCCCCCCGGTGAGGCGAGGTGCCAGGCCGGCGAAGGTCAGCAACATGGTACTGGTGCCACTGCCGAGCGCACCGGTGAGCCAGGTAATCTGGCCCGCTGCGATTTCGAGATCGACACCAGCCACCGCCCAGTTGTTCTGGGCGGGATAGCGAAAGCGCAACTGGTGTGCGTGCATTCTGGTCATGGCAGGATCCGCCAGGCGATCGCCACCAGCACCAGAAGCAACATCGCCCAGCGCACCAGATGATCGGCGAGGGAATCCCGCGGCGGGTCAATCGCCGTGCGGATTCCCGGCATGGTCAAGCCGCGGGTTTCGAGCGCGAGGGCGTGATCATCGGCCTCGGTGATGACAGCGAGGAGCAGTGGGAAGATGAGCGCCGGAATGGCACGCGCACGAACCAGCAACGATCCCTGAACCCGGAGTCCTCGAGTGCGCTGTGCCTCTCGCAGCTGCCGGGCCTGTTCGCTGAACCGCGCCGCGGCGTCGAGCGTGGCGACCACCAGAAAGGCAACACCGAAGGGCCAGCGCCTCGCAATCGTCGCCTGCAGGAAGCGATGGGGATCGAATTCGGCGGCAAAGGCAAGAGATGCCGTGATGATCACGCCGAGTCGGCTTCCCTGTTCGAGTGCCCAGGCGAGACCCGTTGCGGAGTAGGTGCCGCCCCATGGCGCCGGGAGCCGGCCGTCAGCGCCAAGAAGCCCGTGCATGACGAACAACAGAATCCAGAACGGGGCAGCCACTGCGACGCTCAGGCGGACCCCTTTTCCAGCACCAGCAAGGATTCCCAACAACACCGTGACGACGTACAGGGCGATCGTTGCCCGTGGTGCCGGGAGGATCACCGCCAGCGCCATCACCGCCAGTGCAACTGCCCCTGGCGTGAAGGGATGGGCGCGTCGCATGAGTCCGGTCATTTGCCCACAGCTCGGGCGGCAAGTGGGAATCGGCCCAGAATTCGTTTCGGCAGGGCGCGGAGGAGCGTGCCGACGACCAGGAATGCTGCCGTCTTGTCGAGGACGTCCGTCCCGATCGAGGCAATCGCCACCGCGCCAGAGAGGGGCAGGCCGAGGGTTCGCAGGATGGCACCGACCACGGTGGTTCCGGGGCTGGTGACGCCGCCGAAGACATAATAGGAGATCGGTGCCGAGAGCGTCCCGCCGGCCAGGCCACAGAGAATGCCCCAGCCGACACTCCGCCAGGGGCTCACGAAGCCACCCCGCCGGGCCGCGACCGTGACCAGGATGGCGATCAGCCACTGGATCGGGGTGAACGCCACCCAGAAGTACCCGCCCAGCATGCCGGAGAGGAGTTGGCTCAGGGTGCCTACGATCAGGCCGCCGGACAGTCCGGCCAGCACCGCCACCAGCATCGTCCCGAGGGTATCGAGATAGACCGGCAACCCCAGTTCGGCCACGACGCGGCCAACCACCAGGTTGATCGCCACGGCGGCAGGGACCAGGGCAAAGAGGCGCGGCGAGACATTCACGGGCGTGGTTCCCAGGACGCGGGTTCGGTAGAATGTACCTGAACCCGTCACGGGATTGTCGTCATGTGCGCTGCTGTCATCCTCCAGGCCGAACCGATCGTGAAGCGACTGCACGCGGCCTTCAACCATGGTCTCTCGCGCAAGGAACTGCTGACCAAAGCGGCCAACCTGATGCGCGACACCGGCCCCCCGTACACCTCGGTGTACCTCTATATGTTGCACGGCGAGGAACTGCGGCTCGAAGCGTGGAGTGGGCGCGAGACAGAGCACACCAGTATTCCGGTAGGGAAGGGCGTCTGTGGTATGGCGGTCGCAACTGGCAAGGATCAGAATGTCGGTGATGTGCGTGGCCGGGAGAATTACATCGCCTGCAACCTCTTCACCCGGTCCGAGCTGGTCGTGTTGATTCGCCGCGGTGGGAAGATTCTCGGACAGGTCGACATCGACTCCGACCAGGTGGATCCGTTCACGCCCGACGAAGAGCGCGCCGTTCGACAAGTGGCCGAGGCGCTCGCGGTGCTTCTTTGATCCGCGCTGTTCGCGGGGTTTCGCTATTCGAGTACCGGAGCGGTTCGGGACCGGAGGTTGTTGTCTTGCATGGCGGTCCCGGGGCGCATCACGATTATCTCCTTCCCGGGTTCGATCGCTTGGCGCATGGCCGTACGCTGGTGTATTACGACCAGCGGGGAGGCGGTCGATCGCCGGTCGGGCGGGACGTGCCGGTGGGATGGCGGGAGCAGGTCGATGACCTCGAAGCGCTGCGCGACACCTGGGGACTCGACCGCCTCGATCTCTGCGGGTATTCGTGGGGGGCGCTGCTGGCGATGTTGTATGCCGTGACCTACCCCGCCCGTGTCAACTCGCTGGCGCTGGTCTCGCCGGCACCCGCGGCGTGGCGTGAGCGGGAATGGTACGAGACCAACCTCGAGCGTCGCAGCACCACACCGGCGCTGCTCGCCGCGCGCCGGGAGCTCCAGGCCAGCGGGCTGCGCAATCGGGACATCCCGGCCTACAACGCACACCTGTTCGAGTTGGCCGTGGCAGGATACTTCCACGATCCCGCCCGCAGCCGGGAACTCACCCCCTTCCGGATCACTGGCCGGACGCAGCAGGAGGTCTGGGATTCGCTCGGCCCGGAGTTCGACCTGCGTCCAGCCCTGTCGAATCTCACGATCCGCGCGCTCGTCGTCCACGGCGACGACGATCCGATCCCGCTTGACACGGCGCGTGCCACGGCCGAGGCCCTTGGCGCACCGCTGGTGGTGATTCCCAACTGTGGTCACGTCCCCTATGTCGAGGCGCCCGAGCAGTTTGTTACCGCCCTCGAACCGTTCCTGCCGCGCACATGACCGATTCGCGCCCAGATCCGTTCACGCTCGTCTTCGGCGACCTGGCCGAGACGGACTTTCCGCGAATCCGCGAGGACCTCGCCCAGGACGCCAGTCTTGAGGCGTTCGTGCTGTCGGCCCCGGCGCTGGAGTTGATGGGCCAGCTCCGCCCCGACGAAGGGCTCGGCGAGGCGGTCGACGATTTCGTGGCGTTTGTCTACGCGGCATGGAGGTTCTGGTGCGACGGCAAGCGGGTCATCGCGCTCGAGGCTGCAGCAACTCGCGCACTCTGTCGTCCGGAGTCTCCCCGCGCTCGTGCCGCCACGAATCACCCCCCGGAAACCACACGCTACATTCAGGTCATCCCTCGGATGGTATGGGGGCGACTGGCGAGTGACGAAACCTATGAACCGCTCGATGGCTGGTTTGCGACGCGCACCGGCCCGGCGTTGCGAGTGGTGGCGTGCTTCGGACTCCACTCGGCCCGGCCGGGATTGTCGGTGGTCGTCGCCGAGGGACCAGACCCGGGATTGATCGAGCGTGAGGATGGTTCGGCGATCTTTTCGCCGATGATGCCGGGCGGGGAGCTCGCCGGCCTGTACGCGGTGGCCGCCCCTGAGGAACTTCTCCTCCTCGCGTGGCGCGCGGAGATGGAGGATCTCCCATGACCATAATGGATCGCACCGGAGTGGCACGATCGCTGGAGCTGATCGCTTCGTACATGGAACTGCAGGGAGAGAACCCCTTCCGGGTGCGTGCCTTCACCGCCGCCGCCAAGACCGTGCGGGGATTTCCTGGCGAGCTCGCGGGCGCTCTCGCCGACGGTTCCCTCGCCGAGGCAAGAGGAATCGGTCCCGCGATCATGCAGATCATCACCGAGTTGGTGACCACGGGGCAATGTGTGACACTCGAGCAGCTGCGCACCGAGGTGCCTGCCGGACTGCTCGAGATGCTCGACATCTCCGGACTCGGCATCGCCAAGATCCGGCAGATTCGCAATGCGCTTGGCATCGAGACCCTGCCAGAGCTCGAGGCCGCGGCCCGCGACGGACGCCTGGCCGCGCTGCCGCGCTTTGGTGCCCGGACCGCCGAGAACATCCTCAAGGGCATTGCCTTTCTGCGTCAGGCGAGCGGGTGGCGACTGGCGCATCACGCGCGCGACGAAGCCGCCGCGCTTCGCGAAGCGTTCACCCGGTTGCCCCACGTGCTCGCCACCCACGTGGCGGGCGATGTGCGCCGTTGCTGCGAGATTGTCCGCGACGTGGTGATCGTTCTGGTGGCCGATGTTCCACCGACAGAACTACTCCGGCAACTCGATGCGATCCCCGGGGTCAAGGAAGTCGCCGGGGAGGACGAACGACGCGCCACGCTGCGGTTCGCCGCCGGCGACACGGTGCAGGTCACCGTGACACCACCGCAGAATCTTGGCGCGGTCCTGGTGCAGGCCACCGGAAGCCAACCCCATCTCGCCGCCTTGGCTGCCCGGGCGACTGCCCGCGGGTTCAATCTGGCCGGCGCGGCGCTCTGGCACGGGAGCCGATTCGTCGCGACGCCGACGGAGGAGTCGCTGTACGCGGCACTCGACCTGCCATGGATTCCGCCGGAACTGCGGGAGAGTGGCGAGGAGATCGGCCGGCCAGTCCCGGAACTCGTTGAAGGGCGTGACCTGCGCGGGTTTCTGCACTGTCACTCGACCTTCTCGGATGGGACGTCGTCAGTGGTGGACCTGGTGGAGGCGTGTCGTGCGGAGGGCTATGAGTACGTCGGGATCACCGACCATTCCCGGACAGCGGCGTACGCCGGCGGCCTCTCGCCGGATCGCATCCGATCGCAGTGGGCCGAGATCGACGAGGTCAATCGCACGGTCAGCGGTATTCGTGTACTGAAGGGAATCGAAAGCGATATTCTGGCGGACGGAACACTCGACTACCCCGACGACATTCTCGCGGGCTTCGACTTCATCATCGGGTCGGTTCACTCGCGCTTCAACTTGAGCGAGGCGGAGATGACCGCGCGGGTCTGTCGCGCAATCGCCTCACCGTACTTGACGATTTTGGGGCACCCGACCGGGCGGTTGCTGCTTTCGCGCGACGCCTACCGAATCGACCTCGATCAGGTCTTCGCCGCCGCGGCAACGCATGGTGTCGCCATCGAGATCAATGCCGATCCGCATCGCCTCGATCTCGACTGGCGGGTGCTGGCGCGCGCGCGCGCCCTGGGTGTGATGATCTCGATCGGGGCCGATGCCCACAACGTCGCCGGGTTGGCCAACATGCCCTATGGCGTCGGGGTCGCGCGAAAGGGTGGCCTGGGTCCCGACGACGTGCTCAACTGTCGCCGCGCAGACGGATTCCTCGCCTTCGCGCAGGCACGACGCTCATAATGCCACGCGAGACGAAGGCCGCGCTGCGTGACCGGGCGCTGGCAATTCTCGCCGCCCTGAAGCGGGTCTACCCTGACGCGCACTGCGAACTCGACTTCGCCAATCCCTTTCAGCTGACCGTGGCCACGATTCTCTCGGCCCAATGCACCGACGTGCGGGTCAACATGGTCACGCCGGAAGTATTCCGGCGCTGGCCCGATGCCTACGCGCTGGCCGCGGCGACACAGGAAGAGGTTGAGGAGGTCGTCCGCTCAACCGGCTTCTTCCGCAACAAGGCGCGCAGCCTGATCGGCTTGGCGCGCGAACTCGTCGCCGATCACGACGGAGCGGTGCCCCGCACGATGGTGGAACTGCTCCCCCTGCCCGGCGTCGGACGCAAGACCGCCAACTGCGTGCTGGGCAATGCCTACGGCCTGAGCGAAGGCATCACCGTCGACACCCACGTGCTGCGCCTTGCCATGCTGCTCGGCTTCAGCAAGGAGCGCGATGCCGAGAAGCTCGAGCGCGACCTGATGGGCCTCATCCCGCGGGAGGACTGGGTGATGGTGAGCCACTTGCTGATCTGGCATGGGCGGCGGGTGTGCATCGCAAATCGGCCAAAGTGCGGGGAGTGCGTGATTGCGAAGTGGTGCCCGAGCCGGCAATTGTGATCCTCGATCATCGATGATCGATCATCGATTGATTATCCTTCCGGCTTCACACTACGGAGCACTGTCAGATGTCCAAGACTGCCACCATCGAGACCGCCAAGGGCACCATTGTCGCCGAACTGTTCGACGACGCAGCCCCCGGCACCGTCGCCAATTTCGAGAAGCTCGCCAACAGCGAGTTCTATGACGGCACGCGATTCCATCGCGTCATCAGGAACTTCATGATTCAGGGCGGGGATCCGCTGTCGAAGACCGCCAACAATCCCCGCGCCGGCACCGGCGGTCCTGGCTACCAGATCAAGTGCGAGACCAAGGGCAATCCCCACAAGCATGGCACCGGGACACTGTCGATGGCACACGCCGGCAAGGACACCGGTGGCAGCCAGTTCTTCATCACCCATGCACCGCAACCGCATCTCGATGGCGTGCACACCGTCTTCGGTCAGGTGACCAGCGGCATGGATGTCGTCAACGCCGTCGGGCAGGGCGACGTGGTCAACACGATCCGGGTGAGCTGATCTGTTGCAGGCCGACGTCGCGCTGCTCTGCGATCATGCGCTGGTCGATCAGTTCGGCAAGCTGTCGGTGATCGGAATCTGGCGGCACATCGCCGTGCCCCAGTTTCCGGCGCTGCATCCGCGCGCCCACCTCGTCACGCTGCTGCGTGGCCGGCGTACCGACGTTGGCTCGCACCCGTTCTCAGTCCAGCTCCTTGACCCCTCCGGTACCGTGGTGTTGCAGAATGGCGGTACCATGCATGTGGCCGAGCCGCCGGCGGGGGTGATCGACCTCGAGTCACCGGCGGTGATGGTCCTCGACCTGCCCTTGGCCCTTCCCGGCGATTATGCCTTCGTCGTGGAAGTCGACGGGATGCTGGTGGCACGGGTGCCTTTTCAGGTTGAGCAGGTCCCCGGACCGCCGAGCGGAGGGATGCATTAGCATGCCATCATCATCCTGGTCACGCGCCCGTGCATGGGAGCTGATGACCTCGTGGACGGTCTCTCCCGCACTCCGGGTGCACATGCACGCGGTCGAGCTTGCGATGCGGCACTTTGCTCCGCGCTACGGCGCCGACCCGGAATGGTGGGGCGTCGTCGGGCTGCTGCACGACTTCG
>CAAGKR010509699.1_pt1 | contig 12518 bp, 14 predicted proteins | sample 2556971 | NCBI WGS metagenome assembly CAAGKR01 (sample SAMEA5207829, study PRJEB30636) | soil metagenome | biome: forest; feature: boreal; material: soil | place: USA | collected 2011-09 | depth 1 m | reverse complement strand
GGATCAGGTGGCACAGCAGCAGCATCTTTCGCGTGCCTATATCGATATTCATGGAGAGGATGAGAGTGCGGTGCGCTACCTGGCGCCATTTGTACACACACACTTGGCGGTGTTCGATTCTCAGCAATGCATGGCGCTGCCAGATACTCAGAGCGGACCGGTAGTGTACGTGACCGATCCCAATAGGGAAGATATCGATGCTCTGCTGAAACGCTACACGGTAGCCCGGCTGGTCGAAGAGATCCAGCATCCAGGGGGAGCGCCCTTCAAGCTGTATGTGCTGAGCGCGAAACCCGAGCCGCGGCCAGCTCTACAACTGAGCGGTGGCGTGCAACTCCTTTCTCCACAGGCGGAAGTGCTATCCAGTCCGAGCAGAGCTTCACAATGGGTGGCGACACGCTGGACGGTACAAAACATGCAGGTACCGCAGCCACGTACTACATATCAGTATGTCTTCAACTCCCAGTTGGAGGGGGGGACCACGGGTGGACAACAGCAACTCTGCGAACTGTCGAGAACGTGGCCAGGTGACCAACTCATCCCTTTCTTCAAACTTGTTGGGAATGCTCCCAGGCATCTGGTAACGCAGGTCCAGACGTTCTCCTCAGGGCCTCAGCACTACGATCGGGGTTCGCTGAAGCTGGTCACTTCCTCCTCTGTGGATACTTCGCGGATCACCTTACAGACAGCGAATGGCAGAAAGATTATCAGTTTATCCATATCTGTCGTAAATGCACCAGCATCAAGCTGAGGTAAGCTCTCTTTCGAATTGAGGAAATCATTGTAAAGAGTCACGAGAATTTTGTAAGCCATTCGTGATATGCTACATAGCATTTGTAGCATCCCTGTGATATTGGGGACGCATACTTATGGTGGAAGGGTATGCAGCAATCTGGCGAGGCGCACTTTCACTCTCGCTGGACGCTATCACTCCTCGGTAATCGGTAGTCGTCTTGTGGTTGCTGAAAGGCGGGTATATATATGTCTAGAAATCTTGAAGACTGGGAAGCCCAGCAAGAAGCCAAACACGCGGCCGCTCACAAAGGAGGTCCTCTCACCTTCTTAGCAGGGGGAGGTGCAACGGCCAGTAGAAGAGAACGGGAAGAACGGCAGGTGTCGGACGAACTCGCCCGGCAGGCACGGCATAAGAAGGTGGTCGAATCTGCGATGAAGGCCTTACGTGAGGCTATGTTCCCCGATGAGGTCGCGCACTTTCGAGATGCGCTGCTCAAGCTCGACCTGACTCCAGTGGAGCAGGAGGAGCTGCGAGAGTTGCTATGGGAAAAAATTGGGTGAGATTGACCCGGGGCAGCAGAGAAACAGTGATAGGATCGTGATGAAAGGCGATTCCTCTGAGAGACATTTGTGAGGCAATTGCTCTATTGTTGAAGAAAGTGGAAATACGGGCCGGGAGCCGATCTGGTTTGAGTTCCACGAGGAAGAGCCTATTCGCTTTCCTGCAATTGATCATCAGCAGCGACCGTGCTCACAAGCGTTAAGCCGGTGTAGTACCGGTCGGAGGCCACACTAGCAGCCAGAGGAGTAGCCAATGTCTCCGTTTCATATCATCGTAATTGGTGCCGGGTCTACCGGCGCTGCGACGGCGCACGACCTCGCGCTGCGCGGCTTCCGTGTCACGGTTATTGATCGTGGGGAAGTGGCCTCGGGTACAACTGGTCGCAATCACTGTCTGCTCCACTCTGGTGGCCGCTATTGCGTCACGGATCAAGAATCCGCCAGAGAGTGCATCGAGGAGAATACGATTCTGCGGAGCATCATGCCGGATCTCCTGGAATTGAACGATGGCTTGTTTGTCGCGCTCACGGAAGCCGACCTCGCCTTCAAAGAGCAATTCCTGGAAGGCTGTGCGGCCTGTCGCATCCCCGCGCGCGAGATCTCTGCCAGGCACGCGCTCGACATAGAACCTTTCCTCAACCCTGAGACCCTTGCTGCTGTGCAAGTCCCTGATGGTGTATTCGAGCCTTTCCGCTTTTGTCTTGCCTTCCTCGCGACGGCGCGCCTGAACGGTGCCGCCGTTCGCAGATATACCGAAGTCACCGACATCATCTGTTCGGGCAAGAGCGTGACGGGTGTCAAGGTCAAGGATTATTGCACCGGCCGGGCCGAAACCATAGGCGCCGACCTGGTTATTAACGCGGCGGGTCCCTGGGCGGCAGAAATCGCTGCCAAGGCAAGCGTATCGGTCCCCGAGGTGCCGACGGCGGGCGTCATGGTGACGCTCGATTGTCGCCTCAACAATATGGTCTTGAACCGTCTCAACAAGCCATCCGACGGCGATATCGTCGTGCCGCAGCGCGCCACCTCGACGATTGGAACCACGTCGTGGACGGTCGAAGACCCCGACTTGATCACGATTCCCCCTGAACATGTCGAGCGGATGATTACGCAGGGTGAGCTACTGCTGCCGGTTGTGCGGAAGATCCCGATGCGCGCGAAAATGGCGGTGGCACGGCCTCTGATCGCCAGGAGCGGCGGAGACGCGCGCGAGGTGAGCCGCACCTTCGAGTGTTTCGATCACGCGTCCGACGGAGTGGACGGCTTCGTCACCATCGCCGGTGGCAAGACCACGACCGCGCGTGCGATGGCAGAGCGGGTCGCCGACATCGCCTGCAAAAAGCTTGGCATCGAAGCGGTGTGTCGTACACGCGAGGTGCCGCTCGCCTCGTATCGTTTGTTCTATCAGGGAGGTGTACTATGACACTGCTCGACGTTTCGCTTCGGATCTTCCGCTACAAACCGGGTGAGCCGCCCCATTACGACACAATTACTGTCCAGGTGGCGGATACAGCCCACGTGATCGATGCCATCGACGCGGCATGGGCTACGCACGATCGCAGCCTCACCTTCCGCCGTGCCTGCCATCATTCCTCCTGCGGTTCATGCGCTTTGCGGGTTGATGGCGTCGAAAAACTGCCGTGCATCACGCGCCTGGTCGATGTATGGGATGGACATACTCCCCTGCGACTCGATCCGCTGCGCAATTTCCCGATTGTTAGCGATCTGGTCGTGGATGTGAGCGGCTTTTTCCAGCGCATGTCGGCATCGGAGATGACCATCACGCGCGACTCAGAGCCGTTCCTGCCGCTTAGCGTAGACGAGATGGCCGGCGGCCTACAATCCCAACCCGTCGAATTACCAGACAATCTGTCCCGCTTCAATCGCTTCGAGAACTGCATTGAGTGCGGCATCTGTATGAGTGCCTGCCCGACGATGGCTGCTGATGATAAGTTTCTGGGGCCTGCGGGCCTGGCCGCTATTTACCGTACCTGTCAGAAAACCGATGACCCGCAAGTAAAGGCGCACTTGCTGGCGCTGGCCGATGGCGAACATGGCGTCTGGCGCTGCCACAGCGCTTTTGAATGCCTGGAGGCCTGCCCGCAAGCCGTTGATCCGGTGGGCAAAATTATGGCGCTGCGCCGCGAGCTCATCGAGCGGCGATTCAAGAAGAAAGCGAGAACGTAATCATGGTCACTCTCGATCCACCGAAAGTACGCCGCGCGGGACGCTGGTTCGACGTGAGGCGGCGCAAGCTAGGCATGTGGGCTTATGCTCTCAATCGCATCACCGGTATCGGGCTTGTGGTATATCTGTACCTGCACCTGGTCATATTGAGCCTGCTGACGCGCGGCCCAGGTGGCTGGGATGCCTTCGTGTCGCTGGCGCGCTCGCCGTACATCCTGACGCTCGATGTCGTTTTGCTCGCCGGTATTCTTATTCATGGTCTTAATGGCATACGCATTGCGCTGACGGGCTTGAACGTAGGGGTGAGGGCACAAAAACCTCTTTTCGTTATGCTGATGCTTGTTGCTTCCATAGCGCTCTTAATTGCTGCATTCAAGATATTTGGAGGGTAAAGGCGATGGAAAATCCGTTTGCACAGGAGCCAAAAGGGACCTCGGGCTGGCTATGGCAGGTGATCACTGGTGTCGGCTTAGTGCTCTTGCTCGGCCTGCATATCATCGCGCAACACTTCATCGCCACAGGAGGGTTGCGGGACTTCGCCGAGGTGCTCGCATATTTGCGCAATCCTGTCTTCCTCGTGCTCGAAGTGTTGTTCCTCGTCGTCGTAGCCACCCATGCGATGCTCGGAGTGCGTGCTATACTGCTAGATTTCGGAATTTCTACTCGCGTCGAGATGCTGCTGAGTCGCGCGCTCACAGGGGTGGGAGTCCTGACGGTCGGCTACGGGTTGTGGGTGACCTGGGCCGTTATCCATTGAAACCCAAACCCTTGACACTGGCATAACAGTATGTTATATTATCTATAGCAATTCGCTATTGCTGCTGGTAGTATGGAATGATTGACACTGCTTGTTATCGAAAATCACGTCTGAGTATGGTATGATACGCCTGTATTCTGGCTTGTAGGCGCGTTGTTCAGCTTATGGAGGAAAAATACCATGTATTCGCGCCGCGCTCGACGCAAGCCGATTGCGTTGCTGCTGTTTCCTGCTTTACTCATTGCTGTTGTGCTTGTTGTACTCACCCTCGCCTTTAGTGCCGTGTCTGCCCATGCTGCTTCCAGTGGGGCGCACGTTGATGTTGTGACGCTGAAAAGCGATATCAGTCCGGCCTCCCTTCACTATTTGACGAGCGCCATCACAACCGCCGAAAGCGATGGGGCGACCGCGCTAGTAGTTGAGATCAACACCCCCGGTGGCGATCTTGCTTCGATGGAATCGATGAAGATTGCTGAACTCAACAGCGGGGTGCCGATTATCTCCTATGTTTCCCCAACGGGTGGATGGGCCGCCTCCGCGGGCGCATTCGTGACGCTGGCTGCTCCAGTGGCTGCGATGGCTCCAGGAACCACAATTGGCGCGTCCAGTCCCGTCACCAGCACGGGTGGCGATATCGGCAGCACCGAAAAAGCCAAAATCGAGGGCGTCCTGACCGCGGATATGACCAGTATCCAGGCTCGTTACAACCGCGGCGTTGATCCTGCCTTGAAAATGATTACCAATGCGACCGCGTACACAGACCAGCAAGCATACGACGACAAAATCATCGACCTGCGCGCCAGTAGTTTGAGCGATCTGCTCTCACAGGTTGATGGCAGAAGTGTGATGCTCAATTCCGGGCAGGTGACGCTGCATACGATAGGAGTTAGCATCCAGACGATCAGCGCGTCAACCTTTGACACGCTCTACTCGTTGCTTCTCGACCCGAATGTGATCTTCTTGCTCTTCATTGTTGCCGTCGTGGGCCTTTTCGTGGAGATTTCGCACCCGGGCATAATTTTACCCGGCGTGGTTGGAACTATCTCGCTGATCCTCTTCCTCTTCGGGGCGGGATCGATTTCGCCCAACTGGGCGGGTCTGGCATTAATGGCGCTGGCTTTCGTGCTGCTGGTATTGGATGTCAAGTTGACTACGCATGGCGTGCTGACGTTGGGCGCGATGGCGTCGCTCATCTTCGGGGCGTTGCTCTTTTTCAATAGCGGCGGGCCATATGCGGGGCCGCAGGTGAATATCGCCCTTGTGATTGGCATGGCGAGTTTTGTAGGCTTGCTTGGTCTGTACGTGGTCATAATAATCGTGCGCATTCGCAGGCAGCGCGTAATGACGGGAACCGAGGGTATGATCGGAGCGATAGCGGTTGCGATGACACCGCTCATGCCGGAGGGCAGGGTCGATTACGGGGGTGAAAACTGGTCGGCTGTGCTGGATAACCCCGCCATTTCCCTTGATCCAGGTTCTGAAGTACGTATCGTATCCGTGGAAGGGCTGCGTTTACACGTTGCTCCCGCGTCCGAAAGATTTATTAATTCTCCCTCTGGTTTGACTCAAAGGTAAAAGGAGGCATCACATGGATTCTGCAACTGTCATACTCATCGTAGTTGGTATTGTGGTAGTTATCCTGATATTGTTGCTCTTGTCGGCGATTCGTGTTGTGCAACAGTATGAGCGCGGCGTGATCTTTGTACTTGGACGTTTGATTGGCGCGAAAGGTCCCGGCATCTTTCTGGTCCCGCCGTTTATCACGCGCATGATTAAGGTTGACCTGCGTATCGTGACCTTGCCGGTGTCGCCGCAGGAAGTGATTTCGCGCGATAACGTAACTATTAAAGTCTCTGCCGTCGTCTACTTCTACGTGGTTGATCCGGCGGCGGCGGTCGTCAACGTCATGAACTTCATCCAGGCCACCACGCAGATTGGTATGACAACTCTGCGTAACGTGCTTGGTCAGTCTGAACTGGACGAGCTGTTGTCGCAACGCACTAAGATCAACCGCGAACTGCAAGCCATCATTGACGAGCACACCGAGCGCTGGGGAGTAAAGGTCACGGCGGTCGAAATCAAAGATATCGAACTGCCAACTACTATGCAGCGCGCGATGGCGAAGCAGGCCGAGGCCGAGCGTGAGAAACGCGCCAAGATCATTCATGCCGAGGGTGAGTTGCAAGCTTCGAGCCAGTTGGCTCAGGCGGCTAGTATCATCGGTTCGCAGCCCAGCACCCTGCAATTGCGCTACCTGCAAACGCTCACAGAAATCGCAGTGGAGAAGAACTCGACCATCATCTTCCCTCTGCCGCTTGACCTGATCGAGCCGTTCTTGCAGATTGCCAGGAATAACGCGGCATCGAATACCAATGCGGTGAATGGGCATGATGGGTCTACGTCCACGCGCCCGGTACCACCCGTAACGCAACAGCCCTACCAGGGTTAAAAGCGCAAAAAGCGGGATGAGCATGAGGTGCGCACTTCATGCTCATCCCGCTTTTTTTGTCTACTCTATATGGTGTGGTTCTCGCCCTGTTTGCCGCGCAGGTATTCAGCGCAGGTGTTGTAGGTTTCCTCAGAAATAAGGCCACGCGACTTGTAATAGGTGAGCATTACATCTAGTTTCAGAATACTCATCAGATTATAGCCATGCCGCCTTAGCCGTTCGGCTGCTCCATGCTCGCGGTCGACCAGTACAATGACATCCTTCACCTTTAGCCCGTTCTCTTGCAGGAGTTCGGCTGTTTCCAGGATGCTGCTGCCTCGTGTTATCAAGTCGTCGATAATCAGAGCGGTCTCGCCTGCATTGAAACGGCCCTCTATGCCGCGCTTTCCAGTACCTTCTGGTCGAATACGGGCGTAGATCAATGGGATATTGGTCTCCAGCGAGTAAGCCGAGGCCAATAATAGGCCACCAACCGGGACCCCGGCTACTACAGCAAAGGGGTGAACGCGCGGGCGTCGCAGCGACTGTGCCAGGTTAATTTCCTGTTGCATGAGTTTGCTGGCGACACGTAACGCGGTCGGGTTACTGATAAGCACCTTGGGGTTGACAAATACCGGGGAACTAACGGCTGATTCGCTTACGGTGAAATTTCCAAATTGGACGCCTCCAAGATCGTATAGTGTCTGCGCCAACCAGAGATTGTCCAGTGATTGCTCTTTCGCCACCTCTCAGCATCCTTTCTCAACAAGATTTAGTGTTGTGCGTTTTCAGTATAGCATACAGAATGCATGAGTGTCATTATACTGTCTTACTGCTTCTCCCTGGTAAGCACTATGTCTCTGATCTCATCCAGACGCATATGCTGGTATTCGAGTTCAGCTCTCAGTTTATCTATGTGCGTTTCGACAAGCCTTAGCTCTGCATAAGCCTCCTCAATGATCAGGTGGTAACGTGACGGCGGCCAGCCAGGGCCGTCATATTTATATCGTTGATACTGGCTAAGGTATCGCAACCGATTTTAGGAAATGTGGCAAAGTATAGACAAATCTGGCGTTTTATGATGTCAATAGCACCTCATAACCAGTATCCTTACACTTCATTATCATTACCACATAAGCATAGCATAAACGGGAAGTATTTCGAACAATCTACTGCCATCTGCCTGACAAAGCAGCATCTTAGCCTCTACTATTATCAGACGCATATCTGACACTCAAGTTAATCTCAATGACTAGCCCATTGAGCGAAGGCGACTCTTGAGGAAGTCTGTTGCCTCACCAGCGGTGGTAATCTTCTCCATCTCTTCCGGTTTGATGTCTATGTCAAACTCTCGTTCGATCTCCATCATAAGTTCGACCAAATCGAGCGAATCGGCGTTGAAGTCCTCAACAAAAGAGGCTGTGGGGGTAACGTCGCTTTCTTCCAACCCAAACTGAATCATGAGTACTTTCTTGAGCCGTTCGGCTATGGTAGAAGTTGCCATCGCTTTTGTTCTCCTTGTATCTTGTCCTGAGCCTCTTTGAGCAACCTCTTGTACTCGATGACTAAAGGATGGTCTGCATGCTCCACGTTGAGCCGAAAGTTCCTGTTCGTTGTGACCGAAGGAACCTCTGGAAAGTTTAAGTTCTTGAGTAGATGAATACCGTCAGTGGTCTCGCTTCTCGCGCTGATCTCTTTGACCTCGATACCACGCCTTCCCAGGTCGTGAATGAACTCCATGAGGCCAGCAATCAGCCGTAGTCCATATGCACGCTTTGCTATGCGGCTGATTCCAGGCAATACCCCTACCGTTCTGATATAGAGATGAATATGCTGACCTACCTCAAAGTGTTGGATATCATCAGGCCAGATAGGTGGCGTCACTTGGGTGGCAAGAATTTCTTCTATCTTTGCCGGAAGCAACGGTAACACAAATGCACAGCCGACGAGCCGATCTTGCTCATCGCGCAGTACAAAGCCCGTTGCCGGATTCTTCTCTAACCATTCAGCCCGACGCGCCAAATTGGAAGAAACATGGAAGATGGATTGAATAAGTTCGCCACACTCAGGTAAATCATTTGGAGTGGCTAAACGAAAGGTGCTAGAGAGCACTTCCGGGGTTTGCTTGACAGCAAAAAAAGCCTGTAATTCGATAGCAAGCTTATCTACTTCTTCTTTGAGGTAAATCCCCTGTTTCCTGTTAGGTGGAATAATCCGTTGAAGATGGCCAGCTTTGACATGATTGTACAACATACCCTCAGTCGCTTTCTGAAGTGATACAGCCGCAAGGCCAACCACTGGATGGGACCATCGGCAAGGACTTCGGAGAACTACTCTACAAAGGCAAGCCCGGAGAAATCCATGTCCCTGGAATGATCTGGATGTACTGTGATGCGGCCTTTGCGTAAGGCTTCCGCTGTGGGCGGGAGCTCATGCTTCAGCATGAGGATGGAGACTGGTATATGCTGACTGACCAGGAGTTTACGGCCCTCATCGCCCAACACCTGCCAGCCAACTTACCAGCCATGACCCTTGCTCCCTGGAAACGGGGCTGGTGTATGACCTGGCATTATCAACCGTTCCTGGACGAAGAGGTGGAAGCCTACGGTGAAGATGAGTCGGAAGCCGCTTTGTGTGAGGGGATGTACTAGCATACGTAAGCCACGCGCACCTCAAGGAGAGAACAACCGATGACACAGCAGCGCCAGCGACTAGTATCGGGGCAGTCACAGACCCTCACCAAAGCGGTCACGCACATCCGCTTGATCGAGGTCAATCCGGGCAAGCTTGCTGCCCTGGATGCCTTGGCACCGGTCTATCTGGCGCTGTGTCAGCAGTATGTCACTTTGTTTTGTATCGAGGAATCCCCCGATAAATTTCATGCCTCTGTATTCACAACTCCCTTATCAGAGCGTTGGCATCGGGTTGCTATCCAGCAGGCGGCAGGCATCGCGAAGTCCTGGAGAACCAACCGTGCCAACGCCTATCAGGATTATCTCGACGACCTCCTGGACTATCACGAACAGCAGACTGATGGCGCGCTGGACGCACAGGCAGACGAACCAACCTGGAAGGAGTGGGACGTTCCCACGCTCCGCTAGACCTGCATTCAAGCCAACGCCAACGTCGTCGCGCTCGAACCCTCGCAAGACTCCACCTTTGACTACTGGTTGAAGATCAGCACGCTGGAATTCCGCAAACTCCTGTTTGTTCCGGTGAAGTTAGCAGCCTATCATCGCAAGACAGTGGAAGGCAAGACCCTCAATACCAGCGTTACCCTCAATACCAGTGTTACCCTCAATAAGCGTAACACTGGTTGGTGGCTGACACTCGGTTACGATGAGGTGATACCAATCCAGACTGAGCCATCTGCGCCTGTGATTGGCGTCGATGTGGGGATTGCCAACTTTGTGACCACGAGCACGGGCAAGCACTACGGCACCTTTCATGGCAAACTGCGTGAGCGGCAGAAGCGCGACCGGGAGAAGCGGCGGCGCAAAGCCAAGCTGCGCAAGTGTCTCGAAAAGAAAGGGGTCGAGACACTTCCCTCCACTAGCAGCAAGAGCGGGCAACGCTTAATCCGGCATGTGCGTCAAGAGATCAATCGGGCGGTCAATCAATATAGAGCATCGCTGGGGAGACGATAAACTGCGCGCCTGCAAGGACAGGAAAGCCGTCAAAGACTTGTTGCTGCAGCGCCATCAAATATGGAAGCAACAAAACGGTTGGCCGTAGTCCAACCGCCCGCCTAGTTCGTTCGTCAACAGGCGTAGATTAAGGCCGATATCTGGGCAAATGTCCTATTTGACTGGATTGAGGTAACTATGATACCCTGATTCCTGAAATGTATGATCGCGATAAACAATCAGATTCGACGGGTGAACATCTATGCCAATTGTGAGTGTTATACAGGTAGGGAAATCGTTTGGGGCTGAGCGCATTTTTGAGGGTGTCAGCTTTCAGATTGATGAGCATGATCGTATCGGGCTGGTTGGCCCCAATGGAGCAGGAAAAACCACACTAATCAACATGCTGGCCGGGCGCGAAGAGGCGGATGAGGGAAATATCGCGCTGGCTCGCACTATTCGTATCGGCTATCTAAAGCAAATCAATGATTTTCAACCAGAAAATACGCTGCGCGAAGAAATGCTGACTGTCTTCGACCAGGTGCGTGCGTGGGAACGCGAGCTGGGAGAGCTTACCCATCAGATCGAAGCTGCTGCGACACAGGCGGACACTGCGGCGCGCGAACAGATTTTACAACGATATGCAGACCTTCAAATACGGTTCGAGCACGCCGGGGGCTATGCTTACGAAAATAAGGTAGATCAGGTGCTTGACGGCCTGGAGTTCACACGCGAGCTACAGGAATCGCCCGTCAGCCATTTGAGCGGCGGCCAGCAAACACGCGCCGCGCTTGGCAAACTGCTCTTGCAGGAGCCTGATCTGTTGTTGATGGATGAGCCGACCAACCACCTTGATCTGGCTGCCCTCGAATGGCTGGAAACTTATCTGAATGGCTGGAAAGGCGCGATGGTTATCGTGGCCCACGACCGCTACTTTCTCGATAAGGTGGTATCGCGTACCATTGAGATGGCTTTTGGGCATATTGAAGAATATCCGGGCAATTATACGCGCTACCTGCAACTGCGCGAGGAGCGCATGGAGCGTCGCCAGCGAGAGTACGAGGCGCAGCAGGCGCAGATCGCGCATACCGAAGACTTCATCCGCCGTTATAAGGCAGGTCAGCGCAGTCGCGAGGCACGGGGCCGTCAGAAATTGCTGGATCGCATGGAGCGCGTGCAACGCCCGCAGGATTTCCCTGAGATACATTTCGAGTTTAACTCGGTTGTTGGCAGCGGCCAGATGGTTTTCTCGACGCAGAAACTCGTGGTGGGGTTTCCTGCGGCTTCGGCTGGCGATGAACCGAAGGCGCTGGTGCGTGTCGCGGACCTGGAACTGTTGCGCGGGGATCGTGTCGGACTGCTGGGGCCGAACGGCGCTGGCAAGACGACCCTGTTGCGCACTCTCATCGGAAATATTTCGCCGTTGAGCGGCCATGTCTACCCTGGCCATAACGCGCGTATTGGGTATTACTCTCAGACACATGAAGGTCTGAATCTTGAACGCACCATCGTGGATGAAATTCGCCAGGTCAGCGTGTTGAGCGAGGATGGAGCGCGCAGCTTTCTGGGGCGTTTCCTTTTTAGCGGCGACGATGTGTTTAAGTCGATTGGTTCATTGAGCGGAGGGGAGCGCAGCCGCGTGGCCCTGGCGAAACTAACGCTGCAAGGCCCGAATGTGTTGATACTGGATGAACCAACCAACCATCTTGATCTGCAATCGCGCCAGTTTCTGGAAGAGGAGCTTGGCGAGTTTGAGGGTACCCTGCTCTTTGTCTCGCATGATCGTTACTTCATCGATAGTCTCGCTACAAAGGTTTGGGTGGTCGAAGATGGTGTGCTGATCCCCTATATGGGGAATTATACCGACTATCGCACGCGCAAACGTCCAATTGTGCTCGATGTGCCAGAGCCGATCAAAAACAACAATAACGCTCCGGCTCGCGTGAAAACAAGCGCATCTCCCTCCCAATCCGGCCAAAAGAAGCAGGCCAGAGTCAAAGTGCGTTCTATCGAAGATGTTGAGCGTGAGATCGATAAGGTGGAAACGCGCGTAAAAACGTTGGAGGATGAGCTAGCGCAGGCCGCGTTGAAAGGCGATGCCGCGCAACTCACACAGCTTTACGCTGATTATGAACAGGCGAAAACGCGGGTTGACGAGCTTTTGGTTGAATGGGAGCAGCTTGGGGCTGCATCATGAGGTGTGGGTGGTCGCCAGGGCGGGGGG
>CAAGKR010301683.1_pt1 | contig 12519 bp, 14 predicted proteins | sample 2556971 | NCBI WGS metagenome assembly CAAGKR01 (sample SAMEA5207829, study PRJEB30636) | soil metagenome | biome: forest; feature: boreal; material: soil | place: USA | collected 2011-09 | depth 1 m | reverse complement strand
TACTCCTGGGTTATCTCTACCTGATTGGGCGTATTCCGGATATTCAGCGCGTTTTTGGCTATCACGGCGCGGAACACAAGGCCATCAATGCCATGGAGCAGGGCGATCCGCTCGATATCCCACATGTGCGCCGTGCCTCGCGTGTGCACACCCGCTGCGGCACAGGCTTCCTGCTTCTAGTCATGGTCGTCTCGATCTTTGTCTTTGCGTTTATCGTGACATCCTCATTGCCGCTTCAAATTCTCTCTCGCATCGTGCTGGTGCCTGTCGTGGCGGGCATCTCCTATGAACTGATGCGCCTTGGCGCTGCCAATTATCGATTTCGTATAGTCAGATGGCTCCTTGCTCCAGGGTTGGCTCTGCAGGGTTTGACGACCCGCGAGCCTGATGATAGTATGATAGAGTGTGCAATAGCTTCTTTAAACCGAGTAATGCAAAGAGATGGGCTGGCCGTGCCAAATGGCGAAGAGAGCAATAGTGACAGCCCAATCCAGCCCGAGAGACAGGGCACCGAAGTATAGTAGGGGCGACCCTTGCGGTCGCCCAGGTGCTATCCCGGCCCTGCTATAAGGAAAATATAGAAAGATATTCCCAACATGTCGTCTGATCCAACAATTACGCCTCCACCTGTAGATGTGCCGAAAGACGCACCCACAATGGAACTGCCCCCACATGTGAAATTCTCTGGTTCACGCTGGTTTTTCACCGGGCTGGTGCGTCTCTCGTATCGCGCCTGGACACATATCGCAGCGCGCCTCTTTCCTGAAGACTCAAAATCGGAGCAAATGGCTCAAGCTCTGCATATTCCCCTGCCTGACAAACTCAACATGAGCTGGGTGACTGAGCACCTGGCCGTCGGCGGACGCGTGCACCTTGCCGACATTCCGGCCCTGGCGCGAACGGGCATTACGTATGTCGTCGATACTCGTTCGGAGTATTGCGATGACGCCCAGGCGCTGGCGCGGGAGCACATCGAACTGCTCCACCTCCCGGCTCCTGACACCCAATCGTTAACCATCGAACAACTGCGGCAGGGCGCAACCTGGGTACATGAAAGAATTGAACAAGGGGGTCGCTGCCTCGTCCATTGCGAGCATGGCGTCGGGCGCAGCGTCCTGCTCACCTGTGCCGTGCTGGTCTACAGGGGGTTGTACGCACAGGATGCCCTGGCATTGGTGCAGGAGAAGCGCTGGCAGGCGGCTCCCAATCACAGGCAGGTAGCGCGGTTGAGAGAATTTGAGGCAGACTGTGCAGCGCAGCGCAGGGCATAACGTTCGATGGCCTGTGCTACTCCATCCTCCCAATTGCTGGCCGTCACCGCGTCGGCGGCAGACTTCACACTCTCCGGCGCCTGACCCATAGCCACGCCCCAGCCGACAGCTTTAAGCATCTCTGTGTCGTTGTTATTATCGCCAAGGGCCATGACATCCTGCAAAGAGATACCCAAGGACGCTGCCAGGGTTGCCACTCCGCTGGCCTTAGAGCAACCTTTATCCATGACAACCAGTTCAGCGCTATTGTAACTGCCGCGCTTGATGGTTGTCCAGGTGCAGTTCAGCGCGGAAATTTCTGGAATCACCGGCGGGATCGCCTCTTCCGCCGTAAAGGCAACGACGCGCAAAGGGTCGGGATGTCCCACGCAAAGGGAATCATAGGGCATGCGCCGCATGCGCTCAGGAAAGGCTGCAAAGTAGGCATCAATCCAGAGATTATCAAGTTCAGCCGGACCTGTCCATATTTCTTCCGCCAATCCACTATTGGGATGCACCACCGGCTGGATGCCGTGCTGCGCCAGGACATTTACTGCCTCCTGAGCAACCCCTGCCTTCAGCGGGCGGCTGGCGAGAATAGTCGCCTGCGGGTGCTGGACAATTAATGCTCCATCATACAGAATGATCGGACCTGTGAGGCCTAAGTCGTCGGCGACCTGGGAGGTATTACAGTAGCGACGTGCCGTGGCTAGCGTCACCACGATGCCTGTCTGTTGCGCGGCCTGTACTGCCGCCCGTGTCGAGGGTGTAATCTCGCCCTTGGGATTCAGGAGCGTGCCATCGATATCTATAACCAGTAATGATATGTGTGTTGGTGTTGTTTCCATACTTCATCCACGTGTATTATTTCAAGGTCCCCTACGGGGACGTTATCCTAATGTGTAATGACGATGCGACGGGACATTTCGCCCGTCGCATGTTCCCCGGAGTGGGGCTATTACTATTATATGCCATTAGCTTGGCGCTGGCAAGGCGGGTCTGCGGGTCTGCGCGCGTTCTCTAGACAATATTCCTCTGCTTCTGCTACAATTCCCCCTATGAGTATGCAAGCAGAGCGACCGAAAAGCGCCCGCGCGAAACGCCTGTCTCCCGGCTTCATGAACGATGTTGTGCGACCGAGTAAACAGTGGCCTACTGTGCATGGCTTTCCACTATTACCCGATGAGCAGCCTGTGAGCACCGTGCGCGATAGCCTCTATGATCTGATTCCCTTTGGTTCCCGTGAAGAAAAGTTGATCAGTACCGCGGCTTTTTTGCGCCTGCAAAAGGTAAAGCAACTCGGTTTCGTCTATCGGATCTGGCCGGGCGCCACCCACACACGCTACGAGCATAGCCTTGGCTGCTATCATCTTGCCGTGAAAGCCATGCGGGCTTTACTGCAACGAGGAGAGGATGGCGGCCTTGCCGGCGTCTCCATCAGCAGTGTGCAGACCCTGGTGGTGGCGGCCCTGCTGCACGATATCGGGCATTACCCTTTTTCTCACACCATCGAAGAGCTGGGCTATCCCATTATGATCCACGAAAAAGTGGGACGCTCGATCATCGAAAATGACGAGATAGCCGCTATTCTTGAGCGTGACTATCACCTCTCACCTGAACGTGTGGCCGATTTTATCGATCCCCCCAAGTCGAAACCCCTGCCGCCCGACGATGAACTGCTGAGTCACCTGTTGAGCGGCGCGCTCGATGTAGACAAACTCGATTACCTGCCACGCGATGCTCGCGCCTGCAATGTCCCCTACGGCGGCGTCGATGTAGAGCGGCTGCTGGGATCGCTGCGCATCCATCCCAACGTCAATGGGCAGCGCCGTATTGTCGTGACGCACAAGGGCATCAGCCCCTTGCACTCGCTGCTCCATGCCCGGCAAGAGATGTTCGATAACATCTACTGGCACCACACCAGCCGCGCTTTCCAGGTGATGTTGATGCGCGCAGTACAGGAAGCTTTCTTAGCGGGTGCATTGCAAGCATCGCAACTGGTGGGCCTGGATGACGCATCGCTGCTGCTGCTGCTGGCTGCTGAACGGATGCCCGCGAGTTCGCGCTCTCTAGCCGGAGATTTAGAGATGAGAAGACCCTACAAGGGAGCGGTGGAGATCAGTCGCATGGCGGGCCGCCTCTTCAATCGCCTGGATGCCCTCTTTTGGAATGCGCATCGCCGGCGACACGTCGAGCAGTTGCTCGCCGCTGAACTTGCCCGTGTGCTGGAGATAGAGATCGCAGACTACGAAGTGCTCTTCGATATTCCCAGGCCGGAGAAGTGGGAGATGGATGTGTGGGTTACCTTTGGCGCGCACCCTCCCATTGGCATGGCTGAACTGGTCACCTGGGTACAGGCAACGGGGCTGCAACCCGATGATCTCGCGCGCTACGAGCAGCATCAACGCAGGATTCGCGTTGTGGTTCCTGAACGCCTGCGTGCCCCTGTGCAGGCCAATATTGATGAACTGCTGCTCCCCATGTTAGAGACCCTGGTGGAGATGGAATAAATCCAACTCCACACAGTTACGTTTTGTGGCGCTTCACTTTGCGCTGGTACATCAAGCGCACCGCCTTTTCATGGATGCGCCGCGCGGGAGCAAACTGTTGATCGTAGTGCAAAGCCCGTTCAGCCGCCTGGGCGGACTCGCGGTAGCGCCCCAACCTGTACAAATTGTCCGCCTTGATCGTCCAGATGCGCTCGTCGTCGGGCGCCAGTTCCAGAAAGCGATCAATCGCCTCGCTTGCCTCCTCAAACCGTCCAAGGGCGCGCAGCGCGCGCATTTGGCTGTCCCAAGCGAAGAGATTGGCGGGAGCGAGCTGTATCAGTTTTGTGGTAAGCGGTGGAATTTCGCTGTACTCTTCGAGGGCGCGCAACGCTTGTATCATTAAAGAGAGGAATAAAACGTTATCAGGTGCGATCTCTAGAGCATGTTGCATGAGTTCTGCAAGTTCGTGCATCCGTCCAAAGCGGCGTAGAATATCACCCTTTATCTGCAGAGCAAAGAGGTAGTCTGGATCACAGACGAGGCTTTGATTCATCGCTGTCAGTGCGCCGCCCAGATTATTCAGGTTATAGAGAGCCATCCCCTTATTCGCCCACGCGCGCGGATCTTTGGCATCGAGTTCGATAGCGCGAGTGGCGCTGCGCAATCCATCCGGGTAGCGTTCCTGGATAATTTGTTGCCCGCTGCGATTGACCCAGGCCAGCGGGAGGTTAGTGTCGAGCAGTAGTGCCTGGTCATTCGCAATGGTCGCCTCAGACATGCGCTCCAGCTTTTGTAAAGCGCGAGCCTTCAACGCGAGCGCTTCCGCCGAACTGGGGTCCAGTTCGTATACCTGTTGCGCGGTTTCCAGCAACTCCTGGTACTTTTCCTGCTTATCCTGCGCTCTCGCCAACATAAGCAACTTTTCAACATCTTCGCTTTGCATAACCCCCGCGTCCTCCGTCTCCATACCCAAAACCTCCTAACCTCTAATCAGAAGTCTATTATCTCACTATTGGCCGTTATGGGCAAGACCTGGTATCTGTCTTGCTTTCGAGTCTATGCGCGGGAATTGCAAGCAGATAGCGAGTAAATTGCTCCATTTTATTTTGGAAGGAATTGACGTTTGTTGGTGTCTATGTCTTCTCAATAATTCACAGACCCTGTCTTATGGGTCTACGGTCAACATTGTGCTCCTACATCTCGTCAATCCATGTGCACGCTTCTTTCAGCCACAGCAATGTCATTTCCTGCATCTTGAGCACAATTTGTAGTGCCTCGTCTGCCTCTTTGCGCTCGATAGCGCGTTGAAACTGGGTGAACCGCTGCATCGTTTCCGCCTGCATCTGCTGCAATTGCTGCCAGGTAAATGTGCCAAATGGCACGTTATACCCATCGGTTATGTACTCTATCAATGCATCCTTGTCCACTGCACGAGGTGTTTTTTCTACCATGATTTGCCCTTCATTTTGTAATGTTGATGATCTGGTAAAATGGTATATAGAAAGTATCATAACACCGTATCATCAGCAAATCAAGTATCATTTAAAAAATATTTATTGTCATGCAATGGTTTTATGACTGTGATAATGCTACGCTTCTCAACAAAACAGAGGTTACATTGTGGCAGATGTAGAACTACAGAGAAAATTTGGGAAGCGATTGCGTTATCTTCGTCGCGATCGTGACATTACGCAGGAGCAGCTTGCTGAACTGATAGATCGTTCCGTCAGTTTTATTAGCTTGTTAGAGAAGGGCGAATCATCACCTTCTCTTGAGACAATTGCAAAACTGGCCAAGGCTCTGGATGTGGAGGTGGCGGAATTGTTTAAATTTTAAGCTGAAGTTATAGCTAACTCGCCTTCGCCCTCCTAAGATACCTCTGCTTTCTGTTTTGCAAGCTACTCTCTCCGGCCATCCTGTTCTTCCTTCATTTCAGCGAACCTGAGCAGTTACCTTTTTTGTTGTTGCTCAATGGAACTGTGATACAGTGTCACAGTTCCATTATGTTTGTTGTGTGCTACAAATCGGCCAAGTCGTCGTCCGTACATCGGTCGATGAGATGACGGACGATCTCGTTTCTGTTCCAGCACCTGTTTTCGAATGCTCTCCTGATACTCTTGTGGGTTTTGGATGTCAAGCACTGAAATGCAGTGCTGGGCTTGCCCCAGCCCTGCTTGTACATACACCACCCTAGACATACCCGTATAATTCAGATAGACTAAAGAAAAGCACCCAATATATATTTTTACTAAAAATGTTTCAAGGAGAGATATTGGCCATGACTGATAGTCTAAAAGTGGTAAGTTCATTTCAATTTTCCCCAGAGTCACAGGAGGTGTTGCGTAGAGCAGCGAACGCGGATGTGGTGTGCATCTCGCGCTCGGAAGAATTTCTGGAACGATTGCGCGAAGCTGAAATCGCTTGTTCCTATTGGATGCCCAAAAATTGGCGCGCGCTGGCTCCTCATTTGCGTTGGCTGCAATGCTCCGGAGCCGGAGTCGATGGCCTTCGACCGACAGGGGTGCTTGATACGGATAGCGGCGTGATTGTCACCACCGCGACAGGCATTCATGCAACAATCATCAGTGAGTATGTATTCGGCAGCATTTTAATGTTCAACCGCAACTGGCCGGAGATGGTGCGTCTCCAGGATCGCCACGTCTGGCCGCACAGCGGGAAATGGTATCATTTGAGTGGACGCGAACTGGCGGACCAGACGTTGGGTATTATTGGCCTGGGCAGTATCGGACGCCGCATTGCAAAACTGGGGCGAGCTTTCGGGATGCGTATCCTGGCGATACGTCGTTCGGCTAGCGAGGGAGAACAAGACCCTGACGTGGATCATCTCTATCCCATGGAACGGCTGCCCGATGTCCTCCGTGACAGCGATTACGTTGTACTGGCTGTGCCCTTGACGCCCGAGTCCGAGCATCTGATCGGTGAGGCTGAATTGCGCATGATGCGCCCCCATGCCTACCTGGTGAACGTAGCGCGTGGTCGTGTTATCGATGAAGCGGCGCTCATACGCGCACTTCAGGAGAGATGGATTGCGGGAGCAGGACTTGACGTCACAACGGAGGAACCCCTGCCAGCCGATAGTCCCCTGTACTCCATTTCAAATGTTATATTGACGCCGCATATTTCGGGTGTAAGCGTGCATTACGATAAACGGCTCACCTCGCTTTTCGCTGATAATTTACAGCTTTACCGTGCGGGTCAGTCGTTGCGTAATCAGTATGATCCCCAGCGTGGGTACTAGCGAGGTGACATCATGAGTATGGAACTAGGCGCTTTAGAAATACTCGGCGCAGCTGCTGTAGGCCAGCCTGGCCAGCGTCGTTTCTGCCTGTATGTCCAGAGTAGACGCGGCGCTGCCGTTATCTGGATGGAGAAGGAACAACTCAACCGCCTGTCTCTCACCTTAGATCAGGCACTGGCACGGTTGACCGAGGGACAGGTACTGCGCACGGAAGCACAGGTGGGAGGGCGCCCCCCTCCCGCCGGGTTGTCGGCAGATTTTCTCAAAGCCCCTGAATATGATTTTCGGACGTCGCAGATGAGCCTCATGTACGATGATCGCGATGAAATGTTCACCTTCACCGTCACACCGGTGGAGGTCGTGTTGGAGGCGGGTACGGAGGAGCCGCAGATGCTAGTACATGAGGATGATGCCATATCGTTCCTTTTTACACAGAAACAGGCACAAGAACTGGCAAGCGCAATTGCCGCGCTGATATCAGGTGGACGGCCCGTCTGCCCCCTCTGCCAGGCTCCACTCGATGGCGGCCCCCACGCCTGTGTGAAGCAGAATGGCCACCATGAAATTGTGCAGGTGATAGATGATGATGACGAGGAAGAATAAATAAGGAGGAGCACAGCCTTGTGCCCCTCCTTATTTCTAAAAGTTATACCTGGGTTAAGTAGTACCTTTCGTTTTGCTCCTGTAACCGCCTATTCAATGCATATGTACTTGTTTGCCTTTTGCAGATAGGTTTCTTCATTTGCTTCAATCATGAGCTTATGAAGTACAACGACGTCCGCGTCGGGTAAACATTCAATTGGTTGTATACAAAGACGCATGACCACGCGGCCATTCTCGATTACCTGGATATAGCCCTTTGCTCGTGGCACACGATACACACGCTCCGGTTCAGTAGGGCTTGGAACCTCAAGATAGTTTCGCCATGCAAGCTGGCGAAATTGCTCCGGCGTCAGCGTATCGCGTAAAAGATCAGCCGCTCGTCGTTCTGCGCGCGACCACCCCCGACAGTATGGCTGTAAGATAAGCCATACTATTGGCGAGATAGCGAGGGGAGCAACGACAATCCAACCCAGGGTAGCCAACACCTGAGTGATGAAGCTCATCCCCCAACGACTCGCGGGACCATGACAATTTGCTCGGCAGTGTGGTCAAACTGCTCGATGCGCTGTGTCGGTTTCCCTGGTTCAACGCGGAAAGCAGTCGCACCTTTTGCACGTTCCTGGGTAAAGATGCGTTCAGCTTCGCGAACAGCAGCAGTAGCTTCGGGGTCGCCCGCCAAAACTTTCTGCTCGTCCCAGGTGACACGGTCATCTCCGCGCCTTGACATCATCCGTAACATTCCCACAGTCGTTCCTCCTTCGTAGATTACGCCGTTCTTGTTGGCAACATTCAACAATCATTTGTTGGGGCCATCTTCGCGATTTCGCGGTCGCCCGTTCTCACAAAAAACGAACTACGTGATACAGAGAACACACACTACAGATAGATACGTTTCGTTCTGACAAACAGTTTCTGCTTCAGGTACTAGAACGATGAACCGACACAGTCACATATCATTTGACACTACTATTGTACGTGAGAGTTTCCTGTTAGTCAATGGTTCTTATATGCCAGCCTGAAGATTCGTGCCGCATTCTGGACAGAAACGGGCGCTATTCTCGACTGGCGAAGAGCACTGTGGGCAGAACAGGTTGGGCAACGGCAGCTTTGAACCGCAGTCCTGGCAAAATTTTCCTGGCGGCCCCACGCGGCGGCAGGTGGGACACATTACCGCCTGGGGAAAACCAGGTGTGTTGAAGCCCGCGATCGCTGCTGGTGTCAGCGGCTGTTGCTGTTGTCCCGGCAGTTGTTTTTGTTGTGGGGCAGGAGCGATCATATCAGGCGTAACTGCTGAGGGGATGGCGTTGACATTGAATTGCGGCGACTGGTAGTTTTGCTCGAGCTGTTTGCGCTGGGCATCGATGTTCATGCCATGTTGAAATTGTGCGCCATCGGCACGCAAATCGGGCGCGCAATTGTTGCCGGTGCAAAGATTCAGTTGTACATTGAAACAGCGCATACAGACGGTGCGGTGACATTTAGGGCAGAGATGAAAATCATGCTGGATTTCAGCCCAGGCTTTTTGCAGCGCGACGGCCTGTTCGTTATGCCATTGCGAACCATAGATCTGCTCTCCAGCCTCTGCCGCGCGTCCCCAAAAACCGCCCAGTAATCCTACCCCAATATCCATGACATTGGTTGCTGTGCTGACCGTTGAGCGGATAGGCGTCGTGTCTACAGACCAAAAACATTCCTGGCAGGTGAAGCGGAAAGCAAAGTATCCCTGCGATTGATTGCTGATATCCTGGTAGATGCTGGGGACGACGTAGCGTTGTGCCATGTTTGCCTCTTTTCTGTGCTAGCTGTCTTTGTGCACTGTGATGACCATCACGCCTGCTGTGCCGGGACCAGCGTAGGCGCCCAGTACCGCTCCAAGTTTATAGGCGGGTATCTCGCCCTGATAGACGGACTTCAGTGTCCGTACCAGTTGTTGACCGACTTCTTCATCTGACTCGATAACAGCCATTTCTTCCACTTCGCCCATTTCGCTGACCAGTTGTGCGATACGTCCGTACGCCTTGCTGCGCGTGCGTGGTCGTTCGAGGGGGACGATCGCTCCATTCTTAAACGAGAGAATTGGTTTGACGCTCAATATGTTGCCTAGTAGCGCACGCGCTCCGCCAATACGTCCCCCGCGCTTCAAGTATTCCAGGGTGTCCAGCACGAACATGATTTTCAGGCGAGCAATGCGGTCGAGCAGGCGCGCCTTAATCTCCGCAAGGGCCATGCCCTGCCGTGCCTCTTCCGCTGCATGCATGACGGGCACCCCTAATCCCAGGCTGACAATCTCAGAATCAACCATCTCGATAGGAATCTTCTTCATTTCATCCGGCAGAGCGTCTCGACCGTTGCAGGCAGATTGATAGGTTCCGCTGAGCTTTGAAGAGACATGCACTGATAGAATGCTGTCCGCTCCCTCGTTAATCAGCCGCGTGTAGGCTTCTTGAAAGGCAGCAGGGGTAGGTTGCGAGGTACGCGGCGCTAGTTTGCTCGTCTGTAGCATGCTATAAAAGCCCGCGTTGTCCAGTTCTATACCATCAAGATAGGCATCTTCGCCAAAAAAAACTGTTAGCGGTACGATAGTGATGCCCAGGGCCTCTGCCTGCTCTAGCGGAATGTCGCACGTACTATCGGTGAGGATGCGAACAACCATGTTTCCCTCCAATTGACACTCCAAGGTGTCCGATCGTAATGGAGATAGTATACTATGCACTTCCTCAGAAGTCGAGATTTTTTATTCCGCGGAGAGGATGTAGGAGTAGTATGGCTGCCCGCCGTCAACGACCTCTATCTCGATGTGCGAGTATTGCGCTTTAATACGCTTTGCAGTATCCTGCGCCTCTTGCGCTGTGACATCTTGACCATAGTAGAGTGTCAGAATCTCGTAGTGGTCGATGTGCATGCGCTGCAGCGTGTCGCGGATGACATCTTCGATGTTCTGCCCTGCAATGGTGAGGTTCCCGTTGATCAGACCAATAAAATCGCCTTCGCGCACACGGACGCCTTCTATCTGCACCGTGCGCACAGCGGTGGTAATTTCGGCCGTTTGCGTGTTATTGGCGGCCACGGTCATCGTCTGGCAGTTGGTGACAAAATCGGCCTCAAAATTACAGGCGAGCAGAGAGGCAATGCCCTGGGGCATCGTATCGGTTGGGACGATATAGATCTCTTTTTCGGTCAGGTTACCGACCTGGCGGGCGCTCATAATGACGTTACTATTATTGGGCAGGAGAATCACCTTCTGGGCTGCTACTGCATTGACAGCTTTCAATAATTCCTCGGTACTGGGATTCATCGTCTGTCCACCCGGGACGATGGCGCTTACTCCCAGGCCCTGGAAGACTTTTTCAAAGCCCGCGCCAGAGACTACGGCAATGGTAGCAAGATCGGGCGTGAGCATGCTTGCGCCATATGCATCTTCGTCGGAGGCATGTTCCGCTTCACTCTCTGCGGCGTACGTGAGGCTTTGTTCCTGCAAATTTTCAATATTGATATCTAACAGGTTGCCCAGGCTCACCCCATAGTCGAGGATTTTGCCGGGCCAGGGGACATGGGTGTGCACCTTGAGCATCTTCTCGTCGCCTGCCACCACCGTCGATACGCCGCCCATCTCAATAATTGTCTGTCGAATACCTTCAACATCGAACATTTCACCGCGCAACAGGAATACGACCTCGTAGCCAAATTCTTCCTCGATGGTTACCCGCCCCTTTTTGACGTGGGCTTCTGTAGAGGCAGCGAGCGAGAGTGCTGCAGCCGCGTCTAGTTGTATCGCTTCACCCCGGATATAGCGCCATATGCCTTCCAGGATGGTGCAGAACCCCTGGCCGCCAGAGTCGACCACGCCAGCCTGTTTGAGCGCGGGTAAGAGATCGGGTGTGCGGGCTACGGACTGCCGGGCAGCAGTAACTACCTCTTGCATCAGGCCGACGAGATCATAGCCGCGTTCCGCGCCGATTCTCGCGGCATCCGCGCTTTCACGTACAACGGTCAGAATCGTGCCTTCTACAGGCTTGAGAACGGCGCGATAAGCAAGGCGTGTTGCTTCTTCGAGGGCAGTAGCGAGATCGGGAGCTGCGAATGTCTGTTTGTTTTCCAGTCCCTGCGCCAGGCCGCGCAGCGTCTGCGAGAGGATCACTCCAGAGTTGCCGCGTGCACCCATCAATGCCCCGTGGGCCAGCTTCGCGGCGATGATTCCCGCGGAGGTTTCGTCGCTCTCGGCAATCCCGCGGATAGCCGCCTGCATGGTGGCTGACATGTTGGAGCCGGTATCCCCATCCGGTACCGGAAAGACATTCAGCGCATTGATAGCCTCGCGATGCTCTTCTAACCATGCAGCCCCCGCGAGTAGAGCTTTCTTGAGGTCCTGTCCGTCGAAAACGCTGATACGCCGGGGTCGCTGCGTGCGGACTGTGCGAGGTGATTGTTCCTGCATGGTGACTCCCAGGGCAACCACAGGCGGCGCCCTACAAATACTTATGTATTTTTAGCCTTGAGGAGTTGGGCCGTGGCCTAGCCCCTGGACGTTCACGTTAACCTGCGCTACTGGCACGCCTAGCATTTTCTCAAGCGAGAATTTGACGCTGCTCATGATGTTATGCGCGATCTCTGAGATACGCAGCCCATATTCAAGCGCTACGTAGACTTCGACGATGATCCGGTCATTGACAACGCGGATCTGTATTCCCTGGTTGCTCTGTTCAGGCTTGAGTAATACTGCCTTCCCATTTTGAAGGCGGGGAGCGGTGATGCCGACGACGCCGTAGCATTCGCTTGTCGCCTGTTTCACAATACTATGGATGGCATTGGGCAAGACCTCTATTTTACCAAGGGGGCGAGAACCGTGTTGTAGGTGGATAGCAGATGCCTTTGACATGTGCATATCTTCTCTCTTTTATTGTTGCCAGAAAGAACAAGC
>CAAGKR010125813.1_pt1 | contig 12520 bp, 2 predicted proteins | sample 2556971 | NCBI WGS metagenome assembly CAAGKR01 (sample SAMEA5207829, study PRJEB30636) | soil metagenome | biome: forest; feature: boreal; material: soil | place: USA | collected 2011-09 | depth 1 m | reverse complement strand
TCCGTCCCGCGAGGGCGCCGCGGGGAGCATCGCCGAGCAGCCCCTGGCCTCGCGCGCGGGCCGTCGCGGAGCTACCATGTTCAAGTTGCTTTCTCCGCAGGACACAGGGGTCGTTACGGAGAACAATTACGCCGACCCCAGGATGTGGGGAGAACGTTACGCGGAGTTCGAGGCCGGCTCGATCGGAACCGGCGTTGCCATCGGCGACTACGACGGGGACGGGCGGCCCGACATCTTCGTCGTGAGCAAGACGGAGAGCTGCAGGCTTTTCCGCAATCTTGGCAACTGGAAGTTTGAGGATGTCACGGAAAGGTCGGGGGTGGGAGACAAGGGCGACGCTGCCGGGATTTGGAAGCAGGGAGCCACCTTTGTCGACGTGAACAATGACGGGCTGCTCGACATCTACGTATGCCGCTTCGGCGCGCCGAACCTCCTGTACATGAACCAGGGTGACGGCACGTTCAAGGAGGAGGCCGCGTCCCGTGGGCTGGCGGTGAACGACGCCTGCATCATGGCCGCATTTTGCGACTATGACCGCGACGGGTTCCTCGACGTTTTCATCCAGACCAACTGGCCCGAGTCGGAAGGGCATCCGCATCCCCAGAGGAACTATCTATTCCACAACAACGGGGATGGCACGTTTGTCGATGTCACCGATCGGGCGGGGATCGGCGGAAAGGCCCAAGGGCATTCCGCCATATGGTGGGACTATGACGGCGACGGCTGGCCTGACCTCTACGTTGCGAACGATTTCACGCCGCCCGACAAGCTCTATCACAACAACCGGGACGGAACCTTTACGGACACGATCAACTCCGTGGTGCCGCACATTCCCTTTTCCTCGATGGGGGCGGACCTGGGCGACGTGAACAACGACGGGCTGATCGATTTTTTCGTATCGGACATGGCCGCGACGTCCCACCAGAAGGACCAGCGCACCATCGCCAACGCGCGCCGGCTCATCGTGGATCCCGCAGACGATTCGGCAGAGGCCCCAGAGTACATGCGCAACGCTCTCTATATAAACACGGGCACCGGTCGATGTCTCGAGGCGGCCAACCTCGCGGGCCTTGCCGCGACCGACTGGACATGGTCCGTGCGCCTGGAGGACCTCGACAATGACGGCCGCCTCGACCTTTTCGTGACGAACGGGATGTATCGCGACGTCAACAACGCCGACATGCTGTCGCGTTTGATGATGTCTGATTCGGCGGAGGCCAAGGTGGCCGTCGTGAAGACGGGCGCCGAATTGGCCGAGCGCCACCTGGCGTTCCGAAACCTCGGGGACCTGAGGTTCGAGGATGTCAGCGCGGCCTGGGGGCTCAACCAGCGGGGGATCAGCTTCGGCGCCGCGCTGGGCGACATCGACGGCGACGGTAACCTCGACATCGTCTACTCGAACTATCACGGGGGGGTCACGCTGCTGCGCAACGATTCGGAAACGGGCCACCGCGTCACGATCGCGCTTCGCGGCAGCCGTTCGAACCGCTTCGGCGCGGGATCCACAGTGCGGATCGAAACGGACTCGGGGGTCCAGGTCCGGCCGCTCGTTCTTTCTCGCGGGATCCTCTCAAGTTCCGAGCCCATTGTTCATTTTGGCCTGGGAGACGACGCGCGAATCAGGCGCCTCACGATATGCTGGCCAAGCGGACATACGCAGTCGTTCGCCGATCTGGCGGCGGACAGGAGATACACGATCACCGAGCCGTCTGGCGCCGTTTCACCCGCCTCAATGAAGCCGGCCGCCGTGGGGCAGTTCACCGAGGTGAGCAGATCCTCCGGCCTTTCGCTGCGGTCGAGGGAAATCGCGCTGGACGAGACCGTCGAACAGCCACTGCTTCCCATGCGCCAGAACAGGCGAGGTCCCGCGCTCGCCGTCGGCGACATCAACGGCGACGGCAGGGACGAGCTGGTTTTCGGCGGGACGCCGATCGATCCCGCGAGGATCCTGGTGGAGGAGGGCTCCGCATCCCGGTTCATTGCAATCGACTCATCAATGCTGGCGTCGGAAGGGCCCCTGAGCGACGGGCCGCTGCTCCTGTTCGATGCGGACGGCGACGGCGCAACCGACCTGCTGGTCACCAAGGGCGGCGCCAGCCGGCTGGCGGGCTCCCCGGAGTTTCAACCCAGGCTTTTCCTGAACGACGGCCGTGGTGCGCTCCGAAAGGCACCCGTCGACGCTCTGCCTCCGCTGCCCATCAGCGCTGGCGCAGTCGCGGCGGCCGACTTTGACCGCAGTGGCCGCCTTGGGTTTTTCCTGGGAGGGCGCGTGCTTCCCGGACAATACCCGCTGGCGCCGCGCAGCGCCCTGCTTGCCAACCGCGGCGGCAGGTTTGAGGACGTCACGGATGCCCTTGCGCCCGGGCTGCGCGAGGTTGGGATGGTGACCGGCGCCCTGTGGAGCGACGTCGACGGCGACGGCTGGCCCGACCTCCTGCTCACTCTCGAATGGGGCAACGTCAAATATTTCCACAACAACGGGGGCATGGGCTTTGTTGACTGGAGCGAGAGAGCGGGCTTCGCCTCTGCGGGCACGGGTTGGTGGTCGTCTATCGCCTCCGCGGATTTCAACGGCGACGGAAGGCCGGATTTTGTCGTCGGCAATGTCGGCCTGAATACCCAGTACCGCGCGAGCCCGGAGTGGCCGGCGCTGCTTTTCTATGGCGATTTCAAGGGTGACGGAGTGCCGCAGGTGATCGAGGGATACTACGAAGGGGACCGTCTTTATCCATGGCGCGCCCGGCGCGACCTTGGTGCGGTGATACCCTCCATCCTGAAGCGCTTTCCCAGGAACGATTATTACGCCAGGGCAACACTGGGGGAGATTCTGGGAGCGGACCGGCTGGCTGCCGCCCGACGGTTTGCCGCAACGGAGCTGCGAAGCGGCGTCTTCCTCAGCCAGCCCGACGGAACCTATCGATTTGAGCCGCTTCCCCGAATCGCGCAGATCGCGCCAATCCAGGGGCTCGCCGCAGGCGACTTTGACGGCGACGGGCACTGCGACATTTACGCGGTGCAGAATTCCTACTCGCCGATCCCGTCGGTCGGGCGTTTCGACGGAGGCCTGAGCCAGATGCTGCGCGGGGACGGCCGCGGCGGATTCACCCCTGTGCCCGCGGGCGAGAGCGGACTCGTGGTCCCCGGCGACGCAAAGGCCCTCGCCGTGATCGACCTCGACCAGGACGGCTGGCCCGATTTCGTCGTCACACGAAACAATTCCACGCCGCTGGCATTCCGCAACATTGGGGTGGCCGGCCGCAACTCCGTTCGCGTCCTCTTGAGGGGACCCCGGGGCAACCCTACCGCGGTCGGCGCGCGGATAGCCCTTGAGCACGCCGATGGTTCTTCGCAGATGAGCGAGGTCCATGCCGGCTCGGGATATTATACTCAGTCCACGTCTGCTTCGTTTTTCGGCTGGGTCGGGGACAACCCGCCGCGAAGCGTCCGCGTACGCTGGCCCTCGGGCGCGGAGACTCGCCACGACGTGCCGCCGCGATCATCGACAGTGACCCTGTCCGCCCCGACAACGTGATTCCCGCACCCTGCAACTCCGCAACGCCTTGTCGCCGCTCCCCGTTTGCGGGCAAGAGGCGTCGACGCACCTGACCCGCCGTGAATCGCAAACAATTCATCGAGATGCTGGCCGCCGGGGGAGTGGCCGTTCTCGGGCGCCCTCTCACGCTCATAGGAGGTGCGACCGCGAGCCCCGCGGCCCAGGCGGCGCCGCCCGGGGGCTCCATCGCCGAAAAGGCGTTCGCCCCGCGCGCCGGCCCGAGCGGAGGAACTCTGTTCTCCGAGCTTCCGCCGGATCAGACCGGGGTCGTCACGGAAAACAACTACGCGGATCCGGTTGCGACGTCGGCCGGCCGCACTGACCCGAGAATCGCGGCGGATCGGCTGCACGAATTCGACGTCGGCGCCGTTGGCACCGGCGTGGCAATCGGAGACTATGACGGCGATGGGCTTCCGGATATCTTTGTCGTGAGCAAGACCGAGAGCTGCCGGTTGTTCCGCAACCTCGGCAACTGGAAATTTCAAGACGTGACGGACGGGGCGGGCGTGGCGGACAAGGGCGACGCGGCGGCGATCTGGAAACAGGGAGCAACCTTCGTCGACGTGGACAATGACGGCCTCCTGGACATATACGTCTGCCGTTTCAACGCGCCCAATCTGCTCTACATGAACCAGGGCGACGGCACGTTCAGGGAGGAGGCCGCCGCGCGCGGACTGGCGGTCAGGGATGCCTCGGTCATGGCCGCGTTCTGCGATTATGATCGCGACGGCTTCCTCGACGTCTTCATCCAGACGAACATGCTGGACGCCTCGGCGCACCCGCGGGGCCAGAGGGATTATCTCTTCCATAACAACGGGGACGGCACATTTGTCGACGTCTCCGATCGGGCGGGTATCAGCGGCGAGGCGCAGGGCCACTCGGCCGTCTGGTGGGACTATGACGGCGACGGATGGCCGGACCTCTATGTGGCAAATGACTTCGCTGCGCCGGACCGGCTCTACCACAACAACAGGGACGGCACGTTCACCGATGTCATTAACTCGGTGGTGCCCCACATGCCTTATTCGTCGATGGGTTCGGACCTGGGCGACGTGAACAACGACGGTCGTGTCGATTTCTTTGTCGCCGACATGGCGACTACCAGCCACCAGAAGGACCAGCGCACCATGGCCGTGACTCGCAGTCTCAGCGAGGACCCGCCGGCGGGCTCCTCCGCCGCGCCCCAGTACTCGAGAAACGCACTCTACCTCAACACCGGGGTGGGGCGATGCCTCGAGGGGGCCTTTCTCGCCGGCTTGTCCGCGACGGATTGGACTTGGTCCGTGCGCCTCGAGGATCTCGACAACGATGGACGCCTGGATCTGTTCGTGACAAACGGCATGCACCGCGAGGTCACCAACGCCGACCTGATCCTGCGCTTGGCGCTGGCGGAAACGCCCGAGGACAAGGCGCGCATGGAGAGGGCGAGCCCGGTGCTCGCCGAGCAACACCTGGCATACCGCAATCTGGGCGACCTGCGTTTCGAGGACGTAAGCGCGGCCTGGGGCCTCAACCATAAGGGAGTGAGCTTTGGCGCCGCCTTCGGAGATCTGGGCGGCTGCGGAAATCTCGACATCGTCTACTCGAACTACCGGAAGGGTGCCACCCTCCTGCGCAACGAATCGGACACAGGGCATCGGATCACGGTGGCGCTCCGCGGCACATGCTCCAATCGATTCGGCGTCGGATCCACCGTGCGCGTCTTGACCGACTCCGGCGCCCAGGTCCGCACGCTCGTGCTCGCGCGAGGTGTCCTTTCTAGCTCCGAGCCGATCCTGCATTTCGGCCTCGGGGACGACATGCGGATAAGGCGCCTCACAGTGTCGTGGCCGAGCGGCCATATCCAGGAATTTTCGGACCTGGCGGTCGACCGGAAGTTCACGGTCACCGAGCCCCCCGGCCCCGCGTCCCCCCCGCCGCCGACGATGCCCGGTGCCGGCCGATTCACTGACGTAAGCCAGTCGACCGGCTTCTCCCTACTGTCGCGCGAGGCGACCATCGACGAAATGGTGCAGCAGCCGCTGCTGCCGATGCGCCAGAACAGGAGGGGGCCCGCGCTTGCGGTGGGCGATCTGAACGGCGACGGCGTGGACGACGTCCTGATCGGGGGCACGCCCGCGGACCCCGCTCGCATCCTCCTTGCCGACGCGCCGGCGCATCTTGCGCCGGCCGACGCATCGGAACTCGCGTCGGGCGGGAGCCTCAATGACGGCCCAGCCCTCCTTTTCGACGCCGACGGAGACGGGAACAACGATCTGCTTCTGACGAAGGGTGGCAGCAGCCTGCCGGCAGGAGCGCCTGAATATCAGCCGCGCCTTTTCCTTGGCGACGGGCGCGGCGGCTTCCGGGCCGCCCCGTCCGCCTCGCTCCCCTCGCTGCCCGTGAGCGCGGGCGCCGTCGCAGCCGCCGACTTCGATCGGGATGGACGAGTCGACCTGTTCATCGGAGGCCGGGTCCTTCCCGGCCAGTACCCGCTTCCGCCCCGTAGTGCGCTGTGGGCAAACCGCGGCGGCATGTTTGAGGATGTAACCGAGGCCCTAGCTCCCGGACTCCGGGAGGTCGGCATGGTGACTGGGGCATTGTGGAGCGATGTCGACGGCGATGGCTGGCCCGACCTCCTCCTAACGCTCGAGTGGGGGCATGTGAAATATTTCCATAACAACCATGGGAAGGGATTTGACGACTGGACCGAGCGTGCAGGCTTCCTCGCCGCGGGCACGGGTTGGTGGACATCGATCGCTGCGGCCGACTTCAACGGCGACGGCCGGCCGGACTATGTCGTGGGCAACGTGGGGCTGAACACCCAGTACCGCGCGACGCCGTCGCATCCCGCGGTGCTGTTCCACGGGGACTTCGCAGGCGGCGGAGTGGCGCAGGTGATAGAGGCCTATTATGAGGGTGACCGGCTCTATCCGTGGCGCTCCCGGAGGGACCTCGGTGCCTCGATCCCGTCGATCCTTAAGAGGTATCCACGGAACGATTACTACGCCCGGGCGACACTGGGTGAGATACTTGGAGAGGGTAGGCTGGCCGCGGCGCGCCGGTTTGAGGCCACCGAGCTGCGCAGCGGCGTATTCTTGAGCCAGCCCGACGGCACGCATCGATTCGAGCCGCTTCCCCGGATCGCGCAGATCGCGCCGATCCAAGGGCTTGTCGCCGGCGACTTTGATGGCGACGGGCGCTGCGACATCTATGCGGTGCAGAATTCCTATTCGCCGATCCCCTCGGTGGGGCGCTTTGACGGCGGCCTCAGCCAGCTGCTGCGCGGGGACGGGCGCGGCGGATTCACGCCGGTGCCCGCGGCTGAGAGCGGCCTCGTCGTGCCCGGCGACGCGAAGGCCCTCGCCGTGATCGATCTCGATCGAGACGGCTGGCCCGATTTCCTCGTGACGAGGAACAATGGCACCACGCTGGCCTATCGCAATGGCGGCGAGGCCGGCAAGGGTTCGCTATGCGTCCGCCTGCGCGGCCCGGCGGGTAATCCCGCTGCAATCGGGGCGCGAATCACCGTCCAGACGAAGGATGGATCGGCGCAGATGGGGGAGATCTATGCAGGCTCAGGCTATTATTCCCAATCTGCGCCCGAGTGTTTCTTCGGATACTCCGACTCCAATCCCCCCATGCGGATCAGCGTGCTTTGGCCCTCGGGAATCGCGTCTGAACACGGGGTTCCTCCCTTGGCCAAGAGGATCACCTTAGAGGCCCCTTGACCGGGCAAAGCGGCGGCGCGGCTTTGGCACAAACTGCCAATTAGAAAAAGTGTTTCACAAGATGAAAAACTGTTGACAACTATCTGGGCCATTCGCAGAAACTCCTCCGTCTTACCCGCTTTACCCTGCATTTCACCACCAAGTCCGAGCGTTTCGCCCCTGCTTGGACTCGGAGTTTCCCCCCGGTCTCGCCCCGAACCTTTCGCGATAGAATAGACGAACACCAGACATGCAAGCTACCCACCTAAACACAAAAGCACGTTACCTCGCATCAGCGGCCGCGCTCGCGCTGCTTCTGAACACGGCCTTGGCCCAGGTCGCCAATCCCAGCACGACGCCAGAAACGTCCACCACGACGACGACGACGACCGCCGCCACCACGACGACGGCCGCCACCACGACGGCGAACAGCGACCAGGCTACGGTCCCCGTGGTGATGTCTCCGTTCGAGGTTGAATCGACCCAGGACACGGGCTACCGCGCCAGAACCACTCTTGCTGGCAGCCGTGTCAGCACGCCCTTGAGCGAACTTGCGAGCCCGATATCCGTTGTAACAAAAGATTTCATGGACGATATCGGGGCCGTGGACGTGAACGACATACTCACGTACACAGCCGGCACGGAGGGCACCAAGGACTTCCAGTCCAACACCGCCCAACTGGGCCGCACAAGCGACAACGTGGCCCAGGACCCCAACGGGGCCACGCGCGGGCGCGGGCTTGCCGCCTTTGACGTCACCCGCGACTATTTCTACTCGTTGACGGAGCCAAATACAGGGCAGTCGGTTGGCTTTGATACGTACAATCTCGACAACATCACGATTTCACGTGGCGCCGACTCGATCCTGGCCGGTCTGGGTTCTCCTGCTGGCGTCATCAATTACGCTCCGCAGCTCGCGCTGCTCAACAGGAATTCCACGGACATTTCCTATAGGTTTGGCAGCTGGGGCGACAAGCGCGCCGTCTTGAATACCAACATCGTCGCCATCCCCGATGTTCTTGCTTTTCGCTTCGCAGGACTCTGGAAAGACGTGGGTTATGAACAGCAGCCAGCTTATGACCACGACAAGCGCTATTATCTGGCGGCGACGTATAAGCCATTCAAGAAGACGACGATCCACGCCTCCTACGAGTGGGTCTACGTCAATGCTCACTTCCCGAACACCTATACACCCGAGGACGATATCACGCAGTGGCTCCAACTGGGCAAACCGTCGTCCCAGTCCTATAACACGCCGGCCACAGGCCCCAATACCCAGTTTCTCGGAACTGGCGGAGTCAATGGTGGCAACGGCCTTTATCCGCCCGATGTCTATATCGAGCCGAATGGGGCATTCTTCTCCGCTTTCAGTTCCCCGACGTCGGGATACCTTTTCGATCAGCAGAATCTGTCCAATGTCGGAATCTGGCAGCCGCTTCGTTTTTCGAACGACAAGTACGGCGATTGGCACAGTCTCAACACCAACGATACGCTCCAGCAGAACCGCCTGACGACGGACGAGATTTCAGTCGATCAGGAGCTTTTCCCGGGGTTCAGCGTCAACGTGGCGATGGTGCACGAGGTTTCGAACAACAGTTCGCTGGCCAATCTAGGGCGCCCCGATTACGTCCAAGACCAGATTGACGTCAACGAGACGCTGCCATGGGGCGCGGCCAATCCGTACTACGGCGACACGTACATGGGTTATACCGGACTCGACAATCGGAATGGCACCCGCGAGACAAACCTAGTCGTGCGTGCGTCGGCGACCTATGATCTGGACCTGAAGAAATACAACAAGTGGTTCGGGCGCTATGTATTCACGGGATTTGCCGAGGGCCGGACCACGGAATCGGATTACGTGGACTTTAACGCCGAACAGCCGGCGGGTGGCGCCGCCATCACCGGTGGCGGGCCTGGTGTCATCACCTATACCGGAGGTACCGCGGCGAACGGATATTTTCAGACCACGACGCCGGTTGAGCCATTCCTGTTCAACAGCATTCCACTCACCGGCGCCAATGGCGTGACGACGAACACACTCTCGACGATCTATACCCTCAAGGAGGAGGAGAAAGCCGTTACGAAACTGAGCACAAGCGCATTTGTCGCCCAGGCCTATCTCCTCGACGACGAGGTTGCCGGGACATTTGGCATTCGGCGAGATGTGGACAAGGCGGGATTTCTGAACAGCAACACGGTTACCAACGGGGCGATTCCGGCTCTTGCCAGCGACCAGTATTCAGATGGTCCCTTGGCAACGGTACAGGCGCAGACCAAGACCTATGGAATCGTAATACACGGCCCAAAGATCGGCTCAGTCGACCTCAGGTGGCTGAGCGTCGCCTACGACCAATCCCAGAACTTCATCCCGAATGCCGGTTCGGTGGATCTTGAGGGAGTCGCCACCCCCGACCCGACAGGGGTGACGAAGGACTACAGCATCATGGTGGACCTGTTTCACGGGAAGCTGAACGCCAAGATTGACTGGTTTACGAGCCTCGCCAACGGCGGACCCGCGACGACGGTGAATTTCCCGCTGGTCCAATGGACGATGCCCTTTGAGAACCTTGAGAACAACGGCGAGAATGGCAGAGGGTCCTACTATGACTTGGCGGTGCAGGCGGGTCACGGCGCCGACTACACCTCGGGAATCGACAACAATCTCACGACCGGCGACAACGCATTGGCCAACGCCTATACGGAAAACAACGTGTCGAAGGGGATGGAGTTTGAGCTCACTTACAATGTTACGAAGAACTGGCGCATCTTTGCAACGGTTACCAGGGAGCAGGCTGAGGAGTCAAATATCGCGCCGGCGCTCACGGGCCTCATCAATTCACGCGTGGCCTACTGGCAATCGCTCGGAATCTGGAATGGACCAATAACCACCAGGCAGGACTGGAGCGGACAGCCTGAGACGGGCCAGCAAGTGTTCGACACCTGGGTCCTTCCGTACGTCGTAGCCTATCAGTCTGCCGAGGGCACACCCGCGCAGCAATTGCATCACTACAAGGGGTCGCTTGTCACCAATTACACATTCGACCATGGCGTCGCCAAGGGCATCGGGATCGGAACCGGGCTCCGTTACATCGACAAGACGATCATAGGCAATCCGGCGATCTATACTGCAGTCAACGGAGTGCAAACCGTGAGCGGTTTGGACATTGCGCATCCCTATACGACGCCCGGTCAGACGAGTGTCGAGGCATGGATCACGTACTCGAGGAAGGTATACGAGGGAAAATACCTTCTCGTATTCAGGTTCCAGACGGACGACCTCCAAACGAGCGGAGGCTACACGCCCGTGAACGCAAACTCTGATGGCACCCACCAGTTGTTTACAATCACGTCTCCTCGAACGTATTACTTCACGACCGAGCTCAAATTCTAGCGCCTTCAGCTTCGCCTGGCATCGCTCGGTTGCTACTACTCCCAACGAAGCCCCCCGGAAGACACCGCGGGGGCTTCTTTTTGAGCCAAAGGGGCTAGGGAAAAATTGAGAGGTCAAATTCCTGGCCCGTCAGGGGGGTCGCGTTCAATCCGGCGCCATCGAGCCTCGACCCAGAGATAGTTCAACTTTAGGTCAATGGAGGTGACCAAGAACAAGAGCATGAGGGCACTCTGGCGGATCGCCGCGATCTGCGTCATTGCGGCGGTTGTGGTCAGCGTGATCCTAATGACGCGGCCGGGCGCCACCATGCGAAGCAGTATATCGAGCTACGAAAACCTTCCTCCGGCCTTCAACAAGGCCCTTGGATCTGCTCGGGATCGCGCGATTCGAGAGGGGCACAGTGCAGACGACGTAAGGGTCCTCGCCCATCTCTACCACGCAAATCGCCTATATGACGAGGCGCTCACGAGCTACGAGCTACTCGGGTCCGCGGCTGGCGGACTTACTGCGCAGGATCATTACTACGTTGCTGACATAGCCCAATACCAGGGCGACCTTGACCGAGCGGAGTCCGAGCTGCGTTCGGTTATCGGGACCACCCCACAATACCTTCCGGCACAGTTGGAGCTGGGAAATGTCCTATTCAAGGAGGGGAAGACTGACGCCGCCAAGACTGAGTATGTTGCCATCCTCGCAACTGAATCGAATCAGCCCCAAGCGATGTTCGGCCTCGCCAGAATCGACCTGCTCAACGGCGATGACGATGCGGCGGTCGGTATGCTCGACAGCCTGATGGCCAGCCATCCGGAAATGACCTCGGGCGCGGGGTTGTTTGCCCAGATACTCGACCGACGCGGCGACAAAGTGCGTATGGCCGAAATGACCCAGAGGAGCCGGCAAAGGCCGGAACCGGAGCCCCAAGATCCGTGGTTGGACGCATTGCTTGCCGACTGCTATGACAAGCAGAGCCTTGGGCTGAAGTTCGAGGAGTATTACACTTGCGGTGAAATTGACCGGGCAGTGCCTCTATTGGGCCGATTTGAGGAGCTGGACCCCAAGAGCCCGATTCCCAATCTGCTGAGGGGCGTGATGCAGGCGCGGATCCACGATGACTCGGGCGCTGTTCGGGAATACCGCATGGCGCTTGAGAAGGGCGGGGACCCGGAGAAGATCTGTCCGTATATCGCCCAGTCAATGTTCGCGCTCGGGGAAGCCTCGGAAGCCGCGGAGCTCCTGGCACGCTATTACGCGATGAGGCCGGACTCCATTCCGATCCTCACAGCCTATGCGGACGCCGTCGTAAAGCTGGGGAACGCGACGCTGGCCAAGACTCTCCTGTCCAAGGTTCTCGAAAAGGAGCCCTACCTTTTCGCCCAGAACATGAGCCTTGCAAGGATCCTTTGGACGGCGGGTGACCGCGACGAGGCCGCCAAATGCCTTGCGCGGGCTGCAAAGACGTCCGCCAGCGACGTTCTCTCCCGGTCGTTCCTCGCTGAATACTACCTGGGCAACGGCGATCCGATCTCGGCGATTGGCCCACTGGAGCAGGCCCTTTCGTATGGGAAGCCGCCGGCGCCGACATTCGAGAAGCTCAACGCGATGCTCGTCGCGGCGTACCTTCTGGCTGGAGGCGCCGAGGAGGAAAAAGGGAATTACGCCGCGGCAATTTCAGGCTACTACGAAAAGGCCATCCACGTGGCGCCTGGCAACCCAACGGGCTATGCGAGAAAGGCGAGGGCCTGCGCGCGCGCCGGGCTGTTCCGCGACGCGGCCGACGCGCTGGAGAAGCTGGCCTCCCTTCAGCCTCGAAATCCCACGGTCTATCTAAGTCTTGGCGACGTCCTTTTTCAGGACGGCGAAAGGGAGGAGGCGAGGCGGGATTGG
>CAAGKR010495362.1_pt1 | contig 12522 bp, 12 predicted proteins | sample 2556971 | NCBI WGS metagenome assembly CAAGKR01 (sample SAMEA5207829, study PRJEB30636) | soil metagenome | biome: forest; feature: boreal; material: soil | place: USA | collected 2011-09 | depth 1 m | reverse complement strand
ACGAAGGGACTTACGGGCTCCGAGGAATTGGGGGAGGCGCGGAAAATATCGGGAAAACTTCGATAGACTGGCAGCGGTTGTGAGGGGGTGCGGCGGATGAGATTAGCCAGTCCGGGGTGAGGTTGACGGATTCTTCGGAGCCCACTTTGAAAGCGAGCGGGGCGCAAGCTCTGCTTCACGATGTGGTGGTGGGGCGGTGGATGTGGTGACGGCAGGGGGGCGGCGGCAACGCCGCCCCCCAATCTTTGTCAGGGCGACGATGTTAGCTTCGTGCGATAGTAGAAGGTGTCGCTCTGCCCTCCGTGCGCGAGCTGGGGCAACCGGGATCACGCGCGCACCGGTTCCGGATCTCCCTCGCCCGCAAACAAGCGGGCGAGGGAATCAGTCACTAAGCGGGCGAGGGGATCTAGAGGCCTTGCTCGAGCATCTGAAGCGCGTTGCCGAGGCCGGCGAACCGACCTAGCTTTCTGGCCTAGCTATCCGACAAGATCACTTCGAACGCGGCGCTGTTGTCCCGCACCAGCCCCATCGAGGTAAGTAATCTCCCCAATCGCATCAGCGGCATCAAAAGCCAATATTTGCGCTCGACCAAATTGTTCACGTGCTCGCGCTCCTGCTGGTCGATGATCTCACGCACGTCGCCGTTGAAAATCTGTTCGCCGATCTGGAGCGAAACACCGGGACGTTTTTTGACATTGCGAACCCATCCGCGATTCGCGTTGGCCGAGATCAGGTAAAACCGCCCGTCGTCGACCAGAAACCAGACCGTCACTTCGTAGGGGCGGCCGGTTTTGCGACCGTAGTGAGTCAGCCGGAGCGTCTGACGATCGCTCACGGCGCCCAGGCGCTCGAACGCTTTCGATGCCATCGTCAATCCTCCGGTTTCCGCGAATAATCCGCGCGAGAATGTGAACGTCGCGAGTGTTACTGCTTAACCGTTTCCATCACGCGGCCGCTCGCACTGTCAACGATATCAAGCTCGACCTTGGCCGAAATCTTGTTGTCGTTCTTGGCGGAATCGATTCCCAACTTAAGATCGGTAATGAATTTGTTTTTCGCAAACGGCGGCATCTGATCCATCGGGAACTTGTCCATCATCACCTTGGCTTTGAGCTTGTCAGGCCACTGAACGGCACTCACTTTAGGACCGGCTACCGGCAGGCCGTGAACCATCTTTTCAATCGCGCGCTGAAAATTGTCTGTTGACGCGTTTGAAGGTAGAGCGCTCGTGCCGGATGGCTGAGCTGCGGGCGATGCAGCCGACGAACTGGGCGAGGCGCCGGACGGCGAGGCTTCGGCTGCTGGCGACGGCGTTGGCGCGGCGGAGGTCTCCACAGATGCGACCTGCGTCGATGCGGCACCTGGCTTGCCCGAGAGCTTGGCGATCAGATCCTTGACCTGCCCGCGCGCGGTGTCGTCGGGCGCCAGCTTGAGCGATTTATCGAACGCGGTCTTCGCCTCGGGAATCTTGTTCTCCTTAGCGTACGCGATTCCCATGTTGTAGTAGGCCTGGAAAAAGTCAGGCTTGGATGCCAGCGCTTTCTTGTACTGCACCACTGCCTGGTCTGCATTGCCGGTGTAGAGGTACATCGTCCCAAGGTCGGTGCGGACCTCGGGATCGTCGGGTTTCTTTTTAAGAAAATGTTCGTAGGCCGCGGTCGCTTCGTCGTAGTGCTGCTTGTCGTAGTCGATGTCGCCGATACCGCGCAGCGCGTCGAGGTCGTCAGGCTCGAGCTTCAGCACGTGGCCATACGCGCCTTCGGCCTTGGCATAGTAGGACTGATCGAACATCGCGGCGCGCATCGAGACGGCGCCGAGCTTGTTCCACGCGGCGGTGTCGTTGGGTTTGGATTGCGCTTCCTTTTCAATTTTGTCGATAAAGGTTCGTGCCTCAGTCGGAAGCTCTATTCGCGGATGCCCCGGCGGAAGATCGCCGGCATTCTGACCGCCGGCCGCGGGATTCGCCTCGGCGTTGGGCGCGGCCGCATTGGGTGCTTGCGGTGGCGCGCTCGAAACCGCCGGCGGTGCGGCCGGGACGCTGGCCACTTGTTGGCGCACGACTTCGGGCGTCCGCATCATGATCCATGCGGCCGCGCCAAGGCCCGCGACCGTGATCGCGATGAAGACAAAAGCGAAGGCAGTGGAAATTGGGATGTTGCGGCTGAACGCAGCGCCGCGTCCCGCGGCCATATCGCCGGCTCCGGAAGCGGCACCGGAAAGCGCGCGGCCGCATTCGACGCAGAACTTCGCGCTGGCCATCAGCGGAGTGCCGCACTGCGGGCAAAATCTCATCAAGAAAGACCTATACGAGGTATTCCCGCCAGCGCAACAAGGGCTTGCCGCGCGGTTTCAGCCTTGGGGGAACGTGTTGTATAGTTCGCGCCGGATTCAAATTCCGCGAGGTGACTCAAGATGCAACTCTACGATTCGTTCGGACCCAATCCGCGCGCGATGCGCATATTTTTGGCCGAGAAGGGAATTACGATTCCCAAAAAAGATGTCGATTTGATGGGCGCGGAGAACCGCAAGCCGCCGTACACGGATCGCAACCCGGGCGGGCAGTTGCCGGCGCTTGAGCTCGACAACGGCAAGTGTATCGGCGAGACCGTCGCGATTTGGGAATACCTGGAAGAGAAACATCCCACGCCCGCGCTAATCGGCACCACTGCCGAGCAACGCGCGGAGACTCGCATGTGGCAGCGTCGAATCGAGCTGCAAATCACCGAGCATCTGTACAACGGATTCCGCTACGCGGAGGGAGCGGAGCTCTTCAAGAGCAGGATGCGGATTCTGCCGGAAGCGGCGCCAGGTCTGAAAGCAATCGTGCAGGACAAGCTCAAGTGGCTCGACAACCTGCTCGAAGGAAAGCAGTATATCGCGGGTGATCGTTTCACCATCGCGGACATCATTCTGTTTGCGGCGCTGGATTTTGGCGGCAGCGTTGGACAGAAGATCGATCCCTCGCTGAAGAACGTCAACGCATGGTTCAAGCGCGTCGATGGGCGGCCGAGCGCAAAAGCGAGCCTGCATCCCGGGTCGGCGCAGACCGGAATGAAGGGATAGTCAGCGAAACCGAGCGCCGCCTCCGGCCATCCGTCGGAGGCGGCGTTACGACCTGTCGAGGCTTTTTTCTTGAGCGCGGCGCAAGGCGGGATTTCGGATGGCCGCAGATTTCGAAAAGGTAACCGCACAGTTGACCGCGCTGGTCCGCGCGAAGACCGGCGATCGCGGCGCGCGGGTGCTTTCGCTCGAGTCGCTGCCGGGGCATGCCGGCTTCAGTTACAGCTTCATGCTCGAGCGGAGCACGCCAAGCGCGACGCCGGCGGGAAAATTCGTCGTGCGTATCGCGCCGCCGGGAGTGAAGATTTCCGGACCGGCCGATATCGTGCGGCAAGCCAAGGTGATGGCGTCGCTCGCGGACACGCCGGTCGCGGTGCCGCCGGTGCTGTGGTACGGCGACGAGCCGGAGTTTTTCGATCGGCCGTTTTTCGTCGTCGGGTTTCGCGAAGGATTCAAGCTCAACGAGTCCACGCTCCCGCTCGCACATCTGAAACGCCTGGCGCGCAAGGGCATCGAGACGATGGCGGCACTGCATCGCGTCGAGTGGGAACCGCGCCGCGCGGCTTGGGGTGAGCCATTTGCGCTCAGCGAAGAAATGAAACGGCTCGATTACCTGCTCGACAGGCCGACGCTAGATCCGGCGGTGGTCGCACGCGGACCGGAACTTCGCGAGCGGCTGCGTTCGAGTCTGCCTGCCGATGCGCGAATCGGATGCGTTCATGGCGATTTCCAATGGTCGAACGTTCTGTTCAACGAGGAACGCGTGGTGGCGCTGATCGACTGGGAGATCTCGCTGATTGGCGCGACGCTGCTCGACCTCGGATGGATCTGCTTTTTCTCCGATCCGGCCAGCTGGGTTGACGCAACTACGCGCGTTTCGTTGATGGGCGCGGACGAAATCGTCGACACCTACGCCGAGGTCGCGGGGTTTCCAGTCTCGAAGGCGGAAGTCCGATGGTTTCGCGCGTTCGCGGGCTACCGCTTCGGTGTGATCACCTGCTTCAACCTGATGCTGCATCGGCGTGGCAAGCGTCCGGATCCGCTGTGGGAAGAGACCGCACTTTCGGCGCCGGGGATGTTTGCGCACGGTCTCGAACTGCTCGGCTCAGCGCCATCACGCGCAGATGCGTAGAGCCGCCTGCTTCGAACGAGGTTTTGAATGTCCAACGTCAAATATGAAGTCGAGGATTGCGCCGCGATAATCCGGCTCGACCGGCCCGAGAAGCTCAACGCGTTCACCTTTCGCATGATCGAGGAAATTCGCGCCGCTATCGAACGCGGGGCGGCCGACGAGCGCGTCGTCGGCATCATCGTCACGGGCACCGGGCGGGCATTCTGCGCGGGACTGGATTCGGGCGACCTGGCTCGCTCCGCTTCCGGAACCGCCGAGGAATTAACGAACGCGGCGCCGCGCCATCCCGACGACTTGCCGGCGCTATTCAGTTTCATCCTTAAGATCTCGAAGCCGGTGATCGCGGCCGTCAATGGCGTCGCGGCGGGCGGCGGATTTGTACTCGCGATGATGTGCGATCTGCGTTTTGCCGCTGAAGATGCGAGCTTCACGACCGCATTCTCCAAGCGCGGACTAATCGCGGAGCACGGTACCAGTTGGCTGCTGCCGCGGCTGGTCGGTCCGAGCCGCGCACTCGATCTATTGTGGAGTTCGCGCCGAATCGACGCGGCGGAAGCGCATCGAATCGGTTTCGTCGATCGGATCGTTGCGCGCGATCGTTTGCTCGACGAGGCTCGCCACTATCTGCGCGAGCTTGCGGCAAATGTTTCGCCACGCTCGATGGCGGTTATGAAGTCGCAAGTCTACGCGCATCTTTCGCTCGCGCTGGAGCCCGCAGTGCGCGAGTCGGACCGGATCATGAACGTCGCGCTAACCCATCCCGACGCCACCGAAGGCGTAGCGTCATTCGTCGAGCGGCGCCCGCCACGCTTCCAGCGCTGGAAAGGAGACAAGTTATGAGTGCCGAGCAATATCACACGATTCGATACGAAAAGTCGGGTGGTCTCGCGACCCTCACGATGAACCGGCCCGATCGCCTCAACGGCATGACCGGCCGCATGGTGCATGAGACGCGAAAAGCGCTGGCTGCCGCGGCTGAAGACAGCGAAGTCCGCGTGCTGGTGCTGACCGGCGCGGGGAAAGCATTTTGTCCGGGGGCGGATTTGCAGCGCGTCGCGGCGACGCCGGAACGCGGACGCGACCTGAGCGCCGAAGATCGTTCCGAGCCGCGCGACTACCACGTGCCAGTGCTGTTGCATCAGATGCCCGCGGTGACCATCGCCGCGATCAACGGAGCGTGCGCGGGCGCGGGACTCGGATGGGCCTGCGCGTGCGATTTTCGTTTTGCCGCGCGCTCGGCCCGGTTCAACACCGCCTTTCTCGACGTCGGCGTAGCCGGTGACATGGCCGGTCCGTGGACCTTGTCGCGAATGCTCGGCGGCGCCCGCGCGCGCGAACTGTACTTCATGCCGGGTAAGTTCGACGCCGATGAAGCGCTGCGTATCGGGATGGTCTCGCGCGTATTTTCAGATGAAACTTTTCGTGATGAAGTCCGCGCGATCGTCGAGGTCCTTATGGAGAAGGCGCCGATCGCGCTGCGCACGATGAAGTCTAACTTCGTCGAAGCGGAGAAGATGGACCTGGCCGGATATGTCGAGCTCGAAACCGCGCGGCACATTCCGATGTTCAGCACGCATGACACGCGCGAGGCGTTCGCCGCAAAAGTCGAGAAGCGCAAGCCCAGATTCGAAGGGCGCTAATCGCGAAGAGGATTTCACATGTGGCTTCGACTACGTCAGATAGCGCTGGTTGCGAACAAGCTCGCGCCGGTCATCGATGATTTCCGCGCGGTGTTCGGACTCGAAGTCGGGCATCGCGATCCCAGCGTGAAAACTTTCGGTCTCGAGAACGCGCTGCTGCCGGTGGGGAGCCAGTTTATCGAGGTGGTCGCGCCGATACAGGAAGGAACCGCAGGCGGCCGCTACCTCGAGCGTCGCCACGGAGATGGCGGCTACATGACGATACTGCAGTGCGACGAACACGCGCCCCGCAAACGTCGCGCGGCGGAACTCGGAATCCGCAAGGTGCTCGAGGACGACTCGCCCGAGTACTCGATCATGCAGCTTCATCCGCGCGACACCGGCGGTACTTTCCTGGAAATCGATTTTCAAAAAGGTGGCGAGGCTCCCGACGGACCGTGGATGCCCGCGGGCCGCAACTGGAAGCCGGCGGTCCGCACCGGCGTCGTGCGCGCGATCGCGGCGGCCGAGATTCAGTCCGCCGAGCCCGATGCGCTCGCGGCACGATGGAGCAAGATCGTCGAGCTTCCAATCAAGCAGGACGCGCGCGGAAATCCGAGCCTGCAACTCGAGAATGCGTCGATTCGTTTCGTTAAGGAGACCGACGGGCGTGGCGAGGGACTCGGCGGGGTTGACCTGGTCGCCGTCGACCGCGCGCGAGCACTTGCGGCTGCCGACCGGCTTGGCCGCCGTGGGAGCGACGACCTGATCATGCTTGGCGGCGTGCGCTTCCGCCTGGTGGATTGATTTTGCGAATTCGATAAAGTAAGCACGCGCACAAGGATTCCGATTAGCGTCTGCGTTGACTTTGTGCTGAGATCCGCTCCGGACCTGCTTTCAAGGCAAGAGGTGAGATATGGGAAGCGCGGCCAAGCGGCAGCCTGAGATCCAGATTCAGACTCCAGACGAAAACAATCCCACTATAAATGCGATCCTAGGGGCCAACCCGTTCGTCGGCCTCGATGCGAAACAAGTGCTCGGAACACTGACAATGTTTCTTGGACATCTGACCTCGCAGCCCGGCGCGGTCGTCTCGCGCACTTTGCAACTGGGCCTCGAACTAGGAGAGGTGATTACGGGAACCTCGGCGATAGCGCCCGAGCCTGGCGACAAACGTTTCACCGATCCCGCGTGGATCGAGCATCCGCTGTTTCGGCGCACGATGCAGTCCTATCTGGCGTGGCGTGCTGCGATGCACGATCTCGTCAACGACGCTGACGGCGTCGAGTGGAAGGAAGTCGAGCAGCAGAAATTCGCGGTCACGCTGCTGACCGAGGCGCTGTCGCCCACCAACTCGTTCTTGTCGAATCCCGCGGCGCTCAAACGCGCGTTCGACACCTCTGGCATGAGCCTTCTGTGGGGGCTCAAGAACTTCGTCTCCGATCTATGGAACAACGGCGCGATGCCGCAACAGGTCGACAAGCGTCCGTTCGAGGTCGGCAGGAATCTGGCGGCCTCGCCGGGTGCCGTCGTGTTCAGAAATCCGCTGTGCGAGGTAATTCAGTACGCGCCGACAACCGAAAAAGTCTACGAGCGACCGCTCGTGATCATTCCGCCGCAGATCAACAAATTTTACATCATGGATCTCGCGCCGGGCCGCAGCTTCTTCGAGTACGGCACCAGGCACGGGCTGCCGATTTTCACGATTAGCTGGCGCAATCCGACCCCGCGAAATCGCGACTGGGGACTCGACGACTACGTTACCGCGTGCAAGGAAGCGATCTCGGCCGCGTGCGAAATCACCGGCAGTCCCGATTGCAACGTGCTCGGAGTATGCGCCGGCGGAATCACGACTTCGCTGATGCTCGGGCATCTGGCGGCCTCGAACGACAAGCGCGTCAACGCCGCGACCCTGCTGGTGACGATGCTCGACACCAGCATGCCCTCGATGACGGGAATGTTCGCGACCGAAGACGCGATCAACGCCGCGCAGGAACGATCGGCAAAGAAAGGCGTCCTTGACGGCGCGGACATGGCGCGCGTGTTTGCGTGGCTGCGTCCGAACGATCTGGTGTGGAACTACTGGGTCAATAATTATCTGCTCGGCAACGATCCCGCGCCATTCGACATCCTTTATTGGAACAGCGACTCGACCAATTTGCCCGCGAAGCTGCACGCCGGCTTCCTCGATTTATTCATGCGCAATCCGCTCACCCGTTCCAATCAGGTGAAAATCCTCGACACGCCAATCGATCTGCGCGCGGTGAAGAACGACATGTACATTGTCGCCGGCATGACTGATCACATCTGTGCGTGGCGCGCGTGTTATCACTCGACGAAAATGTTCGGCGGACGAACTGAATTTGTGCTCGGCTCGAGCGGACATATCCAGAGCCTGGTCAATCCTCCCGGCAACTTCAAAGCGCGCTACTACGTGGGCAGTCGGCTAACTGAAGATCCCGACGAATGGGCCAAGGGGGCGACCGAGTACAAAGGAACCTGGTGGGACCACTGGATCAAATGGATCGGCACGCGATCCGGTGGCGAAAAGCCAGCGCCGAAGTCCTTAGGCAGCGAGCGGTTCAAGGCCGGAGAGCCTGCGCCCGGAATCTACGTTCACGAGCAGTACTGAGCGTACAGGAATCTAGCGCGCGGCAAGAATTTCGGCGAGATGGCGCGTTTCAATCGCGGTTCCCGCGCGGCTTAACCCGCCGCCGATTTGCATCAGGCATCCGCAGTCGTTGGCAACGACTACTTCGGCGCCGCTTTCCTTGATGCGCGCCATTTTGTCCTCGAGCATCGAATTCGAGATATGCGGAAACTTGACCGAAAACATTCCGCCGAAGCCACAACATTCTTGCCCATCGCGCAGTTCGCAAATCTTGATTCCGCTGACCGCGCTTAACAACGCCATCGGCTCGTCGCGGACCCCTAGCTCGCGCATCAAATGGCACGACGGATGATATGCAACCGCGCGTTCGTAACGCGCGCCTACGAATTTTACCTTCATCACGTTGACCAGGAACTGCGAGAACTCGAACACCCACGGACGTATCGCCTCGGCCCGTGCGGCGAGCGCCGGATCGTTCGCGAGCAGGTCGCGGTAAAAAATCTTGATCATGCTGCCGCACGAACCCGATGGCATCACGATTGGCTTGCCGGGTTCGACGGAGTTCAAAAAACGGCGCGCGAGACTCAGCGCTTCATCGCGCAACCCCTCGTTGAACGCCACTTGCCCGCAGCAGAACGCGCGCCGGACCGGGATCACTTTCAGCCGCAATCTTTCCAGCACCGTGGCGGCGGCTGCGCCAACCTCGGGGAAGAATTCCTCGGCCAGGCAGGTCGAAAACAACTGAACTTCATTCATCGCGCGCCCACACGACAATCAGGTATAGCGACTTCGGCCCGTGCACGCCGAGCACGATTCGTTTCTCGATGTCGGCGGTGCGGCTCGGTCCGGTAATGAGCGTCATGCGATGCGCTGCGATGCGCTCCGGGCCGAATGCTGTCAGCACTTGCGCGAGGGTCGGCATGATTCGATCGATCTGCACGATTACCAGGCTTGCGGGCGGCAGCAGAGTCAGCGAGCTGGGACGCGAATCGGTGGAAACGACCGACAGCGTGCCGGTAGAGGCGATCGCATAGTCGGCCTCCGCAATTCCGAGATCCGAATTTGCGACTCGCTCGCGCATCGCGGCGCGCTCGCTATCGGCGACCGGCACCGTCCTTACGATCGTGCATCCCGCGCGTTCCAGCCACTCGCCAATCGCGTCCATGTCGATCGCGACGCCGTTGCCCAGCGCCACAGTCCGCGCCCCAATCTCGCCGGCCAGCGCGCTGATACGCTCGGCCACTTCCTGCGGAGTCAGGATGCCGAGGAATTTGCCGCCGACTTCCTCGAGCTCCCGCGCGAGCGAAGTCGCCAGCTCAGCGCGCTGCATTATCGGTGCGAGCGGAATCGGCTGCCGCGGCGGCTCCGGATCCAGGCGTGGCGCGGCGCCGGATTCCAGCGCGGTTTTCACGCCGGCAATTATCTTGTGAATCTCCGCCACGTCAGGCGACGGTCTTATCCGGCTGGGCCGCGCGCGGTTCCGATGGGCGCGGCCGCGGAAAGTTGCGGGACTTTGTCCAGTTGCCGAACGGCGGCGGCATCTTGCGGAGATAGCCATTGTGCGCAAAGGGCTTCAGCATCGTGGCGGCGATTCTTCCGAGCAGGCGAATCGTCCGCGGGTGCCGCGCCAGGCTGGCGAACCGGCGCGCGCCCGAACGCGCTCGCTCGATCGCGCTCGGCCATTTGAGCGGATGTTTGCCCTGGCTCTGCTTCCATCGCAGGTGGAGCAGGATGCGCGGGATGTCGATCTTGACCGGGCAGATATCCTTGCACGCGCCGCAAAGCGTCGAGGCGAATGGCAGATAGCCGGCGGCGCTGCCAAACAGATTAGGGCTGACGATCGAGCCGATCGGCCCCGGATAGACCGAGTTGTACGCATGACCGCCAATCCGCCGGTAGATCGGACAGACATTGAGACACGCGCCGCATCGGATACAGTTGAGTGCTTCGCGCAGCACCGGGTCGGCAAGCATCGCGATGCGCCCGTTGTCGAGAATCACGACGTGCATCTCGGCGGGCCCGTCCAGGTCACCTTCACGCCGCGGCCCGCTGATGAAACTCGTGTAGGTGGTGAGCTTCTGCCCGGTCGCCGTGCGCGCCAGGATTTCGAGAAAGTGGCTCAAATCCTCGAGCCGCGCGATGACCTTCTCGATCCCCATGACGGCCACGAACGTCTCCGGCATCGTGCTTGACAGTCGCCCGTTGCCCTCGTTCTCGACGATTACCAGCGTGCCACTCTCGGCAATTGCGAAGTTGACGCCGGTAACTCCGAAATCCGCGCTTAGAAAAACCGCACGGAGCCGCTTACGAGCTTCGGCGGTAAGTTTCTCCGGCTCGGGCGTGTACTCGATGCCGAACTTCTCGCTGAAAAGATGCCCGATATCCTCTTTGGAAAGGTGAATCGCGGGCGTGATGATATGCGAGGGACCTTCGCCGCGAAGCTGCACGATATATTCGCCGAGATCGGTCTCGACCGCATCGATACCAGCGCGGGCCAGCGCGGGATTGAGCTCGATTTCCTCGCTCGTCATCGACTTGCCTTTGACGACTTGGCGCGCACCCTTGCTCTTTGCGAGTTTGACAATGTAGTCGCGCGCCTGCTCTGCGTTTTCGGCGAAGAAAACCTTGCAGCCGTTGTCCTTGAGCCTGGTCGTGAGCGCGATTAGCAGTTCGTCGAGATCGGCAATCGATTCGGTCTTGATTCGATGCGCCGCGTCGCGTTCATCGTCGTACGAAGTGAACTCGGCCTTGACGACGGCGAAATGATCCAGATGGCGCGCGCTCGCGCTTTCGAGCTTGCGGCGCAATTCGTGGTCGTCAACCGCAACCCGGCTCGATTCGAAAAAATCGCGAGCTTTCGGAGATCCGGCCATCGACTACGCGGGCGTCAATTTATCCGCGCCACTTGATGCATCAGGCGGATCACCGCCTCGCGCGCCACCTCGGCTGCGGGATGCTCAGGGGCCTGCGACAGGAAACTCTGGAAATCGTCCAGCGCCGCCGTAAAGCATTCGAGCCGCTCATACAGGCCGCCGCGTTCGAGCAATTCTTCCAGCGCACGCGGATCTAGCAGCAGGATTCGATCGAGCGCCGCGAGCGCACGATTCCAGTCGGACCCGCTCAGGTAAACATCTTTCAGATTGCGCAGCATGCGGATCAGGATATGGCGCCCGCCGACCGCTTTCAGCATCGCCGGCTGCACTTCCACCGGCTGTCCGTAGATTTGGGTCAGTCGCGCGCGAATTTCATCGAACGCGAGAATCCTGCCGCCGGAGAAAGGATCGATGATCAATTCGCCGCGCTCATCGACCGCTTTGACCAGGAAATGCATCGGGAACGAGACCCCATATAGATTGATACCGAGCCGCCGCCCGACTTCGAGGTAAACCAGTGAGAGCGTGATCGGTATTCCGAGGCGCCGGTTCAGGACGTCGTTCAGAAACGAGTTTCGCGGGTCGCTGAAGTGCTCGGCATTGCCCTCGAAGCCTTTCTGCTCGAACAGGAAATGCGACAGCAACTGGATCCGTTCGATGGTATCCGCGCCGGCCCGAACTATTGGCTCGGCTTCGCGCGCGAGCGCCGCCAATTTATCGAGGTACGCGTCGATATCGAGCTCGGGGTATTCCTCTTTCGCGATCAGCAGCGCGCCACGTGCCAGCGGCACCGGTTCGCGCGCCGCAATCGTAGCGAATTCGCGCCGCGTATCATTCATCGGATAGCACCGTTCTTATCAGTGTTCCCTTGCGCCGTTAGTTTGACAAGCGTTCGCCTTCAGATTGTTTCCAGCGCGATGAGGATTTCGTCAACGACACTGCTTTCGTTTTCGCGCGAGCGCGCGCGCTCGAGAGCGTCACGGGCCGAAGCCCCCTCGACTTGCCCGAGCGCCCATGCCGCATGCGAACGGACCAGTGGGTCCGGATCGCATTCGAGCGCGTGTGTCAGCGCCGGAACCGCATCGGGATTTTTCGTGTTGCCGAGCGCGACCGCGACATTTCGCAACAATCCGCGCCGCTTGGTTCGCTTGACGGCGCTCTTCGAGAATCGACGGCTGAACGCGGCGCCGTCAAGCATCATCAACTCCGGCAACCGCGGCATCAGGT
>CAAGKR010439363.1_pt1 | contig 12523 bp, 14 predicted proteins | sample 2556971 | NCBI WGS metagenome assembly CAAGKR01 (sample SAMEA5207829, study PRJEB30636) | soil metagenome | biome: forest; feature: boreal; material: soil | place: USA | collected 2011-09 | depth 1 m | reverse complement strand
GCACCTCAGCCACTTCAGCGACGAAGGTACGCATCGGTGCCATTGAGCCAATCCTGTCTCGGCGGATTGAACACGTCGACGTCGAGCGTATCTTCGACGGCCAACGCACGATGCGGCAAGTGGGAGGGAATTACCAACACCTCGCCGGCGCGTACGGTCAGCTCGCGCTCGCCTCTTTCCCCCAGCCAAAAATGCAGGGCTCCTTCGAGAATGTAGGTGATCTGCTCGTTTTCATGGGAGTGCTGCGGTACATCGTCACCCTTCTTCAAATACACGTGGGCGATCATCATGCGGTCGCCGGTAATGAGACGCCGCGTGATGCTGCCCTTCATCGGCTCGGCGGGCAATTCCTGCCACCGATAATGCTTTGCGGCCGCCGCTTCGATGATATTCGTCTGTTTAACGGAATTCATTGCAAACCTCGATTTAACGGAATTGATCGTCGATTTGTAGGTCGAGCGCGACTGCATGGCGATTTGTTTCGTTCGCGAGCCCGATGATTGCCACAAGCTCCGCATATTGCTCGGGGGTCATGCCTTTCTTGCGCGCGGCGGCGCCGTGCGAAGCGATGCAGTAGCGGCAGGCGTTGGTGACGCTGACCGCGATATAAATGAGTTCTTTGGTGAGTGGATCGAGAGCGCCCGGACCCATGACCTCTTTTGAGTTTGCCCACATCCGGCGCAGCGTGGGTGGATGGTGCGCCAGCACTTTCCAGTAATTGTTGACCCAGTCCGATTTGCGCGTCGCCATGATGTCGTCATAGACCGCCCGCACTTCGGGCGAGGCATCCGCATATTCGATTGGCGCCTGTGTCGCAGAGCCGCTGTTCGCGCCGACGGCCGCGGTCACGGCACCTGTCCGCCCGATTCGCCCGTGGCTTCGATCTCCACCAGCAAATCCTCTCGGCAGACATCCGCATGCAGGTAGACGATCGGAATCGAGGACGGCAGCGACCTCGACAGCGCCCCTTCGATGGCGCCGAGGTCCGCCGGCTCCCGCACATAGACCTTGAACTTTAGTCCGTCGAGGCGATAGCGCGCCGCTCCGACCACACGGTTCACTTCGTCCAAGAGCGCGCTGATATTCGCCATCGTCTCCCGGGTCTGCGCGCCGACGTCGCCCTGGTGTATGGTTTCGTGACCCACGATGCTCGCCGTGCCGGAGACGAACAGATTGGTGCCGGCTGACTGGTGCATGACGCACGCTCGCGAAAAGATCGGGCTATGCCGGCCAAATTTCGGCGGATAATAATACGCGCTGGTTTGCCGAGGATTCTCGATCATCTTCGGCGGCTGTCGAGCGGCCAGGAAATAAATGGATATCGGACTGCCGGCAGGCGAGCCCAACGCGCTGGCGGCGGGCACGGTGCCCACGGTCGCCTGACCGGATTTGCGGAACGCCAATTGGCGCGCCGAATTGAATACACGGTAGCGCTCATCGCCCCCGCTTTTCCGGTTGATTTCCGGGAGATAGTTCCAGATGCGAATCAAATGCCGGTGTTCAGTTTCACGCAGCACGCCGAAGATCTCCTGATAGGCGATTTCCGTCGCCCGGGACAGCGCCACGGCGTCGACGCAGCCGGGGTCGGGAGCGCCGCCGAGGCCATGCCCTGCCTCGAGCAGCCGCTCGTCGATGGTGATTGAGCCGAACAGCAGTTCGTCGCAGAACCGATAGCTGAGCCGGCGCCTCTGCGCAGCGCCATTCGACAGTTGACCCCCCGCTCCCGCAACTCGCCAAACCTCGCAGACGGTGTCGTTGGCACCCAGGGAAGGCGTCATACAGGCGGTAATCGGAACCCGGATCTCTTCGATGGGCGGCGGCTTTTCGAAGCCCACCACCCCCAACACGTTATGCCACCACGCGGCAGGCTGAGAAGCCACCTCATCGGAAGACAAATAATCGAGCTGCAGCGCCGCTGTGCTTGCCGCCAGGGAAGTCGCCGTGGAAGACCGCGTGGTAGTCATCGAAGGGAGTCTAACCTGCCGATGGAGCGTGGGATAGGCCGGTCAGAAGGCGACGTAGGGACCTGTACCGACGGAGGTGGTGCTGCTCTCGATGACCGTGTACACGGTGCGGCCATAATAAAATGGCAAGCCCCAATCGAAGCTCGGGGTAGGGCCCGGATACGGGCCTGCGAGCGTGGGGAACGCCACGAAAGTGGGGTCGTTTGCGCCCAGGGTTTGCGCATCGCCCACGCTGAAGCTGACGTTCTCCGACACGCCGTTCTGTCCCTGCACTGCGGCGGTCAGACTCTGCGCGCTGGTCGGGCAATAAAAATCCGTGAAATTGGCGGCCTTGCAGGGAGGCAGCGACGAGTTGCTCAGCGACGCGTCTGTGAAATAAAGACCGTTGGAGCCTGTATCCAAGAAGCTCTGGCTGAGGATTTCACCGTCGAAAGCCGTTTCAAAATCTCCGAGATCGTCGAGAGTGATGACGGATTGACCGCCGGATTTATTATTGGATTGGGTGTCGATCCCAAAAATCAGCGACCCCGTCACCGTCGCCGCTCCCTGCGCGGCGACGCTCGGCAGCTGGATGATCACGCCGTTGTTGTCGGTGGCGAACAAGGTGACCGGATTCGGCACCTGACTCGCGAGCGACGCCGTCGTCGGTTGGCAAAGCGTCGAGCTGCAGGAGTAGTAATCCCCATTGTCCACGGTGCTCACGCAACCCGCGCCGCAATCTTGCGCGAATGCGCCCACACCCAAGATGCCGTTGGCGCCGAATGCCGCGACCGTGTCCTCCTCCGTGCCGGTACCGGAACAGGCAGCCGGAATATTCGTGAAGCTCGGGTCGCCGATGACTTGCACCGGCACCGAGTGCGCTGTTTCGCCCGAGATTTGCACGTCCGCCGACGCGACCGGACCCCAGCTGTACCCGTCCACGAACTGCGTGCATTCGACCAGCGAGTCGCTGTTCGTCATGGTTTGCACCGGCAGGCTCAACGTCAGCACCGGGGCCAGTATGCGCAGCCCATAGGACGCAGTGTCCACTTGGATGTGGTCGATCGTTTGACAACTCGTGGTGCTGCCGGGGAGGCATACGGTGACCGTGGTGAACAGCGTGTTCACATCGCCCGTGCCGGCCGGCCCGGCGTCGACGACGACACTGGCAACATTGGCGGCGGCGGTAGGCGCCGGCGAAGAAGCCCCGGGTGTGCGGTTGCTATCACCGCAAGACAGGGTGGATAGGCACCATGCCGCGCAAAGCCCCCAACGGAATACCCGCCCCGCCATCAGTGCAGTTCCGCCACGGCGACGCCGCTCGGCAGAGCCGGCGGTAGGTAAGCGACACCCGAGAAGGCGCGCATGTGGCCGCTCGCGTGCACGACCAGATCGCTCTGATTGATTTGCAGTTGATGGTGGCCCAGGCGATTCGCCTGCGCCGCCGTCACATAATTATCGAAATATCGCCCCAGCGTCTGGCGCAGATTCGGCACGGTGGGACCGCTCCAGGCAACCGCAAACACCGTGCCATCCAACCCGGCGAACTCGCGCACCACGGTGCCGGAGGGCAGCTGGATTTCGTGCACCCGATAATTCGCGCGCTCGGCAACTTTGATCGAGCCGTGCAGCTGGGCCAGATCCGCTTGCACCGATGCCTCCGCCTCACCCAATGCCGCAGTTGCGACGCACGGAACGAATGCGGCGCCGAACAGACCGCCCGCGAGTACACACTTCTTGACGTTTCCGAGCAATCGGGTTGGTTGCATGGCGCTTCCTTTGCCGTGATTGGAGCCAAATCACGCCGGTTGGTTCACTCTAACGCACTCAAAGGGGTGTCGGCACTATACGACATAAGCGGGACGACCCACCGGGCGCTTTGGCTCAATCCTTGAATGGCGGCTTGGCGCGATACTGTCCTTGGAGCGCGAGCATCCATCCGGGATATTCCTGCGGCAATTGGCTCACCTCGTCAAGCAGGCGGATCTCCTCGGCCGTCAGCCGCACGCGCGCCGCGGCGATGTTGTCGCGCAATTGCTCCATCGATTTGGCGCCGATGATCACAGTGCTGACGAAGGGCTTGCTCAAGATCCACGCGAGAGCAATCTGCGCCACCGACACCTCGCGCCGCTGCGCCAGCGGGCGCATGGCGTCGACGCACCTGAACGCGCGCTCCTTGTCGACCAGCGGAAAATCGAACGTCGTGCGCCGCGCTCCGCTCGGTCCGCTGTCATCGACACCCCGGTATTTGCCGCTCAATAGGCCGCCCGCCAGCGGACTCCACACCATCAGCCCCAGCTTCTGATCCTGCAGCAGCGGTACGACCTCTCGTTCGAGATCGCGCCCCGCGATGGTGTAGTACGCCTGTACGCTGACGAATTTCGCGAAGCCCCTCCCATCCGACACGGCCAGGGATTTCATGATTTGCCAGGCCGCCATATTGCAGAGACCGATGTATCGCACCCGGCCCGAGCGCACCAGATCGCTCAACGCCGACAGCGATTCTTCGAACGGCGTCAGCGGATCGAAGCCGTGCAATTGATACAGATCGACGTAGTCGAGCTGCAGACGCTTCAGGCTGGCGTCGATTGCGTTGAAGATATGATGTCGCGATTGGCCGCGACCATTCGGCGTTTCATCCATGGTGCCGGTGGATTTCGTGGCGATGATGAGCTGCTCGCGCGGCACGCCCAGGGTCTTCAGCGCCTGGCCCAACAGCATCTCCGATTTGCCCGTCGCATATACGTTGGCTGTATCGATGAAGTTGATGCCGGCATCGACCGCGAACTTCACCTGCTCGTTCACCGCGTCCTGCTGCAGGCTGCCGATATGCTCCCAGATGCCCTTGCTGCCGCCGTAGGTCATCGTGCCCAGGCACAATTCCGATACGTACAATCCGGTTTCGCCGAGTAGGTGATAGCGCACGACGGACTCCAAAGTTTGGGGGATGTTTGTTGAATGGGATTGCTTGAGTTTACAATGAATCCATGCCCCCCGTTCCACGCGCAACTTTGATCATCGCCGCAGCGGCAATCGCAATCGTCGGCTGTCAGATCGGCGTCAAGTACTCGGTGGGTGGTACCGTGACCGGCCTCACCGGCACGGGCCAAGGGCTGGTGCTCGCGGACAATGCGGGCGACAACCTGGTGATTGCCTCGAACGGTAGCTTCGTTTTCACCAAGAGCATCGCGAATAACGACACCTACTCGGTCACTATCGCCACGCAGCCGTCCAATCCGGCGCAGACCTGCACCGTCCAAAACGGCTCCGGCACCATCGACAAAGCCGACGTCAGCAACGTCATCGTGTCGTGCCAGCAGGCCGGACACTATGCCTATGTCGCCAATCAACTCTCCAACAACCTGTCGGCCTACTCCATAGACGCCGCCGGCTTCCTCACGCCGGTCGCCGGCTCGCCGTTTGCGATCTCCGGCACCGACCCGGTATCGCTCGTCGTCGATCCGAATGGTCGGTTTCTCTATGTCGCAAACCACGGCTCAAACGATGTCGCGGTGTTCGCGATCGACAGCACCACGGGAGCGCTCGCCTCAGCCGGTCTGCCCAGCTCGACCGGCAGCAGCCCCGAGGCGGTGGTCATGGATCCCACGGGCGCCTATCTCTTCGTCGCGAACTTTGCCTCGAACAGCGTATCCGCCTACGCCGTCAACAGCTCCACCGGCCTGCTGACCGAGATCGCCAATTCACCGTTCGCGGTCGGCGCGCAACCGGCCGCCCTGAAAATCGCACCGGCTGGCGGTTTTTTGTATGTCGCCAATTTTGGCGACGGCACAGTGGATGCGCTGGCGATCGACTCCGCCACCGGTTCGTTGAGCAGGGTTTCCGGCTCGCCGTTCGCCGCCGGGGCCGGCGCTCTTTCGATCGCCTTGGATCCTTCGGGAGCTTTCGCCTACGTCGCCAATGAAACGGCCGCCACGATTTCCGAATACTCGATCGATGCGTCGACCGGCGGCCTCACCCCGATTGCCGGCTCGCCGCTGGCGACCGGAACCAGCCCCGAATCCCTGGCTGTGGGCCCGGCGGCCCCCTACCTGTACGTTGCAAACGTTACCGCCAAGGATCAGGTGGCCGCCTATTCCATTGGCTCCTCGAGCGGCGCCTTGACTTTGTCGGGTTCGCCCGTTGCCGCCGGCGCCTTCCCGATCAGCATCGTTCTCGATCCCTCCGGTCTATTCGCCTATGTGGCCAACGATAGTTCCAATGACATCTCCGTGTATGCCGTTGACGCGACGACCGGGGTGATGACGGCCGTCAGCCATTCGCCATTCGCCGCCGGCAATGAGCCGCGTTCGATTGCCATAGACTGACGGCGCGCGGCGCCCCGCCGCCGCACGTGGTCAGCTCGCAGGATGGCGACATCCGTGGTGCATCGCACCGTGTCGCTTCCCCCTGCGGCCGACCGCTGAGTGCCCATGGCTCAGCCGTTCTTCGCGTGATTGGCATGCAGTGCCGCGAGCTGGGGATTGCCGATCTGACTAATCGCCCTTGCAATGGCCTGTTCCCGGCACTGCGCGACCTGCTGCTGCGCGACAAGGTCGCGGATCGAGGCAGCCGGACACACTTGTCTGGCCGCAACCGTAATCCGGCGATACAGATCGTTCACGCCGCCGTTGGTTGCCAGGCTGGTCTCGCTATACTTGACAATAACGCTGGGCGCATCGCTGTCGGTGCCGGCGGCACCGGCTGCGCCGGCGGCGGCGACGCCCGCCAGACTGCCCAGCAACAACAGAGTGAATTTGGCCCGCGATCCTGCCGGTGTGAAGCTGCTCATGACGTTCTCCTTGGGTAACGGTGTTGAATGACGCCCTTATGAGACTCGCCGCGGGCCATTCGCGTCTGCGGGTCGGCGTCGAGGTCGTCCCGCCCGCTGACGGGTTCGTCCCGCAAGGGGGCCGTGGGCTCCGCAACGAGCCGCAGTTGAGCTAGGCTTGCCACCATGATCGGAATGACCGAAATCTCGATGCGGCGTTTCGCTGGCGGCCTGACGCGGCTGCAGTTTCTCGGCATTACCTGCCTGTTCTGGGTGTACGTGACCCTGTCCAACATTCTGTACGCCTACAGCATGCGCACCGGCATGGCGCGGGTGACGAACGTCTCGCTGTTCGTGGCCTGGGATGCGCGTCTGTTGCAGCACGTCATGCTGCTGCCGGTCTTGCTGGTGTCCTTCTGGGCGTCGCTGCGAATCCAATGGCGCCCGCTCCTGCTCACATTGCCGCTGCAATTGATACTCGGCGTGGTATTCGCCGCCTTGGCCTACCCGGCCATCATCGTCGCCCAAATGACGCTGGGCGCGCCCGAATGGCACGAGCACGCGATGGGGCACGTCTCCGAGCCCTGGACCGATCCCTTCTTTTTGTCGCTGTGGATGGCGAGCTTCGTCAATTTTCTGCCCACCTATGGATTTGGCCTGGCGCTGATCACCGGATTGGCGCTCTATACGCGATTTCGCAATTCCGAATTGCGGCTGGCCGCGCTCGAGCGCGAGTGGAGCTCCGCGCGCCTAGCGGCGCTGCGCATGCAGCTGTCGCCTCATACTCTTTTCAATCTGCTGCATACGATCCGCGGTCATATCGAATGGGACCCCAAAGGGGCGCAGGCCATGGTCGTGCAGCTCGCGGATTTGTTGCGCCGGCTGCTGAACGCCGGCGAACACGACTTCTCCAAGCTCGGCGATGAACTGCAATTCGTCAGGTTGTATTTGGAATTGCAGCAGCGGCGCTTCGCGGATCGCCTGACGGTGATCTTTCCTGCAGGGCTGGAGATTCCCGCGGTTTGGGTGCCGAGCCTGATTTTGCAACCGCTGATCGAAAACGCCGTGGTCCATGGATTGGCGGGCCACCAAGGTCCGGTGACGGTGCGCATTGCGGTGCGCATGGTCCAGGACGTGCTGACGCTGTCGGTGTTCAATACGACCGCGCCGGACCAGTTGCCGGGTAAGCCGGGGATCGGGCTCAACAATGTCCGCGAACGCCTTGCGGTTCAATTCGAGGGACGCGCCGGCCTCGGCGCGTCGGGGTCCGGCGGCGAGTGGTGCAGTGAAATCACGATGCCGGCGATTCGCCAGTCGCCCGCACGCGAGCCGCAGTCGCTGGCATTGGTCAGCGCATGATGGACGTCATCATCGTCGACGACGAGCAGGCCGGGCGGCGGACCCTGCGCGAATATTGCGAGTCGGAGGGCGACTTGCAGGTGGTGGGTGAATACGCCGACGGCGCCGCCGCGCTGGCCGCGATTCGATTGCAGCAGCCGCAGCTCTTGTTCCTCGACATCCAGATGAGTCCCCTGAACGGCATTGAACTTGCGCGCGCGCTCGAGCCCTCGCAACTGCCTTCGCTGGTATTCGTCACCGCCTACGACACCTACGCCGTCGAGGCGTTTGAACTGAGCGCGGTCGACTACCTGCTCAAGCCGTTCGATCAGGAGCGTTTTCGCAGGACCCTGCAGCGCGTGCGGCCCCGGCATGCAGCCTCCGGGACGGATGAGCGCCAGGCGCTGCTCGCCGGTTTGCTCGCGCAACTGGAGCGCAGTGCCCGCCCGCCGGGAGAGGAGCGGCCGCGCCTGCTGGCGGAATTCGGCGGTCATCTGCACGTGCTCGACGCCGCGCAAGTGGAATTGATCGAGGCCGACCGCAACTACGTCGTGATTCGAGTGGGCAAGGACAGTTTCCACGCCCGCAGCACGTTGCAGCAGGCGGAGCTGGCGCTGCGCTCGCAACCCATGCTGCGCATCAGCCGCTCGTGTCTCGTCAACATGAATTTCGTCAAAGAGGTGAATCGCACGCTGCGCGGCGATTTCATCCTGGTGCTCGCCGGCGGAGCCACCGTCACGAGCAGCGAAGGATTTCGCGGCAAGGTCAAAGACTATTTGAGCACGCTGCGGCTTTCCTAAAACCCAGGAGCGTGTCTGCTAGAGCAGCTCCTCCGGCGCGAACGGCGCCAGAACCTTCAAGGCAAAGCGCTGCAGACGAGTGGTTTCCGGGTCGGAGTACCAGGTTTTTTCCGCCCCCGGCTCGCCGCTCGACCATTGGATTTGATTGCTGTGATCCACCAGCTGCAATCGATAGCTGCCGTCCGCGCTGATGTCATCGAGCAGACTCGTGACCTGGCGGGCGATTTCGGCGCCGAGTAGCACGAGCCCGAGTTCGCTGTTGGTGCGCGCCGAACGCGCGTCCATATTCATCGATCCGATGAACACGGTTTTTTGATCGATGACCAAGGCCTTGGCATGCAGGCTCGCATTGGAACTGCGAAACGGGTGAAAGCGGGCGCGCTTCTGGCCGAGCTTGGGCCGCACCTCGGACAACTCTATGCCGAGCTTGAGCAGCTGCACGCGGTAGCGCGCGTATCCATTGTGCACGAGCGGCGAATCGGTCGACGCCAGCGAATTGGTGAGTATGCGTATGTGCACACCCTCGTCGATGAGCTGGGCGAACATCGCGACGCCGTCCTCGCCCGGCACGAAATACGGAGAAATAACGATGAGTTCTTGTTTGGCCGAGCGCATCAGCGTCGCGAAGTCGTCGGCAAACGTGACTTCCTCGGAGGAGGAGGCGTCGCTCGCGATTTTCGCGGGGCGATCCGCGAGCACCGTGGCGGGCACCCAGATCAGGTGCACTTGGCCCGCATCGAGTTCGGGCCCCAGCCAGTTGGGGTTGCCGGCGGATTCAGCCTCGGGCAGCGGCGTCGACGCCGGCTCCGCGCTCACCGGAGCAGCCAGCGAGGCGATCGGGTACGCATACTTGCTGTTCCAGAAGGCATCGAACGAGGCCGACAGCTGCGGCACGATCGCGCCTGCCGCCACCACGTCCAGATCGATGAAATTGTACTTCGGATCGCGCGTGAAGTATTCGTCGCCGATGTTGCGGCCGCCCGTGATGGCGAGCGCATTGTCGGCGACGAACAGTTTGTTGTGCATGCGGTGATTGATGCGGCGGATGTCGCTGGCCGAAGCGACGAAGCGGGTCCACATGGCGAACCTGCCGCCGGGAAACGGATTGAACACGCGCACTTCGACATTCGCATGTTCGCTCAAATGCATGAACCGCCGATCTTCACCCGCCGTATTGAAGTCATCGACCAGGACGCGCACCCGCACGCCGCGATCCGCAGCCAGGCGCACGTGATGCAGCAGGATCCGCGCAGAGTCGTCCTGGTGGATGATGTAGTACTGAATGTCGAGCGTGCGTTCGGCGTGGTCGGCGAGCGCTATGAGATCGGCCAGCGCCTCCTCACCCGACGTCAGCAGGCGCACGCCGGACAGATTCCTGCCCTCATCCTCGGCCGCAACCAGGCGGCCCAGCGACGTCGTCGAGGGATCCGACAGCGCCGTGCTGCGGGTTTTCTCCACGTGCCGCGGCAGGCCGACGCAGCCGGCCAGCAGCAGCGCCAGCGCCGCGAATGCCGGCAATGGGCGGGATTTACGCATCGAGCGATGATATCAGGCACACTTTGCGCCCATGCAGCCGCAACGGCATATTCGCAGCTTCGTGTTACGCGCCGGCCGCATGACGCCCGCGCAGGAGCGCGCACTCACGGAGCTTTGGCCGATCTACGGCCTGGACCTGGGCGATGACCCGTTGGACCTGGAGTCGATTTTCGGGCGCCGTGCGCCGCGCTGCCTCGAGATCGGCTTCGGGGTCGGGGAAGTGATCGGCAGTCTGGCGGAGAACAATCCTCACATCGACTATTTGGGTGTCGAGGTGCATCGTCCTGGAGTGGGCCGGCTGCTGCTGCGCGCCGCGCAGGCGAACGCACGCAATCTGCGCGTCATCTGCCACGACGCCGTCGAGGTGCTGCGGGACAAAGTACCGAACGAGTCCTTCGACGAGATTCTGGTGTTCTTTCCGGATCCCTGGCACAAGAAGCGCCACCACAAGCGCCGCCTGATCGACGCCGCGTTCGCGGCGCTGCTCGCGGCCAAACTGCGCCGCGAGGGCGTGCTGCGGCTCGCCACGGACTGGCAGGCGTACGCGGAACAAATGCTGGCCGTGTGCAATGAAACACTTGAGCTCGCGTCGTTGAGCGCGGACGCGACCTTCGTGGCGCGGCCGGACTTCAGGCCGCCGACGCGCTTCGAGAGGCGCGGAGCGCGCTTAGGGCATGGCGTGTGGGATTTGGCCTACGCGAAAGTCGAGGTGGCGCCGGCGAGCGCAGTGGCGCGATCAGGGAAAGCTGCCGCGAATACCGTCGACGATGAACTGCACGGCGAGGGCCGCGAGAATCACTCCGGATAGCCGGCTCACGACATTGGCGCCGGTGACGCCGAGCACCTTCATCAGGCGCGGCGTGGCGAGCATCAAGACCCAGCAAACGATCAGCACCAGCGCGACCACACCGAGGAAACCGCCGAACAACAGCGGTTTGGCGTCCACCTCGCCGACGGTCAGTAAAATGGTGGCCAGCGCGCCGGGCCCCGCAATGAAGGGAAATGCCAGCGGAAACACCGAGATGTCCTCGCGCTTCTTGGCCTCTTCTTGTTCGGAAGTGGTCGAACGGGTGCCCGAGGGCCGTGCGAACACCATGTCGAGCGCGATCAAGAACAGCAGCGTCCCGCCCGCAATGCGGAACGAGCTCAATGAAATTCCCATGATGTCCAAGAATTTCGCGCCGGCCAGTGCGAACATCACGCAGATCCCGAGTGCGATCAGAATCGCCTTGCCGGCCATTTTTTTCTTGTAGCGGCCGCTCGCGCCCACCGTGAGCCCGGCGAACAATGGGATCAGTGATATGGGGTCGACGACGACGAAAAAGACGACGAAGAATTTGACGAGCTGTTCGATCACTGGCGATGTTGCTGCGCGCAAAATATTCATATTGCGCGAATCACTCATTCGGAGTTGAATGGACTCGAGCATAGCAGACGGAGACGGCGATGAACGCAATCCGGCCGGTCGTGGGTCAATGGTATCGAGGCGGTACCAACGAGCTCTTTGAAGTGGTCGCGATGGACGATCACGACCAGACCATCGAGATTCAATACTTCGATGGTACCGTCGCCGAGATTGATTTCGAGTCCTGGAACGAGCAGCTGCTGGACGAACTCATCGACGCGGCCGATGCGCCGGAGGACTGGTCGGGTGCCGTGGACATGGAAGCCGAAGACCTGGATCGCGAGTTCGAGGACAACGCACGCACTCTGTGGTCGACGCCGAACGATCGCTCGCTGCGCCGCTGAATATCTTTAATATTCGCTGGAGCCTGCCGCTCGAAGCGTCAGCTTTTTGCGGCTTCGCGGGCACCCAACTCATTCAGGGGCCTGCGCAAAGTCACTAGCAAGATCAACCCCGGCACCGCAATCAGGCACGTGATCACGAAGAAATTCGCCCATCCGACCACCGGGACCAGATGCCCTGCAATCCAGCCCGTGACGTTTCGCGGCAAGGTCGCGAGGGCGGACAACAGCGCGTATTGAGTGGCGCTGAAATCCGCTGAACACAGCGACACCAAGAAGGCAACGAACGCCGCCTGACCCATGCCCCCGATCATGGTATCCAAGGATGTCGCAAGCACCAGCAGCCACACCTTCTTGCCCGCGAGCGCGAGCCACATGTACAGCAAATTGGT
>CAAGKR010091811.1_pt1 | contig 12525 bp, 8 predicted proteins | sample 2556971 | NCBI WGS metagenome assembly CAAGKR01 (sample SAMEA5207829, study PRJEB30636) | soil metagenome | biome: forest; feature: boreal; material: soil | place: USA | collected 2011-09 | depth 1 m | reverse complement strand
GCGAGCGCCGCGCGCTCGGCTGCCTCCGCGCTGCGGTCGACAGCGCCCTCCGCGAGCATCACCTGCGTGGCCGCGTCGCCGGTGCGCGACGCGATTCGTTCCAGCGCCGCGAGCGCCAGCGGATCACCCGGGCGCACCTCGAGCAACCGCCGGTAGCGGCCGGCGGCCGCCTCATCGTTGCTCTCGTGTTGCTCGGCCAGATGCGCGCCCAGCCCGACGAGGGTCGCCGCCCAGTCGCGATCTCGCGACAGATCCGCCTGGTGATCGAGCGCCAAGCGAGCTTTCGCCCACTGCCCGGCGGCGAGGGCGCTCGACACCGTCGCGAATAGCAACGCCGGATCGTCGGGATCGGCGGCCCGCGCCTCGTCGATGAGCCCGGTCGCCCGCGCCGCCGCGCCCAGACGCTCACGTGCCAGCGCGGCGCCGAGGGACAACCAGGCGGCCCGCTCGGGTCCCGACGCCGCAAGGGCTTCGAGCGCCGCCGCCCGAGCCAGGTCGGTGTCCTTTCCAAGCGTCATCGCGACCCGCCCGGTCCCCGCGCGCGCGAGCGCTGCCGCGCCCAGCCCGGCGTCCTCGTCGAGGGCTCGCGACCAAAGCGCCAGCGCCTCGGCGGCCCGCGCCGGATCGGCTTCGGCGATGAGCGCAAGACGGCAGAGAAGACGCCCGCGCTCGCCGGTCGAGCGCGCGGCGGCGAGCCGACGGTCGAGCACCGACTGGAGCAGCGCCGGATCGGCGGGATCTCCTCCCTGCGCGGCGGCGCGCAGCGCGCTCTCTTCGAGCGCCAGCAGCGCCGCGGCGTGACCGGGGACGAGCGCGAGCGCCTCCTCCAGCACGGCGCGCGCGCGCCCGGGGGCGTTCAACCGGTGCTCCAGCAGATACGCCTTCTCGACCGCGAGGTCCGCCCGCGTGGGCACATCGGTCGCAGCCGTCCGCTCGACGTCCAGGAGATCGAGCGCCGCCCAGGTGCTCCCCGCCTCGACGGCGTGCAGGCGCAGCGCGCGGAGAACCGGCTTAAACGTCGTCTCCGGGGATTGATCGAGCGCCAGCTGCAGATGCTCCGTGGCGGCTGCGAGATCGCCGACGCCATCCTCGAACAAACGAGCGGCGGCATAGCGAAGCGCTCCGGCGGCCACGCCTTCCCGCGCATCGGCCTCTTCGATCATCGCGAGGGCTTCCGCCTCCCACTGCGCGGGCGATCGGGCGACACCACGCCGCGCATCGTCGGGGGTCGACCCCGGTACCGCGTTCGGCTGCGTCACCTCGTCGGGACGCGGAAGCGGAAGCGGAGTCGGCGTAGACGTGAGAGTCGACATGGCTCGGTCGAGGTCGCCACTTTACTTCGGAAACCGGGCGGCCGCCGGGGTATGATGAGCCCCTTCGGGCGTCACGCGGGCATGGCCAAAATCATCGTTAGCGGCAACGACCAGCGACGCGAGTATGAGCTCGGCGCCATCAATACGATCGGCCGCCACCCCGACAACACGCTGCAGATCCTGGATCGCATCGTCTCCAAGGAACACGCCCAGGTGCTGCGGCAACCAGACGGACGCTATGTGTTCCGCGACCTCGGCAGCCTGAACGGATCTTTTCTGCACGGCGAGCGGGTCAGCGAGCGCATCTTGCTCGAGGGCGACGAGATCATGCTGGGCGCGACATCGCTGACGTTCCAGGAGAAGTCGGCGCAGGACTCGCTGCTGCAGAAGGTGACCATCGCGCCCGCCGCGGCCGAGGCGCTTATCCGCCAGAAGATTCAGGCGCCGCTCGCATCGGCGCGCGAGTTCCTGCCCGAGGCGGAGATCTTCGACGTCGAGGCTCTGCGCCGGGACTACGAGAAGCTGCGGCTCGGGCACGAGCTCGGGCGATCGATCGGCCTCGAGGTAAACCTCGAGCTCCTGCTCGAGCAGATCATCATGAAAGCGTTCGAGCTAATCCCGGCTGACCGGGGTGTCATCCTGCTGATGGAGGACGGCGTGCCGCTGCCCAAGATCGCCAAGACCCGCGACGGCAAGAACGAACAGATCGTTCTGTCGAAGTCGATCCTGAACGAGGTGGTCAACAACAAAGCGTCGGTGCTGTCGTCCGACGCGACGATGGACAGCCGATTTTCGGCCGCGCACTCGGTCATCATGCAGGGGATCCGCTCGACTATGACGGTGCCGCTGCTGCATCACGACGAGCTGCTCGGCATCATGCACCTCGACTCGATGATCGCAACCAACGCCTTCACCGAGAAGGACCTGCAGATATTCGGCGGCGCCGCCAGCCAGGCCGCCGTCGCGATCCACAACTCGCAGCTCGTCCGGAAGATCGAGCACGAGGCCAAGACCCGGGCCCAGTTCCAGCGCCTGCTCTCGCCGAACCTCGTCGATCAGGTCGTGCAGGGGAAGCTGCAGCTCGAAAAGGGCGGCCAGCTCTCGGAGGTGACGCTCCTCTTTTCCGATATTCGCGGCTTCACCTCGATGAGCGAATCGCGCGAGCCGGAAGAGATCGTCCGGATGCTCAACGAGTACTTCGAGCTGATGGTGGACGTAATATTCAAATACGAAGGGACGCTGGACAAGTTCGTCGGCGACGAGGTGATCGCGCTGTTCGGCGCTCCGGTGCCGATGCAGAACGCGGAGCTCAAGGCGGCGCAGTGCGCGCTGGACATGATGCGCGTCCTGTCGGAGTGGAACCGCACGCGCGCCGCCGAGGGGCAGAACGAGATCAAAATCGGCATCGGCATCAACACCGGCATCGTGGTGACCGGCGCGATCGGTAGCTCGCGCGCGCTGCAGTACACGGCCATCGGTGATGCGGTGAATACGGCGTCGCGCCTGTGCAGCGTGGCGCAGCCCGGCCAGATCATCCTCTCCGAGGCGACCTACCGCAAAGTGCGGGACCACGTGGCGGCGGTGCCGCTGCCGCCCGTACGCGTGAAGGGGAAGGCCGAGGAGCTGCGCGTCTACAACGCAGTCGGCCTGCGCCACAAGGAGCTCCACGGCGAGAACACTCGGCCCAGTTAAGCGACGAGCTGGGCGAACGAATCGGACGAACGACGGGAGCCGCGGCGTTGATCGTCCTGCCCTTCTTCGAACGAGGTTTTCGGACGAGGTTCAGCCCGCGTCGTCAAGGGCGCGCGCCACCTCGTCCGCCAGCGCACGCCGACGCTCGGTCAGACGCCTCGCCGTCCGGCCATGAAATGCGCGCAATCTGAGATCTCGCCACGCAACGCCAGCCTCGCGGAAGAGCTCCTCGAACCGCAGCGCCACGTACCCGCAGCCGACCCCGGCGATGAACGCGGGCACCGCCCAGAGGGCGCCCCATGCGCAGGCGGCGCCGATCGCCTCCAGCGACCAACCGGCGAACAGAAAGACGGATCCCGCGATCAGCTTCACGGTGCTGAGGATGTCCTCGTCGTGCGTGAAGCGCGTGGCGACCTCGCCGGCGAGCCGATAGGGAATCCACCCCAGCACGGCGCCCACAACCGCGAGCGGCGCCGCGACGACCAACTTCGCGATTGCCCCAAAGACCGCCCCCGCGGGCGGCGCTCCCAGCTCGAGCGCCCACGGATCGCGGACCCCAAGACGGCGAAGCGAACGGGCGTAGGCGCGCGCATCGGCGGCGATCCTTTCGACCCGCGCGGGATCGCGCCCGCGCAACCGGCCGTATGCGGCCACCATCTCCAGGGCGCGATGGTGCTTGGCCGCCAGGGCATCCGGAGACTCGGCTTGGGCCGGCTCGTTCGTCCAGGCCGCGACGCGCGCGATCCCTTCCAGAAGCTCGCGGGTCTCCGCCTGCAACACCACTTCGTCGAGCCGCGCGCCGATCCGATCCGTCAGCGCGGTGACCGCCGCGAGCTCGTCGCGGCGATAGTCCGCCAAAAGCGACGCCACGTCGAGCGGCTCACCAACCACCAGCAACACCGACGACCTGAACCGCGCCTTCCGCTCGTAGTAAAGCCCTACCGGCACCACCGTCACGCCAAGTTGCCCGTCGTTCTCCGCCTCGGCGGAAAGCGCGATGCGCGCCGCGCCCGTCTTGAGCGGCCGGAGCTGCGGGTCGGAGTGCGACACGCCTTCCGGGAACAGCGCCAGCGCGCCCCCCGCCGCGAGCTCGGCGCGGCAACGCGCGAAGCTCGCGTCGTTGCGGGAGACGTCGCCGGCACGGGCGCCCGATTCGTACGCTCGATAGATCGGAATGCAATCGAAGGCGTCCATGGCCAGACGACTGAACGGATTGCTGTAGAGCGTGCTCTTGGCCAAGAAGCGCGCCGGCCGCCCGATCGCCACGCGGAGCAGCATCGGATCCAGGAGGCCGTTCGGATGATTGAGAACGAAGACCAGCGGCTTGCCGGCAGGAATCCGCTCGCCTCCCTCGACCGCGCGCGCCGGGTAGTAAAGACGCACCAGCGCCTCGATCAACCACCGAACGAAGGCCCGCAGGGACCGCGCCACGGGCGAATGATACGCCACCTCCGGACGGTGTCGGCCGAGACGGCCACCCGACGTCCTCCTTGACCTATACTACGAGTAGGATTCCGCCAAGACCGACCGGAATCTGGCAGAGCCGAGCGACCTTGAATCAGGCACCACCTTCTGACGCCTCGCCGACCTTCGACGTCGCGGGCCGGATCGCGCTCGTCACGGGCGCGGCGCGTGGGATCGGGCGTGCCTGCGCGATGGCCCTGGCCCAGGCGGGGGCAGACGTGGCGCTCGGGTTCCGTGCAACGGACGCTGGCGGAGACGTGGCGGACGCCATCCGCGCGCTCGGCCGGCGCGCACTCCCCTTGCAGATGAACGTCACGCGCCGCGCCGAGATCGGCGCCGCGGTCGCGGAGGCGAGACGTTACTTTGGCCGCATCGACATCCTGGTCAACAACGCCGGCATCGGCCCGACAAATCCCGCCGAGTCCGTCACCGAAGACGACTTCGATGCCACCTTGGCCGTGAACCTCAAAGGGACCTTCTTCGTGAGCCAGGAGGTGGCTTGTACGATGATCGCGACGGGGAGCGGCGGGCGGATCGTCAACTTGAGCTCGCAAGCCGGCTTCGTCGCGCTGCCGACCGAATCGGTCTACGGCATGACCAAGGCGGCGATCGCCCACCTCACGAAGTGTCTGGCCGTCGAGTGGGCCTCGCACGGCATAAACGTCAATGCCGTTGCGCCCACCTTCATCCGCACACCCGGAACGGTCAAGTGGCTCGAGAACGAGGACTTCCGGCGGGATCTGCTGTCGCGCATCCCGCTCGGACGGGTGGGCGAGCCGGCCGACGTCGCGGCGGCGGTGGTCTTCCTGGCGTCACCGGCGGCGTCGATGATCACCGGGGCCACGCTCCTCATCGACGGCGGCTGGACGGCGCGCTAGGCCCGCTCGACAATCAGACTACTTATGGTCATGATCTGACCATGAAGAATGTCAAGATTGCCGACCTCAAGAGCCACCTTTCACGGCACCTGCGCGACGTGCGAGGTGGACGCCCGCTCACCGTGCTGGATCGAAATACGCCTGTGGCACGGCTGGTGCCCATCGATTCGGGCGATGACGTGGTGATCACGCCGCCCGGGGAGGGAGCGCCGGCGCTCGCGGAGGTGAAGCTACCGCCTGTTGCCAGGCTCAAGGTTGACGTCGTGAAGCTTCTGCTCGACGATCGGCGAAGCCGCGGATGACCGTATATCTCGACTCCTCCGTGATCTTGCGTCGCTTGCTCGGGCAATCGGGCGCCTTGCGAGAATGGCGGTTGGTCCGCACAGGAGTCTCGAGCAGGCTGACGGAGGTCGAATGCCTGAGGACGCTCGATCGGCTTCGCCTGGAAGCCGCGCTGGATGAAAAGAAGCTTGCCGCCGTCCGCGAGGCGGTCTACGCCATCCTGGCGACGTGCCAGATCGTCGAGCTCACGCGGGCTGTCCTGACCCGAGCCGCTCAGCCGTCGGCCATGTCACTCGGCACATTGGACGCGATCCATTTGTCGTCCGCGCTGATTTGGCGCGAACGTGCGAGACGGAACCTGGCGATGGCGACTCACGACGAGGGGCTGGCTACCGGTGCACGCGCCTGCGGTTTGGCCGCGATTGGGATCTCAGGCAAGACCTGACCCGCGCTCGCGTAGCCGCCCTAACTCCCGGGAACCTGGCTAGGCGAGCAAGCGCCGCACCCAGGCGTCGGTTAGCTTCTCCTGGACCGTGTTCTGGCGCAACCGATCGGCGAGGTTCTTCCAGTCGACGGAGTCCTGCGGCTGGTCTTGGTTCGAGCAGGAGAAGATGATCGTCTCCTTGCCTGTGACCGGGTCGATGTGGCGCTGCAGGCACTGCGCGCAGATCTCTTTCATCATGCACTGCATGGGCGAGTTGATCGACGCGATCGCGATGTGATCCTTCCGGAAGTACGGCGCCAAGAGGCCGTGCCGCGCGTTCTTGACCGCGGCCATCATCCGGTCGCTGCCGATCGCGATGATGCGGTGGCAGGTCGGCAGCGGCACCAGCTCCTCACCAAGCTGTCCGAGCGCGTAGGCCTTCATCGCGTCGACCACGTTTCCCAGGAAGGCGCGGTCCTGCGGGCGACGTGGCTCGGGCAGCGGTCCGCCGTCGACGCTCCAGACGATCTGATCGGCGGCGGCCTCGATCTCGTCGATCTTGTAGATGTCCTCGCGTCGACGGTAGGCAGCGAAATAAAGCACCTTGCTGCCGCACGCGCGCAGCGCGCGGCCGATCGAGAACAGCACGGCGTTGCCGAGGCCGCCACCCGCCAGCACGACCGACTCGTCGGGCGGCGTCTCCGTCGGCGAGCCGGTCGGGCCCATGACGACCACCGGCTCGCCGAGCGAAAGCCCTGCCAGCAGGCGCGAGCTGCCACCCATCTCGAGAACAATCAGCGACAGCAGGCCCGCCTCCTTGTCGACCCAGGCGCCGGTCAGGGCCAGCCCCTCCATGGCCAGACGGCTCGAGCCGACGACCCGCGCCAGCGCCTCGAAGTTCTGCAGCCGGAAGAACTGCCCCGGCTCGAAGTGGCGCGCGGCAGCCGGCGCGCGCACGACCACCTCCACGATCGTCGGTGTCAGCCGCTCGACCCGCACCACGGTCGCCCGCCAATCGTCGTCGAGCCGCGCCCCGAACGCGCGCCACGCGGCGTCCCGCGCCGGTTGCCCGGTTGTATCCAGGCGCCCGATATCGTCCGCGAACAACGCCTCGACATGCGGCGCGCCGTCCTTAGCCGACGCCATCGCGCGCACCACCGACCCGGCGTAGATCGGGTGGTTGTCGCCGTAGTAGCTGACGGTGTGGCCTTCGCGTAGGTAACTGGTGAAGAAGCCAACCTCGCCCGCCGCCGCGGGCTCGAGCACGAGCTGACCACCGTCGCGGCGCAGGGCGCGAAAACTCTTGAACCCTTTCGCGCGCGGATCGATCTCGAAGGATCCCGGACGCTCGCGCTCGTAGGTGACATTGGGCGACGTCCCGGCGGCCACGAACAGGCTACGCGCCGGCAGCGTCACCTTCTCGCCGGTTCCGGCCAGGTCGCCGGTCGTCTTCTCGAGGCGCTCGAACTCGACCGCGCGGAGGGCGCCGTGCTCGTCGGGGATGCAGGCGATCGGCGACAGCTTCTCGACGAAACGGACCCCCTCCTCGAAGAATTTGGTGATCTCTTCGTGGTTCAGGCGGTAGGCCGGGCTGTCGGCCAGGCTGCGCCTGTAGACCAGAGAGACCCCGCCCCACTTCTGCACCAGCGACGCAAAATTCGGCGCCTCGCCCGCCGCTGTAGCGCGGACACGCTCAGCGCGCACCGCGCGGCCGTGCTCCAGGAACTCGCGCGCGATCTCCGCCTCCTCGGCGTCGTAAAGCGCGTGCAGGGCTTTTTCGCCGTCGCCCTTTTCGGCCCCGAGCGACTCCCAGCGCTCGAGGAACTTCTCGACCTGAACGGGATAGTACGCCGCGACCTCGGTGGTGGTGTCGATGCCGGTCAAGCCGCCACCGATGACGATCGCGGGCAGCCGGACCTGGAGGTTCGCCAGCGAGTCCCGCTTGAAAGCGCCGGTGAGCTGCAGCGCCATCAAGAAGTCCGAGGCCTTTCGCACGCCGCGGATGAGGTTGTTCTTCATGTTGATGATGGTTGGCTTGCCGGCGCCGGCCGCGATCGCTACGTGGTCGAACCCCATCGCGAAGGCCTCGTCGGCATCGAGCGTGCCGCCAAAGCGAACGCCGCCGTAGACCCGGAAGGTCGGGCGCCGAGCTAGCGTCAGGTAGAGAGCCGTCAGGAAGCTCTTGTCCCAGCGCACGGTGATGCCGTACTCGGCCACACCACCGAAACCGGATGGCCGCCGCTCGTGGAGCGGCGTGGCCAGCTCTTGCCAGCGCTCGACCGCGCGCGGCGGCCACGCGTCACCGCCGATCAAATCAGCGGGTAGCGGCTCGATCTTGAGACCATCGATCCCGACCACGCCGAACCCGGCGCTGACCAGGTGCTGGCAGAGCGTGAACCCCGCCGGGCCGAGACCGACGATGAGCACGTTCTTGCCGATGTAAGGGCGCGTGAACGGGCGCGTCCGATTCAGCGGGTTCCAGCGCGTCAGGAGGCCATAGATCTCGAAGCCCCAGCGCATCCCGAGCACGTCGGTCAGGATCCCGGTCTCGGCCTCGGGGATGTTGACCGGCTCCTGCTTCTGAAAGATGCAGGCCTTCATGCAGTCGTTGCAAATTCGATGGCCGGTGCCCGGAAGCATCGGATTGTCGATGACGATCATGGCCAACGCCGCGATCGAATCGCCGTCGCGCCGCAGGACGTGCATCTCGCCGATCTTCTCGTTGAGCGGACAGCCACGGAGCGGGACGCCGATCGGGTTCTTCTTGAGGGCCCCCTGCTTGTCGTGCATCCCCTTCGAGCAGGAGTCCTTCTCGCGCTCGTGGCAGTACATGCAGTAGTCGGCCTCGGCGGCGACCTCCCGCCGCGACATCCGGGCGTCGGTCAGCGAAAATCCGTCGCGTCGCCGGCGGTGGGCGGGGCCTTCGGTGACGTTGAGCAGCTTCGCGTCGGGCCGCCGCAACGGCACCAGATCGTCGTGGTCGACCACGTGCGGCGAACGAAATGACACCCACCCGGCGATCGCCGGGTGCGCGGAGTGGTTGAACCGGTGCACCGCCGCCCAGCGTTCGAAAACATCGATTTCGGGCACCGTCTGGCCGCTTTTCTCGCGAGCCAGGAGCACGTCGAGCACGGTTGCGACGGTCAGCTCCTCGTCGCCGCTGACGCACAGCTCGGGGAATTTGGTCTCGCAGAGCTCGCGCAGGGCCGCGCGCAGCGCCGCCGGATCTTCGGGCGGAAGCTTGTCCTCGGGATACTTCTTGCTCGCGCGCCGCATGACGAAGCTCTTCATCCGGAAGATCGCCGCCTCGCGCGCCGCGATGTCGATCTGTTGGTTGCGCGCCGCCTCGACCTCGGTGCCGAACAGGCGCGCCACGAACGCCCCCAGCGGCCGCGCGACGTCGATCAACAGCGCCGACTCCTCGGGCGGTGTCAGTGCCGTGCCCGTGCGGTAGGTCTCGAACCGCTCGGCGAGGATGGCGTCGCCCGCCGCCAGCTCCGCGCGAAACCGGGCGTCGAGCGCCGCGAGACGCGCGGGCTCGTACAGGTCTCCGTAGCGGAAACCGTCCACGCCCAGCGCGAAGTCGCGCGATTCGTCGCGGGGCGCCTGCCCGGCGCCGTTCGCGAACGCGAAAGGAAAGCCGCCCAGAGCTCTAGATCCTGACGTTGCAGAACTGCTGGTAGTCAATGAGCTCGATGTCCTCGGGCTTCTTCCCATCGCCACACACCGGGCAGGTGGGATCGTGCGGTCGCTTGAACTCGCGAAACTTGAGCGCGAGCGCGTCGAACTGAAGCTGCCGGCCCGACAGCGACTTGCCGATGCCCAGCAGAACCTTGATCGCCTCCACGGCCTGCAACGAGCCGATCACGCCACACAGGACACCGAGCACGCCGGCCTCCTGGCACGACGGCGCCATGTCGGGCGGCGGCGGCTCGGGATAGAAGCAGCGATAGCAGGGTCCGTTGAACGGCAGGAACGTGGTGACGGTGCCGTCGAAGCGATAGATGCTGCCATCGATCACCGGCTTGCCCAGCTTCAGCGCCGCATCGTTGATGAGGTACCGCGTCGGAAAGTTGTCCGCGCCGTCGACGATCACGTCGTAGTCCTTGAAGATGTCGAGCGCATTTTCCGAGGTTAGACGCGTCTGGTGCGCGATCACCTTGACGTCTGGATTGAGCTTCGCAATTGCGATCTTCGCGGATTCGACCTTGGGCATCCCAACCCGATCGGTGGCGTGCAAGATCTGCCGCTGGAGGTTCGAGGAATCCACCACGTCGTCGTCGACGAACCCGATGGTCCCGACGCCGGCGGCCGCCAGGTAGAGCCCCGCCGGCGACCCGAGCCCGCCTGCGCCCAGGCAGAGAACCCTGGACTGGAGCAGCTTGGCCTGCCCCGCGTCACCCACCTCCGGCAGCATGGTGTGGCGTGCGTAGCGCAAGGTCTGCTCCTGCGTCATCACGAACGGCCGGTCGAACGGCAGCCCCGCCCGCTTCCAGGCCGAAAACCCGCCCGCCATCGACTTCACGTTGGTGTAGCCAATGTCGGCCAGCGAGCGGGCCGCCAGCGCCGATCGCGTGCCTCCCGCGCAGTAGAGCACGATCTCCGCCCCCCGCTCCGGCACCTGGTCCTCGATGCGCAGCTCCAGGAACCCGCGCGGAATCCAGCGCGCGCCGGGGATGAACCCCTCCGTCCACTCGTCCTTCTCGCGAACGTCGATCAGAATCGGTCCCGCGCCGTTGCCGTCGCCGCCTGGACCCTTCTGGGCGTCCACGCTCTTGCGAACGCTCTCCACGTCCGTCTCGCGGATTTGCGCTTTGACGTCCTTCAGGAAATTACCGAAGCTCATTTGGTGGTCGTTCCCCCGAGTGTCTTTCGATGTCACCGCGCTCGTGCGGTGACAGGTTCTACCCTGAAAAGCGCGCGATTTTCACGGCAATGCCGCGCAGGCGCAAGCTCGGCGCGCGGCGACAGCCTACCAGTCGAATAGACTGCAGGTGACTTGACGGCTGCTAGGCCCTGTAGTCGAGCAGGCGCGCGTCGATACGGCCTAGTAGAACTTTACGTTGTCGACCGTGAGATTGAGGTCGCACTCGGTGGGGCCGCCGTCCGACGCTGCCGGGACGGTCATTTGCCATTGCACCCCCGTGATCTTCGTCTTGTCGATCGGGGTTGACGGACTTCCCGGGTTCAGGCCGGGGTCGGCGAAGGGGACCATCATCGTCTGTGGCGAGGGCATAATCGACGGGATCGGGAGCTGCGGTGCATACGAACCAGACGGTCCGGAGGCTTTTGGGTCGCCGGTTGCCGTCGCGTCGGCGTGCTCGCTGTCGTTGGTCGAGTACTGGATCGAGCAACCCGGACCCATGAGCGTTCCACTGATATCGAACTGCACGCCGGTGTACGCAGAGGCGTCGACACACTCCGTGCCGTCTGCGCTGCCGTTGAAGTAGATAACGAGACCCACATATTGCGCCTTCGAACCGACGCCCACGTTGTCTATGATGTCCAGCGTTCCTCCGCCTATCGAGTACATCGGATGATCGGTCGCGGTGGGGCCATAGGTCGCGAGCCCATCCAGCATCGCCACGCCCCCGTCCGCGCTGTGGAAGTCGGCGATGAGCGCGGAGGCCGGCGCGGCGGACTTCTGGCAACCGATGGTGGCGCCCCCGCCGCCGCCCGCGCCGCCGACACCGCCGCCATTGCCTCCCGTTCCCGAACCCGTCGCTTTGCTGCCGCAGCCCATCGAAAAGAGCCCGGCCGAGACCAGCCCCACAATCCCTGCGAGCGCCCGCTTCCTAGTTTCAGTCATCGTCGATTCTCCAAAAGTCTGAGGGAGGTTTTGACGCTGGCGATCCAGCGCGCCGGGGAGGCGAACTTCATGCCGATCGTCGCCCGAAGGACTAGCTCAACCGGCATTTTTTAGCAAATCTTCGCGCCAAAAATTGGCGCCGTACGTTGCTTTTCTGGAACGCTGTTATTCCTCGCCTTTTGCTGGCGAGACGAGCATTGCAGCCCGCGGGATTCAGCGGTTGGCATGCCCACCGCCTTCGAATATACTTTGGTCACTTCCCCACCGGCCCGACAAAAGGAGATATTCGATGTCAGTCGCAGCAGCTACCGAGACCGAGATCAAGAACGACGCCCCTGCCGCGCAGGATGACGTGCCGATGGTGTTGCTCACCGACAAGGCGGCCGAGAAGGTCCGGGAAATCCGCGGCGAGGAGAACATCGAGGAGGGCTACGCGCTCCGTCTCAAGGTTCAGGGCGGCGGCTGCTCGGGCTTTTCGTACGATCTTTACTTCGATCAGCCCCAAGAGAGCGACCGGCCGTTCGAGATCAAGGGCGTGAAGGTGATCTGCGATGAGATGAGCCTGATGTATCTGCTCGGCACGGAGGTCGACTACGTCGAAGGGCTGCACGGCGCCGGCTTCAAGTTCAACAATCCGAACGTCAAGTCGACCTGCGGCTGCGG
>CAAGKR010105252.1_pt1 | contig 12527 bp, 8 predicted proteins | sample 2556971 | NCBI WGS metagenome assembly CAAGKR01 (sample SAMEA5207829, study PRJEB30636) | soil metagenome | biome: forest; feature: boreal; material: soil | place: USA | collected 2011-09 | depth 1 m | reverse complement strand
GACGGCAGCGAAGTCCTGCTTGAAAAGAGCGGCGTCGAAGCCCACGAAGTCCTGCTCTACGACACCCAGACCGCCACGGAGACCAAGCTCTTCAGCCTCCACAGCACGGTCCGCGAAGACGAACTCCACGTCTCCGCCGGTCCTCATCTGAGCGCCCTGTACTTCGCCTCCCCCGAGCAGCTCACCCTCGCCTCCCCCGAGCAGCTCACGCCTGGAGCCCCGTCGGTCTCCCCGTCCCAGACAGGCGTCAGCGACCTCTACCGCTATGACATTCCCGGCCGGTCGCTGGGCTTCCTGCTGCAGGCGACCTCTGCTCCAAATCTATCTCTCATCAACTCGGTCAGCCCCGACGGCCGCTACGCCTACTTCGGCGCGGAAGCGATCGGCGGGCTGCCCGGCGGCGGAATCATCCCGGAAGGAGTGAACAAGGGAAAAACAGCGCCCCAGGTGTATCGCTATGACAGCGCCGAAGAGCTCGTCCAGTGCGTCTCCTGCGCGTCCTCCTTCGACCGCGAACCGCGCCTGGCCTCCGTCCTGTTTGCCGGCGACGGCCATTTCTTTGAAAAGGGCGGCCTGCCGAGCTACACGGCGGTGTCGGCCAACGGCGACTTCGTCTTCTTCACGACGCCCGCCGCTCTGCTTTCCTCGGACGTCGACGGCGAAGTCACGCCCGAAGGAGGAGGACTCGAACAGGGAGTGGGGCGGGGCGAATTCGCCGACAGGGGCGGGTTCACATCCCCATCCAGCGACATCTACGAGTGGCGCCGCGACGGCCTGGACGGCTGTACGCACATCAATGGCTGTCTCGCGCTGATCAGCAACGGCCGCGGCGGCTTTCTGACGCTGCTGCTCGGCTCCGCTCACGAAGGCCGCGACGTCTTCATCTACACGAGCTCTCAACTCCTTGCCCAGGACAGGGACACCGCGGGGGACATCTACGACGTCCGCATCGGCGGCGGCTTCCAGCCGCCACCGCCAGAACCGGTGGAATGCGAAGCCGACGCCTGCTCGACTCCACCGCCGGCGCCGATCGACTCGACGCCGGCCTCGCTCTCGTTCTCGGGCCCGGGCAATCTCGCGCCCCAGTCAAAGCCCAAGTCCAAGGCGAAGCAAAAGCCGAAGCACAAGCCGAAGAGGAAGGCAAGGAAGCTCAGGTCAAAGAAGCACGGTGGGAAACACGGTAGAAGGGCCAGGAAGCGGTAGGGGGCGCCAGAAGCGGATCAGATCCGCGAGCACTGCTTGAAGCCGTCTCGCCTGGCGACGGCGGCCATCTGCTTGTGGATGTTGTTCTGCGCGTGGACCAGCGGAACCCCGGCGCTGGCGTTTTTTACTTCGGCATATTGCGCGATCTTGATCGAGTCTTCGGCGAAGATCTGAAGGTCGTTGACGATCTGCGCCCAGTCGCCCGCCATCGACGCCGGCGGCACGAGTTTGCTCAGGTCCCTGACCTCGGCCTTCTCGTAGGCGGCGGCCTGCGGCAGCGCGTGCACAAGTTCACGTGTCGATGTTACAGAGATCGCCGCCAGCCGCCTGTCGGTGTGCGCACAGATCGCGTCTCCCTCGGCGATCCACTTCGCGCGCGTCAGCGGCCTGCCCGACGCGAACTTTATGGGCGTGGCCGTGGCCGTGGGGGTGGGGGTTGCTACGGTCGCCGGCGCGGTCACCGCGGCGGTCGACGATGTCGTTTTGGACGATCCGCCGCAGCCGGAGGCTAGGAGCGTGGTCGCCGCGAGCGCCAGCGCGACGAGCTGTGCGTGTAACATCGAGGTTCCTCCCGAGAGTCGGTTAAGTACTTATGCGTCTCGTATGATTCTACAGGCTAGGACCGCCGTATGTCTACTGGGATCGCGGGGGAGCCTGTGATCGCGTCACGGCTCCGCTCAAGACCAGCCTCCTAAAACAGTCGCTGACTTTCTCCTTGACAAGTAGGTAGGGATCTGCGAGAGTCCGTCTCGACCCGATATCCAGAACTTTGGTTGGAGGGCGTGGAGCAACTGCCGATTGGCCGTCAGGCCCGGTAAGGAGGGCCGATTACGGGCTGTTGGTGGCCTCGATTTGAAGAGAGCCGGGTTGAAGTGGGCTGGAAGCTCAGGCACCGGAGTGGGAAACACTTCTGGACTTCGAAAGGGTTCCTTTGCGAGGATGTTCCACGAGCCGCGAGACGGGCGTGCGTTCGACCCGCGGCTCGAACGCTAGGACATGTAGGGCAATAGGGCCGGACCGGCGCTCTCTGACCTTGGACGAGTGCTAAAGGCCGGCTGATCTCAAGCCTCGCGAGGGGCTGAACCAAGTCTCGGGCGAGGGGAAGGTAGATGAAAATGATGAGAAGGTTTCAAATTCTAGGAGTCGCGCTGATGGCGATCTTCGCGCTCAGCGCGCTCATTGTCGCATCGTCGTCCGCCGCGACGACCTTATTAGCCGAATGGTTAGTAGGCGGCGCCGCGGTCACCACAGAATTAAATACGGAAACAACAGGCGAACTGTTACTGGAAGACACCAAAGCAGGCGTGTTCGGCGAAAGAAGCGACGTTGAATGCAGTGGCATCCTGGACGGCACGATCGGTGCCAACGGAACAGATTTAACTACTAAAGTATTAAACTTAAGCAAAGAAGAAATATCTGAAACGGTCTTATCCGGTTTACCGCTCTTATGCGTAGGAGTCGCACTCTGTGCGAATGAAACAGACGTTGAAGTCTGGCCATTGCACTTGCCGTGGTTAACGACGGCGGAATTAATGGTAGATGGAACAGAAACGTTCTTTGTAGACTTCCTCGAATCGAGCGGTGCTGGAAATCCCGGCTGGTATGTGCAATGTTTAGTCGGCCCCCTGACGGTCCAAGACGAATGCACGTCGGCGCGAGGTGTAACCAAGCTAACAAATGAAGCCGGCGGTACGGTTGACGCTATGTTTGAAGAGGCGTTCACCGAATTAGCGGGTCTAGAATTAGCGACCTGCCTAAAGGGTGGCGCAAAAACAGGTGTCGTCGAAGGCTTAGGCCTAATTTCACTGGTGGGAGGAGGAACGCTCACCGTCTCCTCAGAATGATGGGACTGTTGAGTTTATTGCGATGATGTAGATGATGTAGAGATGTAGATGCGTGTCGTCTGGGCGGGCAGTTTCTTGTCTGGCTCGCCTGGACGTCACGTTTTGAATGTGGTTTGTTATCGGCGTGGTCGTTTGACGGTTTTGCGGTGCGCGTCTCAACGTGCTGGATGATGGAGGGGAGGAGCAGATGTTTTCGAAGATATGGGGGCGGGTCACGTATACGAATGTCGCGATGACGCTTGTGCTTTTGTTTGCGATGGGTGGTGGCGCGTATGCCGCTAAGCGTTATGTGATCACCTCGACCAAGCAGATCAAGCCGAGTGTGCTCAAGCAGTTGCGGGGCATGAGCGGTGCGGTGGGCAAAGAAGGCCCGGTGGGCAAAGAAGGCCCGAAAGGCGCCAACGGCGCTAACGGAGCCAACGGCGAAAAAGGCGCTCCCGGGACGCCCGGGGCTAATGGCAAGGGTGTGATCGCGGAAAGCGAGCCGATCAAAACGACTAATTGCGCCGGTCTGGGTGGTTCGAGCTTCCATGAAGAAGGCTCGGCTACCAAGCTCTACGCTTGTAATGGGCAGAGTGGTTTCACGGAAACGCTGCCGTCGGGCAAGACTGAGACGGGTACTTGGATGTTCACTGCTTCGGCAGCGGGTCCGGTGGGTGCTTCGCTTACCTTCAACATTCCGCTCTCAGCGGAAATCGAAGCAGGCGAAGTCCACTATGTCACCGAAGCGGAATGGAAGACGGGGACCCCGGCTCCCCCTGCCGGCTGTCAGGGCAGCGTCGTTGCGCCGACGGCCGCAAGCGGCGAACTATGCGTATACGAAGCGGCACTGCTCAATGCAAACCTTCCAGCCATCAACAAGGTCTCCTCGAACCTTGGCGGAGCTGAACATGGAGCCAGCACGGTCGGGGCCTTGGTGACCACCCTCGCAACGGGGGCTCCCAGCATCGGCTGGGGAACCTGGGCGGTAAGCGCCAAATAGTCCAGCGGCCCCCAACTGAGCTAAACGCGCCGGGGCTCCCCGGGGTGGCCAAGCGCGCCATCCCCGGGGAGCCCCGGTGCCAACCATGACAGCCACGCGACACGAAACTCCGCCCACCACCACGACTGACCGCATGAGCCAACCGCAGGAGAAAGGCGCCAGAGTGGACCGCATCGAGCACAGCGCACAGAAGCCCTCTCCCAAGGCCGGCCTCTACGCCGCCATCGGATGCTTGGCTGTCCTTGTGGGACTGCTGGTGCCCGCCACCGCCGCTCTCGCCACCGGCCCACCGCACTTCGATCCCCGAGAACTTGCAGAGGAACTCCACGCGACCCGCGTGGCGATCGAACCGGAACTGGAACCCGAAGGTCTACCCACCGAATGGCGGGCGGAATACGCTCCCGCCGAAAACGGCAAAGAGCCACTACCGCCGTTAAAACCCGGTGAAGCCCCGTGGACCGTCACAGCGAGCGGCACAACCCTAGGTGGCGATAGTGGTAGCGCGAGGCTCTACATCGGGGCCGCAGCGGGAACGGCGGGCAATAACGTCCGCTATCTCCGCCATCTCGCTCCCAAAACCCCCTACTACGCCCGCTTCCTCGCCGAAAACGCGGACAACAAAGGAGAACCCGCGATCGAAGAAGTACCGTTCATCACTCTTTCTGCTGGCAATCCCGAAATTCCCCAGATCGGTGGCACTATCCCACCGAAATCCGGAAGCACATTCGAGTTGCACAGAGTTCTCACCTCAAGGGAAGCGGGGTTGATCGCCCAGGTCGAGACTGACGGCGCCGAAACCACATACAGCTTCGGATACGCACCGGCTGAAATAAACGGCCAGCCCCCCTTGCCGGAAAGCCTTGCCTGGCAGTTGTGCTCCTCGGGCGCCACGGGTACCGTGAGCGTCATTGAAGAATTCGCCGACCCAGAAGCGCTCTGCACGGGTCTTATTCCTGAAACTTCCTATTTCGCTCGCGTGAGGGCCACTAATCACTGTAACGTCGCGAAACCCGCCGAAGAATGCACTGTGGAAGAATTGCTCGCCTTCAGGACTGCCACCGCCAAGCCGGTAGTCCTAGAGCCCGAAGTCCGCAACGCGACCGCCGTCTCGGCTCACCTCAGCGGTCAGGTCGTCCCTCACGGCTCGCAGACCGAATGGCGCTTGGAGTGGTCGGCCAGCAAGAAGGCGCTTGAAGGAGGCAAAGGGACCGTCGCGGCCGCGGGCACGATCTCAAAGGCGCAGGCCGAAGCTCTGCCTTTTGACAGCGGCGTCGCAGTCGAAGGCGAGCTGACGGGCCTTGAACCTTCGAGTGTCTATTACGTCCGTCTGTTTGCCGAAAATTTATGTGCTGCGGGTTGTGGTAGTGCGAGCAGCGAAATCGCGAGCTTTGAAACTTCGGGGCCGCCGAGCGCGAGTACGTTCGCTGTCCATGCGTTGCATGGCGAATCGATGCGTCTTCTCGGCGCGGTGAATCCGCGCAGCGTTCCAACCTCAGAGGAACAGAGGATCACGATCGAGGGGGCAAGCGCTGGCAGCTTCACCTTGACGTTCAAGGGTCAGAGCACCGGAGCGATCTCTTTTGACGCGCCGGCTGAAGGGCCGGGTGGGGTGCGCAAAGCTTTGAGTGATCTCCCAGGTGCTCCCGAAGTGTCCGTCACGGGTCTCGCCGGTGGCCCTTACACCGTGTTGTTTCTCGGCAAGAACGTGCAGGGCGTTCAGCCCCAGATCGTATGCGATGCCTCGGGCCTTGAACCTAAACCCCCCGCCGCGACGTGTACGGTCGTAACGACCCAGCAGGGCGGCGAAGCGTATGACACCCACTACCATTTCCAGTACGTCAGCCAGAAGCAGTTCGGGGAAACCGGCTGGGCGGGTGCCGGGGAAACTCGTGAAGTGGATGTCGGCTCGGGCGACGTATTCAAGTCCGTCGGCGAAGACCTCCCCGAACTCCAACCGGGCGAAACCTACCGCTACCGCATGCTCGCCACCAACACCTCTCCCGGCAACCCGGTCGTAGACGGCGCAGAACAGACCCTGACGGTGCCGACGCCGGCGCCGGTCGGAGCACCGGCGGCGTGTCCTAACGAAGCGTTGCGTAGCGGTCCTTCGGCGAACCTTCCGGACTGCCGTGCCTATGAGCAGCTCACGCCTGTTCACAAGGAAGGCTCTCAGGAACCTTTCTCGTGGTCCGGGCTCACCGAAGCTTCCGCCGAAGCCGGCGAAGACGGCGAGCATTTCGTGCTCGACGAACCGGCTCTCAGTTGGGGTTCGGGCCCGCACGCGGGCAACAGTCCGTACTTCTTCTCCCGCGAAGAAGGCAAGGGCTGGGATATGACCGCCGCGGCCTCACAGCCCGAATTCGGTGTTCACAGCCTCACCCCCCAGGTCTTCGATCCCAATCTCACCGGTCTGGGCTTTGAAAGCGCCTCCACCGTGCGCACAGAAGACATCGCTTTTGAGGCCGGCCCCCTGGAGGGGCCCTACACGACGGTTGCCTCGGTACCCCGTAAGCAGGTCCAAGCAGGCCTAGGCTGGGTGGCCGCCTCTGGGGACTTCTCCAAGCTGATCCTGGCCAAGGCCGGCAACCTCTATGAATACTCTGGCGGGGAACTGCGCCAGCTCAACGTCGGTATCGGCGCCTGTGGCGTGAGGATCGCCCATGGCGCTGAACAGGGCGCCGCACTCGTCGCGCGCGGCGGTCCCCACAGCCTTTCCCACGACGGTTTACGCGTCTTCTTCGAAGCGGTCCCCGGTTGCAGTGGGCCCACGCACACCTTTATCCGCCTAGATGGCACGGAAACGGTGGACCTCGGGGCCGTCAGCTTCCTTGCCGCCAACGAGGACGGCAGCGAAGTACTGCTTGAAAAGAGCGGCGGCGAAACCCACGAAGTCCTACTCTACGACACCCAGACCGCCACGGAAACAAAGCTCTTCAGCGTCCACGGCGACAGGATCAACGAATCACGGTACGAACTCCACGTCTCTGCCGGCCCTCATCTGAGCGCCCTGTATTTCGCCTCCTCCGAGCAGCTCACGCCTGGAGCCCCGTCGGTCTCCCCATCCCAGAGTGGCGTCAGCGACCTCTACCGCTATGACATTCCCGGCCGGGCGCTGAGCTTCCTGCTGCAGGCGACCTCTGCTCCAAATCTATCTCTCATCAGCTCGGTCAGTCCCGACGGTCGCTATGCCTATTTTGGTGCGGAAGCGATCGGCGGGCTGCCCGGCGGTGGAATCGTCCCGGAAGGAGTGACAAAGGGATTGACGGCGCCCCAGGTGTATCGCTATGACAGCGCCGAAGAGCTCGTCCAGTGCGTCTCCTGCGCGTCCTCCTTCGACCACGAACCGCGCCTAGCCTCCGTCCTATATGCCAGCGACGGCCATTTCTTTGAAAAGGGCGGGCTGCCGAGCTACACGGCGGTGTCCGCCAACGGCGACTTCGCGTTCTTCACGACACCCGCCGCTCTGCTCCCCTCCGACGTCGACGGCGAAGTCGCACGCGAAGGTGGAACCCCAGGAGAAGAGGGACCAGGACGAGGCGAATTCGCCGATAAGGGTCAGTTCACCTCTCCCTCCAGCGATATTTACGAGTGGCGCCGCGATGGCTTGGACGGTTGTACGCATCTCAATGGTTGTCTTGCGTTGATCAGTAACGGTCGTGGTGGTTTTTTGACGTTGCTGTTGGGCTCTGCTCACGAAGGCCGCGATGTCTTCATCTACACGAGCTCTCAGCTACTTCCCCAGGACAGGGACACCGCGGGCGACATTTATGACGCTCGCATCGGTGGAGGCTTCCCGTCGCCACCGCCGGAAGTGTTGGGATGCGAAGGCGACGCCTGCTCTACGCCGCCGCCGGCGCCGATCGACTCGACGCCGGCCTCGCTCTCATTCTCCGGCCCCGGCAACCTTGCGCCCCAGTCAAAGCCCAAGTCCAAGGTGAAGCACAAGCCGAAGAGGAAGGCGAGGAAGCTCAGGTCAAAGAAGCACGGTGGGAAGGTCGGTAGGAAGGTCAAGAACAGCAATCGTCGGGGTGGTGGGTAAATGTCCTTTTCCAAAGTTTTCCCCTTGAGACGCGTGAGCGTCTTGTTGGTTTGTGTGTTGTTTTGTTGTTTGTCGATGGTGGGTTCGGCTATGGCTGCTCCGAGTAGTGTGCATCCCTTTGAAATTGTTCCTGGTAGCTTCCATTTCAGCCCTTCGACGGATCGTGCTGCTGCGCATTCGGATTGGGTCACGTCGTTTGATTTCGCCCATGAATCTTCTGGTGCGACTTTTAATGATGTTCGTAATATTCTTGTTAATGTTCCTGCGGGTTTTGATGCTAGTAGTGTTGCGGTTCCTGTTTGTACGGATTCTCAGTTGCTTGGTGGGGTGGGGCAGCTTCAGGAAGTGCCGCGTTGCCCGATCGCTAGTCAGGTCGGTCAGATCAGCGTTGATATTAAGCTTGGGGAAAATGAACCTGTGGGGCGGGTTACTGTTCCTGTTTATAATTTGGAAGTGACGAGTTTCGGCGTGTCCGCGGAGCTGGGTTTCCGGATCAAGATTTATACGTTTAGGTTGGTTGTTGGTGTTCGACCGGGGGACTCGGGGCTGAGGAGTATCACGCCCGATATTTCTAGGGTGTCAGAAAACAGTAATATTGTGTTTACGTTGTGGGGCTTGCCGGCGTCTCACGAACACGACGAACAGCGTGGTCAGACGTGTGGGTTGAACGGGCAGCCGCCTGTGTGCCATAACGAATTCGGTGGTCCTCAGGAATCGCATATCGCTGTCAAGCCGTTCCTGGCTAACCCCACGAGTTGTGGTTCCTTTACCGCGACGATGGAAGCTTATTCTTGGGAGGAACCGTTGGTGGCTCCCGCTACGGCTAGCAGCGAGGTCGGTCCGATCACAGAATGCGATCGTGTTCCCTTTGAACCGGAAATCGATGTGCGTCCCTCTACTCGTTCGGCGGAATCCCCGACTGGTCTTGATGTCTCGCTGGTCGTTCCGCAGGCGTGGGACAATCCGTTCTCGATCTCAACATCGAATCTTAAGGATGCGAGGGTGACGTTGCCCGTGGGGATGACGGCGAACCCGTCGCTCGCGGCGGGTCTCGGTGCGTGCACGCCGTCGCAGTACGAGTCGGAAACGAGCTCGTCGCTGCCCGGGGAAGGGTGTCCGCCGGAATCGAAGATCGGTTCGATCGTGATCGAAACGCCGCTTTTGGCGGAAAAGATTCCTGGTGCGATCTATATCGCTACGCCGTATGACAATGTTCCCGAGTTCGGTACGCCCGAGCATCCCGGCGGTTCGCTTCTCGCGCTTTACGTGGTCGCGAAGGATCCAGAACGCGGGATACTCGTCAAAGTCGCGGGCAAGATCGAACCGAACGCGGTGACGGGCCAGCTCGTGACGACGTTCCTTGACAATCCGCAGCAGCCGTTCAGCAGGTTCACGTTGAAGTTCCGTCCCGGCGCGACAGCGCCGTTGGTCAGTCCGCCCGCTTGCGGCGGTTATGCGACGCGGGCGGATCTCACGCCGTGGTCGGCGCCCAGCGAACCGCGGTTGATCTCAAGCCAACCGTTCCAGGTCACCCAGGGCGTCCACGAAGGTCCCTGTCCGTCGGGGGGTGTCCCGCCGTTCAAACCGCAGGTGATCTCCGGTACTCAGAACAATGCTGGGGGATCCTACAGTCCGTTCTACCTGCGTATCCTGCGCGAAGACGGCGAACAGGAGCTCACGAAATTCACGACCGTCCTTCCCCCGGGATTGACGGGCAACCTGACAGGCATACCGTTCTGCCCCGACGCTCGGATCGAAGCGGCACGCCACGCCAGCGGGAGACAGGAGCTCGGTGAACCGTCGTGTCCCACGGCAAGCGAAATAGGGCATACGATCGTAAGCGCGGGCGTCGGTACCGTCCTTGCCCAGACCCCGGGGAAAGTGTATTTGGCAGGGCCCTACCATGGCTCGGCATTGTCGATCGTGTCGGTCACCTCGGCGACGGTCGGACCGTTTGACCTTGGAACCGTCGTTATCCGCTTCGCGCTGCGGATCGACCCGAGGACGGCGCAGGCAGAAGTCGACTCGAACGGCTCCGATCCGATCCCGCACATCATCAAGGGGATCGTCGTTCACGTGCGCGACATCCGCGTCTACATGAGTCGCCCCAACTTCATCCTGAACCCGACGAACTGCGCCCCGATGTCGATCATCGACACGATCACCGGGGCGGGCGCGGACTTCACGAACCCAGCCGACGCGTTCCCGGTGACCGTCATCACTCCCTCTCAAGCCGCGGACTGCTCGAGCCTCGCGTTCAAACCGATCTTCAAAGTCTCAACCTCGGGCAAGACCTCGCGCGCCAAGGGAGCGAGCCTTAACGTCAGGCTCACCTACCCCAAAGCGCCCCAGGGCACGCAAGCGAACATCGCGAAGGTCAAGGTGAACCTTCCCAAGCAACTACCATCGCGCCTGACCACACTACAGAAGGCCTGTCCGGACAACACGTTTGGCGTGGATCCCGCGGCCTGCCCCGCCGCGTCGATCGTGGGGCACGCCACCGCCATCACACCGATCCTGCCCGTCGCGCTCACAGGACCGGCATACTTCGTCTCCCACGGTAGCGCGAAGTTCCCCGAACTAATCATCGTGCTACAAGGCTACGGCGTGAGGATCGACCTGCACGGCGAAACATTCATCAGCAAACACGGGATCACCAGCAGCACATTCCGCACAGTGCCAGACAACCCGATCGGCACCTTCGAACTAACGCTACCCCAGGGACCAGGCTCCGCGCTCGCAGCGAACGGGAACCTCTGCAAAACCAAGCTGAAGATGCCCACAGCATTCGTCGCTCAAAACGGAGCAGAAATCCACCAATCCACACCAATAACAGTCACAGGCTGCGCAAAACACAAACCCAAGAAAGCGCGCAAGAGAGGCTAACGTTCGCGGGAGGCTTGTCCGGTCAGGCAGGCAAGCCCCAACAACGATGGGAGGCGTGTTACGCCGCCACCTCTCGGCCGCCTCTGTAACCCCGAGGAACAGAGCCAGCGCGAGATAGGCGCTGTTGCCCGCGAACCTGCTCGGCCCGGCTGCCGCAAGCAGGTTGAGCCGCCGCGGGTCGTTCATCCAGTTCGTCAACCGACGCAGGAACGCGCGCAGCCGTTTGAGGCGATCGGTTTCCACCGGCCCGAACACAACGCGCATGATCGCCTCGAGCGTTATCTCCTGCATCCGTGGCCACAGCTCGAACGGCTCGCCAATTGGCCAGTTGGCGAGTTCGCGGCGGGTCACGTCGGCCATCATCTTGCTGTAGCCTTCATGCGCTCGCTGTGGAAGGAGGGGAGCATCAGTTTGCGGCGCTCAAGCGAATAGCCGCCCTCGTGCACTACGCAGACCGGCAATCCCGATTCCGCGAGGACTTCGCCGATCTCCATGAACGCGTCGATGTACACCTCGCGGGGAGGCCCACCTCGAGGCGCGTGACCCGAGTCAGAGACAGTCATCCACCTCTTATCGTTCCGTGCGACGATATAAATCCAGCGATGGAGAGTCTGTAGAGTGTAGTTCACAGGCGTGCTGCTTTACGCATCGAACGAACCCCTATCCATTAAACCTCTCCACCCGCGCGCTCCACACTCGACCACAGGCACCCGGGACCGATGGATCTCCAGCTGAAAGACAAGACCTTCCTGATCACGGGCGCCTCGAGCGGCCTTGGCAAGGCGCTTGCCGAACAGCTCATCGCCGAGGGCGCTCGCGGTGTCGCGCTCATGGCCCGTGGCGCGCAGCGGCTCGAGGAGACCGCTGGCTCGCTCCGTGACGCTGGTGGCGACGTGCTCGATGTCGCCGGGGACGTCAGGCGGGTCGAGGACCTCGAGGGCTTCGTGCAGGCCGCTCTCGCTCGCTGGGGGCGGATCGACGGGCTTGCCAACAATGCGGGCGAGCTTTCCGCGGGGGCGTTCGCCGACCACGACGACGCGACCTGGGAGGACGATCTCGCGCTCAAGCTGATGGGGGCGGTGCGCCTCACGCGCCTGGCATTGCCTGCGCTGCGGGAGAGCCATGGCGCCGTCGTGAACACCCTGGCCGTCTCCGGCAAGGCGCCGGACGCCTTCACGACGCCCACCTCGGTCTCGCGCGCCGCGGGCCTTGCGCTTACCAAGGCGCTCTCCCGCGAGCTGGCCCCTGAGGGCATCCGGGTCAACGCTGTCGTGATCGGGGTGATCGAAAGCGGGCAGCTGCGGCGCTACGCCGCCGATGCCGGGATCGCCCCGCGGGAGTACTACAAGCGCATGGTCACCAGTAGTGGCATCCCGCTCGGGCGTGTCGGGCGCCCCGAGGAGTTCGCTTCGCTCGCCTCGTTCCTGCTTTCTCCGTGCGCGTCCTATGTCACGGGCGCCGCCATCAACCTCGATGGCGGGCTCTGTCCGGTGGTGTAGCAACGTGCGCCAGGTCGGGGATCCGCACGATTGTGGCGCTCGACGAGATCAAGGCCTCCCGCGCTCGGCTCGCT
>CAAGKR010068456.1_pt1 | contig 12532 bp, 15 predicted proteins | sample 2556971 | NCBI WGS metagenome assembly CAAGKR01 (sample SAMEA5207829, study PRJEB30636) | soil metagenome | biome: forest; feature: boreal; material: soil | place: USA | collected 2011-09 | depth 1 m | reverse complement strand
CCGCCGCACACGAGGCCGGTATCCCACGCGAGATCCTCGGTCAGCTCGTACTCGCGGAGTGACGAGCCGCCCTCGCCGATGACGCGCATCGCCTCGGCGAACGCGTCGCCCTCGACGCATCCACCACCGAGCGTGCCGTACGTGCGGCCGAGGTCGTCCACCAGCATCTTCGCGCCAACGACCTGCGGGGTCGAGCCGATGGTCCGCACGACGGTCGCGACGGCGAACGGCCGGCCCTCGCGCCCAAGCTCCGCCATGCGCGCGTACAGCTCTCTCATCCCCCTAAGTCTGCCACCCGATCCACATCCCGCACCACGCCGCGGTCCTGCACGTCCACGTCGACCCGCAGGTCGGCGTGGCGTTTCAGGACGTCGTGCAGGGTGATCGTGGGCTCCGCGGCGCGGATCTCGTCGCGCAGCGCGGGCGGCAGGATGACCGGGTGGCCGCGCTTGCCCTGGTAGCGAGGGGACACGATCGCCGGTCGCGACCTGAACACGTCGAGCAGGATGGCGACGGTCCCGCTCTGGACGAACGGCATGTCCGCGGGGAGCACGACGAGCGCGTCGCCCTCGGCCTCGGCCATGCCTGCCTGGAGCGAGGAGAACATGCCGCGCGATGGATCCGGGTTGACCACGGGCCACACCCGCGGATCGCTGAAGGCGTTCACGTCGCGCTTGAGATCGTCGGCGTCGGGCGGCACGACGACGATGATTTGGTCGACGCCACCGTTGAGGAGCGCGGAGATCGTGCGGTCGAGGAGCGGCTCGCCGTCGATCTGGGCCAGGAGCTTCTTCGAGCCGAACCGCTCGGCGCTGCCGGCCGCGGGGACCACGGCGACGGTGCGCACCTAGTTGAGCTCCTCTCGGAGCGACCCGAGCGCGCGGGTCGCGAACACCGGCACCGTCTGCTTGCGCTGCGCGATCGTGCCGGAGGTGTTGTCCATCGGTCGCGCGATCTTGTGCGCGGCGCCGGCCGCTGTAGCGATCGCGTCGTCCTCGAGCCGCGATCCGATCAGCGCTGCGGCTGCGGCGTCGACCAGCACCGGCCGCGAGCCGACGGCGGTCATCGCGAGCCGGGCCTCGCGGACAACGCCGCCGTCCATCCGCACAGCCGCGGCGAGCCCGACGATCGGGAAGTCAAACGAGCCGCGGTCGCGCAGCTTCAGATAGGTGCTCCGCCAGCCATCGGCGGGCGGGAGGATGACCTCGGTCACGATGTCATCGCGTCCGATCGTCAGGTGGCTGATGCCGTCTTCGCGGTACATGTCGGCGAGCGCGATGACGCGCTCGCCCGACGGGTTGACGACGCGCACGCTCGCGCCGAGCGCGAGCAGCGCCGGGACCGTGTCCGCGCTGGCGACCGCGAGACAGCGCGGGCTCGATGGCGCGACGCGGCACACGACCGACGGATCGGTCTTCATGCACATGCCCTCGGCCATCCGCCAGAACAGCGATTGGTCGTACCAGTTGCACCGCGTGTCGAGGCAGAGGTTGCCGCCGATGGTGCCCATATTCCGCAGCTGCGGGGTGGAGATCGCGATCGCGCTCTGCGCGAGCGCGCGGTAGCCGCGCAGCACGCGTGCATCACTGGCGACCGCCGTGAGCGTCGCGCCGGCACCGATGGTCAAGCCATTCCCGTTATGGATGGTCCGGGGGAGGGCCTTGCCGAGCGCGATGAGCGTCGACGGTGTGAACTGGCGGCGCTTCATGTTCGGGTAGAGATCTGTCCCGCCGGCGACGAGCATCACCGTGATGCCGGGCGTGCCGGTCTTCGCCGCATCCTGCTCGGCGGCGCGATGCTCGCGCAGCAGGAGCGCCGCGTCCTCGACCGTTGCCGGGGTGTGGAGCTGGAAACGCGGGAGCCTAAGCATCTCTCTTCTTCTCGCGCGCCGCGGTCGAAGCGGAGAGGCGTCGCAGCGACGTCTTGGGATCGCGACCACCGTCGAGGCCGGTGGGCCCGACGCGGTCCTTCTTCTTCGCGAGCGCATCGAGGATCTTGTCGGGCGTGATCGGCGTCTCGTCGAACCGCACACCGATCGCGTCGAACACGGCGTTCGCGATCGCGGGGATGACTGGGTTGAGCGGTCCCTCGCCGGCCTCCTTGCCGCCGTACGGCCCCTCGGCGTCGATGGTCTCGACGATGATCGCCTCGAGCGTCGGCGTGTCGAGCGACGTGGGGATCTTGTAATCGAGGAGCGACGGCTTCTTGTGCAGGCCGCCGCGGAAGACCTGCTCCTCGCCGATGATCTCGCCGTAGCCCATGTACGCCGAGCCTTCGATCTGCCCCTCGACGTTCGCCGGGTTGAGCGCGCGGCCGCAGTCGTGGGCCGTCACGAGCCGGTCCACCGTGAGCACGCCGGTCTCGCGATCGACCGTGACCTCGGCCACACACGCCTGGTACGAGTACGCCGGGGACGGCCCGACGCCGGCGCCCTTGAACGTCCCGCCGATGCCCTTCGGCGGCTTGTACCAGCCGGCCGCGGACAGCGTGCCGAAGCGAGCCTCGGCCGCGACCGCCGCGTCGGTGAAGCTCACGAACTTGTTCGGGTCCTCGTGGTCGTAGTAGCGCCGGTACGCGCAGAGGATCCGCTCGACCGGGACGCCGAGCTGCTCCGCCGCGACCTCGGCGAGCTGATCGCGCAGCTTCAGCGCCGCCTGCTTTGCGGCGTTGCCGGCCATGAACGTCACGCGTGAGCTGTACGAACCGAGATCGACCGGCGCGAGCGACGTGTCGCCCGACACGACGTGCACGTCCTCGGGCATGACCCCGAGCGCCTCGGCGGTGATGCTCGCGAGCATGTTGTCCGAGCCCTGGCCGATCTCGGCCGTCCCGCAGTAGACGGTGACGCCGCCCCCGCGGTCGATCTTCACGGTCGCGCCGGAGTGGGGCATCTCGTTCCAGTAGATCGGGAGGCCGGCGCCCGAGATGTACGCGCTGCCGGCGATCCCGATGCCCTTGCCCGGCGGCAGGTTCCCGTGCTTCGCGCTGAAGTCGGTCCGCTGGCCCGCGCGCTCCAGGCACTCCCCGAGGCCCATGGTCGTGATCCGCAGGTCGTTGACGGTGCGCGAGTTCGCGGGCTGGAGGATCCGCTGGCGGTACGCGAGCGGGTCGAGCCCGAGGTCGTACGCGATCTTGTCGAGCTGCGCCTCGAACGCGTACCGCGGCTGCGTGGTGCCGTGTCCGCGCTTCGGCCCGCACGGCGGCTTGTTCGTGTAGACGCGGACGCCGTCGAACTTGTACGCCGGCACGCGATACGTCACTGTCAGCAGCGCGCCGGTGTAGTAGGTCGTCGCGATCCCGTAGGACGCGTACGCGCCGCCGTCGAGCCAGCTCTGGAAGTGCATTGCCGTGATCTCGCCATCGTTCGTCACGCCGGTGCGGAGGTGCATCTTCACCGGGTGGCGGCCGCGGTGGGCGTAGAAGACCTCCTCGCGGTCGAGGGTGAACTTCACCGGGCGCTTCGTGCGCAGCGCGATCAGGCACGCCGCGAACTCGTGCGCGAACGGATCGCTCTTGCCCCCGAACGCGCCGCCGTTCGGCGTCGCGATCACGCGTATCCGCGCGCGCGGCACGCCAAGGACCTTCTCGAGCTCGCGATGCAGGTAGTGCGGCACCTGCGTGCAGGTCCAGAGGGTCACGTTCCCGTTCGCTTCGCCGTTCGCGACGCAGCTGTGCGACTCGATGGGCGCGTGGGTGTTGCCTTCGAAGAAGAACCAGTCGTCGCGGGTGTGGTCGGCCTTCGCGAACCCCGCCTCGAGATCGCCGAAGCTGAGGTGGACCTCCTTGAACACGTTGCCGCGGGTGGTCTCCTCGTGGATCTTGACGTCCTCACGGTCGAGGGCCTCCTCGATGCTGAGGATCGGCTCGAGCGGCTCGTACTCGACGCGGATGAGCGACAGCGCCTCGAACGCAGTGTCCTCGTCGAGCGCCGCGACGGCCGCGACCGGCTCGCCCACGTACCGGACCTTGTCGACGGCGAGCGCCGTCTCGTCCTGGGTCGAGGGCATGATCCCCATCTTCTCGGGCATGTCCGCGCCCGTGACGACGGCCACGACCCCGGGGTGGGCGAGGGCGCGGGAGATGTCCACCTTCCGCAGGCGCGCATGCGCCTGCGTCGACCGTAGGAGCCGGCCGTACAGCATCCGCGGCAGCACGATGTCGTCGGCGTACTTCGCCTGGCCGGTGAGGTGGGCCCACGAGTTCACCTTGGGCCGGCGCTGGCCGAGGATCGACAGCTCGCTCACTTGGATTGCTCCATCAGCGGCAGGTGTCCGAGCGCGATGACGTGCGTCCACTGCTGGGCGTCGCCCTCCGTGAACACGGCCGCCTCCGCCACGACCTCGGCGCCCGCGCGGCTCATCAGCTCGCGCATCGCGTGCAGCGTGCTGCCCGTGGAGATCACGTCGTCGACGAGCGCCACGCGCTTCCCGCCGCAGAGCGTCTGGTCCCTTGCGTCGAGGAAGATCGTGCGGGGACGGCCGGTGGCGATCGACTGGACCTTCGCCTCGAGCGCCTCGCCCATGTAGGAGACGTACGTCTTGCGCAGGACGACGTACGGCAGCTCGAGGAGCGACGCGATCTCGTAGGCCAGCGGCACGCTCTTCGTCTCGGTGGTGACGATGAGGTCGGGCCGGCTCGCATGCAGGCGCGCCGCGAGCTCGCGGCCCGCGGCCTTGGTCATCTCGATGTCACCGAGGATGTTGAACACCGCGAGCCGCACTCCGCTCGGCACGGTGATGATCGGCAGATCCCGCTGCAGCCCGACGAGCTCGACGTGGTGGGTCTTGTTCCTGTTCTTCGCAGGGACTGCGTCCCTTCCACCCTCGGTCATCGAGACGTCGCCGCCTTCTCGACGGCTTCGTAGATCGCGGTGTAGCCGGTGCAGCGGCAGAGGTTGCCGGAGATGGCGTGGGCGATCTCCTGGCGGGAAGGCCGCGGGTTCGCATCCAGGAGCGCCTTCGCCGCCATCAGCATGCCCGGGGTGCAGTAGCCGCACTGCGCGGCGCCCTCCTCGGCGAACGCGGTCTGCAGCGGGTGGAGCTGAGCGCCCGTCGCAAGCCCTTCGACGGTCGTGATCTCGGCGTCGTCGGCGAGCTGCGCCGGCAGCGTGAGGCACGACAGGATGGGCACCCCGTCCACGAGCACCGTGCACGCCCCGCACTCGCCGAGCTCGCAGCCGTGCTTCGTCCCGGTGAGCTGGAGCTCCTCACGCAGGACCTCGAGCAGGGTGTGATGGGGCTCGGCCGCCACCGTGTGCGGCTCGCCGTTCACGCGCAGCCGCAGCAGCTCCTTCGTCATGCGACCTGCTCCCGCCGCCCGAGTTGCGCGGAGAGGGCCGCAGCCTCGCGCGCGCAGGCGTCGCCGATCCGCTTCAGCGTGCGCATGTCGAGCCGCTCCTTGAACCCGACGACGATCAGCGCGGCCACCCGGCGCCCGCGCGAGTCGACGATCGGAGCGGCGGTCGCGCGCACGCCGGCAAGGTACTCCTCGTCATCGAAGGCGATGTCCGCGCCGCCGGTCAACACTTTCGCGTGCGCGCCGACGTTCGGCGGCAGCCGCCGCCCGAGCGGCGCGCTCATGTGCAGATCGGTGCTCGGCTCGGCGCGCGCGGCGATCTCCACGCCGCCGTCGGTCACGATGCCGAGGAACGCGGTCTCGCCGAACGCGTCGCGAAGGGCCTCGAGGTGCGGTTGGGCGAGGTGAGTGAGGTCGAAGCGCTGACCGCCGCGGCGGAACCGGCCGTCGGCGTCGCGTGTGATGAGGTCGTGCGATGCCAGCGTCAAGAGGATGTCGCGCACCGTGCCTTTCGAAGCGTTGATGCGGCGGGCAAGCTCGGAGATGCCGAGCCCTTCGTCCTCACGGAGCTCGGCGAGCAGCCGCGCGGCCTTGTCGACCGCCGGGACGACTCGGTACGTACTCTCCCTCATACGGCGTCCTGCGGATGATACGGCGGAGGGTCAACGGCCGCCGATAGGATCACGGCTCCAACGCCTTGGGGAGGACGACCGATGCCGACGACCGCCGCGAAGGTCCAGCTCCGCAATCCCGACCCGAAGAAGAAGGGCCCGCGCATGGCGAAGACCACCTCCCCCGTCGTGCGCAAGGCCGCGCTCGCAACGCTCCCGACCAAAGCGCCCGGTCTGACGCTCGCCGAGTTCCACGCGGCGCTGGCGGTGCGGCTTGGTCGCACGACGGGCTGGGATCCAACGCTGAGCGCGCAGTGGTACGGGATGGCGATCAAGCTCGACCTGGAGGCGCGGGGCGAGCTCCAGCGCTCCGGCTCACCGCAACGCTCACTCGCGCATGACCGCGAACTGATGCAGATCGAGAACGTCTTCAGCCAGCTGCCGCAGGTCACGACGGATCGGCTCGTGCTACGACGGATGCGCGCCAGCGACGTCGACGACATCTACGAGTACGCGTCCGACCCCGACGTCGCGCGGTACACGTCGTGGGCACCGCATACGTCGCCGGACGAGACGCGGCAGTTCGTGCGCCGGGTGCTCGACGCATATGGCGAGAAGCGGGTCGCGAGCTGGGGGATCGAGCTGAAGGCGGAACGCAAGCTCATCGGCACCGGCGGATACGGTCACTGGGACACCGGGCACAGCACGGCGGAGCTCGGCTACGTCCTTGGCAAGCCGTACTGGGGCCAGGGCCTGATGAGCGAGGCGGTCGCGGCGATGATCGATCTCGGCTTCCAGCGGATGGCGCTGAACCGCATCGTGATCCGGATGGATCCGCGCAACATCGGCTCGTGGCGCGTGGCCGAGAAGTGCGGCTGCCGGTTCGAGGGCATCGCGCGTCAGGTCGTGCGTGCGAAGGGCGCATTCGACGACCTCATGGTCTGGGCGATCCTGCGCGAGGACTGGGCGAAGCGCGCTGCACGCTGAGGAGGGCCGATCGGCACAGGATCGGTCGAGGCGCGACAAGAGCTCGCTCGGCGTCATCGGTCTCGTGGTCGCCGTTTTCGCCGTCATCCTGCTGTATGTCTCGTGGCCGGCGGCATCCAGTCCGATGGAACGAACAGACACATTCACCGTGGGCACCGCGATCCTGATCCTCGGGTACGTGTTCTACCCGGTGCTGGCGTTCGTCGCCGTTGCGTTTGTGGTCATCGCGGTCATGCTGCTCGCGGCGCAGATCGTCGAACGCCGTCGGCGTGGCTCCTGAGGTAAACAAAGAGGCCGGCTTTCGCCGGCCTCTTCAACGTCGCGTGATCGGGTCTAGTGCGCGCAGGCCTTCGCGGTGCCCGAGTCGCCCGCGGTCTTGAACGACTGACCGCAGCCGCAGCTCGACACGGCGTTCGGGTTGCGGAGCGCGAAGCCGCCGCCCATGAGGGCGTCGACGAAGTCGATCTCGCTGCCCTTGACGTACATCGCGCTCATCGGGTCGACGACGACCTTGACGCCGTCGTGGTCGACGATCGTGTCGCCTTCCTCCACCCCATCGGCGAAGGTCATGCCGTACGAGAAGCCCGAGCACCCGCCCGGCGTGACGTAGACGCGAAGTGCCAGGTCAGCGCGACCCTGCTTCGCGATGATCTCTTTCAGCTTTTCCGACGCCTTGGCCGTGAGGGTCACGACGGCGTCGCTGGTGCCGATCTCCTGCGGGGTGGTGTCGATCGCCAAGAGGATCCTCCTGCGGGTGTTCCGACGTTCATTCTAGAGGCCTTGCACCTCTGATTCCAGCGGTCTCCCGACCTTGCCCGAACGCTCAATACACTCCGTTTATGCCCGTTCTGGCCCTCCATCACGCCCAGGTCTTCTATCCGGCCGACGACGAGGCTCGCGCCCGGCGGTTCTATGGGGCGCAGCTCGGCCTCCGTGAGATCCCGCGGCCCGAGTCGCTGCGTGGCCAGCCCGGCCTCTGGTTCGAGGTGCCCGGCGGGGCCCACGTCCACCTCGCCGTCGAGGCGGACCTCGCGCTCCATCCGCGACGGCACTTCGCGCTCCGTGTCGACGACGTCGCGCGGATGCGGCGCGAGCTCGAAGCCCAGGGTGTGCGCTCGGAGGATGCCACCGAGTTCGCGGGCTGGACGCGGTGCTACGTGTTCGATCCATTCGGCAACAAGATCGAGCTCGATCAGATCGGGTGAGCGAGTTCCACTTCTCGCCGCGCCCGAATCGCGCGGGCGAGATCGTCTGGCGGGCCTGGGGCGATGCCGCCTTTCGCGAGGCGCGGTCCGCGGACAAGCCGGTGCTCCTTGCGATCAGCGCGGTGTGGTGTCACTGGTGCCACGTGATGGACGAGACCTCGTACAGCGATCCCGCGGTGATCGCGGGCATCAACGAGCGCTACATCCCGGTCAGGGTCGATAACGACGAGCGGCCGGACGTGAACCGCCGCTACAACATGGGCGGCTGGCCGACCACCGCGTTCCTCACGCCGGACGGCGAGATCCTCAACGGCGCGACGTACATCCCGCCCGACGCGATGCGGCACTACGTCGCGGAGGTCGCTGACCTCTGGCGCGACAAGCGGTCCGAGCTCGAGCCACGGCTCCGCGAGATGAAGGAGCACGAGGCCGACGCCCACGCGCAGAAGCCGGGCGACCTCGACCGGTCGATCGTCGGCGCGGTCGGCGCGCTGATCCGCGGCCAATACGACCCGGAGTACGGAGGGTTCGGACGCGAGCCGAAGTTCCCGCAGCCGAAGCTGCTGCGCTTCCTCATCGACGAGTACCGCCGGACGATGAGCGACGACGTCGCGGCGATGCTCCACAAGACCCTCGCGGCGATGGCCGCCGGCGGCATGTACGACCCGCTGGAGGGCGGCTTCTTCCGCTACTCGACGACGCGGGCGTGGGGCATCCCGCACTTCGAGAAGATGCTCGAAGACAACGCCGAGCTGCTCGGGATCTACAGCGAGGCGCACCGGACGTTTCCCTCGGCCGGCTACGACCGCGTCGTGCGCGACGTGATGCGGTGGATGGATGCGGTGCTCTGGCGCGACGACGTGAACGCGTTCTCCGGCTCGCAGGACGCCGACGAGCACTACTACACGCTCGATCTGTCCGGCCGCGCCGCGTACGGGGCGCCGTTCGTGGACCGTCGGGTCTACGCCGGCTGGAACGCCCTCGCGGCGTCCGCGTATCTGGCGGCCGCCAACGCGCTCGGGGACCACGCGCCGCACGACCGCGCGGTCGCGGTCATGCGCTCGCTCGGCTCGCGGATGTGGAACGGCACCGCGCTCGCGCACGTTGACGGCGGCGCTGGCCCCGAGCTGCGCGGCCTGCTCGCCGATTACAGCGCCGCCATCGGCACGGTCCTCGACGAATACGAGACCGGCGAGCATCCAAACGCGCTCAAAGCGGCCGCGGAGATGGCCGGCGCGATGCGCCGGACGCTCGAGGATCCCGTCGCCGGCGGGTTCTGGGACGCACCGGAGCGCGACGCGCCCGGGCGCCTCGCGATGCGCGAGAAGCCGATCGAGGACGGCGCCGCGATGGCCGATGTGCTGCTCCGGCTGAGCGTGCTGACCGGTGACGATCAGTGGCGAGAGAGCGCGCTGCGTGCCCTACAAGGCTTTGTCGGTGAGTACCGGCAGTGGGGCCAGTTCGCCGCCGCGTTCGGATCGGTCGTGGCTCGGGCGCTCGGCGAGCCGCGGCTTGCCGTGGTGGTCGGGCCGGCCGAGGATCCGGTCGCCACAGCGCTCTGGCAGGTCGTGCTCGGGAGCGACGACCCGAACGGCGCGCGTCAGTGGCTGGTGCCCGGCCGGGACAGCGAGCGGATCGCCGCGCGGGGCTACCCCGCGGAGCGCGTGGCGGCCTACATCTGCGTCGGCACGGTCTGTTCGGCGCCGCTCACCGCGCCTGCGGACCTGGCTGCCGAGCTGGCGCGGGTTCGGCGGCGGTTCCGCCCCGATTAGGCACGCCATGCGACACCCGGTCGTATGGCCCAAGCCGCAGTCAGCGAGACCACACCGATCAGGACCGTCGTCGGCATCTTCAGCGACGACCGCAAGGCCGTCGAAGCCATGCGCTCGCTCGATGCGGCCGGCTTCGACGCCGACCGCGTGCAGATGACCGGAGACGATCCGTCACGCCCGGCCGAGGTCGGCGAAAAGACCTACGCGCTCGAGGGCGGCATCGTCGGCCTCATCGCCGGCGCCGTCGTGGTGGCCGGCTTCACGGTGTGGGGTGATCTCGCGACGAACCCGGTCGGCTTGATCGTCGGCGCGATCGGCGTGGTCGGCGGGATGGCCGCGATCGGTTTCGTCGTCGGGCGCACGATGGGCCGTCACGTCTCCGACGCGCATCTCTTCGCGCGCGTGGTGCAGAACGGCGGCGCGATCGTGTCGGTGCAGTGCACCGACCAGGAGTGCGATCTCACGGCACGGGTCCTGAACGGTGCCGGCGCGCGCGAGGTGCGCGACGAGGCGGGACCCGAAGCCGTCTAGCGGGCCCTCGCGTATCGTGCCCCGATGCCCAATGCGCTCCGCGAGCGGCTTCGCGCGCACGGCTTCCAGCTGCCCGACTACGACGGGGGCGGGCTGGTCAACGTCGCCGCCACGGTCCTGGACCTGTGCGGGGCCCGCGGTCCCGCCGATCCGCCGCCGCTCCGCGGGATCGATCCCGCCCTGCTCGAAGGGGTGCGAAGCGTCCTGCTGGTGCTCTGCGACGGGCTCGGCAGCGATCAGCTCCAGCGCCTCGCGAAGGCCGGCGAGGTCCCGTTCCTGGCGCGGATCCTCGAGCGGGCCGGGCGGGGTGACGCCGCGCAGCTCATCGACGCGACGACCATCTTCCCATCGACGACGGCCGCGGCCGTCACCACGCTGCAGACCGCCCGGACGCCGCAGGAGCACGGCAACATCGCGTACTTCCTCTGGCTCGAGGAGTTCGCGACCGTCGCGCAGATGCTGCGCTGGGGGCCCGCGGCGCAGCGCCGCGGCTCGTTCTTCGACGACCGGTCGATCGATCCGCGGTCGTACGCGAAGGTGCCGTCGATCCACCGGGCCATCCGCGACCACGGCGGGCGCTCGTACATCGTCGAGCCGGAGATCTTCCGCAACGAGGCGATGACCCGGATGCACGCGGCCGAGGCGACCTACGTCGGCTACCTCCTGCCGTCCACGATGGGCGTGCGCGTCCGCCAGCTCCTCGACGGTCGCGAGGAGGACGCCTCGCCGCTCTACATCTATGCCTACTGGGCCGGCGTCGACACCGTCGCGCACTGGTACGGCCCCCGTGGTCCCGAGCACGCGGCGGAGGCCGCGCTTCTCGACCGCGACCTCGAGCGCGCGCTCGGCGACCGGGACAGGGGCGACACCCTCGTCATCCTCACTGCGGACCATGGGCACGCGAGCATCGACCCGGCGCGGCTCATCGACCTCGAGGCCGATCGCGAGCTGCGCGCGCTGTTGCGGAATCCGATCGCTGGCGAGCCGCGCCTCGTGTTCCTGCACACCGATCGCGCGGCCGACGTGAAGGCGTATCTCGAGCACGCCTACCCCGGGGCGTTCGTCCTCATCGACCGCGACGAGGCGATCGAGGCCGGGCTCTTCGGTCGCGGGGATCCCGCGCTCGCGCGGAAGCGCGTCGGCGAGGTGCTCGCGATGATCAGCGACGACCGCGCCGCGTCGGTCGTGCGCGTGGACGGCCAGGTAGTGCTCCATCGCGGCGCGCATGGCGGCATGACCGCGGACGAGATGCGCATCCCTGTCCTACTCTGGCGCGCGTAGTGGCCGTGTCGTCGTATCTCCCCGATGTCGCCGGCGGAATGGTCGCGGCCGCGTCCTTCGGTGACGACGCGGCGGCCGAAAAGGCGATCGCGATCCTGGCCGACTCAGACGTGCGCCCGCAGGAGATCTCCGTCATCGCGCGCGATCCGGCGCGGGCAGCCCGGATCGCCGGGGAGCGCGCCTGGTATCCGGGCAAGGACGAGCGCGGTCCGACCCGGATGCTGCACCGCATCGCGCACCGCCTCCCGCGCGCGGTGCGGGGCCGGTACCGCAAGGAGCTGGATGCCGCACGGATCGTCATCGTGGCCGCCGAGGGCGGCCAGCCGGCCGACACCCTGGCCGCGCTGCTCGCCCGGGCAGGCGGCGGCTTGGTCGACCAGTGGTGGCAAGAGCCGGCCGATCTGTTCGCGCCGCCGGAACTGGCCGGGCCCTTCTAGCGCAACTGGCATACAGCCTGCTTGTCTCCTGCCCGAGCGCACGGATCGCACCGTAGCGCGTCAGCCGTACGGAGAGGAGAACAGCGCGCATGGGACAGACGAACGTCAACACTCCTGGCGGGTCGAGCGATGGTGGCTTTGGCGCCGGCATGATCATCGGGATCATCCTGCTGATCCTCATCGTCCTCGTGCTCATCGTGTACGCCGGCCCGAAGATCTTCGTGACCCCGACGAACACGAAGTCGCTCCTGGACATGCTTCAGGCGGTCGCCGCCTAGCTCGCCGGACGCGACAGGTCAGCTTTTCGCCGCCCGGCTCTCGGATTCCCGAGCGCCGGGCGGCGTTTGTTAGTTTCTTCGCATGCGGATCGAGCGGCCCTCCCCGGACAAGCGCCAGCGGAGCACCGGCGAGAT
>CAAGKR010394245.1_pt1 | contig 12533 bp, 7 predicted proteins | sample 2556971 | NCBI WGS metagenome assembly CAAGKR01 (sample SAMEA5207829, study PRJEB30636) | soil metagenome | biome: forest; feature: boreal; material: soil | place: USA | collected 2011-09 | depth 1 m | reverse complement strand
GTGGCACGCCACGCGGTGTCAAGCGCACGGCCCCGGGGAGAGCGCCGCCAGTCTGTGTTGGCCGCCCTCTTCGCTTCTCTTTCGGCTGGGGTAAGTGCCGCCCGCCACGACGCGTGGTAGCACGGGACACAAAGGCCCTTGGCCAATGCGGGCTGGTCGGGATGATTGAGACATTGTTTCATTGCCATTTCCTACCATCATACAACGTTCCACCCCACGAAAACCTTCCGTCAATCACATGCATCAAATGGACCGTGAATCTTCCTTTCCCCTCGACCTCGAAGAACTCCACATAGGCGAAGGCGTGTTGCCAGTCCGGCTCGGGGCCGGCGTAGGTCTGCTCCGATACGAGCGTCCCGTGCCCGGTGTTTACGGCCGCGTGAACGATCGGATCGCGGTTCTCGTCGTACCCCGTGCGATAGGCGGATGACGCCTTGTGGGTGTGCCCGAAGAGCGTCGTCTGGTTCACGCGGCGCTGAAGGACGTACTGGCTCGAGCTCACGACGCGCTCGGGAACGATCGTATCGCCGTGGACACAGTAGAGCGGCGCCTTATTGATGCGGAGCCGCGTGCCATAGGGGTGCGCCACGAAGTTCTGCGGGTACTGGAGGATCTGTTCCCAGCCAAGGGCGCGGAGACCGAAAAGTGACGGGTTCGCATCGATCAGCTTCTCGTGACGCTTCTCATGGTTACCCGGAATGAAGTGCGCCTGCTTGACAACAGAGCAGATCGCCTCGACATAGGGCCGTGCCGAATCAATCTCCTCTTGGAGCCGCGCACCGTACTGGCCGAACATCCGATGCGCCTCTTTCGGGAATCTCGATGCGAGCCAGAAGTCGAGAAGATCGCCGAGGTTGACCCACAGATCCGGCTTCACGTCGCGCACGAAAGCGAGCTTCGCGGCCGAGACGACCGGGTCGGCCACGGGGAAGTGATTGTCGCTATCGACGAACATGCCGTGCGCCGGCCAGAACGGGACGGTGTTCTGGCTCTCGGGGGGCCGATCTTTCGGGCGCAACGCATGTGGGATCTTGAGCGGTTCGTCACACGCGGCGTCTGCCGCCGGCGCTGGCATCTCGGCGGGAGACTGCCATGTGTTCACGCTTTCTACCGTGTTCACGTTTTCGTGAACAGAGCCGATCGGCGGGACGAGAGGTGCCAGATGGGTATTACCCATCTGCCCACTTGAATCTTTAATAGTGCCGGTCGCTATTAAAGGTTCGCGCGCCAACTCCTTCGATCTCAACGCATACCCACACGCGGCCGAACACGTTTTTGTCGCCGTGCTTCGTGAGTTGACGGGCTCGCCGCATTCCACGCAGTCACCGCGATACAGGGGCGCCGCCACTCAGATCACCGCCCTCACTTCACCGCCACCTTCATCCGATCCTTCATCCACGCGGGCGGCGCTTTGGGCACGTAGGGCTCAACGACCGCCTCGTCAGCGCGAATGTGGCGCCAGAACTTCCCCGTCTTCTCGTCGAGGCGGACGCCCACCTTCAGACGCGACTCCGTCTCCGGCGTGCCGATAGTTTCCATCTTCGGCGTCGTGACGGTCTCGGTCTTCACCTTGCCAGTCGTGGCATCGAGCACATACTTCGTCACGTTCTCCGTCAGCGTAGCGGATGGTTGACTCATGGTAATCGTGACGACTTCCACCGCATCCGCGACGGCGACCTCGATCTCTGCTTCCATCGCCTTGTCCTTCCGCTGTTTCTCGACGGCAACCTTCTTCGCCGCTTCCTGCGCGGCCCAGTCTTCCAACTCTTCGACGGGAAGATCGTTCACGTAGATGAACTGCTTTCCCGACAGCTTCTCGACTTCTGCGGCCAGGCCGTACATGTCCACGCTCATCTCTTTGCCGATGTGCGCATTTTTGCTGTAGTAGCTCCACGGGAAAGCCTGGCTTGCGCCCGGCGTGAACATCGAGAAGTTGTGGGGACTCAACGTCGTGACGTTCCCCGCCTCGTCCCGCACGCGCAGCTCGGAGGATGAGGAAACGGCCACCGCCCATAACTGGACCATGCCGGCCGGGGAGGATGTCGGCGCGGTGCCGTTGCCGATGCTGAGGACGGTGTTGGCGCTTGTTCCGAAGCTCATCGCCCCGATGCCGATGTTGCCACCCAGCGGGTTTAGTGCTATGTCCTTACTACCACTTGGCGAGAACCGGCTCTGCATCCAGAACACATAAGGCGGACCCGCATCTTGTCCAAAAGATACCTGAGCGGAAGTGTTGGTATTAAAAGAAAAGGCTGACGCAGCACCAAATGTAAGCGAAGGTGCGCGATTATTGTCTACGACGGTCAAGCCAGCGAGCGTCCCCACGCTCGTGAGCGACGAAGCAAGGACGGTGCTCTTGAGCGTCGTGCCCGAGAGCGTGTTCGCGTCGGCGGTTACGGTAATCGGCGCGGAGCCGTCAAAGTTGACGCCGTTGATCGCGCGGGTTGTGGCGAGGATCGTTGCAGACGAGGCAAGCCCCGTCAGCGGCCCCGCGAATCCCGTAGCCGTGAAGATGCCAGTATCGGGGCGGAACGAGAGCTTCGTCGAGGAAGTCTTGAGTCCGAGATTCCCCGTGTTCGCGCTGGCCCATAGCGGGTACATCGTCGCTGCGGTCGTCGCGTCATTCGTGATAGTTGCGGCGGTCGAGATCGCCGCCGTGCCGCTGGTGTTCGCGGCGTTGGCCGGGATATCGCCAGAGACGAGCGCGCACCATCCGGGCGCGGCGGAAATAGACCCGTTCCCGACCTGGCACTTGAATTTATTCGTCGTCGTAATGTTCCCGGCGAGACGCGCGAACTGCGTGGCCGTGAACGTGTAGGTCGTGTCGCCGAGGAGGTTTGTCGTCGCCTCGGCAGCAATCGAGGTGCCGAAGCCCGGGCGAATCTGCTTGTCGAAAGAATACTTCGACGGCTGGGCCGCGAGCGGGAAGGCGAGGAGGAGGCAGAGGAGAGCGAGGAGGCGTTTCATGTGGCAGGCTCCGCGCTTTCGAGGTAGCGCCAAAGCCAGCCGACGATGAACGGTGGGTAAGCTTTCGCCACGAGTGCCTTAATCAAGACGCCATCCTCAAGCGTCACCTCTACCGGCGTCGCGCCCGCGCTGTAGATTCGTTCCGCGAGAAAGAACCGCTTCGACTTCTCCATACCGTTGAGCGCCTGTTCGTCATTGAACGCGAGGCCGAGGGCCGTTACGACGGCGTGCGCCACGGTGAGATCGGCCTTCCCATCTTCCGTCTTCCAGGGTGTGCCGTCGAATTGAGTCACTACTTTAGAGAAAGTCTTGAGCATGGATTCTCCTTTTATGTTGCGATGAGCCCGTGAACACGAAGACGGTAGAGTAGCAAATTCAATTGAGTGACGGCATCGTTCAGGGTTGTATTCGCGGCGTCGGCGACGGCGGCGCCCTGTGCGCCGACGACCTTAGTGTTCTGATACTTGTAGCCGTTGGTGGAATCGAAATACCCATAGCCGGGATCATTCGTTGCTCCGGAGCCGCCTGGGCCAGGAGCGGTCCCATAGCACGTGAACCCATCAAGGCACCTTAAGTAGCCGTACTGAAGATATGCGCTGGCGATCCCGCCGCCAGCATGGGTGAACCGCAGGATGGGATATCCAACGCCAAGGTCCCCGCTGGTGGTGGTCAACCCAACGTATATGTCAGTCGCGCCGTTACCGAAGATTCCCCCGGTACAATTTCCGCTACTCGTGAACTTGTAGCCAGAGTCCCCCGCGACGCCCCCGGATGGGATTGCAATTCCGGTTGAATCTAGAGTGACGTTCCCTGTCTTGATGGTCAGGGCGGCGTTGGTCCATACCAACTTGTCCTTGAGCGAGAATTTCCCGTCACCCCCGACGTAAAACGCTGTATTCGTATTTGCGTAGGTGCCCGTCCCCACGAAAATCTTATTCGACGCGGCGGTCGCGCTCGCGGAGAGCGTAATCCCGCCAGAGGACAGCGTGCTAGCCGCAAGATCCCACCCGCCGATAGTGCCGCTCACAGCGGTCACCAGCCCTGCGGGCGTTACTCTAAACAGGGCGGTCGCGCGGTTCGCGTAGGTAGCGCCTGCATAGAACGGATAGTCTGCCGGGGCCATGCCCGCCGAGGTCGCGTCTACGGTTGTGTCCTTCGCCAAATATGCGGCGTTTATCGTCCAGCCCGCCACCGTGCCCGTGCTCGTCCCCGCATTCCACGTGAGAGGACCGCTCGACCCTCCGAGGTAGAAGTTCCCCGACGAGTCCATGTATGTGCGCCACGCTGACCCGTTGTAATAACCAAGGTAATCGGACCCGAGGTAAAGCCCCGCACCGCTCGGCGCTGCGGCTGCCGAGGCCACTACGCGGGCCGCGAGTGACGCGGCATCAGCCGTCGAGTGTAGGGGGAGCGATGCGGCGGCCGCAGCATTCGCCTTTGTCGTCGCATCGCCCGAGGCGGTCGAGACGGCGGCAGAGCCGACTCCGTCTGCGTATCCTATCGTTGCTGCGTTACCTCCGGCGGTGATGGTGATAGCGCCCTTGATCGCCAGGGTCGCCGCACCCTGATTCCAGCTCAGGCCGATATTCCCGCCTGCGATATCTCCAAGGATCATGTTGCCGGACGAGTCGATGTACGTCTTCCACGCCGAGGCCGCGTAGTAGCCCATGTAGGTTGAGGAGAGGAAGAGCCCCGCCCCGGAAGGCGTCCCAAGTGTAGCGGGGATGCTGCCGAGGTTTGTGCCCCACGTCGCGCCGACCGTGGCCCCGGTAGCGATACCGCTAAGTTTCGTGCTTGCCGTCGAGTCTACGTTCGCAAGCGACTTGTTCGTCACGTCGCCAGTCGAGAGATCGACAGAACTCTTCGTTGCGAGCGCACCCTGCCCGGCGAGCGTCGAAGCCGCGCCTCCCGGCGTCGCCGCCGCTGCATAGTTGAGCCCGCTGATCCCCGTGATGGTGACAGAGCCATTGATTGAGAGGTTTGTGCCGTCCCAGAAGATACCCTGACCAGCGGGGATGCCGACGCGGAACTTGTAGACGGAGCTGTCCTTCCCCATCCAGATCCCCGTGCCCGTGCCGTATGCGGTCGGGAGAGTGCTTCCCATCGCAAACGACGGCGCCGAGGGGCTTAGGAGAACGGTGTTGACCGCACCATCGTAAAGTTTGATGGTTAGGTTGTGCCCTTCGACGGCTTGGTCGCTGATCCGCAGATACTGGCTCGCGTCGGTGATGCCGCTCCCGGCGTACAGCCCGTACTCGTTGGAGACGTTGAAAATCCCCTTCAGGTTGCCGAGGCGCGTCCGAACGGTCAGACCGCTGTTCGGGTGCCCGGTCCAAGAGACGATCTGATGATACGGGGCATTCTCGGCCATCGCTCCGTCGATAGCGTTGCTTTCCAAGAAGCCATTGCCGCTCGTGCCGTAGTCCAGCGCAAGTGTGCCAGCCCCAATCGTTGATGATGTCGTGGCGGCGCCCGCGTTCGGCGCGGAGGATCGCGTGAACGTGTACGTCTGCGTCTTGGCCGTGGTATCAGTGGAAACCCAAGCAACCGTTCCCCAACAATTCGTGATATCCAGCGATGTACCCGTCCGGGCGAATTGGCGAAGCCGGATCATGTCGCCATCCACGAAGACGCGGAAGGTGTCGAACCCCTTGAACGACTCCACCGTCAGCGTCGCCGTGCCTCCCGCCGCTGGAACGGTGAAGGCCGCCGCCAACGGAGCCACAGACTTGCTGATAATCTGGCCGCCCGCGAGCGCCTGCTCAAGATCGGCAATGAAGCTTTTCGCGTGAAGTTCGTCGGCGTACAAGTAGCGGAAGTCGCCCGCCCCGGCGTAGCTGATGCCCCATCCCGTCGTCTGCGAGGCGTAGTTATCGGACTGAAGCCGCACGCCGGACGTCACGCGCACGCGAGCCGTGCCGCCGGGCGTCAGGTCGAGATCGGCCGCCGGAGACAGGGCGAGGTTGTCGGACGTGGTAGAGATTGACCGTGCGCCGACGAAGGTGAGGCTGCCGTCGATTCGAGCGGCCCCGACCAAATGCAACGGGGCCAGCGGCGTTGGTGTCCCAAGGCCGAACCTGTTATTCACATAATCGTAGACGAAGTTCGCGTTTTGAGCGAACGCACTTGCCCCGGCGAAAATGATTGACCCCGGCGTCCATGCGGTCGAAGCGCCTGTGCCGCCGCGCGCATAGGGGAAGATTCCTGACGTGATCTTCGAGGTGTCGAGTACGGGGATGTCGTCCGAGACGAGCGAGCGGAACGTTGGGGATGAAGATCCAGCGGTCGGCGGCCCAGCGAACACCATGTTCCCGGCGCGCGATGGAAGCGTAATGGCGAACGTTCCCGCGCCGATGATCGGGGAGCCTGAGACGGAGAGTAGATCGGACGGGACAGACAGCGAAACGCTGGACACCGTGCCGACGACGGACCCCGAGGCGCTGGCGTATCCGTAGAGCGCGAGGAGGGAGCGCGCAGGCTTGTTCGCCAGGGCCGCGAAGACAATCCCCGTCCCCGTGCGGTTGTAGTCAACGCCGTCGTTTACCTTCTGGTCGTCGGCGATCAGGGCAAGGTCCGTGGTCGGCAGATGAGCGATGGCATAGGTGTCATTCACGCCATTGATGGCGCCGGTCGGCACCTCAACCGCCATCACTGGGCCGGTGGCGAGGGGACCCGGAGGGCCAGCGGGTCCAACGCCTCCCGTGGTGCCGGTGCTCGTGAAGCCGGAGCCGCCTTCTGAATATATCGCCCAGATCGAGATCTCGGGTGCGTTCTCGGTTGACGGGATTGTCACCGTCGTTCCGGTTGGCGCGTATAGGAAGGGCATCTTGTCGATAATCAAAGTCACGTTGGCGCTGACCGGCGTTTTCGAGAGGATAAAGACCTTGTTTGCGCCGTCGATTGTCCCGGTGGGAACCTCGATTACTAACTTCTCAACGTTGACCGAGTCCCACTTGGTTTTGACCCTCCCGGCGGCCGTCGAGTCCCACATAAAGACTTGGCCCGTCAGGGTAGGTGCCGTGTCCGGCAGGGTGTAGCGTATGTCCGCCGCGAGAGAATCCGGTGCGCCGAAGCCCGTAACGTTCGTGCCGCCCGCCGCGAGTTCGCGGAGTTGGATCTCGCCGCCTTGGCCGGTCGCCGTGCCAGCCGGCGGGATGACAATCGGAGAGGGGCTCGCGTACGGGCTTGGGGGAGGCGGTGGCGTTAGGGTAGTACCGCCCCCGCCGACTACAACAACAACAGGGCCGGGCACGTAGGGCACTGTGGCGACGGGGACGCTAGTGTCAATTGCCGCGTCCGTGTAGACCGACGCATCGTACTGCCGTAAGCTGGCGTTGTAGCCGCCGTCTGGGAGAAGCTCGGCATCCGTGATGAGGAATGGCGCCGCGGACGGGCCATCGCTCGTCGTGACGGCGACCTTATCCCCACGATTGAGAACGATGCCGGCTTGGCTGACTTGCCCGCTACCCCGAACGGGAGTAACCGTGTTCTGGTTCAGGATGTATGCGGCTGCCCGCGTGACGTGCGTCACGTCCGTCATCGCGCCGAAGTTGTAGGACGCCTCACGGAGTTCAACCCCGGACCCTAGTGTCGTAGGAATACGAATTGTGTCGTCTGCGAAATCAAGCGCGATATTTGAGTAGGTGGCAACTATCTGCGTCGGCGAGTCCCTCGCAGTCAAGCTCTCGAACTTTGTGCCGAGAAAGTTCCGCGCCGTGTCAAGTGTCATTACGGGCGAGCCAGTATTCTCAACATCAATGAATAGCGCGACGCCACTTGGCGACATATAGAGTTCGCCGTTGCAGGCCATCAAAAGTTGTGCTAGGTGTTGACCGGCATCCGCAGGCTGGAGGATTAGATCATTGCAGGTGAAGCGTTTGGCGGACGGTGAGCCAACCATCGAGTCGCAGATGGTTGCGCCAGCCGAAAACGACGTATCGTTGATAGCCGGATACGCGAGTTTCCACCGGGGGTTTGCAAGAACGTCTCGAATCGCGAGTGCCACGTTGTCCGTGTGGAGCCACGTTGACGGCGTGGCGAACGACTGCCCGCCGTCGCGCGGGTCGAACAATAGCCGCCCGTAAACCTCAACCTCGAACGAGGGCGCACCGCCACCAGGGACCAGCCAGCCCCAGTGGGGATACGTTCCGAGGAGGGGCGCGGAGCCCGCGTGGATCTGGATATTTAGATATGCCGTGTTTGGTGGTGCGACCGTCGGGAAACCAAAGGCGCACGTTTCGCCGGCCGGCGAACCTGGGTAAAGAGCCCACCCGAAGCCGGGGCTCCCTGCATTCGCAATTTCCTGCCCATTACACCAGACCCTGCCAACGGTGTAGATCTGCCCTTCGCCCAAGAGAACGATGCATTGCCAGAACGATGGATCGCCGCCGGCCGTGTAATCGTGCGAAACGAGAATTGGCGCCTTAATGCGGCGACGTCCGAAGATAATAGGCACGTAGCCGTTCGGATCGCCGTTTGACACGGCGGGGTTCGCGTAGCCGGGTTTCGGGCTGCCAGAGAGGCCGGCCGGCAGGACGGTGAGTGGGGGATCTTCTACCCAAACGTCGCTTGGATCTGAGCCAGGCGGCCCGAGCCCCCCCGGCCCCGGCCGTCGCACCCAATGCCCGGTCCCTACTACGCCAACTGGCATTAGGCGTAGACCTGTTCGAGGGCAAGGCCCTTCGCCTGAACCGTCACGTAGAAGGTGCTGAAGGGCATCTCATCCACGGTGAAATGGGCGTTTATTCCAAGCCGCCCGACGAAAGAAATATCTATAACGCGGCCCGCCGTCCCGCCGGCCGTGAACGTGATCTTGTCTCGCCCGTCCGTCCCCGTCCCGGCCGAGATCGCGTAGTCGGTCGTGAGCGTCAGCGGCGTCGTGGGCGCGCCGCTGTCGTAGACGAGAATCAAGGTCATATTCTTGCCTGGTAGATCATAAACGGTTGTCGTCCCATCCCGGACGCAGACGTAGACGTGATGCCACTGCATCCCGATCGGCGAGTCTTTCCAATTATTAAAATCAAAGAACGTGAAGGCCGTCGCTTTTCCACGCATGGAGAGGAAGAAATCATAGAGCGCGACGTAATCTGCATTCGGCGTGACGCGCTGAGGGAAGGTAAGATTCGCGGAAAACACGGGATACGGCCAAACGATTCGTGCGTCGAGAACCGGGGTCTCAAACGGTCCCCCGATTTTGGTTAGGAACTTAGGGCTCCACACGTAGGGAATGCCTGGCGGGATAGCTTCTGGATAAACTGCCATATCATGCCCTCAAGATGTCGCTCATCTTCCTCGTGGGGAGTATCTTCGTCTGCTGTTCAACCGGAGGCCCGAGCGTGATCGTCGCGACCACGGCCGTGCCACTGTTCGTGATCACAAGTGTGTCGATCTTCCCACTGAAGATAGGGCCGAAAACCTGCTGCGGGACCTGGCTGTTGCTCGTGATGTCGAAACAGGCAACCCATACGTTAACGGTTTTGTCTTTCGCGCCGCCGGAGAAAAACAGCGCAGACATGAAGTTGTCAGCGTTGCCGACCTGAATCGTCGCACCCGGCCCGTCGAGCTGCCGCGTCGTGATGCCGGACGACGCTGTCGCTTTCGGCGTCCACATGTGGCCGTCCCACGCGATCGGGAGTTGGCAGTCGGTCCAGCGGACGGCCGTCACGAAGTCGATCTCGTAGAGTAGGTGGCGCCGCTGAGTTGCGTCGGCCGAATGCGTGTCCAACCAAGTCGTCATCGGCCAGTCCTCGGAAGAAGGAGCTGCGGATACCGCTTGATCAACGTGATCGTGTCAGCGATGGTGTTCGCTGGTAGAGCGAGCGGAGTGGATGGTGCCGGTCGCGCCTGCGCGTTGTTCATCTTCACGTGCATTTCCTTGACGGCGTCGATGAAATTGCCAGCAGCCATCAACTTGTCGCCCCTCCGAGAGCCTTAGTCGCGGTGTTCACGGCGATCGTGAAGAAGCTCAATGCGGTGGCGCCGGTATTGACTGCCGGGATGAGGGGACCATTGGGATCGTTGGGGCCGCCGGGTCCGCCTCCGCCTGGTCCGCCGGGGAGTGCGGGCGGCCCCTCTAAGGCCTTCGTGAAGTCGCCAAGCGCCGTGAGAAACGCAGCCCCGACCGTGTTCAGATCCGAGACGATATGGTTAGCTGTGGTCGTCAGGCTCCCGTCCACTAGACCCTGGAACCGAGCGACGCTGACGCCGAGCGCGTCGATCCCAAGTATGGCGGCGTCGGCAAAGCCGTGGAGCTTCGTGTCTACTTCATTCCTGAATGTATCCACGGCATTGCTGAGATCTGTTATCGACGCGATCGCCCACCCGAGAGAGTCGTGGAGAACCGTATCTACCTGTGTGCTGAAGCGCGTAACGCTGTCGCTGAGCGCATTTATATCGGTCCACGCCTTATTCACTTCATCGTTAAGCTTCGAGAGCGCAGAGTCCCTGAAAGCATCGACAGCAATGCCGAGAAGCCGGATTGACTCTGTCGCCGTCACCGAAGCATCGTGGAAGGCTTTGGCGGTCAATCGAACAAGCGTCGCCGCCTCCTCAGCGTCTCTCTTCGCCTGCACCTTCAGTATTTCTAGCTGGGCACGGGTCGCCGTATCCAACGCTACCAGCATGGCATTCGCCTGTGCAACGGCGGCCGCGCGGTTTGGGTCGTTAGCGGAGAACATCCCGAGATAGCGAGAAATTAGACCCTGTATATCGGATGAGGTAGAGGAGACATCGCCCGCCGTCATCTGGCTACCAATACCGCCCATCAGTGCGCTGATTTGGCCGTTAATCATGCCCAGCTGGCCCGAGCCTGGGGTAGCCACGGAGTAATTGTTCTCCCAAATCTGCTGCTGGATGGACTTGTGGACGCTCGTCTCGGCCGAATTGATGCCCTGGATGATCTGCATCAACGAGGCGTAGAGCGTAGCCGCCGAGGCGTTGATCGCGTCAAGAGCAGTGAGCTGATCTTGGCCGGACAGCTTTAGCGCCGCTGCATACTGGGTCTGTAGGGTCCCCACATCTTCCCAGATCGTATAGACGGTCGTTACTCTCTCGGCATCGGCTATGATGCTGTCGAATTTCGCCGCAAGATCGTTCGCCGTCTTCATCCCGGCGTTGGCCTGATTCACGATGCCGATCAGATAGTTAAGCTGGGCGGTCGCATCGGCCATGAAGGAGTCCCAGACCGCCTGTGTATCGGCGACCGTAGTCGTGCCCGCCAGGGCGGTCCCCCATGTGCCACCCCCTGTGTTAGCGCCCGCCATCCGGGTAACGCGATCCTGCGCAAGCCAGTCGGCGTCCTTCATGTATTCGGATGCGGCAAGGTGGAATGCCTTGGCACTCGCATTAACGTTGACTATGGCGGCAGTTACGGCAGTCACGATACTGAGCAGATAAGTCTGTGCTGCGGTCGCGTCAGCCATGAAGGCGTCCCACACTCTTTGGACGTCAGCGACCGTGGTTGCATTTCCCAGCTCTCCTGCCCACTGGCCGCCGGCTGACGTCCGGGCCATGCGATCCGCCTGGAGCCATTCGGGAGATTTACTGTAATTAACCAACGTCTGGTGGAACGCCTTGGCGCTAGCGTCCACGCTGGCAAGCGCGGTGTTCACTTGCTGGATGATGCCGATAAGATAAGTAAGCTGGGCGTTAGCATCCGCCATGAAGCCGTCCCACGTCGCCTGTACGTCGGCAACGGTGGTTGCGCCAGCCAACGTCTGCCGCCACGGGCTATCAGAGGAATTGGGCGCAATCTGTTTAAGGCGATCTACATAGAGCCACATGTCCGACTTCATGTAGTCCCTGACGGTCGCCTGGAACGCCTTGGTCGTAGCGTCAACGCTTGCGAGCGCGGAGTTCACGGCTTGAACGATTGCGATCAGATAGTTGAGGGAATCGGTCGCATCCTTGATAAATGCATCCCAAATCTTCTGGATCGCAGCCGGGTCCGATGTTGCCGCAAGCTCTTGGTAGTACAGACCGCCCGTGCCGCCCGCAATCCCAGGCCCCGGTTTTGGGGGGGACATACGGGCCAGGCGATCCGCCTGGAGCCATGCCGGGTCTTTCCCGTAATCCGAGATCGCGTTCTTGATGGCCTGCGCCTGGACCGCCATCGCATCCATCATGTCCTTCAGGGCCTTGAGGGCCGTGAAGGCGGCCTGATAATACTGATCTGCCGTGGTGTTTAGTTCCTTGGCCTTGTCAGCCCACGTCTGCCCGGAGTACAGGCTCAAATCCTTGGCCGTCTGGACAATCGCCGCCCCGGCCGTCGCGAACTGCGCTACTACGTCAGGGTGCTCTGCCGCGCTAATGGCAACTTGAATCTCGGCCCATGACTGCGACAGATTCTTGATGTTGTTCTTGAAGTCGATGATTGCGCCGACGATCCCGGAGAAGTATTTCTGAAACTCCTCCGGCGTCAGCACGTCGATTTGACTCGCAATCGCGTTTACGTCGCCGATGGTGAGGCCAAGGTTCGTTAGGAACTTGACCAGGGGAGAGTTCGGGTCAACCATCGATTCTGTCGTACCGTTGGGATTCCATGCCTTCTGGAACCCGCCGATGCCGCC
>CAAGKR010496188.1_pt1 | contig 12536 bp, 13 predicted proteins | sample 2556971 | NCBI WGS metagenome assembly CAAGKR01 (sample SAMEA5207829, study PRJEB30636) | soil metagenome | biome: forest; feature: boreal; material: soil | place: USA | collected 2011-09 | depth 1 m | reverse complement strand
CATGCGCGACCTTCCCCACCGCCCCCTGGTCATGGAGCGGATGCTTCGCCGCATAAAAATCATTTCTGACCACAGCGATCAGCGTCTGGAGGTTCGCAAGCTCTCAGCAGTTTGAGGGAACCATTCTATCGATTTGACGATGACATAAAGAATGGGGATAGTCTCTCCCCACCGTGGGCCCATATTGGGCTTACGAGATTTAGAAGGGAGAGCAATTCATGGGAATCTACTTACGAGGAGCGAAGTGGTATGTCGATGTACGCGATGGCAACGGGCGACGCATCCGCCGAAGCGTTGGACCCTCGAAGGACGTCGCGGAACTTGTGCAAAAGGACCTGCAGGTCAAGATTGCCAAGGAGAAGTACCTGGGTATCTTCGAGACCGAAACAACCTCCTTCTCCGAGTACGCCAAGGATTGGCTCGCGAAAAAGAAGCCAACGTTGAAGCAGTCTACCTACCGAGATTACTCATCGATCATGGAGGTCTACGCGATTCCCCACTTTGGAGGAACGGCGATCGGTAAGGTTTCCAGGCGGGACGTCGAAATCTTTTTGGAAAAGCTCCCCCACCTCTCGGGCAAACGCAAGAATAACATCATGGTCCTGATTAGGAGTCTCTTCAACCAAGCCAGGCGCCGCGACGAGATCAGGGACAACCCCACCGATCGTATCCGACACTTCAAGGAGGAGAAACCCTTAATCGATCCATTCTCGTTCCCGGAGATGAAGAGGTTTTTTAATGCAGTCGACTCCTATTATTTCCCTTACTTCGCTACAGCTTTTCTAACCGGAATGCGGCCCAATGAGTTGTTCGCGCTCAAGTGGCTCCACGTCGACTTCGATATGCGTTGCATCACGGTGCGAGAAGGCCGTGTCCAAGGGATCGAGGGACCGCCCAAGACGTTCTCCTCCTACCGGGACGTTGACATGCTAGACCCACTTTACGATATCCTGAAGCGGCATCGGAAGGCCTGCCCCCCGCAGGCCACCCACGTCTTCCTTGGACGCAACGGAAGACCCTTCGATGTCAACAACCTCCGTCATCGGGTCTGGTACCCCACACTGGCCCAAGCAAGCTTAAGGCGACGGACCATGTATAAGACCAGGCACACGTTTGCGTCGCTTATGCTCTCCAACGGCGAGGACCCAATGTGGGTTGCGAGGATGCTGGGACACGCGAGGCTGGACATGATCTTCGGACATTATGGAAAATTCATCCGCAACCGGAGCCGACGGGACGGGATGCGGTACCTGCAGGCCTTTACGGAGGCCGAGGTCCTAAAAGGGATCGCCGATATGGACGCATGGCCACTTCCGGCAAACCTCCTCCCCTTGCGGGCTTGCGGAGATCACAAATATTAAGGTGGGTCTTTTTTCATGTTGAAATCTCCTTGCCGGACGGTGGTAGATTCATAGAAGTACATACCTTTGCAAAGTAACCATAAGGGGGCAACATGCTCTACATCGCGGTCATCCTTGGTATCGCCGCCCTGGTCGCGCTGTATTTTCTCAACCAGAGGTCTGGCACGCCATCTCTAGGAGAGGACACCCCTCTCCCCTACAAGAAGAAGGACTATCTGTTGACGAAAAGCGAACGAGCATTTTTCGACGTGCTCCTGCCAACCATAAAAAACGAATACCACGTTTTCACCAAGGTCAATATGTGGGACCTCTTCTTCCTTCCAAGAGGCACTCAAAACCGAATGAAATGGCGTGGACACGTCAGCCAAAAGCACGTCGACTTCGTACTTTGTGACCTCAAGAACCTGAAACCCGTCGTATGCATCGAGCTTGACGATGCATCTCACGAGGAAGAAGATCGCCAGGAACGGGATGCTCTCGTCGACCGGATATTCTCGTCAGCGGAACTTCCCCTGTTGCATGTCCGGGCAACCACCACTTACGATCCAACATTCATCAAGACGCAGATAAACAACATTTTTATCCCCACAAAAGGAACTGCTTAAGCAGTTATCACATGCATCCGCGGAAATCCCCGTTCGCAATTGGTATAAATCCCGGGGGGGCGGGTCAGATGACGTGGAGAAAGCTAACATCCGGCTCGGCTTCCCTCCCCGGCGTTGATTCGTTCCCGATCTACAAGCAACTCCCAACCGATAATTCCTGCGGTCCGCGATGCATCCTCATGGTCGCGGACTACTTCGAGATGGAGCGAGGCCGGAAGCTTTACGCGCATGAATGGAGTCGAGTGCTCGAAGTTACGATGAAGAATGACCTCACTCGTGATGGCGGAACCAGTTGGGAGGACATGGTCTGTGGCCTCTCTGCGGTCGGACTCAGCTCAAGCAGATTCGTGGCGCAACTCCGGAGTCATCCAGGAGGGCGCTGTCTCGCCCTCTCGAACGGAATCATCCTGTGATCGTCAATTGCAAGATCCCTCATCGCGGCAAGCCGGTCCGTCATTACGCGGTCCTCGTCGCGATGGATGACGAACTCCTCGACTTCGCGGATCCCTTCCCGCACATGGACACCCCGGCCCATTCGCTTCGTCCCGTTCCGTGGTCCGAGTTCCAAGCCAGCCGGTGGTCGAAGGGAGCAACCGTCTGGGGGCATGAACGATGGGCGGTTGAGGTTGCTTACGTGGCGATATGAGGGACCGACGATGCGGTGAGGTGGATGCCATTCATCTCGACCGTCAACGACGCAGGTAGAGGAGGTGCTATGCATCGGATCACCATTGAGTGGGAGGGTCCCTTCACGTTGGACCATGTAATCAATAAGTGCGACGACGGTAGTGAACATCCGCACTATGACGGCCAGGATTACGGGCTATACCAGATCTACGGGCGTCACATCCTCGACGATCCGAAGGCGCCGTCCTATAAGTCGCTGCTTTATATCGGGGAGGCGACCGAGCAAACCTTCGCAAGCCGGTTCAGGGGGCACAAGAGATCGTGGTTGGAGCATGAATGGAAAGAATCCATCAGCATCCACGTCGGCAGGTTCAAAGCGCCGTACCGCACCGACAAAACATGGAAGGCGGACGTCCTGTTGGCTGAGCGGATTCTTATCTACACCTACTCGTCCCATTACAACAGCAGTTCAATCTCCAACCGTCCAAGGCTTGCTGGCCACAAAGAACAAAGAGATTGTTGTGGTCCACACGGGGGAGCAGGGGCGGTTGCGGAGAATGGATGTCGTCCCGAAGGACTGGGAGTGACCTTCGGAACTACTACTGACTGACGCCACGAAGGGGGGCGAACGCTTCCATGAAAAAAGGGCGAGGCGCGCCGATAGCTATCGACAACTTCACCTGTGCCGTGGACGGGTGGGAGAGGGCCTACGAGTTCGGAGTAACCCGGTCACCCGCCATGCGGAGCATCGTCAACATGTTCGGCGGGTACGGGGAATGGGACCGGCTCGAAATCTTCGCCACGATCCGGCACCATTGGACGTCGAGAAAGACTCGGCTGAGAACGGGAGAGCAGGTCGTGCTCTCGCTTCGCCCTGCGGATTGGAAGCAGGAGGAGTGGACGAAGGAACCGGAGACGCTCGGGTACGTCCATTACGAAAACGGCCGGTTGCTGGGGTCAGCGACGGTTCCGCCGGACGCTTATTACTCCCTCCTGCCCTGTCTCGTGGCAGGAACTTTCAAGGAGCTCACGGTTCATGTCCAGAACATGAGGTATCACCGAGGAGACCTCGACGGGTTCGCCCTCAACCCGAGAGAGACTCCACCCGAGGAGCTGCTTTAGTGATTCGGTGCGCCAAGAGGCTCTCCTCCCCCGATCACCCACATGGGGGAGCGGACACAAACCCTTCTTAATAATTCTTTAGAAGGGTTCGTGTCCACTTCGCCCAGCCAAGGATTATCGAATTCGATCAGGATCGAAAATTAGTATAAGTTGATGTTTGCTACCACTGTGCCCCAGCGGAGTACGGTTCCGGAAGGTATCGTTCGATCGCCACAGAACCGCCCGGGGACTTCACCGGCCAATGGGATTTCTGTTTCCAGATAGGAATTACGAAAATACCATCGGGGAGCACGGATGGAATCTTTCTGGAATTCCGGTGAACGCAGCTTAATCAAAGGTTTGGACATTCTCGGCGTCCGCCAGCTGGACCAAGGGATCGAACGGGAATGGGTCGCCGGAATAACGACGATCTCCTTTCGCGCCCGATACCTCTCCCTTCTCCCCTGGATTCTGACAGAGTTCTATGGCACCCAACTCCGATCCGGTGGTGGAAGGGCTCATTTTGACGAGAAGCGTTTCAAGGAAATCTTGGTCCGCCTGGAATTCGTGGTCTTTGCCGCTACAAAAGCAGGACTGACCTGGGGAGAATCAGGAAACACTTACGGGGTGCTCGGCTCAGAGATCAATGAGGAAGCGCTGGCCCGGTTCGAGCGGGATGCAAAAATCGAAGTGCCCTCGGAACGGGGAGGCGCTTCGTTCGGGACTTACATCATGCCTTGTCGCGGCTTCGGACTCTTAGACACATCTTCGATGCAGGCCATGGAACAACTTGTGGTTGTGCCACCAAGGGGCAAAGCGGTTCACGAGGCCCGCAAAGAAGGACTTAGCGACCAAGGGATTACCCAACTCATTCTGAATGGCGGAATACTTACCCAGGATGCACTCAATGCGGAAGGGCGGCATTTCTCCGTCAACGGTATCGGGTCGATCCCCAAAGAACAGGCTCTCCTGGAGGAGGCGTTTCGAACCCCCTACCTGAACGCTCCGGCAATCCATGATTTTTACCGCCGGTTCACAGCAACAGTCGCTTGGGGAGCAAAGGGGGCGGAAACCCGCCCGATCTCTTCCTCCAGCTGGATTCGAGACAACTACCGGCATTGCGTGGAAGTGAACCCGGCTGAGGTGTCACCGGTAGAGGCCGTCTGGGCGGAGTACGAGTTGCGTAGACGGGTCCACTTTGCACTGGAACTCCTCCTGGGGGCACTGACTGATACCCTATTAGAAATCACAGAAGGAACTTTGGGGCGGATCCTTGGTGAGTGGATGACAGAATCATCCATTCCACCATTCCTGGAAGATGTTTTCCATCTACCAACGGTTCCATTCGACGAGCCGTTTGAGCGGATTGAAGCAGGGATTCCAATCGAATCGTTTCTCGACACTCCACCCGACCCGCGGCGTGCACGCAACCTAGCCCCTTGCCCGAAGGCGATTTATGCAGTTGCCCTTCTCTCAGCCTGCAGGCGACAGACCGCCAGTCTTAGGGCAACAGGAAAGATTCCGAACCGAAAAGACTATCTGGAGAAGGCATTCGCCCTTCTCGACAGTAGCGGCTCCGCCTCCCTGATCGATGTCCTGGAGAAACTCGTGCTCCAAACGGCGATCGAACCGCATCTCAAGACCACCCTTCGGAAGATGGGTGCTGGACAGCAATGTTCCCTCCGATTTTTCCCCGAGGGTGATCTGCTCCGGCCGACGGGGACTTTAGTGAAGGCAGGATTTAGCGGCGATCGGCTTGGGAACGTTCTCGGGATGCTCGCCGACCTCGGACACTTAAAAAGGGATGGCAAGGGACTGACGCTCACAGTGAGGGGCCAGGCGTTCGTCAACACCTTGGTGGGTGTCCAATGAGACAGGATCTGATCAAGCTCATCGAATCCCATGATGATGTTACCAACGCGATTGTGCTCACCCACAACATCGACTTCGTCTTCCTGCAGATGATCGTGCTCCCCGCTTTGCGACGTTGCGGTCGTCCAACCTTGACGGTATTCGCCGATGCCCAATGCGCTGCCGAATCCTTCTCCAACCAAGGCCCATTGTTGAACACGATCGGAACGCGCTATCGGGTAGTGCCCATTGCCATGGAGCCCGGGTTCCGTTTCCACCCCAAGGCCCTCCTCCTATCTGGCCCAACCAAGGCAACCCTCTGGGTAGGGAGCGGGAACCTCACCTTCGGTGGTTGGAGGGAGAACGCCGAGGTATGGGTACGCTTCGAGACGGAGAAAGACTCGACCGCTCCCTTCTCGGCCTTCCGCTCCTACCTACAGGATGTCCTCGGTCGGGTACCGCTGGCAGAGCCGGTTCAGGCTGAAATCGACGAAGCCTTCGACATGCAAACCCGTCCTTGGGCCAAGGAGATGGATCCTCCTGCTGGCCTCCTCGGGAAGGTGGGCGATCGACCTCCCCTGCTCGAACAGATTGCGGCGGCGGTCGGCGCAGACCCCGTGGAACGCTTGGTGGTATGTTCCCCCTACTTCGATTCCGACGGAGAAGCACTGGAGAGCATTGTGGCGCGCCTGAACCCCGGGAAAGTCGAGGTTCTGGTGCAGAAGAAACACCCTGGCTTACCTCGCTCTGCAGCCGCAAGGCAGGCATCGAAGGTAGAGGTGTTGCCCATCCAGTTCACTAGAACGCGGGTGAGTGGAGGGTTACGAGAAAGTTTCGTCCATGCCAAGTTCTACGGGGTGACGACCCTTGCCCGGACATTGGTCATCGCTGGAAGCGCAAACTGCTCCCGGGCAGCCTTAACCATCCCGGGGAGAAACGGGAACGCTGAACTCGTCGCTCTTCAGGTGCTTACGGAAGATGCCTTTCAGGACCTATACCTCTCCGAGATCCCCCGCGCGGAAGGCCAACTCGAACTGCCTGATTCCGTCGAAGAGGATGAGAATCCAGCGGTGCCATCCCCCCTTCGTGTGCTGGCGGCACGCCACGATGGCGGGCTCTTGAGCATTGCCTATGTATGCGCCCCAGGAGTAACGGTCACCCGCTGCCACGGGGGCGACATCGTAGCCCCGTTCATAGCAGGGGGTAGCGGAATCGGGTCGGCGAAGTTCATTCTCCCCCCCTCGAGGCTTATCCTTGAGGGGCTACTGCATGACGAGATTGTCAGATCGCCGGAGTGCTGGGTGGACGTAGAGGGTGATCTCGGTTCGTCAGCCCGCGGGAGGAACCTCGCGGTGAAAGTGCGTGAGGGCGTCCAGGCCGGTCGCTGGGGCATAGGCGCGTGGAAAGAAGTGCTGGATGTCTTCTACAAGCACCTGCAGTACCAACCTCCCCGAGCGACAGGATGGGGCACCGGAAGTCACGAACGCCGTGGTCAACAATTGGCTGAATTCACGGCCGAGGACGTCTTCGCCCCTTCTTATGGTTTACCGAACCTCGGCTCCGCCGCCCGGGCCGCAATCGGGGAAGACCGGGTGCAGAGCCTCAAAATGTTGCTACTCCGTTGGTTCGGTACTGCAACCCAGGATGAAACGCCAGTAATCGGCGAAGAACCGGAAGGAAATGAGGACGGCAACGGCGACGAAGAAGAAACCGTGGATCGACCGGAGCAATTTCCCAAAGGCAAGCACCAGTCCCATGTACCAATACCGCACACAGACGATGACCGAAGGCGGGCGCTGGAGTCGTTAAAGCAGATAACCACGGCCATGACCACTGAGGGATTTCTTGCCCAGCGCTCGCCCGAATTGTTGGCTTCCGACCTGAAAATCGCCGCTGTGCTGCTCCGCGTAGGGCTCAAAGAGGATTGGATCGGCGAAACGGACTTCTTCGAGGCAACAAGGGTGATTTGGTCGTCGCTGTTCTTTTCCTCGCCGGGCAGGCCAGACCAAGGTTGGCTGGAACGACGGTATCGGGAGGCCGAGGACTCGGACGCATTCGCCTTACGGATGGCATCTCCGGAACTCTCCGCCGCCTTGGCAGGATGGAGCAACTCCACCTTGCTGCACGGGGGCACACCCGAGATGGTGCGTCACTCACTGACCCAAGTTCTGGCAGTGGCCCGCCTGCCATGGCTTTGGCGGGGTGGAAACACCGAACGGATCGCTCAGGAACTGGGGAAGATGCTCGCCGTCACCGGAGGTTCATTTTCGGCAGAAGACCAACAACGAACGGAAGATGATTGGCTTCGCTTGATCCGGAGGGGCGATGCTTTGAGCGCATTGGAGGCCTGCTTGATTGGCCACACACCCGCAGAGATTCGCGAGAGGATTTCGCGAGACCAAGTACCACGGGGAGAACTTCTGTGGCAGGGGAAGAGCGGCTACTGCGTGGTGCTGGAGAACTGTCACCGGTCCCAACGCGATTCTGTCAAGGTGCTCCGACTGCAAGGTGACCAAGGAGTGGGTTCTTTCTTCCCCGGATTCTTGATCCCTCTCCGGGCGCTTCTGGACATTGACGGATTTCCAGCGGCGGAGAGCCTAAATATCATGCACCGGAACACGATTCACGACATGCTGGAGGAAATCTCGGGGAACTTTCGACCGACTTAATCTGTGGGAGCTCACACCCGGAGACGGACCGGAGAGCTCCCGAAATCCATGGGCGTAATCTTCCTGTTCGCAGAGAACATCGTTGAGGCGACCATACGGCAAAGGAGCAGGTAGACCGGTTCAAGCTGGTCTGGCAAATAAATTCGACTAGGTGGACACCTCTGCTTCCAAGGTACGGAGCATCCCTGAAAAGCTGATGTTCAGTTGGGCAAGACACGCCCTCCAATCCTTGTACACCCGAACGGAAGCCTTCCTTACTTTCGGAGCCTCGGGTGTCTCCTCCATCCTGCACTTCAATTTGTACATCGATTGCGAGATCCACTGAACCTTCGGGTATTCGTCCCTATTCGGGATCATCTTTGAGTCGAGGAAACCCTTGGCGATATTGCTCGGCAGCCTTCTCAGGTTGTCTTCCCAATAATGCTGCTCAGTCGGATTCCTTGGACGTACTCGTTCCTTCTCGGTATCCTCCTTCCACCTTACAAACGTTGCGGCAAGTTCCTCAAAGAGGGATCTGGACACAACGGTAATGTCCAGGTCGGAATGCGGCCCGAAGGGCTTTCCGTAACTCGGATGAGAGGCGAGGGAGTATCCGATTCGTGCACTCCCGACCATCGTAATATCTTTCGGATGGATGGTCAGCCTATTTGCGAGCCAATCACGCATAAACTCGAAGAGCATAGGCGCACCCTTGAACGCAAAGGGAATGCCCTCGGTTAACCAGAGTCGGAGAAGCGCCTCTCGGTCCCCTCGTCCAAGCGACCGACCGACGTTACTGAAGATCGCGGGAGGCGGGTATGAACCGACAAGCTGTTCGCAGCATTTGGGGATCAAGAATGGTGGCATCCCTGCGTTCCTCCAGGCATTTGTGCTGGGTATGGATAAGCGAGACAATGTGCCGGCTGCGAAGGGCAATCTGCTGCAGTCTGAGTGGAGTTGCCTTTTTCGGCTCTGGGTATTTCAGCCTCGCCACGATCCCTGCAGCCTGCTCGGATGTGATGCTCTCCAATTCGATTCCCAACCGCTTACAGGCCTCGGGAACACTATTCATCCGCCATCCGTAGTAAGCAACGGAAAGATAGACGCTGGGGATATCCTCCTTGGGAATGATCGATTGAACACGGACGGCGAGTAGGATCTCGATCAATTTCCGTTTGAGCTGCCGGTCGTATTGGTGTGTTAGCGTCCGCACCAATTGCTGTTCAATCGTGCTCCCGCCTTCCCGTCTACCCTTCGAAACATACCGCCATACCGCGCGGGTTATGGCAATAAGATCGACCCCATTATGCCGTTGGAACCGATGATCCTCTGCCGCGATTAAGGCTGTCACAAGAACAGCAGGAATTCGAGGGCCAAGGCGGAGGCGATATTCAGCATACGACGAAGCCAGCTTCTCCGCAGTCGTTGTCCACTTATCCCCGACAAGGAAGGGAGCAAGGAAGGCGAGGGTTTTTCCAAACAGCTTCATCCCTCTGTCTTTACCCCCAATCCGGCAGCATCTCAACAGATATCAGCTCGTCACAGGGTAGGGACTTCTGCCCCACATGGTGTCCGTACAGCGACGCTTTGACGCACCATCCAGGCGGTGACCGACGCCGGGCACTGCTTCGCGAACTATGCGCCACCCTACGCCGCACCATCCCCTAACCCTATGTCAAAGAAGTGCCCAGGCAGTCGGCCAACTAGAACCCGCCCCAACCGGATCGGATGCCCGGAAGCGGACACGAACCCTTCTAAAGATATTCTTTGGAAGGGTTCGTGTCCACTTCGCTGAGTCACCTCTCGAAATCCTCTAGCGGCGTCTCCTTCGGAGCGAACTCGATCCCATCCAGGTCGCCCCGCCGGTAGTGCATGTTGCGGACCTTGACCTCCAGCTCCTTGAAGGTGCCGGCAGCCAAGCACGGGAAGAGCAAGTAGAAGGCGTCAGAGGGAATGGAAAGGGTGCCGAAGAGCTTCCCCTCGTCCGTCCAGACGCCGCCGACGGACTGCGGGTCGTCCACGTAGTCATCCCGCGAGAAACGGCCCGGGAAGACCCACAGGACGACCTTCTGGCCGGTCCGCTTGCGGGTCTTCCGGGTGGTGTAGTGGTAGCGGACCGTGCCGTAGACCTCGAGGTGGTCCCACTCGGTGATCCCTTCCTCCCTTTCGTCGGAGCCTTTCATGGAGCGGAAGCGGTTCACGCCGAACCGGAACGTCCGCTGCCACCCGTCGACCGTGCAGTAGAGGTTATCGACAACCTCCGGCTCGCGCCTTGGCCTTCCCCTCTTTGCCATGCCTTCCCTCCTCGGTGCCCCGTAGTCAGGCGATAAATGGCAGGAGACGGACCTCCAGGAGAGATCCATAAACAGGCTGGCAGTCATTCACGATCAGCTTGGCTTCTTCACCCTAGTTCTAACGGCGGATCGTCGGGGCAGTCTCCGTCGAACCGGCCGTTGAACTTCGTTGAATCGATTATCAATCTCGCCAAGGGTTTGCTGCGCGGAGTACGCACTGATTTGCAATAGGTCTTCGAAAAGACTTGTGCCGATATCACGGGTCTCTGGCCCCAATCGGTGAAGTATGATCGCGAGATCAACTAAGTCGGGCGCGGATGCGACAATACCGGTACGCGCGGGTTTCCCCCCGTGCCAGTCGAAACTTCGGGACCTTCAGTCCCTCCAGAAACTCTTGAACCGGTCCGGTGACAGCTCGGTGTACCTCACGGTGTTCGCTATGCTCCGGTGCCCCATGTACGCTTGGATCGCCCGGGTATCCTGGCCCTTCGACGCGAGATAGTACCCCGTGGCGTGCCGGAGCATGTGGGGGTGAATAGGGAAGCCTATACCGGCCAATTCCCCGGCCCGAGAAACGATCTTCCTGACGGCAGCTGCCGTCAAAGGTCCTTTCCGCTCGGAAGAAAAGACATAGGGGCTGTCAGGGTAATCCCGGAACAGTTTCCTCAATGCCCGGATCTCGGGCCCCCGCAAGGGGTGAACGGAAGGGGTTCCATTCTTGAGCCTGTTGACATGGAGAAGGCCCTGTACGAGGTCAACTTGGTCCCTTCGCCAGGCGATCACCTCCGACACCCGTCCTGCATGCCGGTAGGTTAGGAGAATGAGGGTCGCGTCCCTGTGCCCATAGCGGCCAGTGTTCTTCGCCGCGGTGATCACAGAGTCGACCTCGGCAGGGGAGAGATACTCGCGAGAGCGGCGTTCGCTGTTCAGAACCCTCCTCGGTGGCGACTTTCCCATTTTCGATGGTTGGGGGAGCGTGATGACTTGGCCCATACCCCTTGTCCCTCCTGCACCTTGATGGGCGTACTTTACCATAAAGGATCATTTATGGGAAAGTACCTCTACTCATTCGCACGTATTGAATGAGCGCATTCTTGACCGAAGACGCTTTTAAGGAGTATGGTCAGGGCATCCGCTGCCTGTTCCACCTGCCAAGCGCCTACTCCGGGCGAGGAGGCGAGTGTGATAAGGAATCCTTCGACGTCCTCGCGAGTTGCGAGGTGAAGCGACCCGCCGGACAGGTAGGCGGCGAAGCGCCTCGCCCAGATGAAATACCACTTTACGCGCGCTTCAGGACGACCGCGCAGGCTGAGTGCCTTGCGGAACGGCGCTGCCCACGACTCCGGGGGCGCTCCCCGATGATCCTCAACGAAATCGTTCCCCATGGAAACACCTCCGTCCGTTTCCCGGGGACCTTAGCAAGGACCATGCTATACAGCACGGTCCACCACCATCTCCACCCCGCACTGTCTAAGAAGGAACTATACGGCCCGGGCTGGGCACTTGCCCCAGCCCGTTCCGTCTAATCAACTGTTAGGTGGACAATATGAGTCAGGATAAGAATACATGAGTAAAAAATATAAAGGAAAGACATGTGTATATTGCGGCAAAAAGAATTCATCGTCCGCAGGTGATCATGTGATTGCGCGTGAATTCTTCCCAATCGAGGAAAGAGTGGGTATTCCAATAGTTCCTTGTTGTGATAAATGCAATAACGATAAGTCTGCGGTCGAACACTATACAACAACTGTACTTCCCTTTGGGTCGAATACCTATTATGCAGGACATATGCTCCGGAAATATGTTGCAAAACGGCTTGAACGAAATAGGAAATTAAAAAGAAATTTCAGGAAGTTGGCTGGTAAGACCTGGGTAAAAAAAGAAAGTGGTTTATTCGTGCAGACATTGACGCTACCAATAGAAGCAGAAGCAATAATTAAATTATTAAAATATATAGTTAAAGGATTAATGTATTATAACTGGAATTATATATTGCCAAGCGATTATATTGTAGATATTCGGCCTGTTACTGAAGAACAAATGGAATAT
>CAAGKR010387927.1_pt1 | contig 12538 bp, 8 predicted proteins | sample 2556971 | NCBI WGS metagenome assembly CAAGKR01 (sample SAMEA5207829, study PRJEB30636) | soil metagenome | biome: forest; feature: boreal; material: soil | place: USA | collected 2011-09 | depth 1 m | reverse complement strand
AGCCAGGGTAGCTCAGTGGTAGAGCAGAGGACTCATAAGCCTTTGGTCGCGGGTTCGATCCCCGCCTCTGGCACCATTTTTGAATAGCAGATTTGACTTGGGGTTAGGTTCCGGGTCCGCCTTCAATCCCCGCTCCTGCCAGTATATTGTCCGCAGTGCCGGGGGCGGCGATCGAGAAGGAAGCCTGAAGGCGAATATCCCTCGAGGAGCTTCCGACAATGACGCCAAATTCGCCGGCCTCGACCACCCACGAGTGCTTATCGGCTGCATAGTATGCGAAGGACCGCGCGTTCAGGCCGAACCTGACCGTCTTGGTCTCGCCGGGCGCCAGTGAAACCTTTGCGAATCCCTTGAGCTCCCTTTCCGGGCGCGGGACGGCCGATTGTGCGGCCCGCACATAGAGCTGCGCGACCTCTGCTCCTGGACGTGAACCGGAGTTCGTGATGTCGCATTCGACGAGCGCTGAGGCGGCCCCTGTCGCCGAAACGCGCAAATTTGAATATGAGAAAGTCGTGTAGCTGAGTCCGAAGCCGAAGGGAAACAGGGGCTCTATCTTCTTGGCATCGTACCAGCGGTAGCCCACGAGGATTCCTTCGTCGTAGTGCACGATTCCGTCCACGCCGGGATAGGCGCGGGGACCCCCCTGCATGGCCGGGGTGTCGGCGAGCGCTTTAGGGAAGGTGAAGGGCAGCTTTCCCGACGGATTCACGTCGCCGAACAGAACCGCGGCAAGGGCGTGGCCCGCTTCCGAGCCGCCGTACCATGCCTGAAGGACACTGGGTGTCTTCGGGAGCCAGGAGCTCATGTCGACCGGCGAACCGTCGATCAGCACCACGATTGTTCTCGGGTTCGCCTCGATCACGCGGGCGATGAGTTCCGCCTGGTGGGCGGGCAGAGAGAGGTCGTAGCGATCGGTGCCCTCGTCGTCCGCGTGGGCCTGATGGCTGAGTCCGGCAACAACGACGGCGACGTCGCAGCTCTTTGCGGCGAGCACCGCCCTGTCGGCGAGCTCGCGGCTCTCCTTGGGCGAGGCCGCAGAGAGCTCGCTTGTCTTCACGCCGGCCAGGTCCTCCTTGGACGTGCGGTGAGGGACCGGCTGCCGGTAGCCCTCGGAATAGACGATGTTCATTGTCGCGCCTGCGCGCTCCACTATGCCCTCCAGGGCCGTCGTTTCCCGGAACGCCTTTACGCCCGCGGAATTTCCGCCGGCCGCGAACTTGCGCACGGCGTTCTCCCCGATGACGGCAACGGACCGCACCTTCGCGGCGTCGATTGGAAGCAGCGCGCCGTCGTTCTTTAGGAGGACCATGCCCTCCTCGGCGATCCGCCGGGCCGTCGCAAGGTGGGCGGGCGAATTGAGGGACCCGGGCTTCCTGCCGTCGATGGCCCCGCTCGCGAACAGCATCCTCAGGTTCCGGCGCACCTTGTCATCGAGGGCCGACAGGGGATAGGTGCCATTCTGGATACCCTCCATGAATTCGCGCGCAAAATGATAGTCGGCGAAAGCACCCCGCGATCCCATCTCAAGGTCGAGGCCGTTCAGGACGGCGGTCCGGGTGTCATGGGTCGCTCCCCAGTCGGAAATGACGGCGCCCTGGAAGCCCCACTCCCGCTTCAGGATTCCGTTCAGGAGGTAGTCATTCTGGGCGCAGTAGTCGCCCCTGACCCTGTTGTAGGCGGCCATGATTGCCAGGGCGCCGCCCTCGCGGACGCTGGCCTCGAAGGCCGGGAGGTAGATCTCGCGCAGGGTCCGCTCGTCGACGTCGACATTGATCGTGCCGCGGTTTTCCTCCTGGTTGTTGAGCGCAAAGTGCTTTACGCAGGAAATCGTTTGCTCCGCCTGAAGGCCCTGGACATAGCCCACTGCGATCCGGCTCGAAAGCCACGGGTCTTCGCCGTAATAGTCGTAATTGCGGCCGCAGAGCGGCGTACGGATGATGTTTATTCCCGGACCGAGGAGGACGTTCTTCCCCCGGGCGCAGGCCTCCTCGCCGATAACCTTTCCGCATGCCTGCGCGAGCTCCGTGTTCCAGGTTGCCGCCACGGTCATGCCGGGAGGCAGCGCGGTCGCGAAGTCGTCGGTCCGTCCGGCGGGAGACCAGGACGTGACGCCTACCTCCTCGCGGACACCCTGGGGGCCGTCATCGGTCCAAAGGTAGGGGATTGCGAGGCGTTCGACGCCTCCGCTCCGGAAAATCCCGTTCGCGTGAACCAGTCCGATCTTTTCCTCCAAAGTAAGCCGGGATATGAGGTCGCCGATCCTCGCCTCAACAGGGAGAGCCTTGTCGAGGAAGGGCTGTGTCTCCGCTGTTCCGCTGGTGGCGCCGAATCCGCTGAGTGCGGCGCAGGCAAGCAAGGGGGCGCATCGAATGACCAGGGGCAGGGTTCGGATCGTCATGGGGCGGACGAGGACGGGCATTGCGCCCGGTCGGCCAATGTCAAAATCCCCCAAGTGCCGCCATCTGGGCAAGCCCCGATTGCCGCCTCCGCTAGGGGAGCCAACCGCCGGTCGCCTGCAAAGGGGTCAGGTCCCCGCGCCGGACCACCCATGCCGCAAGCGCGCGTCTCTTTGCGTCCCCAACGATGGGCTTTGGAATCGGGAGCGTGGCCCGGGCGGTGACTTCTGCGGCGTCCCCCAAAAGCTCACTTTCAGACAGCCCAAGGACCACGAACTCGTGCTCCAGGGTGCGCCCGCCGTTTTCTCCCGCTGTCACCTTTGATGAGAGGCCCCCGCCGAGGAGTGCGAGGTGAACCTCGTACGCGGCCTTGCGTGCGCCTGGTCCCGGCTGAAACTCGACCTTGCATTTGCCATCATCGCCCACCTCGACCGAAAGGATGCCTGACGTATCGTTTCCCGCAGTGGGTCCGCCCTGAAGCGGCTTCCATTCGGCTCCGTTCCTGACAAAGCAGGGCGTGTAGACGTTCGGGCTGCCCCAGGCGGACGAATAGGCATATTCCCTGGCGGTGAAATCCCGGGTGGCGAGCCGATCCTTCCATCCGAGGCTATCCCAATAGTTCACATGGAATTCGACGGGCACGAATTCCTTCCAGAGGCCGGGCTTGTCAGCCAAAGTCCCCAGCCATTGGTCGGCCGGGGGACAGCTGCTGCATCCCTCGCTTGTATAGAGCTCGATGAGCGCCACCCGCGATCCGCCGCTTGTGAAACGCAGGGATTCGGCGGACGCGGTCGCAGCGGCCAAAAGGAGTCCTAAAGTGACGAATTTGCTCACCGTAAGCTTGAGGCGGGAACAGGCGGATTATTCCTAGAAGGCCCCCGAAATCGCCCATGAAAAGCATCCGTGACGATTGACCCGGGATGGGCGGAACCGCCAAAATTCGGCAAGGTCAATTGACTCGTCCCCCGCGTCGGTCGACCTTCCCCAAACTGTGAACTACACCCCCCTGAAAACCCTGGCAGCCGCGTCGGTTCTATTCGCAGCCCTGGGACTCCCAGCCCGCGCCCAAGTCGGCGTGACGATCGACGCGACCAAGACCGTGCGCGTCGTCGACAACCGCATGTTCGGCGTCAACACGCCTTTCTGGGACGGCACGTTTCCCAGTGCGACATCCCTGGATTCGCTGACCCAGATGAACACCCGCTTCATGAGGTTCGGGGGCGGATCGGCCACGGACGAATACGATTGGTCGACGAATAAGGACATCGTTAGCGGCAGCACATGGGCCTTCAATATTGACGCTTTCGCGGTCCAGGCCAGGGCGATTGGGGCGCAGGCGGTCATCACCACCAACTACGGATCCGGCACGCCGGCCGCCGCCGCGGCCTATGTGACATATGCCAACGTGACCAAGGGTTACGGATTCAAGTACTGGGAGATAGGCAATGAATGTTACGGTACCTGGGAATACGACATCCAAACCAACCCCCACGATCCGTACACCTACGGGACGCGCGCCGTTCAGTACGTCCAGGCGATGAGGGCAGCGGATCCGACCATCAAGATCGGCGTCGTTGCCGATGCCAGCGAGGACAGCTATGCCGTGGGCTACGCGTCCCATCCCGCAACGAATCCGGTGACGGGCGTTGCGCACAACGGATGGACGCCGGTCATGCTGGCCACCATGAAGGCGGCCGGCGTCCTGCCGGACTTCCTCATCTATCACCGCTACGAGCAGAACCCGGGCCAGGAGAACGACTCCGTCCTTCTCCAGGACGCGCTCACCTGGCCCCAGGACGCTGCAAAATTGAGGTCAATGCTCACTGACTACCTAGGCACGGCTGGCGCGGGGATCGAGCTCCTTGTGACTGAAAACAACTCGGTCAACAACAACCCGGGAAAGCAATCGGTCAGTCTGGTGAACGGCCTCTATCTTGCCGACAGCACAGCCAACCTGATGCAGACCGAGATCAACGCCCTCACGTGGTGGGATTTTCACAATGGGCAGGCATTCAGCACTCAAACGACGCCCATCAACCTGAGCGCCTCGCTCTATGGATGGCGGATGTACGGCGACTACGGTGTCGAGAACCAGGCCACAAGTGACCGGTATCCCACCTTCTATGTGTCAAAGCTTCTCTCCCATTTTGCGAGGGGCGGCGACACGGTCGTGACGGCTTCGACCACCAACCCGCTGCTCGCGGCCTATGCGGTCAAGCGCGTTGACGGCACGCTCACCGTTCTGGTCATCAACAAGGACCCGACGTCAACCTACGCGGCCAATTTCGCGCTCACGGGGTATGCGCCGCAGGCGAACGCCACGATCTACTCCTACGGGATTCCTCAGGACAATGCCGCCATGCCCGGTGGCACTGGTTCGCCTGACATAACGACTTCGACGATCACCAATGCCGGGACGACGTATTCGGCGTCGTTCGGACCTTACTCGGCGAGCGTGGTAACGCTCGCGCTTCCGACCACGTCCCCAACCCCTTCGGGCCAGCCCTCGTCGCAAACGATAGCCGTCGGTGGCACGGTGGTGTTCAGTTTCCCCGCGACTGGGTCGCCAGAACCCACCTTCCAGTGGTTCCTCAACGGCGCGACGATACCGTCGGCCACGGACTCGACGCTCGTTATCAGCGGCGTGACGGCTGGAAATGCCGGAGCCTACACATGCACAGCCACCAATGCCTCTGGCACCGCGACGAGCAACCCCGCAACCTTGGGCGTCATCACAACGTCGAACCCCGGGCGCCTGATAAACCTGTCGGCCCGCGCGGAAGTGGGCACCGGGGGCAACATCATATTCGCCGGTTTCGCGATAGGCCCCGCGGGGACACCGGGCACGTTGCCTGTGCTGATCCGTGGATCGGGACCGGCCATCGCCGCCGCCCCCTTCAGCGTCCCGGGAACTTTGCCGGACCCCCAGCTGCAGCTCTTCAATTCGGCCAACACCGTCCTCCAGACTAATAACGGCTGGGCGGCCAGCCCGACAATCTCGGCTGCGGCGGCGGCGGTAGGGGCGTTCTCCTGGGGCACGGCGGCGAGCCACGACGCGGCCCTCGATCTGCCGCTGGCGACCGGGACGTACACCGCGCAGATAGCCGGCCAGAGCGGCGACACCGGCGACGCGCTGACGGAGGTCTATGATGCCACGCCGTCCGGAACGTACACGCCGTCAAAGCCGCGGCTCGTCAACCTTTCGGCAAGGGTGGACGTCGAAACGGGACCCAATGCCCTTTTTGCGGGATTTGTGATCCAGGGATCAACTTCGATCACTGTCCTTATCCGCGCTTCGGGACCTGCCATCGCGGCTGCCCCGTTTGATGTTCCCGGCACCCTACCGGATCCCCAGTTGACGCTGCAGAACCCGTCTACGGGTTCAGTCATCGCGTCCAATTCGAGTTGGGGCGGCGATCCCACCATCACGAGCGCGTCGGCGTCCGTCGGGGCGTTCGCATGGAATGTCCCTTCGAGCCATGACTCGGCGATCCTGATCACGCTGCCGCCGGGCAGCTATACCGCCGCGGCTGCAGGCACAAGCGGCGACACCGGCGTCGCGATCGTCGAGGTCTACGAGGTCCCCTGATCTGGATGCGGACTCACTTCCCGTCCCCCCAGACAGACTGGAACTTGGACCGGCCGTCGCCCTTCATGGTTGCGGGCCCGGTAACCAGCACCCGGTAGCTGCTGTAGGGAATCCTGGAAAGGCCGCCCGTCGACCGGAGCTTTCCCTTCCAGGTCTTGCCCGGGTGGCCCCAGAGCCCCTCCGCGTAGACCGGCTGTCCTTGCGCCATGTCGACAAGGACCATGCCGTAGTGCTGCAAGGCCACGCCCACGATGCGTTCCTCGCGGGTGAGGGGAAACCTTGAAAGGTCCAGGTTCGGATCGAGCTGGACGAGGCTCCCTTCGGGTATGCCGCCGTCCACGATCCCGTCCGTCCACGCCGCTGGGAATACAAACTCCTTGAAGGCGCAGAACCGGGAGGCCGCCGCGATCTTGTGGCGGATCTCCCCTGATATCACCTCATCGTACATGATGAGGCCGGCGACCGCGGGTACACCCGAGGCCCGGCTCGGCCCGTGGAAGTGGACGCTTTCGCCGTCCCGGACGCCGATCTCCCCAGTGCTGAACACGCCGGGCCCGTTGGCGGCGTAGACCATGCCCGTCGCCGACTTCCATGTGCCGTCGGGGTTCCTCGAAAGCTGCCACATGTCCCACACCTGGTTCGTGCCCCAGTTGACAACGGCCATGTGAGAGTCCGACTGCGGGTCCGGCGAAGCCGTCGTTGGAATCGGTACCATTTCGAAGCCTTTGCCATGCCCGAAGTGGGTGCGGTCGGTGTGCCAGTGGATCTGGTCGGCTGGCGAGAGCGCCAACTGCGCGACCTTCGCCAGCGGCGTGCTCCCGTCGACGTCATAGACCGGGATGGTCCATTGGTCGCAGTTGATGAGCACGTTCTCGTGGCTCGGCTCGGTTTCGAGAAGATGGATCCAGCGGCGTGTGCGCCCGTCGACCTGGGCGCCGGGGGGGATCGGTTGGTTCCAGAAGCTGTCGTCGGAGAAGAAGCGGTGCCCCGAGGGGTGCACGGCCCCGATGTCGGCGCGGACGCAGGCCGCGGCGCAAAGGACAAGTGCCGCGACGCGGCCGCGGGCAGACGTCACGGCTACAGCGGCTCGACCGAACTTAGAAGAACCTCCAGGCGAGGGTCTCCCCTGAGCCGGGACCACACGGGATCAAAGGGAATGCTCTTTGGAGCTGTGAAGCTCGGCTTCTTTAGGATTTCGCCCAGGACGGAAAAAGCCTCATCGCTCCGGCCTGCCATCACCAAGATTTTCCCGAGTTCCCATTGCATGCTCAGGCTGTCGTAGGCGTCGAGCGATGCCATTTCGGAGAAGGCCGCGTTGCCGTCGCGAACGGCGGAATCGGTCTGGCCTTCATATGCTTCCGCCCTGGCGATACCAAGGTCCGCCCACGGCTTCTGCCTGCGGTTCCATTTTGAATTGCGGTAGGAGGAAATGGCGCTTTCGGAAAACCCCTGGGCCGCAGTTGTCTTCCCCAGCAGATAGGCGACGTAGGCGCGGTGCAAATCCGCCGGCTCGCTGATCGTTCCGGTCTCATTCAGCACAGTTTTTAACGTGGGATCGGAGAGTGCGCGCTCCGCTGAAGAAAGATCGCCCTCCAGGAGGGCTTGGCGGTAGGCCTTGGATGATGGGGGATCGCCGAAGGGGTTCAACGCGTGTGCGGCCTTGGTGAAGGCAGCCCTGTCGCCGTCGAGCTGGAACTGCGATTCAATTTCGAAGCGCGCCATGTAATCCTCGCCCGGAAACCTCTCGCCATAATATTGCCCCAATTCAACCGCCTCCTTGTACCTGTGGAGCGAAAAGGTCATTTCAACGACCGTGAAGGCCGAGGTGTCGTCATTTGGATTCAGGGCTGCCGCTCGCTTGAATGCCTCGAGCGACTCCGGAAACCGGGCCAACCGGCGAAGCGAACGCCCAATTCCATAGCTTACCTGAGAATCGTTCGGCAGACCGAGAGCGGCCGCGCGGTACTCCGATAGCGCCTGAGACCAGTCGTTCAGGCAAACATAGTCGTATTCGCCCTGGGCGAGCCGGGTCTCGGGGGCCGAGGGCGCCAGGCGCCGGGCAATTTCCAGCTCGGCCAGAGACTTTGCACTTCGGCTTTCGGTGGAGTCAAAGCCTGAGAACCAGTACAAATTACCGTGCAACATGGACGCCTGTACGTGGGGCAACGAAAACAGCGGGTCCTTTGCGCCGGCCCGCTCAAAAAGTGCGATCACTGCAAGGGTGTCAGCCGTTTCGGATTTGACCCCCAGGTTTTCCTCCAGCACGCGGCCCCGGAGGTAGAGGTCGTAGGCCTCCTGGTTTTGGGTCGGGCGCCGCTCAATCAGGGCGCGTTCATCCGGTGTCAAGTTCGCCTTGAGCGCCGTGGCGACCTCCGTGGCCAGCTCCGCCTCGACGCTGAAAACGTCCGTGAGCTCCTCCGTGTAGGAGTCGGCCCACAGGTGATCGTCGGTGCGCGCGTCGATGAGCTGCACGTTGAGGTGAACCTTGCTGCCCACCCGCTGGACGCTCCCTTCGAGGACAGTCGTGACGCCTAATTCATTCCCGATCTTTTTCAGGTTGCGACCCTCCGGATTCTTGTAGGCCAGGACGGAAGTCCGCGAGATCACCTTCAGGTCATGGATCTTGGCGAGCGCAGTGATGACCTCGTCCTGCAGTCCCTCGGCGAAGAATTCATTGTCCTTGTCCGGGCTGAAGTTGGCAAAGGGCAGCACCGCGACGGACTTGCCCCCGGCAGGGGGCGCGACCGCTGCGACCGTTGCCATGGGAGTAGGTGCCACAGGCACCGGTGAGACTTCCGGCTTTCGAAGGGCGAAGATTCCCAGGACGACGACGGCGACAACCGCCATCGCCCCTCCGAGGACCCAGAGCCCAAGGCCTGCGCCGGTTTTTGGCACATAGGCTACTTCGGGCTGTTCAAGGGGTGCCTGCTGGGGTGGCGTGCGGTCCAGCGGCGCGGGACTCCTCGGATTCTTGAGGAGCTGCTTCACCTGCTCAATAAAGTGTGAGGTGGGAACGCCGTGGGGAAGGCGCGTCCACTGGAAGCGCATGAACTCCTCGGGCACAAGGGCGTTCGATTCCTTCGTTTCGTCTATAACGACCGGCACCACGAATGCCGTACCCGCGGCCATGTCATGCGTGCGTTCGACGCCGAACTTCCATTCCCGTCGGAAATACCCCTCCGCTCTTTTCTGGGTGTGGGCTGAGACTATGGGCAGGAACAGCGCGCAGGTGCGGATCTGTATCTTTATCTTGGCGTCCCAGGAGTCGCCGCCGCGCAGTTCGCTCTGATCGAGCCAAACTTCGAGGCCGAACCCCCTCAAGGCATCGGCGATTCGCCGAGCGGCCTCAGAATCCTCGCGCGCGTAGCTGAGGAATACGGCGCCTGCCGCGGGCTGTGGTTCCGACATAAGTTTCAGTACTCATGTCGGTTAGGTGTGCGCGTTGCCAGCCCAAACACCGGAATTCCGGGATGGACTCAACCGGCAACTGCAGAGACTTCCTTGGGAGGGGTCGGCAGCGCGGCCAATGCAAACAGCGTCATCAAGAGGCCGGTCAGCAGCAACCACGCGGCCATCCCGGACGCCTCAGGCTGTGTGAGTAGCGATTTTGCGGCCAGGGCGACGAGAGTGAAATTCGGGCAAAGCAGCAAATAGGTGTCCTCGTCGCCGCCGGTCCGGGCAAAATGGGCGTGCAGGAAATACCGGAAAATGACGATCAACCCGGCGGCCACCACAGCCATGATCGCATTCATCGAGAACAAGGCCGACACAGGAATCTGCGTCCCGAGTGACGTGAAGAAAAGCGGGATCAGAAAACGCCGGCTGATCGGGGCCATGTACTCCTCCAGGGTTCGGCCATCGTGCCGAACGCGGCTGGAGAACAGGCCGAGAAAAAAGGCGGTCTTGGGGCCGGAGAGCCCAAACCGCTCGCCGACGGCGCAGACGGCGAGGACGAGGATCGCCACGAAATGCAGGCGCCACCGCGTTGTCCGCTCCAGCACCGCCTTCAGCAGCTTCGTGATGTGCACCCCAATGCGGCTGCAGGTGTAGACCACGAGCGCCATTCCCGCGAGCTTCAGCCCCACTATCCAGGCCGGGGTGTCGCCAAGCACGGCCGTCTCCGTGGCGAGCAACACGACGGCAAGCACCTCCAGGAGAATCATGACATGCAGGACGAAGGCCCGCGATTGACCCTTCAGTCCGGAATAGTGCTTCCATGCGGCATGCGCCATGCCGACCGAACACGCGCTGAGCGCCGCGGCGGCGACAAATGAATCGATCCACGGCAGGCCGGCGAAGCGCGCCAGCGCTAGAAGCAACGGGTATTGGGGCAGGAGCCACCGAAGCAGGAAACGAAGCGGCCCCCCGAGCTCGCGCCAAAGCGGTAAGTCAATCTCCATGCCGACCTCGAACAGGAGGAGCACAAACCCGATCTCGCCGGCCTCCCGGATCATGTTAGCGACATCGGGCTGGAGGAGAGCCCCGACCGCCAGTCCGAAACAAACGAATGCAGGATACGCCAGCGCGGGCCTGCCCAGCCACGAACAGACCTCGGGAACGGCCATGACCAGCAACAGCAGCAGGACGAGAAGTTCAATGCTGGTCACGCGTTCCGAGAATCGGGCGGGGTGTTGTCCTGGCAACCACCAATACCCCGCGCCTTGGAATGTCGAACGGCGGTCCTCAAGCGACCCTTCACCTCCAAATCAGGTGGTCGACGTTTCGGATCTCATTAATATAGTTTGGACGATTCGTCGGGCAAACAATCATCGGGCGAATTCTTGAATATTTCCACAGCCCATTCCGAGCATCCCAAAATGAGCCCCCTGCGCCGATTGTCGGTGAACGGATTCATCTTGGGTTTTTTGGGCCTTTATGCGCTGGCGAATCTCATCCACCGCGAAGCTTGGCCCATCTGCAACTATCCGATGTTCGCCAACGTCGAGAAATGGGGGGACTTGACGCGGCCCGAATATTTCGTCGTGCGGGGAAACCGGGAGACAAGACTGCTCAGCGGACACCATACGATTGCCGACATGGGCCTTGAATATTCCCTCCCTCACTTCCTCGGCGGGTATGATCTGCGGTCCGAGAGCGCCAGGAATGCTCTCAGGGTGATTCTCGACGGATTGGTGGGACAATGGAAGGCCGACGGAAACCATGGCGATGAACCCGCAGCACTGAAGGTCTACCAGATCAGCTACCACTTTCCTCGTTCGGGTGATCCAACCCCGCAGGTCACGAGGAAGGCCCTCTTGATGGAGGTCGAGCGCGCCGCTCCATGAACTCGTTCGCTGAAAAGGTCAGGAGCGGGTGGCAGTCGTTCTGGTTCCGTCCGGAGTATCCGTTGGCCCTCTGCATCTGCCGCATTGGCATATACGGCATGTTCTTCGTCTGGATCGCCTCACCGGATGTCGCGCTCTGCGTCCCTCTGTCGAAGATTTACTGGCATCCGATTTCCTTCTACATCGTCCTGAATCCACACGGGCCACCGACTGTGGAATGCCTTCATTGGATGCAGGCTGTTTGGAGGATCAGCGTGATTACCTCGCTTTTCGGCATGTGCACGCGCTTGTCCACCTTTGTTGCCTGCGTACTCGGCATATACCTGGTCGGCATTCCCTACAATCTTGGCAAAATTAACCACGATACGGCCGTCGCGTGCATCAGCGTGGCTGTGATGGCGATGTCCCATTGCGGCCGCATGTGGTCGCTCGATCAACTTGTCGCTTATCTGCGGGGAAAGCCCTTTGACCTGACGCCCAGCGCCGAGTACCGCTGGCCGATCCAAATGATGCGTGTGGTTATCTGCTCGGTCTTTTTTGGCGCCGGCCTAAACAAGCTTCGGACAAGCGGGCTGGACTGGATCACTTCCGAAAACATGCAGCTGAATCTGCTCCATTTCGCGACTCCGGTAGGGCTATGGCTGCTTCGTTACCCACTGCTTTGTCACTGCCTGGCCGCTTTCACCATCGTTGTCGAATTCCTGCATCCGCTCTCGCTGGTTTCTAACCGCCTCGCCCTTTTCTGGGTACCAGCGGGGGTCTTGCTCATGGTCGGAATTTACCTGGCAATGGACATCTGGTTCCTGCCGTTCATAGTAGCCCACGTTTTCTGGGTGCCTTGGAATTTCCTCTTCGCCGCCGATTTGGCCACAGGCCAGGGCCGGCTGCCACGGATTCCTGAGGGAGCGGGCTTGCACGGTCCCTCAGACTGAGAAATATTTCATCGATGGTATGCACCCATCTTCGGCGACTGCACTTAGCCACAGCTCATTCTGCCATCGCAGAAGCCAACTTCGTCTGAGGTCGAAAAGCAATAGACCGAACCTCCTGGGCTCCCGGCAAGCTCGTATACGACGCGAGGGGTCGTAGCTGCCAAGATTGGAAAACCTTTCGAACTTTGACGCGGCGCGATTAGTCGCGGCGTGGCGGGTTCAGACGGTATTACCCGTTTCACGGAAAATGGTCGGGGCGGCGAGATTCGAACTCGCGACCTCTACGTCCCGAACGTAGCGCTCTACCAGGCTAAGCTACGCCCCGACTTTTCGCGT
>CAAGKR010186660.1_pt1 | contig 12538 bp, 13 predicted proteins | sample 2556971 | NCBI WGS metagenome assembly CAAGKR01 (sample SAMEA5207829, study PRJEB30636) | soil metagenome | biome: forest; feature: boreal; material: soil | place: USA | collected 2011-09 | depth 1 m | reverse complement strand
TTGCGCTCGACGTCGGCGACCGCCGGATCGGTCTCGCGGTCGGGGATGACGCGTTCGGCCTCACTCGCGCGCTGCCGACCCTCCGCCGATCGCGACGCCTCGACGCGGACATCGAGCGGATCGCGTCGATCGCGCGCGGCGAGAAGGTGGGTGGTCTGGTGGTCGGTCTACCGTTGACGTTACGTGGCGAGGTCGGGCCGCAGGCCGAGCGTGTGCGCCGGTTCGCGGCCGCGCTCGCGGCCGCCGGCGTTCCCGTGGAGCTGTACGACGAGCGCAACACGACGGTCGAGGCGATCGGACGTGGTGCCCTGGACCCCGATGCTGGCGCCGCGCGCGTGCTGCTCGAGGACTACCTGCGCACGAAGCGAGCGCCTGCGGCGGACACGCCGAAGGCGGGGTGACGAATTGAGCCAGCCCGTCTACGGCGGACCCGTGCGCGCTCCGGTACGCGGCCGAGCGCGGCCGCCGCGGAAGCGCTCGAGCGCGGGCCCCGCGATCTTCGTGCTCGTCGTCGTGGTCGCCGCGCTCGCGCTGTTCTTCCTTGCCCGGCCGCTCGCCACGGATGTCATCGTCCAGGCCGCGGACGACCACGACACGCTGCTCCGCCAATCGGCGGTCCGGGCGATCATCGCGCCGTCGGTCGAACCGTTGGTCGACGTGCCGGCCGACCCGAATGCCACGACCGTCGACTTCACCGTCCGCCGTGGGGCGAACGCCTCGCAGATCGCGGCTGATCTCCTGACCGCCGGGCTCATCAAATCGGCGCTCGCGTTCAAGTTCGTGCTGTTCGAGACGGGCACCGAGAACTCGTTGCAGACCGGAACGTACAAGGTCTCTGCCGCGCTCAGCCCGCGCGACCTCGCGACCCTGTTCCAGAAGGCCCCGGGCGACCAGATCGCGCTCCGGATCATCGAAGGCTGGCGGCTTACCGAGGTCGCGGCCGCGGTGAATAAGACGTTCCCATCGATCAGCGCCAAGGACTTCATTGCCGCGGCCGTCGTCGGCACGCGGAACAACTTCGTCTTGAGCGGGATCGATCCGAAGACGTCGCTCGAAGGATTCCTCTTCCCGGACACCTACTTCCTCCGGCCCGACGCGACGGCCGACCAGATCGTCGGGATCCTGCTCGACAACTTCGAGACGAAGGCCGGTCCGGCGCTGCGCACTGCGGCCGCCGACCGGAACGTGGCGATCTACGACATGGTCAAGCTCGCCTCGATCGTCGAACGCGAGGCCCACGATCGCAAGGAGAGCCCAACGATCGCCGGCGTCTACCAGCACCGCCTGGACATCGGGATGAAGCTCGATGCCGATCCGACGATCCAGTACGCGAAAGGCGATTGGGGCGAGCTCTCGCTCGACGACCTCAAGCTCGACTCGCCGTACAACACGTACCTCAGCGCCGGCCTGCCGCCGACCCCGATCGCGAACCCGGGGCTCGCCGCGCTGCAGGCCGCGGCGCAGCCGGAGAAGACCGACTACCTGTACTTCGTCGCGAAGGGGGACGGGACCGGCGATCACGCCTTCGCCAAGACCCTCGCGGAGCAAGAGGCGAACCGGGTCAAATACGGGAACAAGTGAGGACATGAGCGTCGTGTACCTGCTCGGCCATCCGGTCGAGCACTCGCTATCGCCTGCGATGCACAACGCCGCGTTCCGCGCCCTCGGCCTCGCGCATTCGTACGAGGCGCTCGACGTGACCGCGGATGGGCTGCCCGCCGCGGTGCAGCGCATCCGGACCGGCGAGCTCCTCGGCGCGAACGTCACCGTGCCGCACAAGGAGGTCGTCATGGCCCTGGTGGACACCTGGGACGGCCCGACGGCCGAGATCGGCGCGGCGAACACGCTCTCGCGCACGGCTGACGGCAAGCGCGTGCTCGCGTCCAACACGGACGCGGTCGGGTTCGCGTACGCGACGAGGGGGCTGGCCTTCGAGGGTGCGCGCGTGCTGCTGCTCGGCGCCGGCGGCGCCGCCCGCGCGGTGCTCGTCGCGCTCCTGGTCCGGGGCGCGCACGTCACGATCGCGAATCGCTCGCCCGAGCGCGCGCTGACCCTCGCCCGCGCGATCCCGCATCCGGTCGAGCGCGCGCCGCGGGTCATCGACTGGGCGGCCCGTACCGACCTCGGCGAGACCGACGTGGTCGTGAATGCCACGTCGCTCGGGCTCCGCGGCGAGGATCCGCTGGATGGCGCTCCGCTCCGCCGCGGCCTCACGGTCGTGGATCTCATCCCCACCGCGGTCGCGACGCCGCTCGTGACGCGCGCGCGCGCCACCGGGCTGGACGTCGTCGACGGGCTGCCGATGCTCCTGCAGCAGGCCGCGTCGTCGTTCCGGATCTGGACCGGGCGCGACGCGCCCGTGGACGTGATGCGGGCGGCGCTCTTCGCGAGCGTGACCTAGCGGTGCGATTCCTCACGGCAGGCGAGTCGCATGGCCCGGGGCTCACGATCATCGTCGACGGCGTCCCCGCTGGACTCGCGATCGACGGCAGTGCGATCGACGCGGACCTGCGCCGCCGGCAGCTCGGTTATGGCCGCGGCGCGCGCCAGCGCATCGAGCATGACAGTGCCCGGATCACCGGCGGCGTGCGCCACGGGAAGACGACCGGCGCTCCGGTCGCGCTCTGGATCGAGAATCGCGACGCCGTCAACTGGGAGCGCGTGATGAGCGTGACTCCCGTCGCGGAGGGGCCCGACGCCGTGACGCGCCTGCGCCCTGGGCACGCGGACCTTGCCGGCGCGCTGAAGTACGGCCACGAGGACGTGCGCGACGTCATCGAGCGAGCGAGCGCGCGCGAGACCGCGGCCCGCGTCGCCGCCGGCGGCATCGCCAGGGCCGTCCTCGCCACCGTCGGAGTCGACGTGTTGAGCGAGACCATTCGCATCGGCGACGTGACCGCGACGGCGCGATTCGATCGCCTGTCCATCGAGGCGAGCGAGGTGCGCAGCGGGGATCCGGCTGCGTCGGCGCGGATGGTGAGCGCGATCGCCGCCGCCCGCGACGCCGGCGACACGCTCGGTGGCGTGACCGCCGTCCGCGCGTCCAACGTGATCGCCGGCCTCGGCAGCTACGCGCAGTGGGACCGCCGGCTCGATGGCCGGATCGCCCAGGCCCTCGCATCGATCCCCTCGGCCAAGGGCGTCGAGTTCGCCGACGCGTTCGATGCGGCGGGGGAGCGCGGCAGCCAGGTGCACGATCCGATCGAGCGGCGGGGTGCCGGGTTCGGCCGTCCACGCAACCGGGCCGGGGGGCTCGAGGGCGGGGTCACCAACGGCGAGGACGTGATCGTGCGGGTCGCGTTCAAGCCCATCTCGACCCTCATGAAGCCGCTGCCGTCGGTCGACCTGCGCAGCGGCGAGGTCGCGCCCGCGCACGTGGAGCGGAGCGACGTCTGCATCATCCCTGCGGCCGGGGTGGTGGCCGAGGCCATGCTCGCGCTCGTCCTCGCGGATGCGTTTTGCGCGAAATTCGGTGAGGACACGATCGACGACATCACGACCGCTGTGGCGCGTTACCGCGAGCGTCTCAAACCGATCGCCGGCCGCTGATGCACCTCTTCCTTGTCGGACCGCCGGGGATCGGCAAGTCGTCGGTCGCGCCACTGCTAGCGGAGGCGCTCGGCGGGCGCGCGATCGACCTCGACGACGAGATCGAGCGCGCGGCCGGGAAGCCGTGCACGAAGGTCATCACCGAGGACGGCATGCCGCGATTCCGGGCGCTCGAGTCCGAGGCGTTGGCGGCGCTCCAGCCGACCCCGGCGCTCATCGTCGTCTCGACCGGCGGTGGGACCGTCCTGCTCGAGCCGAACCGCCGCCGGATGTCCGGCCTGGGGCTCCGGGTCGGGCTCACCGGCTCCGTCGCGACCGTGGCCCGCGGCATCGCGGCGACGATGGGGAAGCGGGCGCACCTCGACGTGGGTCCCCGGCAGCACGCAGCGCGGGTGCTCAAGGAGCGACGCGACGTGTACGCGGACGTCGACGCGTCATTCCGCGTGGATGGCGTCGAGCCTCACGAGGTCGCGCTCGCCATCGCGGCCTGGCTCGTCTCCGCCCGCGGGATCCGGATCGACGTCACAGCGTCGCGTCCATATCCCGTGCTCGTTCGAGCCGGCCTGCTCGAGCATGCCGGGACGCATCTGCGGGACATCGGCTGGCACGGTCGCGTGGCGATCGTCGCCGATCCGTTTACGGCCACGCGCCACGCGCCCGCCGTGCGCCGCTCGTGCGCGGCCGCTGGACTGGACGCGACGATCATCAGGGTGCCGCGCGGCGAGGAGGCGAAGACCGTGGCCGCCCTTGCGAAGCTGTGGGACGCGTTCGGTGCCGCCGGGATCGGGCGCGACGGCGGCGTGATCGCGCTCGGCGGCGGCACCGTCGGCGACGTCGCCGGCTTCGCCGCGGCGACCTATCTCCGCGGCGTGCGCATCGCGCATCTTCCGACGACGCTGCTCGCGATGGTCGACTCGTCGATCGGCGGCAAGACCGGCATCGACCTCGCGCGCGGCAAGAACCTGGCAGGCGCGTTCCATCAGCCCGACGCGGTCCTGGCCGATCCGAGCGTGCTGGCCTCGCTCTCGCGACGGGAGCGCGGCTCCGGGTTCGCCGAGATCGCCAAGTGCGCGTTCCTCTCCGATCGCGACTCGGTCGCGCAGGCCGAGCGATCGGCGCTCGCGGTGGTCGCGGGCGATCTCGGTCCGACGCTCGGGTCGATCGCGCTGGCCGCGACGGTGAAGGCCGGGATCGTAGGGGCGGACGAACGCGAGTCCGGCCTGCGCGAGCTGTTGAACTTCGGCCACACCCTCGGCCACGCGTACGAGGCCGCGAGCCGGTACCGGGTGACCCACGGCGAGGCCGTAGGCATCGGGATGGTCTTCGCCGCCGCGCTCGCCGACGTGCTCGATCTCGCGCCGACGTCGCTGCGCGAGCGGCTCGAAGCGCTGCTGCAAACGGCCGGCCTGCCGGTACGGACGAAGCTGCCACCCCGGACGTGGTCGTTCCTGCTGACCGACAAGAAGGCCCGACATGGCTCGCTGCGCTGGATCCTGCCGCGGACGATCGGCCGGTTCAGCGAGGTCACCGATGTCGGCGCGCGCTCGCTCCGGCAGGCGGCCGCGATCGTGGAGGGTCGATGAAACTGCTCCTGCTGAACGGTCCCAACCTCAACACACTGGGAACGCGCGAGCCCGCGATCTACGGGACCACCACGCTCGTCGAGGTCGTGCAGCGGTGCCGGGAGCTCGCCGGCGCGGGACACACGATCGCGGACTTCCAGTCGAATCACGAGGGCGCACTCATCGACTTCCTCCAGGAGCAGGCCGACGCGGATGGTGCCATCATCAATCCCGGCGGGCTTGCCCACACCTCGATCGTCCTGCGCGATGCCGTCGCGGGGTGCGCATTCCCGGTCGTCGAGGTGCACATCAGTGACATCGGCAAGCGCGAGCCGTTCAGGCACCATACGTATCTCAAGGACGTCACGGCGCATCAAGTGATAGGTAAAGGAGTGGCGGGCTACGAGGAGGCCTTGAAGTGGCTTCTCAAGCACGCCTCGACGAATGGTCAGCACCGGTGAGATCAAGCGCGGCATGACGATCGAGCTCGACGGCAACCTCTACCAGATCGTCGAGTTCCAGCACATCAAGATGGGCCGCGGCAGCGCGCAGGTCCGGATGAAGCTCCGCAACGTCCGGCGCGGGGACCTCATCGAGAAGACCTTCCAGGCCGGCGACCGCTTCGCGCGCGCGCGCCTCGATCACCGCGACGTCCAGTACATGTATCACGACGGCGACCTCTATCACTTCATGGACACGAAGACGTTCGACCAGGTCGCGCTCGACGCGGACCAGCTCGGTGACGGGGTGAACTACCTCACCGACGGCATGGTCGTGACCCTCAACGAGTACGAGGGCGAGCCGATCGGCGTGGACCTGCCGCCGTCGGTCGTCCTCACCGTCAGGAGCGTCGAGTTCGGCCTCAAAGGCGACACGGCGACCGGCGCGAACAAGCCGGCGACCCTTGAGTCGGGCCTCAAGGTGAACGTCCCGCTCTTCGTGAACCAGGGCGACAAGATCAAGGTCGACACCAGGACCGGGGAGTACATCGAACGGGCGTCGTGACCGGCGCGCCGAGCAACGTCATCCGGGTCGGGCAGCTCAGCGTCCGCATCGCCGAGCGGCTCCTCGCCGCGGACGACCTCAAGGACCTGTGGGTCGAGGGCGAGATCTCCGAGGCCACCGTGTCGTCGGCCGGGCACGTCCACTTCACGCTGAAGGACAACGCCGGCCAGATCCGCTGCGTGCTGTTCGCGACCCAGGCAGCGAACGTGCCGCTCACGCCGCGGGCCGGCCTGCGGGTCATCGCGCACGGCTACGTCGACGTGTACCTGAAAGGCGGCTCCTACAACCTGCGCTGCGACGATGTCCGGCCGGCGGGGGCGGGCGACGCGTTCCTCCGGCTCGAGGCGCTGCGCAAACGGCTGGACGCCGAGGGGCTGTTCAAGCAGGAGCGGAAGCGCGCACTGCCGGCTCGGCCGCGGCGCGTGGGCGTGATCACGAGCCCGACCGGCGCTGCGTGGCACGACGTCCAGACGGTCTGCCTGCGGCGTGACTCACGCGTCGAGCTCATCTTCGCCGCGGCCCAGGTCCAAGGTGTCGGGGCGGTGGAGTCGATGATCGCCGCGCTCGATGGCCTCGCACAGCTACGCGATCTCGACGTGATCATCCTCGCCCGCGGCGGCGGTGCGAGCGAGGATCTCTCGCCGTTCAACGACGAGGCCCTCGTGCGCGCCGTGTCGCGCGCCGCGCGTCCCGTGTGCAGCGGAGTGGGTCATGAATCCGACGTGACGCTCGTCGATCTCGTCGCTGACGTGCGCGCCCCCACGCCGTCCGTCGCGGCGGAGCTCGTGGTCCCGGATGCCGGCGCGGACGTCGCGGCCCTCGCGCGTCTTCGCCGCCGGATCGACGGCCGCTACCGCGAGATCGCGGGCGACCGCCGCCGCCGAATGGCCAACGCGAAGCGGCTCCTCGACCGCCGAGCCCCGGCGGCGCGCATCGCGGAGCTGCGGCTGCAGCTGGACGACAGCCGCCGGGCCATCGATCGCGCCATCGCGCGGGCGGTGCCGCTCCGGCGCCAGCGGACGGTGAGCGCGCGCCGGCGGCTCGAGGCGCTGTCGCCGCTGGCCGTGCTCGGCCGCGGATATGCGATCGTCGAGGGCGCCGACGGCCGGGTCCGGTCCGACGCCGCGTCGCTCACGGCAGGCGAGCAGGCGAGGCTGCGGATGCGCGACGGCCGGGCGGACGTGCGGGTGGAGTCGGTGAGGGTTGCCGATGGCCGAGCCTGACGCCGAGCGACCGATCGAGGCCGCGCTCGAGCGCCTGGAGGCGATCGCCGACAAGCTCGAGGACCCCCAGCTCGACCTCGACGAGGCCGTCAAGCTCTATGAAGAGGGCCTCCGCTTGTACGCGGAGTGCACCAAGCGGCTCGACGCTGCGGATCAGCGCATCACGAAGCTCGCGGATGCGCTTGCGCAGCAAGGGAAACGTCCCCCGGCCTAGCGAGCCCCAGGTTTCGACGGCGTATGTTGGATCAACTCGATGTGCGCGGTGTCGTTGACGGCGCCACGTGGCTCGAGGACGCGGGGGTGTTCTGGACCGTCACCGTCCGCTAGGCGCGTCTCGAAGTGGGAGCCGCGCGGGCGCTCCTTCACTCGGTCGTCGATCCGCGCCGAGACGACGATCTGCTCCTGCCGGTTCCGACCGCTCGCTGAGGAGACCCGCGCGGCTCCCTTCACCGCGCGCCTAGCTCGGTGCTGATCCGCGGGCCCCTCTAGCCGACGGCCCGCGCCTTTCTGAGGAAGGGCTCGAGCGCTTCGAGGAACGGCTCGGGGCGCAGGCCGTGGATCCGATGGCCAACGCTCGGGAACTTCACCAGCTGCGCATCCGGCCACTGCTTGACCAGCGCCTCGGCTTCACCCTCCTTCAACGCGCTTCCGTCGGCGGTGTGCGCCGCAAGGAGCAGCGTTGGCATCGTCGGGACCGCGTTCACCACCAGTTCGTGCCGGTCAGGCTTGGTGTGGCCGAACTGCTCGACGAACGCCGGGTCCACGTCCTTGTAATACGTCGCGAGACGATCGGCCGCGTAGAACCCGCGGACCTCGCCGACGGTGCGCTCACCACGCGGCCCGCGCGCCGGCAGCGGTAGCGAGCCGACGGCGCGCTTGAACGCCGACGGCTCGGCAGTTTTGTCCAACGCCGCACGCACTGCCGCGTAGTACTGCGCTCGCCAATCGCGATCCCAGTTGTCCACGACCGGCTCTTCGAGCACGAGCGCGCGGATGGCTGCGGGACGCTTGACCGCGGCGACGAGGGCCGTGGCGGCACCGAGCGAGTGGCCGATGACGATGGCCGGGCGGCCCGCGACGGTGTCGATGACGCGGAGGAGATCGTCGGCGAACTCTCCGATCCCGTAAGTCGCGGCGCGGGCGCTCTTTCCGTGACCGCGCGCGTCGTACGCGATGACGCGATACCTCGTCGCGAGGCGGGGGAAGATGTTCTCCCAGTCCTCGGCGCGGAACGTCGCGCCATGGAGCAGCACGATCGGCGGTTCGCCCGCGGCGCCGCCTGCCGAGTCGTAGTACGCGAGCTTCGGATCGCCTTTGAGCGTGCGCGAACGGGGCAAACGCTTCGGCATCGCGCGGAGTCTAGGGATAGGCTTTCGCCGGTGATGGCGGCGCGCGTCCGACTTGATCAGCTGCTCGTCCAACGTTCGCTTGCTCCGAGCCGCGAGCGCGCGCAGGCGCTCATCCTCGCGGGTGCCGTACGGGTCGACGGCGAGGTCGCGGACCGCGCCGCGGCACCCGTGTCCGATGCGGCGGCGATCACGATCGCTCAGGGACCGCGCTTCGTCTCGCGCGGCGGCGAGAAGCTCGACGCCGCACTCGATGAGCTCGGCATCGACGTCACGGGGTCGGTCGCGCTGGACGTCGGCTCGTCCACCGGGGGGTTCACCGATTGCCTCCTGCAGCGCGGCGCGCTGCGGGTCTACGCGATCGACGTCGGCAAGGGCCAGCTGGACTGGAAGCTTCGCAACGACGCGCGGGTCATCGCCCGCGAGGGAGTGAACGCGCGTGAGGGCTTCGAGCTCCCCGAGCCCCTCGACGTCGTCGTTGCCGACGTTTCATTCATCTCGCTTCGCATCGCGCTCCCGCCGTCGTTCCGGCACCTGCGCGAGGGCGGCGACGTCGTGGCTCTCGTGAAGCCGCAGTTCGAGGCTGGTCGAGCCGCGGTCGGCCGCGGCGGGATCGTCCGTGACGCGAAGGACCGCGCCGACGCGACGACGGCTGTCTGCGAGGCGTTCACGGCCGTAGGCGTCGGTACCGTCGCGATCGTGCCGTCGCGCCTCCCCGGCCGCGAGGGGAACCGCGAGATCTTCGTCCACAGCCGCAAGGGCGATCCGGGTCTCACGCCCGGACGGATCCGGGAACGCGCGGCCGAGGCCGCGGAATGAAGCTCGCGTTCGCGGTACGACCCGACTGGGACGTGGCCGTGGACGCGGCGCGCGAAGCCGCGACGCGCGCGCGCGCCAACGGTCACGAGGTCGTCGAGGTGAAGCTCGACTCGCGATCGCTCGCGCGCGAGGTCGCGGGTGCCGAGGTGGCGATCGTATTCGGCGGCGACGGCACGATGCTGCGTGCGGCCCGCGCGCTCGCCCCGCTCGCGATCCCGATGCTCGGCGTGAACCTCGGCCGGCTCGGATTCCTGGCCGGCGGATCCGTCGAGGAGCTCGATGGGCTCCTCGCGGAGATCGCCGCGGGCCGCTGCACGACCGAAGAGCGCACTCTGCTCGAGGCTCACGTCCGCCGGAAGGGCACCCCAGACCTCGATGCGCTCGCGCTCAACGACGTCGTCGTCGCGCGCGGCCGGGAGGTCCGCTCAATCCACATCGGCGTGAAGATCGACGGCGCGCCGTTCACGACCTACTGGTCGGACGGGCTCATCGTCGCGACCGCCACGGGGAGCACCGCATACGGGATGTCGGTAGGCGGACCGCTCATCATCCCGTCGTCGCGGGCGATGATGATCGTGCCCATCGCCCCGCATCTCTCCTTCCCGAACGCGGTCGTGTTGGACGTGGACCAGACCATCGCGCTCGAGGTCCTCGACGAGCCGGCCCGGCTCTCGCTCGATGGACAGGAGGAGCACGACCTGCATGTCGGCGATCGGATCGACGTGCGTCGGGCGAAGCCGGTCGCGCGGTTCGTGCGCACGGCCACGATGCGTCCGTTCCTCACGCTCCTGCGCAAGAAGATCCTCAAGGAAGAAGGCGGACCCTCGTAGTGGCGCAGCCGCTCCTGATGCCGCTCGATCCGCAGGCGGCCGTCGCCGCGATCCGCGCGAAGACGAAGCTCCAGCCGACCGTGGCGATCGTGCTCGGCTCGGGTCTCGGCCGGCTCGCCGACGAGGTCAGGGGCGCGGCGCGCATCGCGTATCCCGACATCCCAGGGTGGGAACGCAGCACCGCCCCCGGGCATTCCGGCGAGCTCGTCGTCGGAACGCTCGCGGGGAAGACCGTGGCGGTGATGAAGGGCCGCCTGCATTACTACGAGGGCTACGACATGGCCGCGGTCGCGTTCCCCGTCCGCGTGTTCAAGACCTGGGGGATCGAAACGATCATCCTGACCAACGCGTGCGGCGGACTGAATCCGAAGTTCAAGGCCGGCGACCTCATGCTGCTGGAGGATCACATCAACTTCATGCCCGCGAATCCGCTGCGGGGCCCGAACGACGAGCGGCTCGGCCCGCGCTTCCCGGACATGGTGGGAACGTACACCGAGGAGCTGCGCGCGATCGCGAAGACCGTGGATCCCGATCTACGCGAGGGCATCTATGTCGCGGTCCCCGGCCCGAACTTCGAGACGCCGGCCGAGCTCCGCATGCTGCGCGGGTTCGGTGCCGACGCGGTCGGCATGAGCACCGTGCCCGAGGTCATCGCCGCGCGCCACCTCGGCATGCGGATCCTTGCGATCGCCACGGTGACCGATATGGCCACGGGGATCCCCGGCCAGATCGAGCACGTGACCGGCGAGCAGGTGCTCGAGGTCGCGAACCGCGCCGGGGCGCGGCTCGGGACGCTCGTCAAAGGCGTGGTCGCAAAGCTCTGACGATGCGTACGGTCGAGCTCATCGAGCGGAAGCGCGACGGAGATCGCCTCACCGCTCGCGAGATCGCGTTCCTCGTCGACGGCTACACCAAGGGCGAGATCCCTGACTACCAGATGGCCGCCTTCTGCATGGCTGTGGTGTGGCGCGGCATGGACATGCGCGAGACCGGCGATCTCACGGCGGCGATGGTCGCGACCGGGGAACGCCTCGATCTGCGGCTGTTCGGTCGGGTCGTCGACAAGCACTCCACCGGCGGCGTCGGCGACAAAACGACGTTAGTGGTCGCCCCGCTCGTCGCGGCGTGCGGACTGCCGGTGGCGAAGATGAGCGGACGCGGGCTCGGGTTCTCCGGCGGCACACTCGACAAGCTCGAGTCCATCGCCGGCTACCGGGTCGACCTCTCGACGAAGGAGTTCGTTTCGCAGCTCGAGCGCATCGGCATCGTGCTCACCGGGCAGACCGCGGACCTGGCACCTGCCGATGGGAAGCTCTACGCGCTGCGTGACACGACCGGGACCGTGCCAGCGATCCCGTTGATCGCCTCGAGCATCATGTCGAAGAAGATCGCCGCCGGCGCGAACGCGGTCGTCCTCGACGTAAAGGTCGGCAGCGGCGCGTTCATGAAGACGCTCCCTGAGGCCCGGCTGCTCGCCCACACGATGGTCGCGATCGGCAAGGCGCACGGCCTGCGGGTGACCTGCGAGCTCACCGATATGGACCAGCCGCTTGGGCGCGCGGTGGGGAACAGCCTCGAGGTGGCCGAGGCGATCGCGACATTGCGCGGCGAGGGTCCTCCGGATCTCGTCGCGCTGACCCGGCTCGCCGGCGTCGAGATGCTGCTGCTCGGCGGCAAGGCCCGCGATCGCGCCGCCGCGCTGCGGCGCATCGACCGAGCGCTCGGGGACGGCAGCGGCCTTGCGAAGCTGCGCGAGCTCGTGATCGCGCAGGGCGGGGATCCGCGGATGGTGGACGACCCTGGGCGGCTGCCGAGCGCGCCGCGCGTCGAGACCCTGCGCGCGCGGCGGACCGCCTACGTGCGACGGATCGCGGCCGATGAGATCGGGCTCGCGTCGGTGCGGCTCGGTGCGGGCCGCGAGAAGAAGGGCGACCCGATCGATCACCGGACCGGCATCCTCCTGCACGCCAAGGTCGGCGCGCGGGTTGAGCGAGGCGCGCCCTTCGCTGAGGTCCATCACTCGGGCGGGCCGGCCGACGCCGCTGCGATCGAGCAGGTGCGCGACGCGTTCGCCTGGAGCGCACGCCCGGTCGCCGTGCCGAAGCTTGTGCTCGGGCGGATCGCCGGCTAGGCCGGGGGCTCGACCCTCTCCGCCGCGAGCTCGGCCTCGATCATCGTGAGGAGCGCGCCGCCCGCCGAGGCCT
>CAAGKR010503961.1_pt1 | contig 12541 bp, 14 predicted proteins | sample 2556971 | NCBI WGS metagenome assembly CAAGKR01 (sample SAMEA5207829, study PRJEB30636) | soil metagenome | biome: forest; feature: boreal; material: soil | place: USA | collected 2011-09 | depth 1 m | reverse complement strand
TCACGAAGAACCAGCGGCGACAGTCTCATGCGACCATCCAACCACATCACTTCAATTAACGCGAGGATGTACTAGAGCCAGTCGCGGCGTTTGAACCAGTAATACAGCCCGAAGGTCAATGCGACCATCAGAACCAACGCGAACAGATATCCGTACTCCCAGTGCAGCATCGGGATGTTTCTGAAGTTCATCCCGTAGATCGACGCGATGAGCGTCGAGACGATCAGAATCGCGCCCCACGAGGTCATCTTCTTCATGACTTCGTTGAGGCGATTCGAGATGACGGCCAAGTCGGCTTCGAGCAGACCCGTGAGCAGATCGCGTTGTGACTCGATCAAGTCGATCACACGGAGTAGCCGGTCGTAGAGATCCTGGAAATGGACGATGGCTTCTTCGCTGATGAACGAGACTTCTCGCCGGATGATCGCGTTCAGCACCTCTCGTACCGGCGCGGCCGACCGCCGGAACAACATGAGATCCCTGCGCAGCGCGAACACGTCACGCGGGATACCGGCGCCTCGCTTGTCGGCAAAGACGACCTCTTCAACGTCCTCGAGGTGCTCGTCGATGGCATCGTTGACCGTGAAGTAGCGGTCGATGATCACGTCGAACAGGGCCCACAGCAGAAAGCCCTCTTCCGTCTTGCTGTGCTCCGACCGTTGAAGCTCGAACTCGCGCGCGATGGCGTCGACGTCGACCGGTCGGCTTCCTTCAGTGGGATGACGCACGGTGACCAGCCAGCCGGGGCCCATCACGATGTCGATTTCTCGCCGTTCGAGACCCCCGTCTCTGAGCTCGCAGTCGTGGATGGCGACGTGGAAGTAGTCGCCATAGCGCAGCAGCTTCGTGGGTTGCTCACGGTTGGTGAGCGCGTCGATGACGACGGGTCCGATGTCGAGTTGCTCCTTCAACCACTTGAGATCGTCGTCCGCCGGCGAATCGCAGTCGACCCAAAGGACAGCATGTTCGGTGTCGAGCGCCGAACGGAGGTGGTCGCCATCGACTTCCGTGCGGCCCTCGAGCCCGCTGACGTATCGCCACGCCGTGATCACTCCGGCGAGACTACGCACGCGGGCCACGAAATCGACGGAACCGACCGGTACCATCGAATCCATGGCGACGAGCTTGGCGGAGTTGACGGCCGAGCAGCTGCGGGCCCAGACGCTCGATTGGCTGCGCGAGAACCTGCCGGGGGGTTGGATCGAAGCGATCGACGCCGGCGACAACGAGCAGGTCGATGCTTTGCGTACCGCGCTCGATGTCGAGGACTGGCTCGTACGGCTTGGTGAAGCCGGGTACGCAACGCCCACCTGGCCCGCTGAATACGGCGCGGGTCTCTCGCTGTCCCCGCTGCAGGCGCGCCAGGTCGGCGAGGCGATCGATCGGTACCGCGTGCCGCGGCCCTGGAACATCCTGGGTATCGGTATGGGTGGCCCGACCGTGATCGAGTGGGGCACCGAGGAGCAGAAGCACCGTTACCTGCGCGGTATCGCGACGAACCAAGACATCTGGTGCCAGCTCTTCAGCGAACCGGGCGCGGGATCCGACGTCGCAGGACTCAGCACGAGTGCGGTACGCGACGGTGACGAGTGGCTCGTGAACGGCCAGAAGGTCTGGACCACATTGGGTCACGTCGCAAAGTACGGGATGCTCGTCGCTCGTACTGATCCCAACCAGCCCAAGCACCGCGGCCTCAGCTATTTCATCGTCGACATGCACGCACCAGGTGTGGAAGTGCGTCCGCTCGTGCAGATCACGGGTGATGCCGAGTTCAACGAGGTCTTCTTCACGGACGCGCGCGTCCCCGACTCCGCTCGGCTCGGAGCCGAGGGCGAGGGATGGCGCGTCGCGCTCACGACGCTCATGAACGAACGCGTGTCGCTGTCGGGTGCAGGTTCGGCAGGCGGAGAGGCCGTCGGCGGCAACTCGATCACGCGTCTGATCGAGCGCCACCGACCGGTCGCCGATCTCCGGGTCCGTCAACGGCTCGCGCAGGCGTGGATCGACGGCCGCCTGATCCGGCTCAACAACCAGCGCGCGGCCGACAAACGCCGGAGCGGCGCTGAAGTCGGGCCGGAAGGCTCGATCACCAAGCTCCAGCAAGCGATGTACAACCAGCGGCTCCAGAAGCTCGCCGTGGATCTCGAAGGCCCGTACGGCGGTGCGTGGGAGGGTGCAGGACTCGAGCACGCCCATCGTTCACAGACGTTCGATCCTGCCGCCGGCGATGCTCATCTCGACATCGCGCGCGGGTTCCTGCGCGCGCAGGCCAACACCATCGAAGGCGGCACGTCCGACATCATGCGCAACATCCTCGGTGAGCGTGTGCTCGGACTCCCGAAGGAGCCCGACGTGTCGCGCGACCTCCCGTGGAAGGACGTCCCGCGCTAACGATTCGCGGTCAGCGTTTGCAGCGGGTACCGATGCGGGGGAGTCGCCCGGTGAGGAGGTAGCCGTCGACGGCGCTGTTGATGCAAGCGTTCTTCGTGTACGCGGTGTGCTCGGTGCTCACGAACGTGAGCAGTCGCGCCCCCTCGATCCGTTGCACGAGGTCCTTCGCGCCCACGTACGGCGTGGCCGGATCACCCGTCGTCCCCACCACGAGTACCGGCGCCACACCCGAGACGCGCACGTCGCCCAGCACTTCCGACTCCGTCGGTTTCGGGAGCCGCGGGTCGCAGCCGATCGGAACATCGGTCGCGTAGGCACCGAGGAATGGGTAATCCTTCGAGGCTTGGTGGTACTCGGCGACGAACTGGTCGAAGGTTTCCAGCGGGTCGGGCTGATCCGCGCACAGGATGATCCCTGACGACTCCGCGAGACTGTCGTAGGTCCCGTTGGCGCGCCTCCCGTTGTAGGAATCAGCGAGCAGCTGGAGCAACGTCCCGTCGCCGCGCGTCGCGAAGTTGAGTGCGTCGGCGAGGTTGGGCCAGCCGAACTGTTCGTCGTACAGTCCCGAGATCACCCCGGTGTAGAAGGCAGCGACCCCGGCGCGGCGGGCGGTTTGCCGACCGTCCGAGCCGTACGTCGGCAGAGTCAGGCCATGTTCGAACCGATCGCGGAGCGTGCGCAGGGCAGCGCGTGGATGTCCACCGGATCGGAATGGGCAGCTGTCGGCACCGGCGCAATGGCGCAGAAAGGCGCCGAGCGCGTGCTCGAAGCTGGCAGTCGCGTCGTTGAGATCACCCTGTTCGTCCGCAGAGAGGTCGACGGGCCCGTCGAGCACCATGCGGCTCACGCGATCGGGGAACTGCTGCGCGTAGACGGAACCGATGACGGTGCCGTACGAGTAGCCGAGGTAGTTGAGCGTGCTGGAGCCCAGCGCCGCCCGGAGCCGGTCGAGGTCGCGGGCGACGTTGCGGCTCCCGACACGCGCGAGCCACGAGCCGTTCTTGGCGATGCATCCCTCGATGAAGTCGACGTTGCCTTCGGTACCGTCGTAGAACGCGCGCAGTTCGGCAACGGTTGTGGGAGTCGGATCCGCGGCGTAGAGTTGATCTGCGACCTTGTCACTGACGCAATCGATCGGGCGGGACCCACCCGTGCCCCGCGGGTCGAAGCTCACGAGGTCGTAGCGGTCTTGAATCTGTTGGGGAACGTCGGCGGCGAAACTGCGCAACGTCTCGGCGCCAGGATCACCCGGGCCGCCGAAGTTGAACACCAAGGAGCCGAGCCGATGTTCCGGGTCGAGCGCGCGCTGTCGTGAGACGGCGATCCGAGTCTGTGCGCCGTCGGGCGCGGCGTAGTCGACCGGCACGGAGATCGAGCCGCACTCGAATCCGTGACCGCACGATTGCCAGGCAATGGTGCTGGTGCCGGTGGGCGCCGCGGGAGCTGCTGCATCTGCAGGGGTGGTGGCGGCGGCGAGGACGATGGCGAGGGCGATCAACAAGGCGTTGCTCCGGGGCACCGGTCGAAATGTACCGGCGCGTTTGCGAGCGGTAGGTTCACGCCTGTGGCCCGTATCCTGAGCGCTGAGTGGATCGATGTTGTGCGGAGCGCCGCGCCGACGGTCGGCGACGCGAGGGTCGAGTGCACCGTCACCGGAGGTCCCGACGGGGACGTGAAGCTTCACGCCGCGGGCAACGACGTGTCGCTCGGAGCGCTCGAGGATGCCGACGTGTCGCTCACTGTGCCGTACGCGGAGGCCATCGCGATCGCGCAAGGTGAGCTCGAGCCGAGCGTCGCGTTCATGCAGGGGCGTATGAAGACTGCGGGCGATCCGGGAAAGCTGCTCGACTTGCTCGCCGCCACCGCCACTCCGGCGTTCCGGGAAGGCCTCGAACGCGTCGCCGGCTCGACCGAGTTCTGAACCCTTCAGGCGGGAATCGGGGCTACGCCGGAGCGCTGAAGCTCGCGCAGCTCGCGCCAGCCGATCAACGTCGCGCCGGCGCGCGCGATGAGGTCGTGCAGCGAGGGATCGCGGCAGAGGTACGCATGGTCTTCGACGCGTCCGGCCCAGTCGGCGCACGCGGCGCGCAACTCGTCGTTGTCGACGGCTGGATGGAGGCAAATCTCGGTGACGCCAGGCGTGAGCTCGAACAGGAGTCGTTCCACGCGGCGTTGCGCACCCGGCGGACACACCACGACGCGGTCCGGGAACACGGCCCCCTCTTCTGCCGCGAGACGACGGAACGGGAAGCCGGCAACCCGCTCACCCTCACTGTCGCCCAGCCGCATCGGGAGGCCGAACTCCACCGCGAGCTCGAGGTAGACGTCGAAGAAGTCGGGCCGTTGCTCGAGTGTTCCGAGGTGGCTGGCGACATGGCTCACGTCGAAGCCCCACACGATGGCGCGTTCGATCTGCGCGCGGGACTCCCTCCGGACCTCGTCGAGGTCGGCGTGGTCCCACGCATCCTCGATGGTCCGCGGGAATCCGCCGTCGCCGTCGAGCAGGCTGGGAGAGTGGGTGATCGGCCCCCATCGGTAGGTCTCGAACTCGGAGTTCAGCGTGAGTTGCACGCCGACGTCCTCGCCGCGGTAGCGCGCTGCCGCTTCTCGAGCCCATGGGCACGGCACCATCAGGGACGCGCTCGTGGCCACGCCATCGCGCAGCGCCTCGTACACGGCGACGTTCCCCGAATAGGTGGAGCCGAGGTCGTCACACGTGACGATCAACAACTTGGCGTCGGGCGCGTACCCGAGCCGCTCGGCCAGCGTTCCCATCGCGACAAGATCGTACTGCCGGGACTGCCGCACCCGTCCCAACGGCAGCTCTCACTAGCCTCACCCCGGTGCGCCCGCTCCTCGTCGTCTGCGTGCTCGCGCTCGCGCTCGGCGCGTGTGACAGCGGTTCGTCTCAGACCACGTCGGCGACCACCACGAGCACGGCGGTTGGGACGCCGGCAGGTTCGTGTCCGACGTTTCACGGCACTACGTCGCGCGCGGCGTCGGTCGGCACGCGCCCGATCGGGCTCCTCACCGACGCGACCGCGGGGGTCGCCGGATGTCTCGACGAGGTCACCTTCACGTTCCAGTCGCTCGGGAGCGGCACACCGCCCGGCTACGTGGTCGAGTACAAGGACCCGCCCTTCTCCGACGGCGACCCGCCGCACGAGGTTCCGCTCGACGGCGTCGCCTTCCTGGCGGTGACGATCTCGCCGGCTGCGAGCGTCGACATCACCCAGGAAGACACGCCGCGCACCTACTTCGGGAACCTCTTGTTGCAGTACGAGGACCATCACCACCTCGTGCTCGTCCGCAAGTTCGACGACCTCCTCGGCAGTGTCCAATGGGTGATCGCGCTCGACGGCAAACGCCCGTTCCTCGTCGACTCGGCGGCCAATCCGACGCGGATCAGCATCTACATCGGCTAGAGCGAAGGAAGCGAATCGGGGTATCCCCGATTCGCCTGAGCGACCCATGTGTAGGAGCGAACGGCCGTGAGCCGGGTATCCCGGCTCGCAGGGAGCGAGCGAATGATTAGGTGAGGTCGAGCACGATCTTGCCGAACACCGCGTCGGAGGCGAGCAGGTCGTAGGCCTCCGATGCGTCGTCGAGCGGGAACGTCCGCGCGACGACGGGCACCACCGTGCCGTCGGCGAGGAGCGGCACGACGTCACGAGCGAAGGCTTCCGTGGCGGCCGTCTTCTCCTCGACGCTCCGGGCGCGGAGCACGGTGCCATGTATCCGGAGACGCTTGCCCATCAGTGCGCCGATCTCGAGCTCGGCGCGGCCTCCGGCTTGTGACGCGATCATCACAATGCGGCCGTGACGTCCTGCGGCGCGCACATCGGTCACCAGGTAGTTGCCGCCCACGAGATCGATGGTGACGTCGACGGGGCCGGCGGCCGCCGTGATCTCGTCGGCGAGCGCGGCTGCGTCGAGCTCTCGGGGGGCCACGACCGCGTGATCGAGTCCGAGGCGACGGCATTGGTCGAGCTTCGCCGGCGTGCGCGACGTTCCGACGACGGTGCAACCCATCGCGTGAGCGAGCTGGACCGCCGCGGTCCCGACGCCCGAACCGGCCGCGTGTACGAGCACCACCTCGCCGCGCGCGACCGTTGCCTGCGTGACCATCGCGTCATGCGCGGTGACGAAGACCTCGGGGATCCCGCCCGCCGCGACGAGGTCGAGCGCTTCGGGGACGTGGACGCAGTGTGCCGCAGGCACGGTGAGCATCTCGGCTTGTCCGCCGCCACCCACGAGGCCGAAGACGCGATCGCCGACAGCCAAGGTGTCGATGTCGGGTCCGAGCCCGGCGACCTCGCCGGCGAATTCGAGTCCGGGAATGTCGGGCGGCCAACCGGGCGGGGCGGGGTAGAAACCGGCGCGCTGCGCGAGGTCGGCACGGTTCAGGCCCGCGCCGTGCACTCGGACGAGTACCTCTCCATCGTGCGGTTCGGGATCGGGCCGGGTCTCGACGACGAGCTGTTGATCGGCCACGACGAGGGCGCGCATGGCCAGACGCTACCTCCACTCTTCGCTCGCTCACTGCGAGCCGGGATACCCGGCTCGCGGCCGTTCGCTCGCTGGCGAGCAACTCGACTCGCTCCGCTCGCTCGTCGCCGCGCGCGCCGGACTTCCAGTACCGTGCCGGTGTGACCGCGCCTGCGCTCGCGTTTCTCGACGACGAGGGCGAGGAGGTGCTGCTCGACGCGGACGAGGCGGTCGCGCTGCTCGCACTCACTGACAATCTCGACGCCGCGACGGTCTCCGCGTGCCCGACGTGCCGAAGCAGGATCGTCGCCGTGGTCGCGCTCGTTGACGTGCTCGCGGAGGCGCCGCCGTTCTCGCGCAGCTCGGAGCTCATCGAGCTCGCCGACGAAGCTCCGACGTTGCATCTCTATGTGCGGGACCTCACCTCTCGATGCGGCCACCACGGCTGGCGCGACCCTGGTTTCGACGAGTGGAACGAAGCGATCGACGACCTGGTGGAGTCGTAGGCCGATCGGACCGGCATGATGTCGCGATGACGCTGACGAGCGCAGAGGCAATTCGCAATGCTCATGCCTGGTTCGAGGTCAACAGTGGTTGGGCGGAACCGGACGTCGACACGCTCGACGAGTGGATCGGCGACGGAGTATGCCGCTGCCCGGACGGTTGCCTCGTAGCTCCCGATGCCTGGTGTGAGCACGGCCTCGCGTCGTGGCAGCTCATCCTCACCGCGCTGGACGAGGGAGCCTGACGGGGCCGTGCGCGGTCAGGTCGTCTTGGCCTTCAGGATGCAGATCGCGAGATGCGCGTCGAGCACCGCCTGGCGCGTTGCGTCCGATGGTCCCGCGTCGGCCTCGACCGCGGCCTTGGCGCTGTCGGCTGCCTGCTCGACCTCCACGATCGACAGGCGCAACGCGGCCTCGTCAGCGTCGGGAAGCGTGTCGAGTGACTTCTCCGCCTTGCGCGCCAACTCCTGAACGACCGCGCTGAGCACCGGGGATGCGCCGTCGTCGGCTTCGACGGCCGCGGCGGCGGCGTCGATCTGCTCGTGGATCCGAGTGAGTCGCTCCGCCGTCGTTGCCATCGCGTGCCTCCCTGGTTGCTCCTCGAAGGCGCCCCCGCGTTTAGCGCGGGACTCTTGGGCGCTTGAACTCGTTGAGCGCGCTCCACGTGAGGAACTCGAGCATGCGCTCGAGGTCTTCGACGTTGCCGCGGTCCATGAAGCGCACGAACGCGCCCTGGCCGTCCTCGAGGAAGGTGGGGACCCCGAACACGCCGTACTGGTCGACGGACTCGGTGTGCTCGGACTCGAGCGTCTTGAGCGGACGCCCGCTCCACGCCTCTTCTGCCACCGCCTCGGGGTCGAGCCCGGCCGACGCGACCGCTTCCTTCAGCACGTCTTCGTCGGCGAGCTGCTTGCCGTGCTCGTGCCGTGCGGCGAAGAGCGCGAGGTGCGCGTCGAAGAATTTGTCGGAGAACGAGTCGCGCACGGCGATGCCGTAAAGCAATGAGCGCATCCCGGTGCCCCACTCCTCGGGATCGCGCTCCCACATCGGCGGCTCGCCCTCGCCGACATGCACTTGGTCGAGCGAGAACGGCATGAAGCGGAATTCGATGTCGTTGCCGGCGCGGATCGCGTTGATGACGGCCAGGTTGCCGTTGTAAGCGAAGGGGCAGCGATAGTCGAAAGTGACGGCGACGGAGCGGGCCACGGCGGAACCTCCCGTGTTTGGGCGACGACTTCGAGGCTACCGCACCACGTCGCAGAGCACGGTGGGGTGATCGGTGGGGAACGAGACAACGAGGAGACCATCGGTGGTCGACGCGCTGACGACCTGCTCGCGGTGGGGGGGAAGCACGGAGTACACGATCTCGCCTTGCGCGCGGGTCGCGGGGTCGCGCAGGCGGAGGGCGAGCAGACCCTCACCGCGGACGCGGAACGTGCCGGGACCGGTGATACGCAGCACGAGTTCATTGTCGGGTCGAGCGCGCACAGTGATGCAACCGTCTGCATGGGTAGTCAGGCTGAGGTGTCGCGCCGACTTGACGTGCGCCACGGTGCTCACGGGTACCACCGGATCGGGGCCGACGAAGAGGTCGAGACGGGCAAGCACGGTGAGACGATCGGTCACAGTTGCCTCGTCGATCGGTGGCAGCTTCCCGTCGTGATCCATCTGCACGATCTCGTCGACGGTCACCTGAGGTTCGAACGCATTCAGCGGTCGACTCAGCAGGAACTTCCGCCCTTCGCGCACCAGGGCCGCGGTGGCCAACACTGCGCCGCGGTCGCTGTCCTTCCCGGGCCTGGCGAGGTCGGTCTGATGGTCGAGCTTGCGCACCTGGGCAGCGACGAGCACCAGCGTGAGCAGAATGAGGACGACGCGACGCCACACGCTCCCGCGGAACAGACTCTGAGAGGCGAGCGCGACCAAAGGCAGGACGAACGCAACCGTGACGTATGCGTACCGGGATGCGGCAGGGTCGGACCCGAAGAGGTTGCCCCGCCGGTATCCGGTTGCGGCAAGGAACGCCACGGCGCCAATCGCCAGCGCCACGGGAACGGTGAGGTTCCGATCGATCGGACGCCAGAGGAGTTGCACCACCAGCCAGGCGCTCACCGCCACCACGACGATGACGCCGATCGCCTCGAGGCGCGCTACGTCACCGAGCGCGTCGGTGATCCCGTTCCAAACGAATCGGGGGACGGCGCGTGGTGCGGTTTGGGCGACGGCAGGACTCTCACGACCGTACGCCAGGTACCAGATGGCGTATGCCGCCGCGGGAACTGCGGCTGTCGCTGCCGCCACTCGCCACCCTCGCCGCACGAGCGCGACGAGTACCACGGTGAGGAGCATCGGGAGCGCGACGCCTGAGCACATCATCCCGATCGTCATGAACGCCGCCGCGATCGCGTCGCGGCTTGTGAAGGGACCCGATTCCGGCACCACCAAGATCGCGGCCAGTCCGAGTGCAAGCGGGGCGACGAGCGTGACTTGCCAGGCGTTCGTGAGGTTCTCGAAACCGGTGCCGAGCACGGCGAAGACAGCGACGAAGCACAGCGCGACCCACGGATCGATCTTGGATCGAACCATGACGTGCCACAGGAGCACGACAGTCGCGAGGTGTACGACGATGACGAGCGCGATGTACGGCAGGTAGGAGTGGAGACCGACGAGCGAGTAGAGCCCGCGGAACGCGAGGATGGGTACCGTCGTCCAGTGCTCGTAGTGCGGCTCGAAGAGTCCTTTGTGGCCGGGTCCTGCGGTGAGTCCACGATCGGTGAGGATGAACCACTCGTCCCCGCCGAACCACGAATGTCGGTTCACGTACACGAGCACGACGGCTGCGAGGCCGACGACGAGCCAGAGCGCGCGCTCCGCGGCGCGATCCCGGAAGATGCCATGCGACGCCTGAGGTGCGTCGGAGGCGTCGTGCTCGCGCGCCTCGGTGACGTTCAGGCCTGGTCCTCGTTCGTGGCGAGTACGAAGTACTGCTTCCCGAGGATCTTCCACGCGAGTGGGAACCGGAGGTACGCGCGCACCAATGCCGGAGCCGTCGGGAGACGCCCCCGGAACGTGTAGGGGAGATATCGGGGTACAACGCGATCGATGGCGAAGCCCGCCGCGTAGAGGTGTTCTTCGACTGCGAGATGGGTCAGCGCGATCGTGTGGTCTGCATAGTCGAAGTACTCGCGTGCGCAGTACCGAAAGTTTGGTCCGAGTACGGCGATTTTTCCGCCGGTGGACATCGTCTGCCGCAGGCGCTTGAGGAGTGCTCCGATCTCGTCGGCGTCGTAGAGGTGCTCGAGGAAGTTCGAGACGAGCACTCCGTCGAAGTGTCCCTTGGGGAGCTCGGCCGTCCTCACATCGCCGATCACCTGATGGACGCCGGGTCGGTCTCCGAGAAAGTCGACCGTGTCGATCGCCCACCTCTCGGCGGCCGGGACCGCCGCGATGAACTCGCCACGACCGGCTGCGGCGTCGAGAACGCACTGCGGGCGACCGAGCCAGCCGTAGAGCTGCCGAGCGATCTCGCGCCACACGGCTTCGCGCGACGTCTGGCTGACCCTGCGAAATCGGAACTCGTAGAGGCGCTCGTAGTCGATGCTCCCAAGGGGTTCGGGAGGTGGCTCCGAGGACACACCACGACGATAGGTCGTTCTCGGGACCTCACCGGGTCTCGCAGAGACCAGATGATGGGTCGCTCACTGCGAGCCGGGATACCCGGCTCGCGGCCGTTCGCTCTAGTCCAGCGGTAGCACGCGACGAGCGACCGCGCCCATCGCCACCCCGAGCGCAGCACCCACCAACACATCGGACGCGTGGTGCATCTTCACGTAGACGCGGCTCGTCGCGACGAGACCGGCGAGCACGAAATACACCGGCGCAAACGGTGAGTCACTGAGGAGCATCGCCGCGATGAACGCCGACGCCGCGTGCCCGGACGGGAACGAGCTGGAGATCGGCCGGTGCATCCCGTACGGGAGTGGCTCGTTGGGCTGAGAGTCGTCTACGGGCCGGACGCGCCGGAAGCACATCTTGATGGGACCGTTGGTCAGCGCCGACTCCACTCCCATCGATGCGCCGAGACGAAGCGCCATGCCGGGGTCACCACGCCAGGCCGCGCGGAGGCTGCCGATCGAGACCCAGAGGAGGCCGTGATCCGCCGCCGACGAGAGCCCGTAGAACAGGGGATCGAGCGCCGGTCGCCGAACCCGTTCGAACCATTCGTCGACCGAGTCGTCGAGCGCCTGGAGTCGTGAGACGGCCCCGGCCGTGCGACCGTTGCGCAACAGCGGCATCGGCGCAGCCTACGGGCATCGTTTTCGCGAAAAAGACTTGTCAAGGGCGCGCGGATATTCTATTGTGACGATTCACACGTCCCCTCCGGGGGGTTAGTAGCGGAAATAGGCCCCGATTTATTTCGGGTTTTCTATGGCGCGGTATTTCCGCTTGATTTTTGGTCGTCCGTGTCGTACGTTCCCGGATGTGCCCTTCTGCTCGGCCATTTCCCGCGTTTCGACGCGCGGTTCAGCGCGCCGATCCATCGATGTTGCGCGCCGGCTCCTCGCTGCCATTTCCACCTATCGCGCGGCGAACCTGCCTCGGATTTCTGGCAAGAGGTGGGGCTAGCCGTGGAGTTCGAGCTCATCGAAGACCAGCCCCCGGCCGCCGAGGTGGCCTGGCTCACCTTCGTGCCGTTCTTCCCCGAAGGCTCCTGCGCCGTGGTGCGTTCCGGAGATGGCGGCTTCGAGCTTCCGACCGGCGAGGTGCTGACCGGCGAGGACTACCTTCTCGACTCGGCCCTGCGGATCCCCCTCGAAACCGCGGGCTTCCGCCGTCAGACGTTCCATGCGTTCGCCCGGCGCGGCACGCATGTCTTGGCGTGGTGCGAGGGTGCGCGCTACCGAGGAAATCGGCCGCACGCGGACGTTTCCCTCGAGATCGGCGAGCCCGACGACATCGTCGACCGCCTCCGAGCGGCCGGCGCATCGGAGCTAGCCGAGATCGTCGAGGCCGCAACCCGTTCCTATCAATCGATCGACGCGGAGGCGTTGCACGCCGAGCACAACCTGCTCCTTGAGCGCGCCTACTTGGGCGCGACGACCGCGGAGGGAGAGTCCGGCTTCGGCGGCACGCCCGAGGAGTGGCGGGGTGGGCGCGAG
>CAAGKR010492505.1_pt1 | contig 12542 bp, 9 predicted proteins | sample 2556971 | NCBI WGS metagenome assembly CAAGKR01 (sample SAMEA5207829, study PRJEB30636) | soil metagenome | biome: forest; feature: boreal; material: soil | place: USA | collected 2011-09 | depth 1 m | reverse complement strand
TGCATTTACCGTTTCATTGGCTGTGGGTTCCGGCGTGGGTTCCGGCGCATGCTCCACGGTGGCTGACGGGGGAAGTTCGGCAGTGATAGCCGCAGCAACATTTTCGGATGCCGGAGGCTCGCCCATTTCCGGAGTCGAGATCAATTCCCGATCGATAGAATCTGAACCGGGTTGCGATTCTGCGGGACTTTGGACCTGGATCGAAGACTCTCGCTCCGAGACCGCCACCGGGCTCTCAATCGCGCCAGCGTCGTACCCCACTTCAGTTGCAATTGCAGCAGTCCTGGCACTTTCAGCCGCCGCGAATGCGGCATAAGCCTTTTCCATCTCAGATTCAAGAAGCAAATGTGAATCGCCGTCAGATAGCGGGACCGGTTCCGCCATCCACCTTGGTCCGCCGGCTACCGCACCAACCGCGGCCAAGGCGCCGGCCATTGCAGTAGCAGGGGCGTTGTCCGCAACCTCTTTGTCAGATTCCGCGTGTACGCCATTCGCTTTATCGGCCGGGCTCTTCGAGGTATCCCCGTTCGCTGGAGAGAGTGAAGCTAGCGCAGCCATCACCTCCGCCTCGCGCGGCGATTGCTCACTGGTTTCCGTCTTCGGAGCGGTTGTTGGTTCAATCGTGCTTTCTTCGGACGAATGCACCTCAGCCGCGAGCGCAGGCTCAAGCGCCAATGCTGCGGGCGGATCTACTTCAGCGACAGGGGCTTCTAAAGAGGTCGCTTCCGGCTTGGTTTCAACTTCCTGCTGCACAGATGGGGCTTCGACCGCAGGCGCGCTCGCCTCAATCGCCATTAACCGTTCGACATTAAAATTTTCGACCGATCTCGCAGGACTTGGCTTTTCTTCGCTCGGAGGAATTTCTTGTGTATGGGCAATCTCAGGCGCAGCCTCTTGCAATTTCGCTTCTGCGGGTTTCTGATCTTCACCCCTGCTGAGATCGTGGAATGCCCCGGCACTGGCAGGCTTCGGCTGTTTTTCTTCGATATCGTCTGGAGCCGGAGTACTTCGCGGAATGCTTAACCGCTTCTTCCATCCCGATGACGTCTCGCTGGAAGGGTCCGAGGATTTATCGCGGCTTCGGCGTGGCGACGGTGCTTCGACGCTGCTGGCCGCTTTCGCGGAACGTCCTTGCCTGGTCGCGGCCGGCAGCGGAACGATCTTGTCTTCTAATTTGATAATCGCAGCCAGCAGTTCGTTGGAGTCAAACGGCTTTACGATGTGGGCGTCGGCCCGTACCCGCCTCGCTTCTTCGACTTTGAAGGGTTCCAGCTTTCCAACCGTGAGCAACACCGGAATGCGCGCCGTTGCTTGCGACTCTTTCAGCCGCTGGCAAACCTCCAGCCCTCCGTATCCCGGCATGTATACGTCGAGAACAATGAGATCCGGAACGAGCTCGGCGATTTTCTTGAGCGCCGCGGAGCCGTTATTGACCGTAATGACTTCGTATCCAGCATCGCTGAGGATTCTGCGGCCCATGTTTTGAGCCGTCACGCTGTCGTCGGCGAGCAGTATTTTCCGCGCCAAATTGATTCCTTTGATGGAACGGGGAGATAACGCGAAGTTAGCCTGTCCGGACCGCTAAGTCAATGAATATAGGACGTTAAGAAGTTACGAGCGGCCAATAGAGACTGGCCTTAAGTCACTTCGGGCGTTTCGGTTCCCGAACACGTCCGCGTAGCGACAGCCGAGTCTGAGTCGCAACCCGAAGGCGGCAAAAAAAGTGGGGTGGAAGTGCTCTTTAGAGCCGCGACAGCGGCGCAAGAACGCAGCCCATGGCGCAAGCCATGCGTAAAAGTGGGAAATAAGCGAGCCCCGGCGGGAGCGAAAGATTGGTTGCGACACAGACTCGGCTGTACCTGCGCAACTTAGCCGTAGTAAAGCTCTTCCATGGCCGACTGAACCTTCGCGGACAGCTTCTCCATGTCGTGGCGGTCATATCCGGCAGTCGAAATTGGCTCCCCCACCCGCATTTCCACCGGACGGCACTTGATGTGATACGTATCCATCGGAAGCAATTCGAATGTCCCCGCCAAGGCTACCGGGACTACATCCACTTGCGCCTTAATCGCCAGAAAGAAGGCGCCGCCAAGGAACGGTTTGATATCGCCGTCAGGAGTGCGTCCACCCTCCGGAAATATCACCAACGGTATGCCAGCCGCGAGTGTCTTCAGTGCCGACCGAACGCTGCTAATCGCTGCAGCTGGATTTTGTTGATCGATGCAGATTTGCCCTGAACGTTTTAAATGCCATCCCACGATCGGATAGGAGAGCAACTCTTTCTTAAAAGCGATCCTGAACTGAAATGGCAGAGACGCATAAAGCACGGGTATATCCAGCGCGGATGCGTGATTAACGGCATAAATGTAGGGCCTGGAAATGTCGAGCTTGTCGACTCCAATGATTTTGACCGGCGAGCCAATCGTCTTCAGGATCAGTTCAGACCAGAACCGGGCAAAGCCGTGAAGAACACGTTCCTTCTCGCTGGAAAGCGAAACAGGAATCGAAATAATTCCGAGAACGATCGTGAACAGCCAAATCAACGGATCAAAAATCAGGTACGAACGCAGGCGGCTGATCAGCCCATATTTTCGCACCCGCGCAGAGGCTTCCCTGGTTTGAGAATGCCGGCTCGGGCCCGGAGGACGGGAACTGACTTCAATCTCCGGTGATGGCGTGCTCACGGTTGGCCCCTCCACTGCACCGCGTGCGCTAACGCATGAGACCTCAAATTTTCACTCCCAGAGCCCTCATTGCTTCTCCAACAATGTATATCGACCCCGTCACTACCACCAATCCCTCGGGTCCTGCCAAAGCAATTGCGCGTCCCAGCGCGGAAGCCACATCCGGCGAATCTTCGATCTCAGTCGAAGCCCGAACCGAGGCCCGGCGAATCTCGTCAACCGCAGCCGAACGTGGATTATCCACTGTGGTCGCAATCACCGCCTGAGCCAGTGGAAAGAGTATTTCCGCAATTTCGCCAATCGCTTTGTCCCGCATTGCTCCGAAAACAAACACCAGCCGCCGGTCTTCGTAGCAGGCCGACAACGTAGATCGTAAAGCCCACGCTCCCGCGGGATTGTGCGCCACATCGAATATGAAGTCAGGTGCACCATCCTTCGCTGCCACGACTTGAAATCGTCCCGGCCATCTCGTCTCTCGAATGCCGAGCTCAATAGACTCTGCAGTCACAGGATAGTGGGTGCCCCATTTCTCGCGCGTTCTTTGCGCGAGAAGTGGGATGGCGGCGAGTTCCGCTGCGGTCGCAATCGCCAGGGCGACGTTTCTGAATTGGTGGCGCCCAATTAGCGGAGTTTCGACGAGGATTTGCTTTCCCATCACTTCGATCGGATAGCGCGAGATCGGCGGCGAAACTCCCGCTTCCTTGAGATCCGAATTCCGCGAATGAAAGCTTCCAAAGTGATCCGCGCTTGCTGGGCTAACCGGGGGCACATACGGTACCGCGTTCACCGCCTTCGCACCCAGTTCGAGAATTCTGTTGCCGATCACATCATTCGCCTCCGGGTGTTGCGGCAGAGTCACAACTACGCCTCCCGTCCGGATAATGCCCGCCTTCTCCCGCGCAATCTCGGTCACCGTATCCCCGAGAAAGTTTTGGTGATCCAGCGAAATATCAGTGATGACGCTGACCAGCGGCTCAATAACGTTGGTGGCATCGAGCCGGCCGCCCATGCCCACTTCCAACACCGCAATATCGATTTTGTTTTGTGCGAAATACTCGAACGCAATTGCCGTCAACATCTCAAAAAAACTGGGATGCCATGGCAGTTGCCCTTCAGAAACAAGCCTCTCAGCAGTTCGATCCACGACATCATGATGCAATGCAAAATCGTCGTCACTGATCTGAACATGATCAATTCTGATGCGCTCATTGATACTCAGCAGATGAGGAGAAGTGTAAAGTCCCGTCCTCATCCCCGACGCTTCCAAAATCGCGGCTAGAGTCGCCGCCGTGGACCCTTTTCCGTTTGTCCCCGCAATCAGAACTGCGGGGAAGCTCTGCTCCGGATGATTCAACGCCGCCAGCAGCACCCGCATGTGCTCCAGGTCAAACTTGCGGGATGGCGTCTGAGCCAGTTCGTGGCCCAATGCATACATCCTGGCAATGGCGTTTTCGTAGGACATGCATTCAGCCGTCAGATTCATGGACTGTCAGTTGCGGAAACAACTCTAGGGTATCAGCTTAAGCAGAGCACTCATATTGCGGAAGCACGGTGACTGAGTATCATCCAACTCACGCCACGTCACTCATCCCAGGGCTTCGCAGCGCGAGTTTCAGCCGTATCTTCTCCTGCAAAAGCGCCTGAAGGCGTTCTGGTTCCTGGCTTCGCAGTCCTTGCAGTTCGTTCTGTATCTGCTCCAGCTTGCGTCTGAGTTGAATGCGGCGCAGCGCGCGCACCGCTCCTTCGACACGTTCCGCGGAGAGATCTTCTTCCTCTTTCATAAGGACGTCGGCAAGCAAATTGCGATCACCTTCCGGTATTTCCAACTCCAATATGTTGGTGGAATTCAGCGGCGAGTTTAGCAGCGCTTCGATCAGCGACTCCGTCGCCAGGCCTTCATGCAGGCGCTCGGAATGGATGGCAAACTGCGCTTGCCGTGCCGGATCGAATTCCTCATCCGTGCCTTCGCGCGAGGAGGTACGTTCCTGATCTGGCGACGCCGCTATTTCCGTGGCGGATGCCAGCGCGCGAATCAGAATCCTTTCCGCATCCGTAGCCTGATTCTCCGGACGCGCTTTCACCACAGCGCTGGAACGCTTGGTGGCGGCGTGTTTCAGTTCCTGCCGAAGCACTGCCGAGTCAATGCCCAATTTCTGGGCGATCTCTTGCGAAAGTTCGTCGCGCACAATTCGGCTTGGCACCCGCTGTATATGCGGCAACAAATAATTGACTGCCTTCACTTTGCCTTCCGCGCTGCGAAGCGGAAATTGCGCCCGCGCCCGTTCAATCAGGTAATCAAAATATCGCTGCGAATTGCGAAGAGCGTCGGCGTAAGCGTCCTTGCCTTTGCGGCGAACATAGAGGTCGGGATCGAAACCCGTCTCCAGCGTGAGCACCTTGATTTGGAAATCCTCTTCGGTCAGCAGAGCCAGAGTTCGTTCGGTGGCCTTTGCGCCCGCCGTATCAGGATCGAAGTTTACAACCACGTTCTTGCTGAATCGTCCCAGCAACTTCGCCTGCAACTCGGTAAATGCCGTTCCCGAACTTGCGATCACGTTATGAAATCCCGCCACGTATACCGAAATGCAATCCATCTGGCCTTCGACGAGGATGGCATAGTCCAGCTTGCGAATCGCTTCCTTGGCCTGATTCAGATTGAACAGCACCTTCGATTTTGAATAGATACCAGTTTCCGGCGAATTCAGATATTTGGGTCCAGCTTTTTCGTCAGACGCAAGCGTGCGCCCGGTAAAAGCGATCACCCGTCCAGCTTCGCTGGCGATCGGAAACATCACCCGGTTACGAAACTTGGAATACATCGCTTGAAGAGCGGCTTCTGGCTTCTGGCTGCTAGCTTCTGGTGCGACCGGGTCTACAGTGGCAGTGTCCGGAGGAACCATCTGATTTAGCTGAGTGCTGATTGCTGACGGCTGAGTGCTGTCGTCCTGTTTCCACGAGAACAATCCGCTTTCCCTCAGCACCTCCTCCGAGAATTCCCGGCGCAAACGATCTTTCAACAAAAACCCTGAGTCCGGCGCGTAGCCAATTCGAAACTCCCGGATCGTCGCCTCATCCAATCCGCGTCCCGCAAGATACTCCCGGGCGCGGCTTCCCTCGGAGCGTCGCAAACATTCCTGAAAGAAAACGCAGGCCCGCTCTTGGATTTCGAGCAGCACCGTCCGCAGCTTCGCTTCTTTAGCTTCCGCCGGACTGCCGAAGCTGACCTGAGGAACGGCGATGCCAAACTTCTGCGCCACCGCCCTCACCGCCTCGGGAAAAGTAATATTCTCGATCTTCTGCACAAAGCTAAAGACGTCCCCGGACGCCGAGCATCCAAAGCAGTGAAAGAATTGCCGCGTGGCATGAACAGAAAACGACGGCGTCTTCTCCCCGTGAAAAGGACAAAGCCCAATATAGTTCGCCCCAGCCTTCCGCAGCTTGACGTACTCCCCAACCACGCGGACAATGTCCGCCTGCTGCTTCACCGTGTAAGCGAAATCGCCAGGATTGGACATGAAGAAATTTGTCGTGAAGTCTACGCCGAAAGCGCCTGCTGTGAATATACCGGAAGAGAATACGATCAATGAAAGGCGATTTTAGTAACTCACTCCTTACCTCTACGCAATCTGCCGCGGAACGAATAAACTATCTACAGGAAGGCAATCCTCATGAATAGTTTCAATAGCCGGTCCATTCTCCGCGTGGGCAATCTTGATTACGAAATTTATCGTCTCGATTCGCTCGACAAACAAGGGCTTTCCACCATCCACCTGCCGTATTCGTTGCGGATTCTGCTGGAAAACCTCTTGCGCACCGAGGATGGACGCAATGTAAAAAAACAAGACATCGAAGCGCTGGCACGATGGAATGGCAAGACAAGCACTGACAACGAAATTGCCTTCACCCCCAGCCGCGTGCTTCTGCAGGATTTTACCGGAGTCCCCGCCATCGTAGATCTTGCCGCGATGCGCGATGCCATGAGCAAATTTTCTGGCGATCCAGGCCTGATCAATCCATTGCAGCCAGCGCAGTTGGTGATAGATCACTCGGTGCAAGTGGATTCTTTTGGCACCTCGCAATCATTCGGTCTTAACGCGGAACTCGAATTTCTGCGCAACAAAGAGCGCTACGCTTTCCTGCGCTGGGGCCAAACCGCCTTCCGCAACCTGGCCATCGTTCCGCCAGACACCGGGATTGTCCATCAGGTAAATCTTGAGTACCTGGCTCACGTTGTATTCGTCCAGGAAACAAACGCCAAGCGTTCCGCTTATCCCGACACCCTCGTCGGCACGGACAGTCACACGACCATGGTGAATGGGTTGGGCGTGCTTGGTTGGGGCGTCGGCGGAATTGAGGCTGAGGCTGCGATGTTGGGGCAGCCGGTTTCCATGCTGATTCCGCAAGTCGTTGGCGTGAAGCTGACAGGAAGGTTGCGGGAAGGGGCGACAGCTACCGACCTGGTGCTGACTATTACCGAGATGCTTCGTAAGTATGGCGTCGTCGGAAAGTTTGTGGAATTTTTCGGCCCCGGCCTTGCGGAGTTGGCGCTGGCCGACCGCGCTACCATCAGCAACATGTCGCCGGAGTATGGCGCGACCTGCGGAATTTTCCCCGTCGACAAAGAGACTCTCACTTACCTCCGCCTTACCGGGCGTTCGGAAGAGCGAATTGCATTGGTCGAGGCCTATTGCCGCGAACAAGGATTGTTCCACGACGCGAAAACGCCGGAAGCCGAATATTCAGAACTGCTGGCGCTCGATCTGGATTCCGTCGAGCCCAGCATTGCTGGTCCCAAGCGCCCTCAGGATCGTGTTTCGCTCTCAAAAGCGCGAGAGTCTTTCGAGCTTGCGCTTCCCACATTGTTGAGGCCCGGACAACATACTCAATCCGCGTCCAGCAATGGCCATCTTCACCATGGCAGCGTGGTGATTGCGGCAATTACCAGTTGCACGAATACATCAAATCCATCCGTAATGATCGCTGCCGGATTGCTCGCCAAGAAAGCGGTCGAGCGTGGACTCGAAGTGCCCAACTGGGTAAAGACTTCGCTGGCACCCGGATCAAAAGTGGTGCGCGATTACCTGGATCGAGCCGGGCTAACCGGCTATCTCGAAAAGCTGAAATTTCATATCGTGGGATACGGATGCACTACTTGCATTGGGAATTCCGGTCCTTTGCCGGAAGAAATTTCGCGGGTGATCGACGAACAAGGCCTGGTCGTAGCCTCTGTGCTTTCGGGCAATCGCAACTTCGAAGGCCGCATCAATTCGGAAGTTCGCGCCAACTATTTGATGTCTCCGCCGCTGGTGGTTGCCTTCGCGCTGGCGGGACGCATTGACATTGATCTCCGCAAAGATCCCGTCGGAAAAGACAAGCAGGGCAAGCCCGTATATCTGGCCGACCTCTGGCCTTCGCAAAGAGAAGTCCAGGAAACCATCAAGAGCTCCATCTCTTCGAGCATGTTTCGCAAGAGTTACAGCGAGATTTATGACGGCGACGACCAATGGCGTTCTTTGCCGGTTCCCGATGGCGAAACATACGCCTGGGACGAAGACTCGACTTATATTCGACGCGCCCCTTATTTCGATGACATGACTCTGAAGCCCGGTCAGGTCCAGGAAATCAAGAACGCGAGAGTACTGGCGGTGCTCGGCGACAGCGTTACCACCGACCATATTTCGCCAGCCGGTTCCATCAAGAAAGACAGTCCAGCAGGAAAATATTTAATCGATCACGGGGTAAAGCCGGGCGACTTCAATTCCTACGGATCGCGCCGCGGCAATCATGAAGTGATGGTTCGGGGCACGTTCGCCAACGTCCGTCTGCGAAACAAGATGGTCCCGAAACTTGAAGGAGGATTCACCCGTCATCTTCCCGACGGCAGCGAGATGTCCATCTTTGAGGCCTCGGAGAAATATATCGCCGAGGGCGTTCCGCTAATAATTATTGCAGGTAAAGAATATGGATCAGGCTCATCCCGCGACTGGGCCGCCAAAGGGCCGCGGTTATTGGGTGTCCGCGCCGTGATTGCGGAAAGCTACGAACGCATCCATCGCTCCAATCTAGTCGGCATGGGAATTGTCCCGTTGCAATTCCTCTCCGGCGAAAACGCGCAATCGCTCGGACTGACCGGCGAAGAAGTGTTCGAGATATCGGGAGTCCGTGAGTTGACCGCCAATTTCGTACCCGGCGGCAACGTCAAGGTGCGGGCGACCTCAAATGGAAAAACCACAGAGTTCAACGCTCTTGTAAGAATTGACACTCCGCAGGAAGCGCAATACTACGCCAACGGCGGCATCTTGCAGTATGTGCTGCGGCAACTATTAGCGTCCAAGCCCAGTGCGCAAACCGTTGGCGTGTAGGTGCAGGATTTGTGTCTCAAAGCCAGATTAGAGACGTTAATTACAGAGCTTTTATCTCGATAATTAGCCCATCTGTAACGGACGGAAACACGCCTTTCGGGTAACCTGAGGCGATTACCCACGTAAATTGACCATGTTTTGCTCGGCTGTTACGTTCGATTGCGAAGAGGTCTCCTTGTCCACCGAGTGTGTAATGACGCAATCGCTCACTGACGAGTCCCCGGAACGGGTTGATCCGCGGGTGGAAGTTGCCATGCCTCTTCGCGTTACCTTTTGGGACACAGAGAATAAACCGTTGCTGGATATGGCGTGCACCTACGATATTTCTGCGCGAGGGGCGCGAATCAGCGGGTTGCGCGCAGTGGTGGAAGCGGGAGAAATCGTTGCCATCGAGCGCGGACGGAACAAGACTTTCTGTCGCGTGGTCTGGGTCGGAGATCCCGATTCTGAACAGCGCGGACAGGTTGGCATTCAGAGCGTCGAAACCGACCGTCCCATGTGGGACAGCGAATTGCGGGAGATGAATACCGTTTTCGATCCTCTTCCGCGGAAAAAGAAATCGGCGGAAAGCAATTCCGGCCCGCGTTTCCGCGACGAGAATCGCAGGCGTCATTCCCGGCTAAAAGTCGAGGGTCTTGCTGAAATGAGTTCGCCGGTCTCAAAGGCAAGTCAAGTCCAAGGTGTGCTAAAAAACTTGTCGGAGGTTGGATGCCTCATCAGCATTCAAAAAGCGCCCCCGCTCGGAACCGAAGTAAGCCTGGCCCTAAAGATAGACAACTATGAGTTCAACCTGGCTGGCCAGGTACGGAGCGTCGACAGCGAAAACGGAGCTGGGATCCAATTCCACAAAATCCGCAAAGGCGACCGCCAGATGCTTCAATTCCTACTCAGAAAGTTAGCGGAGCAGCAACTCGAACACTCGTTCGAGATCGAAGTCCAGCCGTAAAACCTCACTCTTCAAAGTCAGCGCTAAGCTTTCGGTGGGGCGACATGCTCCCGGTCAACATCTTTCAGGCGTGCAGCTTTACCGCGCAGGCCGCGAAGATAATAGAGCTTGGCGCGGCGTACTTTCGAGGAACGAACCAATTCCACTTTGTCGATCACTTTCGCATTAAGCGGGAAAATGCGTTCGACTCCCTGTCCGAAACTCATCTTTCGCACGGCGAAACTGGCCTGTGGACCATGGTTGCGTGCAATCACCACACCTTCAAAGGCCTGCGAGCGTTCCTTGTCGCCTTCCTTGATTCGCACATGAACGCGCACAGTATCTCCCGGGACAAAATCCGGAATGTCGGTACGTTGGGCTTTAGCCAGCAATTTCTCAATGATCAAACTTGTCATGATTGTGCCTCTTCTCCAGGAATTTCAGTATAAACAACTGGCTCTTAGCCTTTAGCTCTTGGCTTTTAGCTTAAACCCAAAGTCTTTGAATCATCTTTTCGCCGAAGTTCAACATGCGACGTCCTAAAAGCTAGAAGCCAAAAGCTAACAGCCGCCCCTAACCTGCATCAAAAGTTTCCTGTCCTCATCGTCCAAAATGGCTTCGTCAATCAGGTCTGGACGGTTACGCCATGTCTTTTCAATTGCCATCCGCCGCCGCCAGCGCCGTATCTCTTCATGGTTTCCCGAAGCCAGCACTTCAGGAACTGCCCATCCGCGAAAATCCGCAGGACGCGTGTAATGAGGATAATCCAATAAACCTCCCGAAGCGCACGTCGAACTTGGCCCGTCGCCAGTGTGCGACTGCGGTTGCGAACTAAACGACTCCTGCCGCGAAGAAGCTTCATTCCCCAACGCTCCCGGAATCAGCCGGACCACCGTATCCACAATCACAGCCGCACCCAATTCTCCGCCGCTAAGAACGTAATCGCCGATGGATAACTCACGGTCCGCGAGATGTTCTCCCACCCGCTCGTCGACCCCTTCGTAGCGTCCGCAGATCAATACAAGGCGATTCATACTGGAAAGCTCTTGCGCGGTTTCCTGCGTGAAACGCTTTCCCTGAGCCGATAACAGCACCACGGCCTCTCTCGCCGATGAGTTCAGACGACTCTCGCGGCTGGTCACGCCCAACGTTTCAATACATTCAAAGATCGGTTCCGGCTTGAGCAGCATGCCCTCGCCGCCGCCAAATGGACGGTCATCCACTGTCTTGTGCCGGTCGTGCGCAAATGCCCGCAAATCGTGGACTTCGATCTCTACCAGCCCAGCTTCACGCGAGCGGCGAACAATTCCGAAGTCCAGAGGCCCACGAAAGAAATCGGGAAAGATCGTGATGATATCGATCTTCATCGCAGACAAGGACGCCTTAAATCACTAGCCACCCGAAGAAGTCCGATTCTTTTTCCCCGCAAACTTCCTTTTTCTCAAATCACCCTCGTTCTGGTCCCGTTTCTCATCCGCCGTCAGCGGAGCGTTCACTTCGAGGATTCCTTCCGGCAACAACATCTCAATACGCCTCTGCCCCAGATCAACGCTTTTTAAATAGGCTTGCGCGTATGGAATCTCGTATTGCCGGGCGCCCGCCCTGACCACAAGCAACGGCGCTTCTCCCGCCCCAAACTGCACATTCTCAACCGTTCCGACTTCGCGATCATTACCCTGAAAATCCGTGTCGAAGACTTTGCATCCGACCAGATCGCTAATGTAAGTCCATCCCGGCTCAAGCTGCGCCCGTAGTTCCCGGGGCACCTGCAATTCCGATCCCACCAGAAGTTCGGCGTCAGAAATGGAATCCACGCCCGCAAACTTCAGCACCAACATTCCCTTATGCGGCCAAAGCGCTTCTACTCGAAGCTCGCGGCGTCCCGCGCTTTGATCGAGAGCCGAAAGCCGCATCCCTGGCTGGAACCGGCCGTCAACGTCACTATGCGTTTCGGTTGCGACTTCACCGTGCCGCCCTTGCGTTTTCAATACACGGGCGAGCGTTATGTACTCGTCTGCGATCCGAAACTCCGATCCGAAACTCCTAAGACCGGGGGCCGGATTCCTCTTGAGCAATTTGGTCTTCCATGATTTCCAGCGCGAAGCGTTTATTCGATCTCGCGCCCGCAGCCGACAAAAGGTTCCTCATCGCGCGCACGGTGCGTCCCTGCTTGCCAATCACTTTGCCAACGTCTCGCGCCGCGACCTTCAACTCGAGCACTGTCTCCCCAGGCTCTTCAACCAGGGTGACGGAGACTTGATCGCTATCTTCCACAAGCGATTTCACAACCTGCTCGATCATGATCCGCACATTTCCTGTCTGACTATTTCCAATTGGCTCAGTCATATGCTTATCGGCGAGTATGCGGAATCAGGAATTGACGGCGGCGGCCGGAGCGGGTTTCGACACTATTTTCGATACGCGGGACGACATTTGCGCGCCCTTGGAAATCCAGTAGTCAATCCTGGGACGCTTCAGTTCGATGCTGGCCGGGTCCGTCCGCGGATTGTAAGTTCCCACGATTTCGACCGGCCGACCATTCCGTGCCCGCTCTTTCTCGATCACCACCAC
>CAAGKR010392699.1_pt1 | contig 12544 bp, 14 predicted proteins | sample 2556971 | NCBI WGS metagenome assembly CAAGKR01 (sample SAMEA5207829, study PRJEB30636) | soil metagenome | biome: forest; feature: boreal; material: soil | place: USA | collected 2011-09 | depth 1 m | reverse complement strand
GCTTCAACAGACGAGCTGGTAAAATCCGAAATGGGATGGCTCGAATCGTCTGGAAACGATGGAATACCACCAGGGTTGAAGGAATTCAAACTTTGGTCTTCTAAAATAAACTAGGAGGGTGTTTTATGATAGGCAAAAGGATCAGGATCGAAAGGATATTAAACAGAAAAACAGGAAGGTGTGTCATAGTTCCAATGGATCACGGTGTATCAGTTGGACCAGTTGCAGGGATTACCGATATGGCAGCAGCAATTGACGAAGTAGCAAGCGGTGGAGCTAACGCAGTTATAGAACATAAAGGAATGGTAGGTAAGGGACATAGAGGATACGGTAGTGATATAGGACTTATAATACATCTCTCAGCAAGTACCGATCTTGGACCAGATCCGGATCATAAGGTTATTGTTACATCTGTTGAAAAGGCACTCAAATTAGGTGCTGATGCTGTATCGGTGCATGTCAATGTTGGTTCAGAAAAGGAACCCGAAATGCTTTCACAGCTTGGAAGAATATCCGAAACATGTGATGAATGGGGAATGCCATTAATTGCAATGATGTACCCACGTGGTAAAAAGATCACCAGTGAACATTCTGTTGATGTTGTAAAACTTGCTGCACGGGCTGGTGCAGAATTAGGTGCAGATATTATCAAGACCAACTACACAGGAGATCCCAACACTTTCAAAGAAGTTGTTGACGGATGCCCAGTACCAGTTGTAATAGCTGGTGGTCCAATGGTTGAAACTGATAAGGAACTGCTTGAAATGGTTAAAAATTCTGTTGATGTTGGAGGGGCTGGTGTTGCAATTGGAAGAAATATATTCCAGGCACCGTCACCAAGAAAAACAACCCGGGCAATAGCAGGGATAGTGCATGAAAACATGGATGTGGAAGAGGCACTCAAGATCCTTAATGGTACAGGTTAGAGATTATATTCTAACTAAATTATTTTAAAAATTGATAATTTATTACACGATATTAATGTAAAGTAACATTGCCCATCCAACCAATTAGTTTGGGATTAAAATAAATTAAAAAAATTATATAGTAACTGGAAGGTATATAAATGAAGTTTGCATGGATTATGGCAGAAGGAAAAGTGTGGGATATTAAGAAGCAGTTTATTACAACAGCCCTTGAATCTGGAATAGAATATGTTGTTGACTTCTCAGATGTTGATAAGATAAAAAAGCTTGGAAATCTTCACCTTGTGTCTGACATAGACGATGTTGATATAGTCATGGTTGGAAGAGATTCTGAAGGTGATGGAACCATTTCTATTCCCGAAGACGTGTCAAAATCAAAAGATTTAGAAAAAGTATCCAATTTAAAAAGGAATGGTAAAACTGTTGCTGCATATGTAGAGATTAGCAGTAAAAAACACGAAGAACTTGCATCTAAACTTGGAAAAGTAGCAGATTACCTGATATTACTTGGTAAGGATTGGACTGTGATACCTCTTGAAAATATTATTGCAGAGCTTCAGGGTGAAGATGTTAAAATTATAGCTGCTGTAAACAATTTTGATGAAGCTAAACTCGCTCTTGAAACACTCGAATATGGTACAGATGGAGTTCTTCTAGTTCCTGATGATATTTCGCAGGTAAAGAAGGTTTCTGAACTAGTTGAAACCATAGATTCAGAAAGCTACGAACTGGTACCTGCAACCATCACACGTGTAGAACCAGTTGGTTCTGGAGACAGGGTCTGTGTAGACACATGTTCCATAATGAATGTTGGAGAGGGTATGTTAGTAGGTTCCTACTCTAAAGGACTCTTCCTGGTTCACAGTGAATCTTTAGAAAGTGAATATGTGGCATCTAGACCGTTTAGAGTTAATGCAGGACCAGTACATGCTTATGTAATGACACCGGGTAATAAGACCAGATATCTTTCTGAAATTGAAACAGGAGATGAAGTATTAACTGTAGATAAGAATGGAAATACCAAAAATACAGTTGTTGGCCGTGTTAAAATTGAGAAGAGACCATTGATGCTGGTTGAAGCAGAATATGATGGTTTTACCATAAGGACCCTCCTTCAAAATGCTGAAACCATTAGACTTGTACAAGATAACGGCAATCCATTATCAGTTGCCATACTCAAAATAGGCGATAAGGTAATGGTATACCTGGATAAAAGTGCCAGACATTTTGGGATGGCTATTGAAGAGACCATAATCGAAAAATAACTTATAAATCAGTTATTAACTTTTAATATTTTCTAAAATGTATTTATCCATTATTGTAGGGTGAGTAACAAAATGTCCGGATATCAAGTTGAAATAATTAGTCCCGAGGATAAAGACTCCCTTTTTGATGATCTGCTTGCCAAGGTAAGGTACGAAAGAAAGGCTAACATCCATGGGGCATGTGTTAAACTGCTTACAGATAATACAGATTTTAAAGAGGAATGGGAAGACAACTTCAAATTCATGAACGAAGACATAAGGCCACATGCAAAAATATTTTCGGTTGAAGACGGTGGAAAACTTCGGGTCATGTATGAACCACTATCAAAGACATGTATAATCAAAAACTGTGATTATTATGGTTGGATAAAAAGTATTGCACTAGCAGCAATATCTGATTTCTTTGAAGAATATCACAGTGTTCACAGGAGATACTCTGTGCACGGCTCAACAGTTGACTATAAGGGCCATGCAATAGCCATAATAGGCCCTCCTGGAACTGGTAAGTCCACACTCACATATGGACTACTTGAAAATGAGGATTTTAATTATATATCCGATGACTGGTTTTTTACTAGACTCTTTAAAAATGCATCGGTAGTTTATTCATCAGAAAAAAATTCATACATACGGGACGATATAATAAATGTATGGAAATCCTTTTCAGAAGAACTTAAAAAAGTTAAACTTGACACACGTGGTAGAGGATTAGCCGATGTAAATACATTGTTTGAAGGGCGTACAAGGGAAAGTTCAACACTTCAAACCGTTGTTCTACTTGAGAGGGATAAAGAACATCCTCCATTTGTTAAACTTGATGTTGATGATGCAATGGATTTCATGATAGAAAAGGATTTTTGTAATCCCCATCAATTAGTTAGAAACATTAGAAAGTTCGATCTAAGAAAAGAATTTTTCGGGGAACTTTTCAGTAATTTAGAGGTATATCTTCTAAACACAATTGAAACTCCTACTGAAAGTCTTAACAGAATAAAAGAACTTGCAACTAGGTGATAAGATGAGAGCATTCATGGCAATCGAAGTAAATTCTAAACTTATCGATAAAATAATTGAAATACAAAAAACACTAGCCGAGGCCAATGCACTCGTAAAATTTGTTGAACCTGAAAATTTACACTTTACATTTAAATTTTTAGGCGATATAACTCCTGAAAAGGCAGAAGCCATAACAAATATGGCAGAAAACAAAATAGAATCTTACAAACCATTTGACATTAAAATCAAAGGAACCGGTGCTTTTCCAAACCTTGGATATATAAAGGTTATCTGGCTGGGTATTGAAGAACCAGATAAATTTTCAAAGATGCAAGAAGATTTTGACCAGGAATTTGTTAAGATGGGATTTAAAAAGGAGAGAAGTTATATACCACACCTAACAATTGGACGTGTTAAGGGTGTGCAAAATAAAGAACTTCTAGTATCAATGGTAAAGGAACTTGAAGAAGTTGAGATAGGAACCATGAATGTGGACAGATTAATTCTAAAAGAAAGTGATCTAACACCTGTAGGACCCATATATACTGATCTAAAGGAGATATATCTATAAAATTTATAATTAAAAAAAAATAAACAATAATAGATAATAGATCCAATATCAAAGAAACATAACAGATATAGATACGATAGAATGATCTAGATCTGCAATTTATACCCATTAAAACATAATATATTTTCTATTACATTTTTTTTAAATTCAAAGGTGACCTATTTGACAGATATAGATTATGATAATCTTTTAATGAAAATAAAACCTTCAAAAGAAGAGAATGAGAAGGTACAAAAACTTTCTAATCAACTGATTAAAGTTATCAACGAAAGTGCAAAGGAGTTAGATGTATCAGCAACTGCTGTTCTTGTTGGTTCAGTTGCCAAAGGAACATGGCTTGCAGGTAACGCAGATATTGATATTTTAATAAAGTTTCCATTAGAAACAAGCAGTGAATATCTCAAAGAATATGGGTTGAAAATTGGACATAAATGTATCCAAAGGATGGTAGGTAGTTCAGAAGAACGTTACGCATCACATCCATATGTAACAGGTTACATTGATGGTTACTATGTGGATTTTGTACCATGTTACAATATAACAAGTTCAATCGAACTTAAATCAGCTGTTGATCGAACATTACTCCATACACAATATATTAAAGCTAATTTAACGGATAAACAGGCTGATGAAGTTGTTTTACTTAAAAAATTCATGGACTCTGTTGGAACATATGGATCTGAATTTAAAGTTGGGGGCTTTTCAGGATATTTATGCGAGATGCTGATCCTTAAATACGATAACTTTATTCAGACACTTAAAACTGCTGCTGAAAAATGGAACTACGGATATGTTGTTGATATAGAGGATTATGGAACCCCTAATCTATTTAAAGATCCATTGATAGCTGTTGACCCGGTTGATAAGAATAGGAATGTTGCTGCAGCACTCACAGTACAGAAGATGTCAGAATTTATTGTTGCAGCTGGAAACTTCTTACATAATCCATCTGAAGAATATTTCGTGTTAAAAAATTACAAAACCAAACCAAATATTATGTTGGACCAATTTAAAAATAGGGCCACTAAAACCGTTATTATATCTTTTAAACCACCAAAAATACCTGCTGATGCAGTTTATCCCCAGATCAAAAAAACTGAAAACTCCATTGTTAGGGTAGCTGAATCAGAAGGGTTCTCTGTTTTTGGGAGTGAATCATGGACGGATGAAAATGATTTAGCAGTTATACTAATTGAATTTGAAACATGGAAACTACCATGTATCAAAAAACATGAAGGACCTCAGATTTGGATCAGAGAACATCAGGAAAGATTTTTAGAAAAATATGGGAATAATGCATGGATTGAAGATGATAGATGGGTTGTAGGGGTAAAAAGAGATTATATGGATGCTGAATTACTTTTATCAGATCTGATGACAGGAAAGAAATCAGGATATCTGAAATTTGGTAAACACCTTAAAAAGAAGATCATGAAGGAACATCAAATAATCGATGTAATTGAATTTTTAAATTCAGATAAGGCAGAAGGTAAAATTTTATACTTTTTACATCATTATTTAAATAAGGGAGAACTTCTTTATCGTTAAAAATTAATTATTATTAAAATTAACCAAAGAATTGTTTTGCATATAACAAGTTAATTTGGGGTTGTCAAGTTGATGGGTGTTGGACTTAATTACATTTTTTTGAATTCAGTTTTTTTAGATTTGCAGTCTAGAAGAGCTTGAAATCTTGGGTGTAGTTACTACACACCCATTAACTTGACAGTCCCGTTAATTTTAATAAATAAATTTTTATTAATTAAAGAGGGAAATTTTATTTAATTTTTAGTGTATTCAGTATGATATCGAAGTTTTGTTTTTCATTATTATAATCAGTGGTTGGAGCCATAAAATCAAGGATATATGTTTTTCCATTTTTTACGAATGCTACTTGCTGATCTGTCATAGTTACGGTTGATATGGAAGGATCATTAAAGGTATAAATGTTTTCGTATGCTGTGTTACCATCTACTTTAATTGTTGTATTTAAGATTTCTAGGGAACCGCTTTGAGGTTGAATATTCTGGAGTGAGTCAAGTGTATCTTGATCAGATAATTCAATGGGGTTAGGCATGATTGACAGTTGAAATGATGGAGTTTCTGAACTATCATTATTAAAAAGTAAGATATCTGTCTCAGACCCATAATTGGTCTGAACATTCCAACTAGTAGGGAAATTAAAACTAACTCCACTTCCAGAATAAGTATTTGTAGTTGAATTATATGATGTGATATTATTTGAATTTCCTATATTGGATAATATTATCTGCTGAAAAACTCAGAACTAAAAATGCTAATATGAGTATTATTATTGCAATAATATACTTTCCAGATATCTGTAAATTGAAGCCATTATAAAATGAGGCAACAGATCTACAGATAAATATGGAAATATATGGAATTAAAATCAATGATATGAATATTGTGCCTATATAAGGGTTTATTACATTAGTGATATTATTTACAATAGTTCCTATCTCATATATTATTAAAACAAATAAAGTGGTTAGCATATACCATGCAATGAGATTTGTCCATCCGTTAGTCCCAATTTTATTTATTATTTCCTTGAAATTAAAAGCAGAACCTAGTTTACTACTATTATTTGCCATATGTGCAACTGCCATTAAAAGAACAGGAACGACTAAGATCATATACAAAACAGCTATAATAACTCCAGGCCCGACTTCTAATAGATTTAAGAATATACCTCCATCAATAGTTCCAGATAATAAAGCTGAAAGTGTTTCAATAATATTTGGTGGTGATGATATGTAGTTAACAACTAATACAATCAAGATAGCAGGAAGGGAGTAAACAAAAGCAACTATGAATACTTTAATACCATTTTTGAACATAACACCCCATCATCAAAATCTGGAAGACTTACATTACTGCTCAAAGACGAGATTATAATTTTAAATGAATATCTAAGTATAAAAAAACCAATTAAATATCCAATAATAAATAAGGAATAATTGACCCTGCTATTGTAAATATAACAGCAATAAGTGAGATAATTCCAAATATCAGAAATTTTTTCCAATCAGAAAATGGATATCTCAAAGAATCTTTCACTATTTCACCCATACTCATAATCATAGACCTCTTTTCCTATTAGGCATACTTTAAATAATGAATATGGCATTATATATATAAAATAGATGTTTAAATCTGTTCCAAAACTTAGTATATGCCATATATTCTATGAACTTTATTAAGTGCTCAAATAAAGAATATTATTCTAAAATCTTCTGACAATACTTCAAACTATTAGAAATACCCATATTATGTCTACATTATTTATTTTGAAATAAATCTTTATTAGTATTATATTATAAATTTAAAAAAGGAATATTTCAGAAAAAATAGAAGTTTTTAAATGCTAATATCATCGAAATTTATATGCTAATTTTATACTTTTGAGCCTAGAAACTGCCCAGTTTTAGCATCAACCTTAGAAACAACAATAACTTGACCATAACTATTCAAACTTGCATCATTCCCATAAAGGGTTACCATATAATATGGATTTTGACCATTTGGGATTAATACAACACCATATCTTACTTGTCCAAATGCGGGTACATTTTGATTCGCAATTGCAATTGCTTCGTGTGGACTGATCAAACCAGAGTTATTGGCTGTGCTATTCTGTGAGGATATTATTGATGGATACTTTACCAGGGTATTGTTTGTTGTATTGGTTAAAAATCCTACGATTAAAAATAAAACAACCACAGTCAGGAGTGCTTTAACTGTATTGTCCATATACATTAACCTCTAACAATAACATACAAATTAATCACGTTAAATATCAATATTCATGATAAATGGATAATTATTCTTTTCTCTCGTACACGAATTTGGGAACTGCTTCCTTTAATGGGTCGAAGGTCTCAATATTTTTAACTTCGGTACACTTCATACTTACCATTGAATGCAGTGAAGATGGAAGTCTTAATATTCTTTTAAGGTCTATTGAAACTTTAGCATCTACAAGGCTCATGTTCATTGATGCAATACCATTTACAACCTTTTTGTAACGCAGTGGACCTATCTTGTTTTTAAACAGGCCCCAGTTATTGTCTTCGATTAGGTGTCTGTTTTTTAGTACATCTTTAAGAAGTTTCTTATTAACCTCATCTAGATTGGAGTGTTCATTTAAGTGAAGAATTGAATATTTAACACGTTCAGTAAACACATTAGGATATCCAAATGGGATAACAAAGTGTTCATAAGAAACCTTCTCATAGTCTAGGCTGTATTCGTTTTCAGGTACTTCAGCACCTACAAGATACTTTACTATTTGGGATCTTACATCGCTGTTAACATGTGTGACATCATCGTCTAATACCCTGGCATGGTATCCTCTACCCGAATAAACTATATGAATATTGTTTAATCCCAAATCTCCCTTTAATGTGTCTATGATCCCGCAAACAATTTCTCTAGCTTCATTTAAGCAAATTTCACACACACTTTCACATTCACATGTACGTATTGGTATATCTTTAGCATCAACATCGAAGACAAGTTCTGCTTTGGTCCATTTATCTCTTCTTCGTGGTTTATCATAAAATGCAACGGAACAATATGCTGCAAATGGTGTTCTAACTTTTAGAAAACGTTTTAGTAAATCCGGTGTTCTAAAGACTTTGTATCTATCGTTAGGTCCCCTACCAACATGGTCAAAACCAAATTCTCGCTCCTGAATAGAATGAGCTATGAAATCCGGGACCTGTTTAATATCCCATTCTTCCCTATAATACCTTTTTCGCTCATCTGGACTAGCCGGGGTTAAATATTCGATTTTTACCATCTCTTTAATTTTTATTAATGTTTTATTCCGTATTATCTGTTGCAGATTCTGTTTTAGCTTCTTTTCTAACTTTCCATATCATCATATTGTAATATGATAATGGATTGCCAATTTTTTTACAGTTTTCATCTGGTTTACACAGACTTGGAAGATGTATTTTAACTTTTTCACAGCTCATTGGAGTGTACCATATTGTTTCTCCCTCATTTTTCAGATCAGGATTTTGATGCATACCAAATCCAAGTTTTGCATTTAAATTCACCTTATCTTGGGGCTGGTCTTCAAATAATGGTGGTGTACACCTTTCTGCTGCTCCAAATATTAGGGGAAGAACTTCATTTTGTACAATTAAGAGTGATGGATCAATATCGGATATCTGTTTGGTGATATTTTCACTGAAAACAGAGGGATATAAACGTGCATATGAGATGAAAGGTGTTAAAAACATTATAATAGCATCGTTACGTCCACCTGATTTCATTCCTTCCATAACTTTTTTTACACATGGAGGGAATGCCTTGGGATTTAATGCAGAGGCCTTAACACTTCCACTATAACTTCCGCCTATTCCATAACTTCGTACAGAAGCTGCAAGTACATCGGAGATTTTATCGGCAAGTTCCAAGAGGATGGGATTCGGTTCTATTTCCCTATCAGATTTTTCACCAACCTTCAAAATATAATTCTCAGTATTCTGCATAACCATCTTGATCATGACTAATTCTTTGATACGATCTCCTATGAGGGCTTCGTACATTTTTTCTGGTTTTCTACCATGTATCTTATGACTGAATCTTTCTAGGAAGTCATCCTTGTCAAGTATTATTTCCCCTTGATCGAGTATCAGGTCTTGAAGCTTCAATTTCTTGGTACTTATCAGATCTTCAAAGAAAGTCCATTTGATATGTGTAGAACTTATTAAACTGTTAAGGATGTTTGTTACAAGTTCTTCCCGGATATTTTTTGGAAGTTTTTCAAGACGATATTCAATGAGTTTACCTTGAGATTCAACCATTACTCTACTTTCTCTGGAATTTGGTCCGTATTTAACTCCAACTGCTTGACATAAAAGGTAGAATGCAATAACATCAAATTTTAAGATTTCTGTATTGAATAAAAAGTCATATTGATTGTTATCAAATTTTCTATCATTCTTTTTCTTAACGAACCATTCGATCCTTTTGATTGCAAGATCAATATAGTTTCGTGGTATAAAAGAATCATCTGATATTTCCTGTGATCTACTTTCGGTAACAATCTGCATTAAGTCATCATTATCAGATAATACCCTTCCAAAATCTCCAAGCTCTCGAACTATGATCTCTCCTTCATCTGAGAGTGGATTTATAAATGCTACTGAAACCATGATATTCTTATGCACCTTAAAGATAAAGTAGATTATGAGAGCATAGGATAAATAATAGAAATAATTCTAAAAAATTTTTTTATATTAATAGATAACCTGTATTATTGCATTATTATTGTTTATATTACTTCAAATTTCTTTTGAGTCTCATTCGCGAGTTTGTATTATTGATATATTAACTAAAATTTTATATTATTTTTCTTAATAGTTTCTTTTAACGTGTACAATCATATTTTTAATTGTGCCAACCATGATTGATTTATTGATCTCGTTCGATTCTCCCAAATCGTTTAAACCATTAAATTTACCAAGTAAATCTTCGCAATCATGTATAAATTCTGACATGTATGTTTTCACCATTTGATAGTTGATTATATCTATTGTTCAACAAATCACACTTACCAATACAGTAAATATATACGTCAATGTCTGAATCAGTTATTTTAATAATGGACTCTTTGAATTTTCGTCCTATGAATCCTCCAATTCCTCCAGGTAACGTGTTAACAATTAATAAAATTATGAGGCCTATTGTTAATTTCATTGTAATGTTGTATGCCATAAAATCATTATAATCCACAATTAAAATGTATACTGCAAAAATTATTCCGGTTACAATTCCAAATAATGTTTTATTATCTTTTGAGAAGATGGTTGCCACAAATCCTCCAATAAATATGGAAAACACGAGTGATATTCCTATACTTATATATTAACTTCTGTTATATCCTGAATAAATGCGAGTAACAAATAATTAACCGTAAAAGTGACCATAATACCTTCCATAACGGCAAGGATAGGATGTAACATTAATTTTACCTTTCCTTTAATATTAAGAAAGATTAAAATAGTTATATATGCCAAATAAACAATTGAGAATATATCTCCAATTATACTCATTCTGTTTTTCCTCATAAAGATAAATAAATCATTATTAATAATTTTATAATCCATTTAAAGTGTGGTATTTATTAGTTTAATAAAGTTTTAATGGCAATTGATAACCATTTATGTTTGATTAAAATTGTTGTTCAATATCATATAATAAAGAAAACTCTATATCTATTGGATACTTATTTACTAAAATAAATTCAGTTATTGCTTATCATATTGTTTTGATCCTTTAACATTTTCTCTTCTATTTGAGGTTCCAACAGGTCACAAACATGATTTTCATCAATTTCAATATGGAAAAATTTACATTTTGTTAAAGATTTTGGATCGCAACATTTGCACTTCAAACAATTATCCTCAGAATCCGTTTCTCTATAGTTGAATTTTTCTTCTTCATTTTCATCAATTTCAAACTTGTCCTGGAATAGTAAATCATGAAAAATCCTATTATAACAATAACCAATTCAAATCCATTTCCCTGTAGTCCATAATTTGAAGTTGAATATCCTGAAATTAGATCGTTATAACCAGTTATTATACCTAAAACAATAAATAGTAACCCTAAAACTATGATAATTCTGTTCCAACCATTTTTCATATATATCGCTTCCTTGATGACCATACATTATATAAAATGTTGATAATGAATATGGATGTATTATATATAAAATAGAAGGTTTAAATTCGAGTATAATAATTAGTAACAAAATTAATGTGAATAATTAACTTCTTTTGCCAATATCTATGGAAAATGAAGTTAAAGATATTAATGACTAAATCTTAGTTATTCATTTTAATTTAAAAAAGTAAGATAGGAATATCTAAACAATTTAAGGAACAGATTCAAGTTGAGAGCATTAGGAATACATATCCAGTCAAATCTAAGATCCACTTACTTTAGTTAATCTCCTAAAATCATTTTTTTAGCACTTGCAAGTATCGCATTTAACATATAACTCTTGTTTCTTTGGGTGATCCCTATATAATCGAAATTTGTAATATTTTTATAGTTCATCTTGTTCAAGTGCAGAAATAGTCTTTCCATGTTGGATAGGCAAGAAAGTGTTCCATTTCCGCTACCGCCTGCAGCAGCCACACATATAAAAGGCTTATTTTGTATGTCATTAATATTACTTGGATCAAAGCTTGATTCACATCTACGTAACCTATCAAAGAATGCTTTGGCAGATTCGCTCATGTCTCCCCAATATACTGGTGTTATGACAACGTAACCATCAACTGTACCCATTGCCTTATGGATATCACCAAAATCATCCTCCAATTGACATTGATTTTCCTGTAGACATGTACCCCATCCCTGATCACAAGCATTACAATTAAGAATTGTTTTATCATTCAAACGAACCATCAAAGACTCGCCATTTCCTTCTTTAACTCCCTCTTTGGCAGCTTCACCACAGCTTTCAGTTAAACCTTCTTTATTAGGACTACTAGTTATTATCATTATTTTCATAATTTCACCTTCAATATGTTTACCTAATTTAATACAAATTAATCAATTGCACGAATAATCCACTACAATATTCTTTATATAACTAATTGGCTTTAGATATCAATTAATGAATATATCTATTTTAGATGTTAGTATGTCTTGATAATAAGATAATATCTTGAGGCTGTCTCATAATTATTTTCTGCATCGCTACATTCTGTTTATTTTAAATTTAAAGGTCTATTTAT
>CAAGKR010106691.1_pt1 | contig 12547 bp, 13 predicted proteins | sample 2556971 | NCBI WGS metagenome assembly CAAGKR01 (sample SAMEA5207829, study PRJEB30636) | soil metagenome | biome: forest; feature: boreal; material: soil | place: USA | collected 2011-09 | depth 1 m | reverse complement strand
GCTGTACGGGCGCGTGTCGACGGGCAGCCAACCCAATTCACTCTTAGCACCGCCGACGGGGTCCCCAGCGTCAGATAAAGGGGAGACCGCGATCAATTATGAGATCGGATTGAAATCCAAGTTTCTCGAGCACCGTGCGCTGATTGATCTCACGCTCTACTATCTCAATCGGAACAGGACTCTAACTGCCATAGAAGACGCCGGTGTTTTCAATGTCACGGCGAACGGAGGCGCCGCTACCGCGAAGGGCCTGGAACTCACCAGTTCGTACTCGCCACTCCAGGGATTTACGTTCGGCTACAACGCCGCCTACACGCAATCCGCATACACCACTGTTGTCCCCGCGGCTCAGTATCAGTTGACCGGCTATCAGCTAACGAATGTCCCCAAGTGGGAAATGTCCATCACCGCTGCGTACGACTGGGCGCTCACCAATTCCTGGCATGCTCACGTGGGCGGCGACTTCCGCTCGGTCGGCAAGGAATGGGACTCATACGTTCAATCCCCCGCCGGATATCCGACCGCGGCGCTACCCTCTTATACGGTGCTTGACCTCAACGCCGCCATTGCACGAGGGCCTTTGTCTCTGAAATTCTTTGCACGCAACTTGACCGATAAGCGCGGTTATTTGAACAGCACTGTGATAGTCAACGATTACAACACGCCCGTGCAGGTCGAGAACTATGTTCTGCAACCCCGAACCGTCGGCATCGGTTTCGACTACACGTTTTGAGTTACCTTGTGTGACTCGCCGCTCCGCGGATCATATCCGCTTTTGCAACACACCCATCACACGCACGCTAGGACGCTGGGTGCTTGGACGCCGAAAATGAATAGGGCTGATTTCAACGGCCCTCACGCGCGTCCCGGATCGCATCGAGCAGAACGTCAGGACCGAAAGGTTTACGCAGCACCCGGAAATCGCTGTCGTCGATATCCCCAAACCCCGTCTGCAGCAGGATCACCATGGAGGGATAGCGCTGCTTCGCCCAGCGCGCAAGGTCCTGGCCGTTCAGCTTCCCGCGCATTCGGATGTCGCTTAGAAGGACGTCTGGGGGGGCGCCGGCGGCGAGTAGCACAGCAGCCTGGTCGCCACTCTCCGCGACCGTAACTTGAAGTCCTGCGGCCACTAGTGTCTGTTCCATGATGCCCCGGAGCATCGCATGATCCTCGACCAGCAGAACGTGAAATCCCGTGGGGCGAGCCGGGTCATTCATGGGCTGCAACGGGGATCGGCAGCCAGAGCGACGCGGTGGTGCCGCGGTTCGGCTCGCTGGCAATGGTCAGCGATCCACCAGATTGGGTTGCGAAGCCTTGGACCATGCTGAGGCCGAGTCCGGAGCCCTGACCGAATGGTTTCGTCGAGTAAAACGGCTCGATCGACCGCGCCAAAACGTCCGGCGGCATGCCGCAGCCCTCGTCGATCACGTCCAGCCGAATGCGCTTATCCCCGGCGCGTGAGGCGCGCAGCGTGAGCGTACCCCCGTTGCTCATGGAATCCCGTGCATTGGCCCCGAGGTTTAGAATCGCAGTCGTGAGTTGGCGCCGATCGATCCACGCGACCAGTCCCGGCTGTTGGATCTCCGCCTTCAACTGCACCGCGGTCCCCGCCACGCCCTTGAGGAGCGGGAGCGTATCAGCTAAGAACCCCTCGATCTCGACCGCTTCCGGCTTCAGATTCTGCTGTCTGGCAAAGCTGAGCAACTGCGAGGTGATTTCGGCGCAAATCTCGGTTGCACGGCGCGCCTGTCTCAGCAAGTCCACGGCAGTCCTGTCAGCGGTGACCGAATCCCTGTTCGCCACCAGACCGATCGCCTGCTGCAGGACGCTCAGCAGGTTGTTGAAGTCGTGTGCGATGCCGCCGGTCAGGCGTCCTATTGCCGCCATCTGTTCAGTGGCGGCCTCGTGCGCCTTCGCCGCGAGCTTGCGTCGATGCCACAACCACATGACAACAGGGATCGTCGCAATGATGATGATCGCTGCGGCGGCCACCTGGTTGCGGATGGACGCCTGCCGGGACGACTCCAATCCGGCGGCACGGGCTTCGGCGTGAACTCTGGCAAGTTCCTTGTCCTTGAGCTCGGTGTCGAACACGACCTTCAGCATGGCGACCTGGTCAGTACTTCGGACTTTGCCCTGATCCTCCAGCGATTTGACGTAGAGATTCGTGTCGAACAGCGCACCGGCCGTATCGCCGAGCTGCGCCCGCGCGCGCGCGCGGAGAATGTAAACCTCTGACCGCGTGTGCTGCGGAAGATCGATTCCGTCCTCAGCAAGCGCCCGAGACCATAAATCGATGGCTTCCCGCGCATGGCCGCTCGCCAGTTGGATCCGACCCAACGCTGTCAGCACGGACTTTGCGCTGATCGGATTCTTGACCGCGACGGCCAACTCGTACGCGTCGCGGCAAATGACCGGCGCGTCCGCGCGTTGATTCATCCTGGCGGCAACCAGGCACAGGCGTTCCTGAGTGTACGATTGTGCATGCCGATCGCCAATCGACTCGAGCAGCATGCGCGAATTCGCAAAATCGGTCTGCGCGTCGGCGTAGTCGCCCTTATCCAGGAATATGTCCCCTCGGAATAGATAGGCATCGGACAAAAGATCCTTCTGGGGCGAATGCGCGTAGAACGCGACTCCTTCGTTTGCGAGGGCCAGGGCCTCGTCGTACAGGCCATACTGCGAGTACAGCCGGGCGAGCAATTGGCCCGCCATCAGTCGAATCCCGTCGCGATGATAGCCCTTTGCGAGCCGATAAGCCCGCAGAGTCTCCACGGTGGCGTCGAGTTTTCGGTCGACGAGGTAATGCAAATAGCCTCGATCGCCCAGCACGCACACGAGATCGGGCGCGTCATCCCCCACACCGGCCGATGCCTGTTCGTATTGTACCGTTGCCCGCTGAATCTGTCCCTGAAGCGCCGTCATCATGATCCCAGTAAGCTGCAGCCGGCGCTGCAATCCTTTACCGTCGGTGGTGCTGAGCGCTGCCATCCCACGTGCAGCCGCGTCCTGCGCGGCGGCCATATCTCCCGCATTCTCATATGCGTCCATCAGCATCGCATAGAGATGCGCACTGCTCGCGCCGCCAACGGATCCCACGGCCGTCTTGGACAATTCGGCTTTGATGAGTGCGATTGCCGACTTCGGATCACGGGATATCTGCTCGTCGAACGGCGCATCCCCTCCGAGCATTTCTGAGAAACAGCTCGCGTGGACCCTCCCCACAGCGCAGCAGAGCAGCGCGGCGCAAACCAATGAAGTGCGGATGTGAGTCATCGTATAGCGGAACCGATTTTCGCGCCGCAACGCAGCGCCCTCGCACTCATCGCTGTGACAGATGGTCTCGTGGCCTCGTTGCTGTCAGGCCTGCCCCCCTCGAGACTTAGGCCGATCGATTGCTGGATCCGGAAATCGACACATATCAGACCGTCAAAGCGTACCCTCATTTATCAACATCAGCAAAATTGGCACCATGACCAGGCGCGCCACTGCCACCGAGACGAATATGTCTGTGGCATAACCCCGTCCCAAACACCAAAAGAGAACTCCAAGAGTCCCGGCGAGCGATGCAATGCCGCCCACTGTCGGGACGAAAGATAGCGCCGCCCCAACAAGCGCTGCGGCGACCACCTCCCAAAGTTGATGCGGTGTCTTGAATAAGGCAAGGACAATGGCTATGACGGCAGCGCCTACTACGGCGTATGTCAGCGCGACAATAAAGGGGTTCAAGATGGTCTCCTAGCGCCTAGGTTGCGCGTCGCGCGGCCAGGACGCCCAACGCGATTTGTCTCAGTCATCGATGCTCTCCTTGGCGCACCGACTAATGCGGACCCGCGCCCGCATTGAACGCCCTTGCGGGCGCTGCGCAGGCGCGAAGGGCGAGGCGGACGGCGCCGACTAACTCCACACCCGCGTCCGCTCGACCTATTGTTAGACCGCATACACGTCACAAGACATCAAACACCACCAAAGACCCCACCACAAGCACGACGAGCGTACAGGGGACCGAAATGGCGAGACGAACGACACGCCGGTTATGCAACGCAATTAGCAATGTCGAATCCGCCACAAACCACGCAATCCCGACCGCGGCGCCGGCCAAATATCTCGACTGATGCGCCAACCAAATTGCATAGATCGCCGGCGCCGGGGACAACATAGCGATCGTTGCAACAATTCGGTCGCCCAATAGTACGAACCACCACGATCTATTTTCGTAGGAACGCTGGATCATGCGCTCTGACGATGAGGGTGAGTGACGCGGGAATGCGCCAACGCCCAACGAAGCTGCTCTTTCCCAATCATCGACTTCCTCCTTGGCGCTTCTTCGTCTGGTCGAGTTGTTCGTGCCGTTACGCTCCGCTCTCCTGCTACGCTAAGGACCGGCCCGGACAATCCTGTCCGGGCGTTCGCTGACATGCCGCTCACCCTTGCACTCGCTCGACACCGGCGAGTTAGAGGCGTGACTCCAACTCGCCTTCCGGACTGCCGTCCGTTGCCACCGCGTCGCTGCGCACTCCTGCTCAGCTATCGGACCGGCCAACACTTCCATGTTTCGGCGTTCGCCGGCACGCGGCTCACCCTGTGGCAATCGTTTTCCGCGCTCGCTCTAACACATTGTTAGAGGGACGCGTCCTTGAACGCCCGAAGTACCGCGTTCATGCGCGTTTGGTACCCGGGACCCTGAGATTTAAACCAATGTACTACATCGGCATCAAGACGAAGTGATAAAGATGCCTTCGGCGGTATAGGGCGTAAACCACGCCGAGCAATGCCGCGGACAATATGCTTCACGTCCGCCTCGGGATGCTCCGCCGTCAACTTAACCTCGCGCTCCTTCATGGAGCGAACGCGGGTCCAGTTAGTCTTTGAGGCTTTGGAAGAGGATCGACGTTTCATAGCGAGTTGCCTTTCGGAAAGAGATGACTCTGATAGTTGCCGGCGTTTCAGTGTGGACGATCGACACGGCGAGGTCGCCAAGGAATCCAAGTGTAACGAAGCGTTGTTCGTCGTAGTCGAAACGATCGTCTTCGAACGAGTATGACTTCCCGACCAACCAGCGCCTCCCTATTCAGCCGCGGACTCGACTGACGATAGCGATCGACGGAACCTACATTCGATCGGACCGATTAGCCGGAATGACACAGCACTACGTTATCGCAGGCAGAGTCGAAGCGGACGGCCAATTGGGCGGCTCGTTCGCGTGGGTGGCTCAAACAGCGGATGATGCCCAGCGCTTCATACGCGCGACCCTTGAAATGCACGGCTGGACCGCCGAATCGCAAGTTGTGATACTCGCGGACGGCGCCGACGGGCTGACGAGCCTGGTACAGCGTGCCACCGAGAACTCTGCGCGTACGATTCTTGACTGGTTTCACATCAGTATGCGACTTCGAGCTATCGAACAAATGATTGCCAAGACTGCGGCCGTTGTCCAAGCAGCGAATCCGACGCTGGCAGCGATGATGCGAGAAAAACTGCCTCGAGTGCGCCACCAAATGTGGAATGGTCGATGGGCAAACGCGATTAGTAGGATGCAAAGCATTTTCATAACTGCCGGCCAGATCGCAGATGAGTTCGCCGCGGCCGGAAAGGAGCGAGTTCAACGCTTGCGCGGTCATCTTTTGGATCTGCGAAACTACCTCGTGAGTAACCAAGGCGGGCTGACGAACTACGCTCATGCGTACCGCCACGGCCTTAGGATCTCAAGCGCCCCTGCGGAGTCGGGGATGAATCATTTGGTGAACCAAAGAATGGGGAAACATCAACCGATGCGCTGGTCAGCAGAAGGGGCGCACCTCCTGTTACAGGTGCGGTGTGCCGTGGTCGATCGGCGTCTCGAAAATCTGTTTCGCGAACAATATCCGATGTTCAGGGCATTGGCGCCAGCTATGTCAGCTGCTCATATGTGACAGTCCACCCCATCTTTGAACCACGTCCGTAACAATCACTGTGAGGCAACGACCCCCAATTGGTAACCAGTCAGGTGCGGCAATGCGCCCGCGAATATCAGCATGATCAATCGTCGCCAAAGCCTCCCGCGCGTCGCGTTCCCCTTCCGGTGTGAAATACGACCAATCCGAAACCGTCGACATTTAAATCCAAGCGCGGATCCGCGAGCCTTACGCTCGTGCCTGTTGACAGCCAGGGGCCATATCAGCGTACGTAATGGCCCTTTCTTGAGGTCACCCCGTTCTGACCGCCACATTCGCCGTCGGGCACGGTCTCGTCGAAGGGGTCTGGGTCGACCCCCATCGCAATTACATCGCGACCGTGTTCAGCAAGGCGACGGGCGACGAAGATGACTTCGTCATGATCGATTCGACTCCGGGTGGACGCGTCCATGATCCACTTCGACAATAACATAATCCAAGCGCTGCGCACGGTCCGCACCCCCACTTACGTTCCACTCCCGAAATGAAAGAAAAGCGACACGCATCAAAGCACTTGAGAATGGCGGCTGCCATTTGTTTAGATGGCGCACGATCCCGCGACGCCTACGGTGCGCGGGCGCAAGGTATACGCATAGCTCAGAGAGGATCCGACCGCATCGACACTGGCCTGCAGCAACGGAAGACGGTTCAAGGCGTTGGTCACGAAGAACTTGAGATCCGCGCACGTTCGATGCAGACCTATGTTCAGGTTGAGCATGTCCGTCGCCGGATCCGCGCGCAGCCGAGGTGAGTAATTGATGTTCCGCGGATCCCATTCAGAAAATGGCCCAGGATTATGACTGTGGACCGTGTTTTCGATCCGCACATAGGCCGTCCCCGCCTCAAGCGGCCACTCGTACCGGGCGGTCACGGTGCCGCTCCAAGGCGCGGGCACCGAGGGTACGCCGCCCACTTGGGTGCCGCGGTCGACGATGAGTGTCCCGTCGGCATTCGCGACGGTACGCGTATAGCGGACATCGACCATACCCACGGCCATCGACACGCGCAGCCGGTTGGTCAAGACGGCTTCTGCATCGAGGTCAAACCCCGTGCTTCGCGCCGCTCCGGAGTTGGTGGTGAAACCATTGAGGCAGATGTCGTCCACGTGTTCCTGGATGTCGTTCCAATGTATGTCGTAGACACTGACATTGAGTTGCAGGCGATGATCGAACAGCTGGTTCTTGGCCCCGACTTCGAAGCTCCAGACCGAGTCGGGTGCGAATGTCTTCGCATATGTGTTCGCGGGACAGGCCCTCGGCGGCGTTCCGTTGCTGCCGCCGTTGCGAAACCCCTTCGCAATCGCAGCGTAGAAAAAATTTTGTGAGTCCCACTGGTACGTCAGGTCGAATCGCGGGGTGGGCGGGAGATGCTCATGGCCGCTGGCCGTTGCGATGGGAGCGGCTCCCGGATTCGCGAATCCCGCGCTGCGCTCGATGCCCTCGGTGCGAAATCGGCCGATGCGCATTCCCGCTCCGAGGCTGAGACGGGAAGTGAAGGACCATCGGGCTTGGCCGAACGCGGAGATCTCGGTGCTGGAGGCATCCTCGTCGGAAAGAATGCCGGGCACCGTGGGAGCGACAATGGCATAGATGTCCTGAAAAATATTTTCACGCTGCTTCGAATAGAAGAGTCCCCCCAGCCAGGTCAGCCGGGCCACGGGATTCGCGGAGGTGAGCCGCACCTCCTCGAGGTAATCTATTTGGTGCACGCTCACGAGCGATGGGATGGCGTTCGCGTAGGAGGACGGATACGCCGGCCCCAAGGGATTGCCATAGCCGCCGAAATAGACGGCCCCAGCGACATTGGTCGTATCCACGGTCGCCCTCGCCGCCCGATCGAAAAAAGAGGTAATGGACGTCAGATTGGCGCCCGGCAGGCCTTGCGTGAGCTTGATGGAGCCGAGTGTGAAACTGTCCACGGATGGCTGACGCAGAAGCTTGCCGTTGTCGAGGCTGCTTGCGGCCAGCCGCGACGCGTCGACGTAGAAAATGGGCGTATCGTGAAGCTTCACGGACTGGTAGCTCACGGACGGCACGATGCGCAGTGCATCGTTCGGCTCGAAGGCGAGGGCCAACCGCACCGCCTCGCTGCCGGCATGGTTGGCGTCGGCATCGAGGATGGCACCGGTGAACGGGTCGATGCGATCTATGTAGCCACCGTCGCGGCGATACCAGACGCTCGCTCGAGCTCCGAGCGTCCCCTCGACGATGGGAGCGCCGCCCGCGACGCCGACCTCGTAGCCAAAGCCGCCCCGTTCGGTGGAGGAGAATTCCGCGCGATACAGCAGACTGTCCGCGGTGGTGCTAGGCTCGTTCGTCACGAAGCGGATGGCTCCGCCTTCGGCGTTGCGCCCGAACAAAACCCCCTGCGGCCCGCGCAGCACCTCCACCTGCGCCAGGTCGAAGGTCAACGGGTACGCATTCCCGAATGTGGAACTTGCCGATTGAATCGGTGTGTCGTCGACATAGATGCCCGTCGTTGCATCGCCCTTGTCAGCACTAATCCCGCGAATCGCCAGATTGGTGAGGATGCCGGGCCCGAATTGCGAACTGGCATCGAACTCAATGCCGGTCGTCACCGCGGCGATGCCGCCGATATCCTTGATCCCGGCCGCATCCATTTCGGCCGCCGGCAATACACTGATGCTCATCGGAACCGTTCTCAGCACCTCGCTGCGCTTAGTCGCCGTCACGAAGATTTCCTGGAGTGCTGCCGGAAGATCCACTCGAGTTCCCGCCGAGGACTCGCGACGTTCGAATATCTCCACGGTACGCTCGTTCAGGAACAAGAAACTCAATCCTGTGCCTTGCAGCAGTCTCGTCAGGCTCTGCGCGGTACTGGAACCCGGCGACACCGCCTGGGACATCTTGCCAGCGGTGATCTGCGACACATAGACGACTTGCAGATGGGAAAGCTCACTAAACGCCGCCAAGGCCTGCGGCAGCGGCTGGGCGCCGATCGGCGCGGAGAGCGGCTCGGCCGCCGGCGCTGCGTGCGCTTGGAGTACTCGAGCGACCAGCAGAACCAGCGGCAGGGAACGCCGCCCTAACATCCCGACCACCGCGCACAACCAGCGTCTAAGCGCGTGCATCGCCAAGGACGCTCGTTAACGACCGGTTCCATGCAATCGCTCGCTGCCGCCCTCCACCGGCCGAGTATACATGATGCCCTCGGCCCGTTCCTCCTGGACGCGATCTTGCACTGGGGTACCGCCTCGAACGCATGCAATTGTGCTGCAGGCCGAGTACGAGGGTGGCCGCCTATTCCGTCCTACTTCGCCGCCGCAATCTCCACATCGACCGCCACCGAAAATCTGGCTGGAAAAGGTTCAGTTGCAACCGAATAGTCGCCGCCCACCATAAACAACTCCATGACCGCGCTCCAACGATTTCGCCAGGCGGAAGCGTGATAGCGAAACTTATCGGCCGGTAGTCCAGCAGCTTGCGCAGCCGAGCACGTGATAAGGAGAGAGCCAACAATCGCACCTGCCATCCGAGCCGTTCACGGTTTCTTCACTGAGCGCAATGGCAGACAGATCGACGCTCTTGTCGGTCGAAAGCCGATACGCAGTTTCGGTGCAAAGCCGTCGTGAACGCGTATGTAAGTTTCCTCTGTCAGGAATGTTTGCTGTTATCGCGAGTTGCAGTCATGCTGACAGCCCAATTAACGCAAGAACTCCGATCATCGCAAACGAGCAGCGTCCGGAGAACTCGAATCACTTCGGTTCCCCGGCGCTGTCACCTCGCAGGATTCGTGACTGTCCGCCTCCCCTCACTCCACCGAGTTAAGTTAGCCCCAGCGCTGCCGCGCAGGACGGCGCCGGTTCGTCGGTTCGCTTGGCAGCGCCTTTCGCGACCACGTAGGTCACGATGAAATGCGCGTTCAACGAGCTGTTATTAACGACGTCGTGCAGCGTCGTGCCCTCGGTCCACGAGTCGCCCGCGTTATACACATGTTTCTCGCACTTGGCATCGTACCAGTCGACGGAGCCGGAATCGGCCGTCAAGCTGAGCAGGAGCACGCCCGGATGCTTGTGCCAGCCGGTGGTGCCGAGCGGAGCGAAAATCACGTCTTGTACGATGAAATTGGCGGGGCCCTCGGTTTCGAGCTCGGCGCTGAATCCGTCATCGCTGCCAGGCAACGCGACGTGAGCATGGGCATGGATGTCGTGATTGATCGTGCCGATAACTGAAACGATGTTCGACAAGACTCCGAGCGACGGAGTGGCGACCGCGATCCCGGCAACAACACACACTGCCGAAACCGCGCCAACGATACATTTGATGTTAGGTTTCATAGATCCCTCATTGATCTTTCAAAATTGAAGAAGTTTATTCACCCTCTGCGCTAGCACGCCCTTGACCCGTCTGCATTAGAGCAGACACTTGCGTACCTTCTTAATGTAGGAGCCTCGCGCCGTACATTCGGGTACCAAAATATTTTTGCTAGAAATAAACGGTGACTTATTGATCGGACCTGGCGACTACCCGGATTACTCTTTAGTGGGGTCTGGGCTGGAACCACTGGAATGTCAGGGCCTTTCGCAAACGATGTGCTGAATTCGTTGCCAGCTTTGCTGCGCAATTCGACGCGCACGGTTCCGCGCTGACCTGCCCCTACGCGTTTCGGCCCCGCACAGTAGGGCTCAGCGTCACATGGCCTTCCTACGCCTCGCCCGCAGCGTTAGGTTGGAATTATCAATAAGTACGCGGAGAGCTCATCGGCGCTCCTTCTGACGGTCCTGCACGCGCGGCGATCGCCCTGAAATATCAATCCTCGTTGGAGTTCGAGTTACGATTACGCCGTCGATACCGTTCAGGAAAGCACAAAATGAGTCTATGTCATGGGCATTGAACGAGCCGCCGATTCGCACAGACCGGAGTGCAATATCGGACACCTCGATGGGTACCTTCGCGTACCGATTAAATTGCTCGACGACTTGACCCAAGGGCTGGTCCTCGAAAACGATCCGCCCCGAACGCCACGACTCATTTTGATTCAACGCCGCCTTCGCTGGTTTTTCGAGAAGGGCGGCCGCGTTGATGCGGATTTGCTCGCCGGCACCAACGCTTACGGGCTGTCCACTGGCGGCCGTACCCTGAGGTGGCGCATGTTCGCCGCCGCCATATACGACAATGCGGCCTTCAGTAACCGTCACGAGGACACTCTGGTCTTGCCGATAAATATCGAACTGGGTGCCGACGGCTACGATATCGGCTTCATTGACGATGACCCGGAAACGACGTTGCAAATCCTTGGCCACGGAAAAATATACCTGCCCTTGAGTCAATTCAACAAAACGTTCTTTTCGGTCGAATACGACCCTCACAGCGGAATCGGTGTTTAGTTGCAAGACGGACCCGTCGGTCAGGGTCCAGCGGCGCTGCTCTCCGTGACCCGTGGCGAAACGCACGGCTGTTTCGGCCTCCTTCGGAGCTGCAACCCAATGCCACCCGAGACCGGCCAGCACGACAATGAGCCCCGTGGCAATGACCCCGAAGTGCCAGGCGGGTATCCAAGACCAGCGTTTCGCGCGCGTCGCGCGCACCGAAGGATGCCGTACAGCGGCCGCATGATCCGCCTCATCGCTCAGTGAGGCGTCGTCTCGGGCGTCTGCCAGCAACCCTACTATCGACAGCCGAGGGTCCGCCGCAACCGCTTCCAGATCGCGGGAAATCGCGGCGATACGCAAGTACTCTTCCACATGCAGAGGTGAAGTCCGCAACCAGTTCATGAAGGTGACACGCTCTTGCTCCTCAGCCGTCGCGGACCGATTGTTCACAAACCAGTCCGCCGCCTGCTTGGCAACGATCATTCGAACTTCATCTTCGGAGGGCATATTCATATCATGCGAGCCTCGACATCCGCCCACGGCAATGAACTAACGCCTGCGTCAGATATTTTTTCACCATATTCGGCGAGACATTCAACCGATCGGCAATCTCCTGGTAGCTTAATCCGTCGCGATACTGCAAGACCACGGCCGCCTGACATTTGGGCGACAGTTGCTGCAGTACGATACGCAGACGCTGCACCCGATTGGCCGTGTCAAGATCGCCGGCAAAGTTCGGCAGGTGCTGCAACTGCCAATCATCCGCCGCTCCAGCGACGTCGACGCGGCTGCCGCGTTTACGCTGAAGAACAGCATCTTCCTTGAGAAGATTACTAGCCACAGTAAAAAGGTAGCTCTGCGGGCTCTGAATGGCATCTAAGTCTTTGACACGTAACATTCGCAAGTACACCTCCTGCGCCAGGTCTGGCGCATCGGCTTTTGTCCGCGTGCGTCGGTAGAAGAACGCCACCAACGCCGCATACTGCTCGGCGAAGAGCCTCTCGATTGAGTGCCTTGCGGATTGTTTCATGTAGCCAGGCGCCCAGTGTGCACAGACGCGTCCTTAGAGATTAAGAGGGCCCGCGCGGGGATTCAGGTACCACTTTCTTTTCGACCATCGCTTTCGGGACCCTCCCGCAATCAGTAGTAACCGAAACTCGGTTCTCGGGCTCATAAGTCTGGACCGGGCGATACGCGGTCATTGTCGCAAAGTATCAGCTGGACCGAAAATCGACCCGCAGGTGTCGACATCACTATTTTCTGGCCAATAATTTCATCGAAG
>CAAGKR010237253.1_pt1 | contig 12548 bp, 10 predicted proteins | sample 2556971 | NCBI WGS metagenome assembly CAAGKR01 (sample SAMEA5207829, study PRJEB30636) | soil metagenome | biome: forest; feature: boreal; material: soil | place: USA | collected 2011-09 | depth 1 m | reverse complement strand
TTGATAACCAGGCGATCCCGAGTAGCCAAGCGGTAAGGCAGGGGACTTTGGATCCTCGACCGAAGGTTCGAATCCTTCCTCGGGAACCAGACCTTTAGACCCACCCTTAACAGGCTGGCTTCCGCTTTGCTCGCCCTCGCAATAGCTTCGCTTTGTGCGAAATCGCCCGCGACTTGTCCCCGGCTGGAAAGGGCTGTTGGCACTCGGTCTACCCGTGCTGATTGCCGTCGGCGCCGTGGTCAGCGCGTACCTCTATTCGCTTTCTGCGTCCGCAGCCGCGACGCACCCGCCTGCTGCGGTCGTGCCAGCCCTCGAGCTGCCTCCTCCAAGCGGCCTACTTGTCGACGTGGTCGGAGCAGTTGTGCGGCCTGGTTTGTATCGACTCCCCAGGGGTGATCGGGTGTACGACGCGATCGCAGCCGCAGGCGGCCTGACCGGATATGCCGATTCCACCCGGCTTCCCAATCTCGCCGGACGGCTCAAAGACGGCGAGCAGATCAAGGTTCCCCTGGTCAAAGGCGCGCCAGGCGGCACCATCATCTCCCGCACGAGCCTCAACACGGCAACCGCCGAAGAGCTCGCGCTCGTCCCCGGTTTCACCGAAGCATTTGCCCAGGAGGTCGTTGACTACCGGACCAACTTCGGAGGATTCCAGACCACGAGTGAGCTGGTCGACATCCTCGGGATGAGCGAATCCGACTTCATAATCGCGCGCCGCTACCTCACCCTGTGATCGACCCGGAGGCTCACCAGAGCGGGATCTGGAACGCGGCCCGATACCCGGCGCTGGTCGTCGCGCTGGCCTGGTCTTGTGCGCTCGCTGTTGGTGTCGTGCTGGCGCCGTCACAACCGATTCTCGGCGTCGTGGCAGTCGCCCTTGCCATCCCGTGCCTCGGGCTGGCTTTTCTGGTCAGACCGGCAGTGATGGCGATCGCCGTCGCCTTCGCCTTGTTGGCGGTTGGCCGCGCGGAGCTCCCCGCGGCAGACCTGCAAGCTCCCAGCCGCGCGCTCGCGGCGGCGGGTCAGATCGTGACGATCACCGGTCGCATCACGGACGACAGCCATCCGGCGGCGGGCGGCTCCGAAGCTCTTGTCGAACCCGACGGGATTGTTGGTGGCCACAACGTGACGCTGGGCATCGGCAACCTGCTCGTGCGCTGGCGCGGTCCTACCGAGGCGGCGTTTGGCGATTCGGTCCAGGCGAGCGGGAAGCTGATACTTCCACGCGACCTCCCGACCTTCGATCGGCGCGCCTACCTGGCTCAGCGCCACGTGTTCCTGGAGCTCGTGGCGACCAACTTCAACGTGGCGACACCTGGCGGCGGACTCGCAGTTTTGCCGGGATGGCTTCGTGCCCACTTCGTTTCGGCGCTCGACGAAGCCCTGCCCGCTCCTCACGCCGCAGTGTTGCTCGGCATCGTCCTCGGCGTGCGTCAGGGCATCCCTCTCAACCTTCAAAACGCACTCATCGCGACCGGCCTCATCCACCTTCTCGTCCTGAGCGGCCTCAAAGTCGCGGTCTTCGCGCGAATCGTCCAGGGCGCCCTAAAGCCGATGCTCGGACGGCATTCCACCTGGCCCGCGATCGCTCTGATCGGCCTCTACGCTCTGGTCGGTGGGGCGACCCCTGCCGCCGTCCGTGCGGCAATCATGGGAGGGCTTGCGATCGGCGCCTCGCGCCTCGGCCGGCCATCGCACGTTTGGACCTCGCTCGCTGTCACTGGCGCGGCCATGCTGGCCTGGCATCCGGAGCTTGCGTGGGATGTCGGCTTCCAGCTCTCGTTCGCGGGCACAGCCGCGATCATCCTGCTGACGCCGGCGATCGAGCGACGGCTGCCCCACATGCCCGCTGTTCTGCGTGAGCCCTTCGCGGTCACCTGCGCGGCACAGGTCGGAACGCTGCCGATGATGGCGACCGACTTCCACGTCCTTTCACCGATCGCGCCGATCGCCAACGCCTTGACGCTGCCCATCCTTCCAGCGCTGGTTGCGACTGGCCTTCTCATCTGTCCGCTCACTCTGGCGCCACCTCTCGCGCGCATCGCCGCGCTACCGGTAGCAGGCCTCCTCGCCTACATCGAGCAGGTGTCGTACTTGCTGGCGCGATTACCGGCTGCAGCGATCACCATCCCGCGGTTTCCCACCTGGGCGGGACTGGCTTATTACTCCGCGCTCGGCCCGGGAATCGCAGCAGCTCGGAGTGCCGGTCGCCGGCGCCTCGTTGGGTTCGCCTCAGCAGTCGCCGCGCCCACCCTCATCGCAGCCGTCGCGTTTGGCGCCTGGGCGAATGCGCCACCACAGGTCACGGTGCTCAATGTGGGGGACGGTCAATCGGTCCTGTTTCGCGGCCCGCAAGGCACGATCCTGATCGACTCTGGTCCAAGCCCGCAGCGATTGAAGGACGAGCTTGGTGCGCAGCTCCCGCCGTGGCAGCTCAAGCTCGACGCCATCGCTGTCACTGCGCCGACCCTCGGACACGTCGGCGGCTTCGCGGGTCTCGACCGTCCCGCGTCTACGTTCCTCATTCCCGACGCCGATCTGACAGGCACCGCTTGGCGCACCGCAGCGCTCGAAGCCGCCGCACGGGGAGCGAGCGTCGTGCGCTTGCGCGCCGGCGCCACGATCACGATTGCGGGCTTCAACCTCGAGGCGATTTCGCCCGAGCCCGGAGCACCAGGCGACGTCGTCGGCGCCGCCTACCTCGCACTTCGCGTGACCGCTCCTTCGGGCAGGACGTTCTGCGATTTCAGCGATCTCGACGTGGACGCGCAGACCGTGGCCGCTGCTCGGCTGAACGGGCAGTGCTCCTATCTGCTGATTCCGGGCGGTGGCCGAAGTCTGCTCGCGCCTGAGCTCGAGCGAGCGGCCGGACCCAATGTGCAGCTAATCGCCTCGCGCGCAGCCGGCCGGATCGCCCAGGGTTTCCCCCTGACCGTTCTGCGCACCGACCAGGAAGGCACCATCACCTTGCCAATGTGAGCCGACCCGGGCGCGGGTACGATCGCTGGCATGGGGAAGGGAAAGGCGCCGCGCCGGGCCATTCTGCTGCTGCACGGCGAGGAGCGGTTCCTCGTTGACGAGAGGGCGCGCGCCACCCTGGGCGAGTGGCGCAAGGAGCTCGTCTCGGACTTTGGAGAGGACACCCTCGAGGGACAGGGCCTCACCCCATCGAGATTGCAAGATGCCATCCTCCAGGCGCCGTTCCTCGATCCGTATCGGCTCGTCTTCGCGCGCATGGCAGCCGCCGCGCGCGCCGAGGCGCTGGCCCCAGCGCTGGCGGAAATACCGACCACCACTCGTCTGTTGATCACCGTGGCCGGCCGAGTGTCCGCGGCCGGCAAGCTCGCGAAGGCGGTCACGGCCGCGGGCGGAACAGTCGAGGAGATGCAGCCTCTCAAGGGCCGAGCGTTGAGCGAATGGGCCGCCCGGCGAGCAGCCGACCACGGCCTCACCCCAGCGATTGCGGCTCAAGTCGTGCGTGTTACGCCGCCCGACCTCAGCATCGTCGACTCCGAGCTCAAGAAGCTGGCGGCATACAAGGCCTCCGGCGCCAAGCTCACGACTGAGGCAGTCGCGGAGCTCCTTGCCGGCGGCCGCGAGGATGAGATCTTCAAGCTCACCGACAATCTCCTTCCACATCCCACCGCGGATGCCCTGAAGATCGCGCGAAGCCTTACTCGCGGCGGGCTGCAACCGACGTCGGTCGCCTATCGGATGGCGCGACACGTCGCCTTGGTGCTTCAGGTGCGCGCGCGGCAGGATCGTGGAGAGTCGCTGTCCGAGGTCCAGGAGAAGATGTCGGAGCATCGCTTCGTCCTGCAGAAGGCGTATGACGCCGCCAAGGACGTGGATCCCGAACGGCTGGAGGCTGCGTTAAGGGCGATTCGCGACTACGAGTGGGAGGTCAAGTCTGGCCAGGTCGATGCCGAGCTCGGGCTGGACGTCCTGCTCGCGCGGCTTTAGAGCGGGCCGAACCCCTACTTTTTCTTGGTCGCAGCCGCAGGAGCCGCGCTCTTGGCCGCCGGCTTGGCTGTACCAGCCTTGGCCGCAGGCTTGGCCGCCGCTCCGGCGGGAGCCTTCTTAGCTTTGGCTGCTGGGCCCGCCGCTGAACCAGCGGCCGGAGACATCGCCAGCTTGGAAAGCTGCTTCGCCAACCGCGACTTCCGGCGTCCAGCGTTGTTGCGGTGCAGGACTCCCTTCGACGCCGCCCGATCGAGTGCTTGAATCGCTTCCAGCGCGAGTGCGTATCGCTCTGACTCGGCAACCGGCCCGCCCACAAGCGTGCGACGCGCCTTCACGACCTTGGTCTTGACCTCTGATCGCACGGCGCGATTGCGCAGCGCGCGGCGCACGCCGGAGCGCGCCTGCTTTTTCGCGGAGGCCGTTCGCTTAGCCATGTATCTACTCCAGGTGGGTGAGGGGGCGAGGGTTGGACGAGAGCCCGAAGCTAGGATTATAGAGGTCAGTGGAGTTCGAGCTCGGCGGCAAGCGGCCATCAGTCCATCCCGACGCCTACGTCGCACCGACCGCCGTCCTCATCGGAGACGTTGACATCGGTCCGGGCGCAAGCGTCTGGTTTGGCGCGGTCTTGCGCGCCGACGAGGCCCAGATCAAAGTTGGCGCCGGCGCCAACATTCAGGACAACGCGGTCATCCACTGCGCCAAAGATTTGCCGACTTTGATCGAGGAAAACGCCAGTGTCGGCCACTCCGCGCAGCTCGAGGGCTGCGTCGTCGAGGAGGGCGCCGTCGTCGGCATGGGAGCCACGATGCTGCAACGCAGCCGGCTGGGCAAGGGTTCGTTGCTGGCCGCAGGTGCGGTGTTGGCAGAAGGCAGCGAGGTGCCGGCCGGGCACATGGCGGCGGGCGTTCCAGCCATCGTGAAAAAGCCACTCGATGGGTCGTCTGGAAACTGGGTCGGGATCACGGCGCAGCACTATCGCGATCGGGCGGTCGCTTACAGAGAGAAGCTGCGACCGATTCGCGGTTGACGCTGGTCGTGCCGGCACGCGCCAAGCTCAACCTCGACCTCGCCGTGCTCGCAAGTACGCCCGACGGCTTCCACGAGGTGCGCACACACATGCAGGCAGTCGCCCTGCACGATCTCCTCGAGCTGAAACGAGCCGACAGCACATCCATGACCACCAGCGGCAGGCATCGTCTCGATGCCGCTGACAATTCGGTTCGAAAAGCCCACCAGGCATTCCAGGACGAGACCGGCCGCGAGCTCCCGACAGCGTTTCATCTCGACAAGCGCATCCCGCCAGGTTCGGGCATGGGTGGCGCCAGCTCAGACGCCGCCGCAGCACTCAAAGGCCTCGCGGCAATTCACAACATCACTGCCGACCTCAACAAAATCGCGGCGGGCATCGGCGCCGACGTGCCGTTTTTCCTCACGGGTGGGGCCGCCGTCGCAGAGGGTCGTGGCGAGCGCCTCACAATTCTCCCGACCAATCCCGCTTGGTTCGCGATCGCGTGGCCTGACATCGAGCTGTCAACCGCAGCGGTATACCGCGCCTGGGATGAGGTGAAAGGCGAGGGGCCAAACCAATTGACCGCCGCCGCTGCCCACGTCGAGCCACGGCTGCGCGATTTCGCGGCGCGATTGGGACAGACCTGGCAGATGACTGGAAGCGGCTCCGCCTTCTTCCTCAAATGCGCGGATGAGCGATCGGCGCAGCGTGCCGTCGCCAAGCTCGATTGCTGGACCGCCGTCACGCGATCCGTTGGCCCATGGGCATGATCCGAAGAACGGCCGCCGTTTGGGCGGGCAAGGCGACCGGCGCGCTGTCGAGATTCAGCCGCCGCGGTGGAGGCACGACTCTCCCTGGCGACGTGGCGCGGGCGATCGACCGGGACATCCTGCGCAAGCTGGCGCAGGACCTGAAGTTCGGATCGATAGTCATCACCGGCACCAACGGCAAGACCACGACAGCGCGGCTCATCAGCTGGCTCCTCGAAGGCGCAGGGCACCGGGTCATCTCCAACCGCTCGGGCGCCAACCTCATTTTCGGCGTCACCGCCGCCACCCTCGAGAGTGCGAACGCCAGCGGCCGGCTCAGCGCCGATTGGGGTGTGTTCGAGATCGACGAGGCGAGCCTCCCCAGGGCTATCGACGAGATCCAGCCCAAGGCCGCGCTGGTGCTCAACCTCTTCAGGGACCAGCTCGACCGGTACGGCGAGCTCGAATCCATAGCGAAGAAGATCGAAGCTGCCCTCACCAAATTGCCCGCAGGTAGCACCGCGATCCTGAACGCGGATGACCCGCGCGTGGCAGAGATCGGCTCGAATCTCAGCCACCCGCCTCTGTGGTTTGGACTCGACGACACCACAGTGGCAGAGCACGAGCTGCCGCATGCCGCGGACGCGCGGACCTGCCCGCGCTGTGGCGCGAGCCTCATCTTCGACGCGGTCTACGTCGGACACGACGGCGTCTATCGCTGCCCAAACGGCGACTTCCAACGCCCCACGCCTGACATCACCGCAAGAAACATCAAGCTGGATGGTTTCGACAACATCGCCATGACAGTGCACCCCACTGAGGCAGACCAGCGCATCGCGCTCCCACTGGGCGGCCTCTACAACGTCTACAACGTTCTCGCCGCGTATACGGCCGGCGTCACGCTCGGCCTCAAGCCCGACTACATCGCCCACCGCCTACAAAACTTTCGCGCCGCGTTCGGCAGACAGGAGCGCTTGGAGTTCCGCGGCCGCCACCTGAACCTCGTCCTATCCAAGAACCCGGCCGGCTTCAACGAAACCCTTCGCACCGCCGTCGACCTCGCGAACGGAAACAACTTCCTGATCGCGCTGAACGACCGAAAGGCGGATGGCACCGATGTCTCATGGATCTGGGACGTCGACTTCGAACGCCTCAAGGGCAAAGCGCGCGCACTCATCCCTGCCGGCAACCGCGCTCACGATCTGGCCGTCAGGTTCAAATACGCGGACGTCAATGCCGCACCTCCGGAAACGGATCCCGGCAAAGCGCTGGATGCCCTCGTCAAAGCCACACCCGAAGGCGAAACCGCACACCTTCTATGCAGCTACACGGCCATGCTCGATCTGAGGGCCGAGCTTGTGAGGCGCGGCTGGGCCAAACCCTACTGGGAAACGTAGGAAACTCAAGAAGACCAACAAATGGCACGTCAAAAGCAAACCTTTACCGTCGGCTGGCTCTATCCCGACCTCATGAACATCTATGGGGACCGAGGCAACATCCTCACCCTGCTCAAGCGCGCGGAATGGCGCGATTACGACGCAAGGCTTCTGGAGCTCGGCCGCGGCACCACCCAACATATGGAGGAGGTGGACGTCTTCTTCTTCGGCGGCGGGCAGGACCGCGAGCAAGCCCTGGTATACGAAGACCTGCTCGAGCACAAGCAGCCTCCGCTGGAACGCGCTGTCCAGGCAGGGGCAGCGGTGCTCGCCGTCTGCGGCGGTTACCAGCTTCTGGGCCACTACTACCAGACCGCGGAAGGCGAGCGATTCCCCGGTATCGGCCTCATCGACGTGAGAACGGAAGCCGGCAAGAAACGCTTCATCGGTGACGTCGTGGTCGACACGGAGATCGAGGACATCACGCCGAGCACCCTGGTCGGTTTCGAGAACCACAGCGGCCGAACGTTCCTCGGACCCAAAGCCGCCCCGCTCGGCAGGGTCAGGCTCGGCTTCGGCAACAACGGAAGCGATGGGACCGAGGGCTACCTGCAGGCCGGCGTATTAGGTACTTACCTGCACGGCTCGCTGCTGCCGAAGAACCCGCACCTCGCCGACTACCTGATAAAGAGCGCGCTCAGACGGCGCGGCGTCGCCGAACTTTCGCCCCTTGACGATTCGGTGGAGCTGACCGCGCATGCGCGGATTCTCGAACGCGCGCCACACGGGCCGCACGCGTCGGCGCCGCCACGACCACCTTCTCGCGCCCCCCTCGAGTCCCAGCCCCGTTCGAGCGCTGACCCGACGCCGAACCAACCGTAGTCAGCGCCTCCCGCAGAACCTGGTCGATCGAATCGACCAGCACGAGCTCCATCTCACCGCGCAGGTCCGCGGGGATGTCGTCCAGGTCCGCCTCGTTGCGCGTCGGCAGCAACACGCGGCGGATCCCCGCGCGATGCGCGCCTAGCACCTTCTCCTTGATCCCGCCGATTGGCAGCACCCGCCCACGCAGGGTGATCTCTCCCGTCATCGCGATGTCATCGCGTGCCGGCCGCCCAGTGAGAATCGAAGCCATCGCCGTCAGCACGGTCACGCCCGCCGACGGACCCTCTTTCGGTTGCGCGCCAGCCGGCACGTGCACGTGGATGTCGTTCTTGTCGAAGAGCGCGGGATCGATACCGATGTCAGCGGCACGCGCCTTCAAGTAAGACAGCGCCGCGGCCGCCGACTCCTTCATCACATCACCGAGCTGCCCTGTGAGCTTTAGCTCTCCCTTGCCCGGGGTCAGGGCCGCCTCGACAAAGATGATCTCGCCACCAGTTGGCGTCCACACGAGGCCCGTCGCGACACCGGGGCGGTCGATGCGCTCTCGGATGTCGTCGTAGAAGCGCCGCTTACCGAGCGCAGCACGCACCCGTCGGATGTCGACAGCCTTGCGTCCGGGTCGCTTGCCCACCGCCATGTCCGCTACTGCGCGCCGCATCACCGAAGCGATCTCGCGCTCCAGGTTGCGCACGCCCGCCTCACGCGTGTACTCGCGGATGATCACGCGCACGGCATCCTCGGCCAGCGTGATCTCGCCGGTGCGCAAACCGTGCGACAGCCACTGTTTGGGCACGAGGAAGCGCTCCGCGATCTGCACCTTCTCCTCTTCCGTGTAGCCCGAAAGGTTCAGCACCTCCATGCGGTCGCGCAGCGCCGGCGGGATGGTCTCCAGTGAGTTGGCGGTGGTGATGAACATCACCTTCGACAGGTCGAATGGCACGTCCAGGTAGTTATCGCGGAAATCCTTGTTCTGCTCGGGGTCCAGTACCTCCAGCAAGGCCGAGGACGGATCCCCGCGCCAATCCGATCCGATCTTGTCCACCTCGTCGAGGATGAACACCGGGTCGTTCGACTCCGCGCGGCGGATCGCCTGCAGGATGCGGCCGGGCATGGCGCCGATGTACGTGCGGCGGTGGCCGCGTATCTCAGCCTCGTCGTGCACGCCACCAAGAGAGGCACGCGCGAACTTGCGGCCCATCGCACGCGCGATCGATTGACCCAGCGAGGTCTTGCCCACACCAGGCGGCCCTACGAAGCAAAGGATCGGCTCGCGCCCGCGCTCGGTCGATTTGCGCAGCTGCTTCAAGCGCCGGACCGCCAGGTGTTCGACGATTCGCTGCTTCACCTTGTCGAGGTCGTAGTGATCCGCGTCCAGGATCGCCCGTGCGGCCACCACGTCCACCTCGCCGCCAGTCGACGTGTTCCACGGCAGTGACACGATGAGTTCGAGGTAGGTCCGGATCACCGACGACTCCGGCGAAGCCGAGGGGATCCGTTCGAGCCGTGCAATCTCGCGGTCGGCCTCGCGCTGCGCCTCTGGCGGCAGCCCCGCTTTTACAATGCGCTCGCGCAGCTCACCCAGCTCGCCCAGCTCCGAATCCAGCTCGCCGAGCTCGCGCTGGATCGCCTTGAGCTGCTCGCGCAGGAAGTACTCGCGCTGGGCCTTGCCCATCGACTCCTCGGCCTGCGATTGGATCTTTCGACCCAGCTCCAGCACCTCGAGCTCGTGCGCCATGTGCGCGAGCAGGCGCTCCAGCTTGGCCTTGGCGGAATCCACCTCGAGGATCTCCTGCCGCTGTTCCGTGGTGAGGCGTGTGTGGTTGGCGATGTAGTAAGCCAGATGAAGCGGGTCGTCGATGGCCGCAGCGCCACCGGAAAGCTCCGCGGGCAGATGGGGCGCGAGCGCGACCAGCTGCTGGAACATCGAGATCGCCCTGCGCATCAGCGCCTCGCGCTCGATGGCGGGGATGGTGGCGTGAGCCTCGGGCAGCATCTCCACCGCGCACGTGAGGTAGGGCTCCTCGGAAATCGCGGCGGTGAGCTTGATCCGCCGAAGCCCGAGTACCGCCAGCTGAACGGTGCCATCGGGCAACTTGAGCATGTGCTGCACGCGCACCATCGCGCCGATGTGATGGATGTCGTCGAAACCCACGTCCTCCATGTGCTCATCCAGCTGAGTGGCGACGGCGATGTGGCGCTCGGACCCGGTCAGCTCGTCGAGCAGCTGCAGCGAGCGCTTCCGCCCGACCGACAGCGGGATGAAGATGCGGGGAAACACGACAGTGGACTTGAGCGGCAGCACAGACAGATGCGATGGCACCGCTCCCTCCAGGTTCACCGCCGGCATCTCAGCCACGCTTCGATTATCCCCCGCCGGGGGCCCTCCCTCCTCCAACGTCGGCGACCCTCCCCCTCGCCAACGCACCTTGCGCGCCCAATTTGCGCTCGCTGTGCGCGCCGGGCAACCCAGCCTGTTAAGAATTGCCCCCCGCCACCCCCACCAAGAGCCCCAATCGACCCCCCGTATAATTCGCTCACCCTGACTAGGAAAATCGCCTCCCCCTTCCTCTGGGGTCCCCGCGCGCAACGAGCGGGAAGTGGCGCAACGCCGGAGGCCCTGTGAGCCAACCCCTGACGGCAGTCATCCTCGCCGCCGGCCACGGCACCCGAATGCGCTCGCGCACCCCCAAGGTGCTGCACCCGATCCTCGGCCGCCCGATGGTCGATTGGGTCCTCAACGCCATGACCGAGGCGGGCGCCAAAGAGATTAAGGTGATCATCAGCCCGCACCAGGTTGACCTCGCCGCCCACCTCGAGGGCCGCGCGCAGGTCGTGTATCAGAGAGAGGCTCACGGCACCGCGCACGCTCTGCAGCAGCTCAACCCGAAGGACCTGAACGGCAAAGACGTCCTCGTCGCCAACGGCGACGCCCCCCTTATCACCGCCGAGACCTTCAAGCGGTTGATTGACGCTCACAAAGAATCGAAAGCGCCCGCGACCATCGCCAGCGTCATCGACCCGCGAAGGGACGACGCCCGGATCGTCCGCGACAAAACAGGCGAGTTCGAAAGAATCGTTGAGCGCAAGGACGCCACCGACGAGCTCAAAAAGACGAACCACGAGGTCAACGTCGGCATCTACTGCTTCGACGGCGCCATGCTGGTCGAGGCCCTCAGCCACGTGAAGAACGACAACAAGGCCGGCGAGTTCTACCTCACCGACGTCTTTCTGCACCTGAGTCCCGTGGCCATCGTCAAGATCGACGACCCCGACGAGGCGACCGGGGTCAAAGACCGAGCGAAGCTGGCCACCGCCACGGCGACGATGCGCCGAAGAATCCTCGATCACCACATGCGAGAGGGCGGCGTCACCATCACTGACCCCGGCAGCACCTTCATCGACGCCACCGTCACCATCGGGCAGGACACCACCATCGAGCCCTTCTCCATCATCAAGGGCAACACCGAGATCGGTCAGGAGTGCCGAATCGGCCCCCACGTCCATATAGAGGATGCGAAGATCGGTGACCGCTCCGACTGCGGCCCCTTCGCGAAGCTGCGGCCAGGGACTCACATCGCCGAGGACGTCCACATCGGCAGCTTCGCTGAGCTCGTGCGCAGCAAAGTGGGACGAGGCAGCGCCGTGCCCCACGTCTCCTACCTGGGCGACACCGACCTGGGAGAGGACGCCAACATAGGTGCCGGCACGATCACCGCCAACTTCGATGGCAAGAACAAGAACCGGACAGTGATTGGCGATGGCGCCTTCGTGGGAGTCGACACGATGTTTGTCGCCCCCGTCAAACTGGGCAAAGGGTCCCGGACGGGCGCGGGTTCGGTCGTGACCAAGGACGTCCCCGACGGCGCCACAGCGGTCGGAGTTCCAGCTAGGGTGATACGCAAGAAACCAGTGGACGACCCAAAGTGATCGCCAAATGATTGGGAGACTGACCACCGCAGTCGAGTTCACCGGGGAGGAGGCATCCCCGTGGGGCGCCCTCAAGCTCATCGGCGGGAGCGCGAACCCTGGCCTGGCCCAGCTGATTTCGGACCAGCTTCAGGTCCCAATAACGGATGCGAGACTGAGGCGCTTCCCCGACGGCGAGATCAACGTCAAGATCGAGGACTCGATGCGCGGGCACGACGTGTTCGTCATCCAGCCCACCTGCCCGCCGGTGAACGAGCACCTCATGGAGCTCTTCATCATCCTCGACGCGCTGCGAAGAGCCTCCGCCGGCAGGGTGACTGCCGTCGTTCCCTACTACGGCTACGCGCGCAAAGAGCGCAAAACGCAGCCTCGCGAGCCGATCTCGGCCAAGCTGGTGGCGAACTTCATCACCCTCGCGGGCGCCGACCGGCTTCTCCTTCTCGACCTCCACGCCGAAGCCATCGAAGGCTTCTTCGACGTCCCCACGGACCACCTCTCCCCGCACCGGATCATCTCCGAGTACCTGCTCACACTCGGCCTACAGAACCTCACCGTCGTCGCACCTGACGCGGGTGGCGGCCGACGAGCGGAGCTCGTCGCCAACCAGCTCAAGGCGCCCATCGCCTTCGGTTACAAGCG
>CAAGKR010341612.1_pt1 | contig 12552 bp, 8 predicted proteins | sample 2556971 | NCBI WGS metagenome assembly CAAGKR01 (sample SAMEA5207829, study PRJEB30636) | soil metagenome | biome: forest; feature: boreal; material: soil | place: USA | collected 2011-09 | depth 1 m | reverse complement strand
GCTGCTGCCCGACGGCCAGCCGACGTACGTCGCTTCGTGGATCTACGTCTTCGGGGTGGCGAGCATCGCCTCGCTGATGGTGATCGTCGGCTCTGGGGTGATCCTCAGCCTCAAGGGCCCCGCCTGGTGGCATTTCACCAGCGTCGGGCACTTCTTCAACAGCATTCACCTGTGGGCTGTGGAGCTGTTCTTCTTTGCGATGGTCGTCCATCTGTGGGGCAAGTACTGGATGGCCGCGTGGCGCGGAGGGCGCACGCGGGTATGGATCACCGGCGCCATCACCTTCCTGGTGGCTGTGCCCACGGCCCTCACCGGCTACGTCTCCCAGCAGAACTTCGACGCGCAGTGGATCGCCACGCAGGCCAAGGACGGGCTCAACTCGGTCGGCGTAGGCGCCTTCTTCAACGTCACCAACTTCGGCCAGATGTACAGCTACCACGTGCTGTTGCTGCCGGCCGCCGTCGTCGCGCTGGTCGCCGCGCACGTGCTGCTCGTGCGCCGGCACGGAGTGGTCCCACCGTTCCCGCTGGAGGCTGAGCGGGCAGCCTCCGAGGCCGCCCCGGTCGAGAAGGTGCCCGCCCTCGCCGGCGCGGACGGACCGGGCGAGGGAGCGCCGTCATGAGCGTCCTCGGCCGGTTGCGCTCACACGACGACACGAAGCCGTGGCAAGGGGGATATGCGCCATACGATCTCGTGAAAGAGCTCGCGATCGCGGTTGGCGTGATCACTCTCCTCGCGGTCCTCTTGACCGTGCTGTTCTCCTCGCCCGACGACCCGCCCAGCACCGTGGCCCAATGGTCGCGCCAGATGCCCGTCGACTTCGTCACAACGGCGAACAGTGAGCTCGGCGGCACGAGCGCGACCGCCGAATACGGCCCGCCGTACAACCACAACGGCAAGGGCCAGCACGCCGCGTTCCTCTACCCACAGAAATGGCTCGGTGTGAGCCACCCGATCAACACGGCCAACGACTACGTGATCGGCCCACTGAAGACGATCCCCGCCGACCCGGCGCTGCAGAGCGCGATCGCCACCTACCAGGCCGCCCCGGCCAAGACGCAGACCGGTTGGACGGAAGCCTATGGCAAGGCGCTGGAAAAGGCCTCCGCTGAATCGAACGGCTCGATCAAGGTCGCGGCGGGCGAATACGGGCCCGTGCCGAAGATGATGAACGGCCTGCTGGGCCTCGCCCAGAGCGGCGGACTGGACGGCAGCCTGCTGACGAGCCGCCAGTTCTTCCAGACGGACTACACCAAGCCGCTGCTGTTCATGAACGACGGCGGCCTGCTCGCCGAACGCGCCCAGGGACAGCATCTGCTCGGCAACCAGTGGGGCATGATGAACGAGACCGGCAGCTACCCGGGGCAGGTCTGGCTGTGGCTGTACACCCTCTGGTACCAGGTCGAACCGTTCAAATCCTCGACCAACGCGGACATCCTGGTGATGCTGATGATGGGCGTGCTCAGCCTGGCATTCGTCTGCGTACCGTTCATCCCCGGCATACGCTCGATTCCCCGGCGGATCCCCCTTTATCGACTGATCTGGCGCGAGCACTACCGCTCGGCGGCGTCGCATCCGCCGGCATAGCGGACGTCGCGAGGCACCGTCCCGACAGAGGCCCCGGACGGGGCGTCAGGTCTCGACCAGGCCGCGCTCGAGCGCGTAGCCCACCAGCTCGGCACGGGTGGTGAGCCCAAGCTTCTGCTGGATGTGCGAACGGTGGGTCTCCACCGTCCTCACGGACAGGTAGAGCTGGCCCGCGATCTCAGCGTTCGTATGGCCGAGGGCGATCAACCTGAGGACGTCCACCTCGCGCTCGGACAGGGCATCAGGGGGACCGGTCGGCTCAGAGGCCAGTCTCGCCCCGAGCCTGGGGTTGAGGAAGCTCTCTCCCGCGGCCGCCCGGTGCACCGCCTCCACGAGCTCATCGTCGGCTGCCTCCTTGAGCACGTAGCCGAGCGCCCCCGTCCCGAGGGCCTGCCGTGCGAACGCGGGCTCCTGCTGCATCGTGAGCACCACGATCTGGGTGCCCGGGGACTCCTCTCGTATGACAGGGATCGCCTCGAGGCTCGAGCCGCCCGGCATGTTCAGATCGAGCACCAGCACGGCGGGATGGTGACCGCGCACATAACGCCGGGCACTGTCCACATCGCTCGCCTCGGCCACGACCTCGAAGTCGGGCTCGTTGTCGAGCAACATGCGCAGCCCGCTGCGCACCACGGCGTGATCGTCGGCGAGCACTATCCGGATCAGCGTCGAGGAGGGATCCGTCTCCGCTGTGGGCTCATGAGGCAGGGCGGACTCGTCAGCCATCGGCCTTGACGGTACCGACTTCGACGCCAGATCACTCGACGAGAGTGCGTCTGCCGGCCGCTCCGCGGCTGTGCTCCCGCACATCAAGAAGCGGCTGCTGCGACCGTCTCGCTCGTAGCCGCACCGTCGGGCGTGGAGTCCGCGGTCGCGGCCCGAGGCAGCACCAGCAGTGAACAGCGGGCGTGGCGCTCGAGGTAGTTGGAGGTGCTGCCCAACACGAGACGTCGCAGCGGACCGTAGCCACGCGAGCCCACCACGAGGATGTCGAGCTCGTCCCCGAACGCGGCGAGCTCCTCTCCGGGCAGCCCGTACAGCGCGCGGCCCTCGACCTCGGGCAATTCCTTCATCCGCCCGCTCGCCTCCTGGAGCATCGCGTCTACGCTCTCGCCGACAACAGGAGGCACCAGGCCCGTGAAGGCATAGCTCGGTATCGAGACGACCTCAAGAGCACGGACGGTCGCTCCCGTGTCCGCCGCCACCTGCCGTGCGATCGCGAGCGCCTGCTCGCTCTCGGGCGAGCCGTTGTATGCGACGCCCACGTTGGCGAACGGCGCGTTGGTCTCCGCGTAGCCTCGTGAGGCGATCGCGACCGCGCATGGCGTGCCGTTCAGCGCCTCTCGGGTGTCGTTGCCGAGCATCGCCCGGCCGAGCGTGCCGCGGCTGCACGAGCCGACCACGAGCAGATCGGCGTGGTGCTCCTCGGCCCAGACATGCAGGCCACGGCCGGCGTTCATCGCAACGATGGTGCTGAGCTCCGCACTGACACCTGTGGACCTGCGTTCCTGCTCGAGCAGCTTCTCGCAGGCTTCGCGCTCCTCCTTCAGCAAGCCGGGGGTGACGGCATGCAGCGGGTCCAGCTCGCCGCCGTGGACGTGCCCCAGCGTGAGCGTGCCATCGGGATGTGTGAGACGTGCGGCGAGCGCGATCGCGTCGCGGCCGCTGGGCCTGCCGTCCACCCCTACGATCACGTTCTTGAACATCGTGAGCCTCCTTTTCGAGATGGAGGACACGCTAGATCGCCATGCTTCGCTCGACATCCGGTGGCCCCCCTCCGCCGGGTGCGGGTTTCTACCTACCCCGACGTCACGCGACGGGCTACCCTCGAGCGACCCACTCTCGGAAGGGAGCCGTTCCGTGCCCGGCGATGCGAACGTGACTGACCAGCCCGGCCCCCTCTCTGACGAGGAGGTCAACGCGCTGGACGCCTACTGGCGCGCGGCCAACTACCTCTCGGTGGGGCAGATATATCTGCTGGACAACCCGCTGCTCCGTGAGCCTCTGAAGATCGAGCACGTAAAGCCTCGGCTCCTCGGACACTGGGGTACGACGCCTGGCTTGAACTTCATCTACGCGCACATGAACCGCGTGATCCGCGAGCGTGACCTCAATGCGATCTATGTGACCGGCCCGGGTCACGGTGGTCCGGGCCTCGTGGCGAACGTCTACCTGGAGGGCACCTACAGCGAGGTGTATCCGCACATCGGGCGCGACGAGGAGGGGCTGCGGCGTCTGTTCCGCCAGTTCTCCTTTCCAGGAGGGATCCCCAGCCACGTCGCCCCCGAGACCCCGGGCTCGATCAACGAGGGCGGCGAGCTCGGCTATGCGCTCGTGCACGCCTACGGTGCCGCGTTCGACAACCCGGACCTGCTGGTCTGCTGTGTGGTGGGAGACGGTGAGGCGGAAACCGGTCCGCTCGCGGCCAGCTGGCACTCGAACAAGTTCCTTGATCCCTCGCGCGACGGGGCCGTGCTTCCGGTGCTGCACCTCAACGGCTACAAGATCGCCAGCCCGACCGTGCTCGCGCGGATCCCACATGCCGAGCTGCGCTCTCTGCTCGAGGGCTACGGCTATGCCCCCAGGTTCGTCGAGGGCTCGGACCCGGCGGCGATGCATCGGGAGATGGCCGCGGCTCTCGATGAGGTCGCGGATGAGATCGGCGAGATCCAACACGGGGCGAGATCGCAGGGCCGGCGGGGCCGACCGCGCTGGCCGATGATCGTGCTGCGCACCCCCAAGGGCTGGACCGGCCCCAAGGAGGTCGACGGACGGCCGGTGGAGGGGACGTTCCGCTCCCACCAGGTTCCCCTCGCCGACATCGCGGCAAAGCCGGAGCACCTTGCACAGCTCGAGGCATGGCTTCGCTCCTACGAGCCTGAAGACCTGTTCGACGAGCGGGGGGCACTGCGTCCCGAACTGGCCGCGCTGGCTCCCCGGGGCGAGCGTCGCATGGGGGCGAACCCGCATGCCAACGGCGGCCTGCTGCTGCGCGAGCTGGAGATGCCCGACTTCCGCGACTACGGCGTCGAGGTCCTGCGGCCCGGCACCGGCGCGAGTGAGGCCACGCGGGTGCTCGGCGGTTTCCTGCGCGACGTCGTTCAGCGCAACCGCGAGAACTTCCGCGTCATGGGTCCCGACGAGACGGCATCGAACCGCCTGGGTGACGTGTTCGCGGTGACCGATCGCGTCTGGGAGGCCGAGCTGCTCCCGGGCGATGACCATCTCGCCACCGACGGGCGGGTCATGGAGGCCCTCTCCGAGCATCTGTGCCAGGGCTGGCTTGAGGGCTATCTGCTCACCGGTCGCCACGGGCTGTTCAACTGCTACGAGGCGTTCATCCACATCGTGGACTCGATGTTCAACCAGCATGCCAAGTGGCTGAAGGTGACACGCTCGATCCCCTGGCGCATGCCGATCGCCTCGCTCAATTACCTGCTCTCGTCGCACGTGTGGCGACAGGATCACAACGGGTTCTCCCATCAGGATCCGGGCTTCATCGACCACGTCGTCAACAAGAAGGCCGAGATCGTACGCGTCTACCTTCCTCCGGACGCCAACTGCCTGCTTTCGGTGGCCGATCACTGCCTGCGCAGCCGGGACTACGTCAACGTGATCGTCGCCGGCAAGCAGCCCGCCCTCGACTACCTCACGATCGAGGAGGCGATCGCCCATTGCACCCGCGGTATCGGTGTGTGGGACTGGGCGAGCAACGACGAAGGCACCGAGCCGGACGTGGTTCTCGCGTGCGCGGGCGATGTCCCCACGCTCGAGACGGTTGCCGCCACGGCCATTCTCAGGCGTGAGCTCCCCGAGCTGAAGGTCCGGGTGGTGAACGTCGTCGACCTGATGCGCCTGCAGCCGGAGAGCGAGCATCCGCACGGCATGTCGGAGCGGGAGTTCGACGCGCTGTTCACCACCGACCTGCCGGTGGTGTTCGCCTATCACGGTTACCCCACGCTGATCCATCGCCTGACATACCGGCGCACGAACCATCCAAACATCCATGTCCGCGGCTACAAGGAGGAGGGCACCACCACCACGCCGTTCGACATGGTCATGCTCAACGACCTCGACCGCTTTCACCTCGTGATGGACGTCATCGACCGCGTCCCGGGCCTGCTCGAGCGGGCTGCGCACCTCCGCCAGCACATGATCGACGAGCGGCTGCGCCACCGCGCCTACACGCGAGAACATGGAGACGATCCGCCGGAGCTGAGCGACTGGAGCTGGCCGGCAGCCCACACGTCGGCGACAGGGCAGACCGAGCCAGACTCCGGCATCGTGCGTGAGGCCTAGTGCGCGTACTCGTGGTCAACGCGGGCTCGAGCACCCTCAAGCTGCGCCTGCTCGACGGCGAGGACAGGATTCTCGCCGAGGAGGACCTGCCGGCCCCGCAGGCGCAGATCGACGCCGTGGCGCTGAGTCGAGCGCTCGATTCGCCTCTCGCCGGAGCAGAGGCGATCGGCCACCGCATCGTGCATGGCGGGGAGCGATTTCATTCAGCAGTGCGAATCGACCCCGGCGTCGAGGCGGGTCTTCGCGAGCTGTGCCACCTCGCTCCCCTTCATCAGGCGAAGTCCCTGGCAGCGATGGACGCGGTCTCAGCCGTGCTTCCGCAGCTGCCGGCGGTGGCCTGCTTCGATACCGCCTTCCACGCGACTCTGCCCGCCGCGGCGTACACCTATGCCCTGCCGTCGGAGTGGCGCGATCGCTGGGGCCTGCGGCGCTACGGCTTTCACGGCCTGTCGCACGCATGGGTCGCGCGACGCACGCCGGAGCTGCTCGGTCGCAGCGGTGCGGATCTACGCATCGTGAGTTGCCACCTGGGTGCCGGCGCCTCGTTGTGCGCGATCGCGGACGGGACCTCACTCGACACGACCATGGGGTTCACGCCGCTCGAGGGTGTGGTGATGGCAACGCGGTCGGGGAGCGTGGATCCGGGCATGCTGTTGTGGCTGCTGGAGCGCGAGGGGTTGACCCCGCACGAGCTGGCTGAAGCGCTCGAGCACCGCTCTGGACTTCTCGGCCTGGGCGGCACGGCCGATATGCGCGAGCTGCTCAGCCGCGCCGACGCCCGCGACCCCCGGGCGCAGCTGGCCCTCGACGTATACGTCCATCGCCTGCGCGCCGGGATCGCCGCGATGGCCGCGGCTCTAGGCGGCCTCGACGCGCTCGTCTTCACCGCCGGCGTCGGAGAACGCTCCCCCGAGGTGCGCGATCTGACGGCTGCCGGACTCGGCTTCCTCGGTGTGACGATCGACGGGGAGCGCAACCGGGACGCGGCCACGGATGTCGAGATCTCGGCGCCACAGGCTTCCGTAGCGACGCTCGTGATCGGCGCCCGGGAGGACCTCGTGATCGCGCGGCAGGTCAGAGCGGCGCTTGCCGGGTAGTTCCCGGTGCAGCCAAGCTCCCGCGCTCGAGGAGCGACCCGACGCCCAGCGCCGAGACGAGGAGGCTGATCACGGCAGCCGAGACGATCGCCGTGGCGACGCCGGAGCTGATCACGTGCTCGGAGAGCCCGAGCGAGGCGACGGCCGCCGGCACGCCGAGCTGGGCGGTGGCAGCCAGCCCGGCGCTCAGCGGTCGGTGAGCGACGGCCGCGGCGAGAAGATGGATCGCGATGCTGAGTGCGGCGAGGACCCCGGCGAGCTCGAGCAGCGCCGGAGCTTCGATCAGGCCGCGCAGGTCGAGTTGAGCGCCCAGGACCACAAAGTAAAGCGGCACGAAGAACCCGTCGGCGATCCCACGCACCTGGGTCGAGAGACGTTTGGGGCCGCCCACCAGCGCGACAACCACCCCCGCCGCGAAGCCCGCGATCAGCACACTCGTTCCTCCCTTCTGCGCGATCCAGGCCAGCAGAAAGAGGACGAGCAGCGAGAGGCGAAGGTCAAGGGCCCAGTGGCGCCGCTTGGAGAGCTGGCGGACCGTGTGGACCGAGGCGTGGCCTGCCAGCAGCCGGGTGACGCCGAGCAACAGCAGGACGGCGACGGCCACGAGCATGCCGCCCAGCACCGCCCGGGCGGCTCGGCCCGGCTGCAGCACGATCGGAACCGAGATGATCGTGACGACGTCTGCGATCGTGACCTGTGCCATGACCGCGAGCGCGTCGGGTCCGGCAACACCAGCCTCCTCCAGCGCAGGCAGAAGGATGGCGGCCGACCCCGAGGCGAGCACTACGGCGTAGATCGCGGCATGAGAGGTGCCGGCCACCGCTGCGGCGGCGAAGCCCGCGGGCACGGCAAGCACGCCCACGATCACCGCCAGCAGGGCGCCGCTGCGTAGCGATGCCAAGAGGTGGGGGCTGCGCAGCGGCAGGTGCATCCCGATCGTCAGCATCAGCATCGCGAAGCCAACCTGCGCGAGAAACGAGACGGTCGTGTTCGCAGGGTTGACCGCTTCAAGCCCCGTCCGTCCGACGATCAGCCCGGCGACGATCTCGCCTATCGCCACGGGAACGAACCGACCCGTGAGAGCGAGCAGCGGGCCGCCCAGGCCGGCCAGGACGATCACGACGAGTGTTCCGAAGCTCACGGTGGGCGCAGCCTACGCCCTCGGATCACTCCACACATGCGATCCAGCGAGTTGGCGGTCCGGCGCTCAGGCGACCGCGACCTCCGCGACTCGGCGGCCATGACGACGTAGCAGCCAGCGCCGCAGCTCGTCCGCTCCCCAGACGATGAACGGATAAGGAAGCAGGAATGCCAGGTCATGCAGGGGCAGCCCGGAGGTTCCAAGAAGCGACTGAAGCGGTGGGGCATAGACGAAGACGCCGGCGAGCATGAGCTCGGCCACAATCGCGCCGAGCAGGTACCGGTTGCTGAGGATGCCGATCGAGCGCAGCGAAACGCGTCGCGTGCGCACGGCGAACGCGGTGCCGATCTGTCCGGCGACCATCCCAAGGAACGTCATCGTGGTCGCTTGCAGGTAAGCGTGGTGAAGCGGGTGGCCGACGCCGACTGGATCTCCCGGGTGCCAGCCGGCCCCTTTGAGGACGTAGAAGAAGCCGGCCAAGGACAGCGCCGCCACCATCGCGCCGAGGAATGCCCACGCTCGAACCAGCATCGGACCACGGATCACGTTCTCCGAGCGCGGGCGTGGGGGACGGTCCATTAGCCCGGGCTCGGCCGGGTCGCGACCAAGCGCGAGTGACGGGAGCGTCTCGCTTCCCACGTCGAAGGCCAGAAGTTGAAGCACCGTCAGGGGAAGGGGTATCGCACCGCCCGCCAGTGCGAAGACGAGAAAGGGCACCACCTCGGGTGTCGCGTGGGCAAAGATGTACTGGATGAACTTGCGGACGTTGTCGTAGCCCTGCCGGCCGGCCTCGATCGCCACGACGATCGTGGCGAAGTTGTCGTCGGTCAGCACCATCGTCGATGCCTCTCGAGCGACGTCCGTACCGGAGCGGCCCATCGCCACGCCGATGTCGGCGCGGCGAAGCGCCGGGGCGTCGTTGACTCCATCGCCGGTCATGGCGACGACGTGTCCGTGGGCGCGCAGGGCCTCGGCGATCTGCATCTTCGCCTCCGGTGAGGCGCGGGAGAAGACAAGCTCGTCGTCGCCCGCGAGCAGCTCCTCCAACTCGCGCTCGTGCGTGTGGTCGATCCGGCTGCCATCGACAACATGTGGCGCGGTGCCGCCAATCCCCACCTGGGCCGCAATGGCGCTGGCGGTGAGGGGATGGTCCCCTGTGATGACGTGGATGCGGATGCCGGCGTCATGGCAGCGCGCGACGGCCTCGCGCACCTCCGCACGCGGGGGGTCCAGCATCGTCACCAGTCCGAGAAAGCAGAGACCCTGCTCGGCGAGATCGCGTGCCGGCGGCTCTCCGTCGGCGGCCAGCGTCCTGCGCGCGAGGGCCAGCACGCGAAGGCCGCGACCGGCGTAGCTCTCCACCTGTCTGGTGATTCCCTCCCGCGCCGCTCGGTCGAGGGGGCGGAGATCGCCGTCTGCGGACAGGGCGTCGGTGGAGCGCGGCAGCACCGACTCCGGTGCGCCCTTGGTGTGGAGCCAGCCGTCCTGGCCGTTCGAATCCAGCGTGGACATCAGCTTGAGCTCGGGGTCGAAGTTGTACTGGTGGCGGCGCTTCCGCTCGCGGAGCTCGGGATCGACGTTCGCGCCGAGGGTCCGTGCCGTGAGCAGGAGCGCCATCTCGGTCGGGTCTCCCGCGTTCTCCTCGCCGGAGTCGAGCCGTGCGTTGTTGCATGCGGCCGCGGTCTCGGCTAGGGCGCGAAGCCCGGGATCCTCCGCGTCGTCCCGCAAGGAGCCGCCGGCGTCCTGGAGCTCGACTTCCCGATCCGGGGTCCACACGGCCATCGGCTGCATGCGGTTCTCGGTAAGCGTCCCCGTCTTGTCGGTGCAGATCACGTCCGTGGAGCCGAGCGTCTCCACGGCGCTGAGGCGCTTGACGAGTGCTCCCCGACGCGCGAGCGCGCCGACGGCGACCGCAAGCGCGAGCGTGATCACGGGCAGCAATCCCTCCGGCACGTTCCCGGCGAGAAGCCCGACGGCGAACACGACGCTGCCCTGAAGCGACAGACCCGCACCAAAGACGGCAAGGGGGATGAACGCCACCGCCATCGCGACCGCGACCCCCGCGATCAGCCACGCAACACGGCGCACCTGACGCTCCAGCGGGCTGGGCGGCTCCTTGACGCGCTCCGACAGGGAGGCGATCCGGCCGAGCTCGGTGTGCATGCCCGTGGCGAAGACAATGCCCTGTGCCTCGCCTCCCGTGCAGGTGGTACCGCTGAACACCAGGTCCCTCGCTTCCAAGCGTGGAAGGTTCTGGTCCACGAGGTCGGCGGCCCGCAGCACGGACACCGACTCTCCCGTGAGGGTCGAGATGTCCACCTCGACAGCACCGGAGAGCAGACGCATGTCAGCCGCGACGCGATCTCCCTCCTCGAGCAGGGCGATATCGCCGGGCACGAGGCCGACGGCCTCGAGCGTCACCGAGGTCCCGTCCCGCAGCACTCTGACGTGGTGGGGCATGTAGCGCGCCAGGGCCTCCACGGCATGGCCCGCCTGAATCTCCTGTACGAAGGCGAACGCGGCGTTCAGGAGGATCACCAGCAGCACCGCGATGGCGACCGTCTGGTTGCCGACGGCGAACGAGAGCACGGCAGCCAGCCACAGGAGCAGCGCCAACGGATGCGTGAGTTGGCGCGCGAGCTCGGCCGGCCAGCGCACCCCACCGCGACGCTTCAGCTCGTTCGGACCGTATTGCGCGAGGCGCCGCTCGGCCTCGCGCGTCGAGAGGCCCTTTGCGGAGCTGCGCAGGTCTCGAAGCAGCAGCTCGGCCGCCTCCTCCGCGTCGATCTCACCCCGCTCCCGGGTGCGGATCGGCTCGGTCATGACTCACGCGGCGGTCCGCTGGAGACGAGTGTCGTGTCGGAGCCTAGCGAGGACAACAGCGCCAGCTCCTCCATCAGCAGGCGCGGCAGCAGGAACTGCTCGCGGACATGCGCTCGACCGCTCTCGCCGAGCTGCTCGGAGAGCTCTCGGTCATGGAGCAGCTTCAGCAGCGCGGTGGCGCACTCCTCGACGGAGTCGACCAGCAGCCCGCCGACTCCCTCGGGCATCTGCATCGGTATGCCGCCTGCGCGTCCGGCCACGACCGGGGTGCCCTTCCAGAGCGACTCCGACACAACAAGGCCGAAGCCCTCGCGGATCGACTTCTGCACCACGACGTCCGAGAGGCGCTGGAAGGCGTTGACCTCGACGTTGCTCGCACCCGTCAGGTTCGTGAAGATGTGGATCAGCGGGTCGCTCTCCGCATGCGCGGAGAGCTGGCCGTGCATGTCCCAGCCCTCCGGATCGTCCAGAGCCATCGACCCCACCAGCGCCAGCTGCAGCCCCGGAATCTGCTCGCGCACGAGCCGGTAGGCGGCGATCACGCCGAAGGGGTCCTTCCAGCGGTCGAAGCGCGAGACCTGCGTGACGAGGCGGCCGGGCAGCTCGATGCCGATCCAGTCCAGGATCTGGCGGGCGGTGCGGTCCGGTAGGTCGATGTTCTTCGGGCTGAGCGGATCGATCGCCGGCGCGATCGTGCGCACCCGGGCGACGGGCAGGTCGGGCGGCACGAACTCCGGCATCGTGAACACGGCTGCGTCGAAGTCGGCGAGGAATGGCCGCAGGAAGCGCCAGGCGTCGGCATTGGGCTCGGACGTGTCGATGTGGCATCGCCACACCCAGCGCGCGTCTCCCTTGCCGTGAAGGCCAAGCATCGCTGCAGGCTGCGGATCGTGGACGACGATGAAGTCATAGCCGCCGTCGAGCAGCGGGGCGTTCTCGCGGGTGCAGTCGAGATAGGCCGTCCGCTCCTGCTCGCTCAACGTCTCCGGCGAGCCCTGGAGCGCGTTGTGCAGGGCCTTCGTGGCGCGGAAGAACTCCTGGCTGCCGCCGATCACCTTCCAGTCGACGGACAGCCCGAGGTCGCGTAGCAGCGGCACCGAGGAGCGAAGCAGCTCAGAGACGCCGCCTCCGTATGCGGTCGCGTTGAGATGCAGGATGCGCGCGCCGCGCAGAGCCCTCGCCTGCTCACGCAGCCCTTCGAGGATGTGTCCAGGGACGATGTCCCGGTAGCCATCGAGCGACCAGCGTCCGACAGAGACGTTCTGGAGCACGGCGCTACACCCCCACCAGATCCCGCTGCCGAAACGCCCACAGCGCCGAGAGCCCGGCCAGCAGCGCGAGCGTGAGCATCACAGCGGCCGCCGTTGCCTGGAAGGGCTGTGCCGGGACGAGTCCGACGTGCTGGAACGGGGATATGTCGAGCAGCCAACGGGGTGCGCTGAGCAGACCGCCGAACAGCTGCCAGACGAACGTGACGGCGACCACGCCGTAGGAGATCGCAACGCCGGCGCGTGGCACGAGGGCAAACGCAAGCGCGCTCAGACCGAGGAACAGAAGGGCCACCGGGAGACAGTTGGCGCCTGCTTCGAGCATGCTCGCGAGGGG
>CAAGKR010439059.1_pt1 | contig 12555 bp, 10 predicted proteins | sample 2556971 | NCBI WGS metagenome assembly CAAGKR01 (sample SAMEA5207829, study PRJEB30636) | soil metagenome | biome: forest; feature: boreal; material: soil | place: USA | collected 2011-09 | depth 1 m | reverse complement strand
CCGTCGCGACGGTCGCGAGCCAGCCGCGCCCGCGCCGCCGCCAGGCGCAGCAGCCGCTGCGCGGCGCTCATGCGCTCGGCCGTGCCCACGTAGCGCACAGGCTTGGTGGCGATCATGTTCATCGACACTCCCCCCCACACGTGGTTCAACCAGGCCAGGTAAGCGCGGCGCGCGAGGGCATGTGAGCGCAGAGCGAAGCCAAGCCTCAGCGCGAGCGCCCTCGGCCGCGATGTGTCGGGCGGGATCGACAGCTCGGCGTCGCCGAAGAACGCGCGGTAGTGCGGCTCGGCGGGTTCGGTATGCAGGCCCGCGCGCGTGGCCTCCCAGCGGTAGCGCGCCGCCCAGTGGGCGTGCTCGTAGCCCTCGTACTCCTGCACCCCCTCGTCGTGCACGCCATGCGGATCGCGCAATGTCTTCAGCGTCTCGTTGACCATCAACAGGCGTCCGCCGGGTCGCAGTACCCTGAAGATCTCCCCGAACGTGCGTCTGAGGCTGTCATGGTCGTTGTGGTGGAGCACCTGGCAGCAGTACACGTAGTCCACGCTGTCCGACGCGAGCGGGATCGCGTCCATCGAGCCGAGCACCCGCTCGAAGAACACGTGCCCATCCTCGATGAACCAGTCGGCGGTATGCAGGCCCTGCAACTCGACCGTGGCGATGTCCAGCGCGATCGCTCGCAAGCCGCGCTCGGCGAAGTGGTTGGAGGCCCAGCACGTGTTCGAGCCCACATCGACGATGCTCTGACCGGGCTGGAGCGGGACCGTCGTGAGCAGCTGATGCATCGAGCGCGACTGCACATACCAGTAGCCATGCTCTAGATCTGGCAGCTTGCGCACCAGCTCGCGATCCCAGCCGTCGCGACGCATCTCCTGCGCGAAGCGCTCGAGTCCCGCAGCCTCGGCGAGCATGTGCTCGGGCGGATCGTGCAGCAGCTCGGGCACGCCGCGATGCACGGCGAACTCGGTTCCGCACGCACGACAGCGCAGCGTTCCCTCGCGTGCCTCGCGAGTATCGCTGCGCTCGACTCGCAGCTCGAGTACTCGGTCCCGCCCGCAGGCGGGACAGCGCAAATCCTGGACGAACTCCGCCTTCACGACTTAGCTTGGCCGGGCACAGCCTCGCTGGAGACAACCGTCGCGCGCGGGCGAGCGACCTCCTCCAGGAACGCCTCGAGCGCGTCGATGCGCCGCTCCCACGCGTACCGCGCCGCCGTCTCGATCCCGGCGCGTCCGACGCGCTCGCGCAACTCCGCGTCGCCCAGCAGGCGCGCGAGCGCCGCGCTGACCGCGTCGCGGTCGGCCTCGGGCATCAGGCAGTTCTCGCCGTCGATGCAGAAGTCGCGGTTGCCGTGCGCGTCGGTGCACACGACCGCCCCGCCCGTGGCCATCGACTCGAGCGCCGGCAGGCAAAACCCCTCATGGGTGGAGGTCTGGACGAAGACCGTGGCCTGGCTCAGCAGCTCGCCGACCTGCTCGTCGCTGGGGGACTCGACGTAGCGCATGCCCTCCTCGGTGGCCAAGTCCGGCTCGATCCCGAACATGCACAGCTCGGGGCGCGGCTGCGGCAGAGCGCGCCACGCCTCGATCGTGAGCGGCAGGTTCTTCAGGGGATTGGTGCGCCCGAGCGCGAGCACCATGTCCTCGCGGCGCTCCACATCGGGGCGGGGACGAAAGCAGTCGAGGTCGATCCCCGGCGGGATCAAGACGGCGTCGAGCCCGAGCTCGCGCAGGCGCTCGCGGTTCCAGCCGGAGATCGTCATGTAGCGGAACTCGGGGCGGTAGGAGTCGATCACGGCGTGCCTGACCGACTCGTCGTCGGGGTAGTAGCTCGTCTCGATGTCCTGCACGAAGTACACGGGAATCCCGCGGGTCACGCTCGCGCGCCATACCGGCATCGCCGTGTTCCACCACGTGGCCACCTTGATCGCGTCGATGTCCGCGAGTGCGTCCACCAGTTCGTCGTAGAACTCGAACGAGTGAACCGGCGCGCGCAACTCGAACCACTCGGGAGCATCCCCGAGCGTGTACAGCGCCACCTCGTGCCCGCGGTCGAGCAGACGGTTGAGGTGCTCGAAGATGTCGCGGTGCCCGCCCCCGATGCCGGTGCCCTCGGTGACGTACACGACACGCAGCTTGCCGTCGTCGGCATGCGCCTCGCGCGCGTCGAAGAACGCCCCCCAGCGCTCCCAGAAGAAGCGCTGGGACTCGCGCTCGCGCTCGCCCACGTCGGTGCCGCGCGTTACCGACTCGTGGTGGTAGAGGGAGGCGCCCGGGAAGTACATGACTCGCATCCCCGCCTCCCACGCGCGCAGGCACCAGTCGACGTCCTCGTAGGCCATCGGGTAGCGCTCGTCGAGCAGGCCGATCCGGTCGATTGCCGCGCGGCGCACGTACATGCACGCGCCCGTCACCGCAAGGACCGGCCCCGGTAGCGCCGCCGGGCCCCAGTCGGCCGGCTTGAAGCGGTAGCGATGGTCGAACCACTCGGGAGCGCCAAGGTTGCGTGCGGTGCCGGCGAACTGGATGCGATCGTCGGGATACAGCAGCCGAGCCCCCACGATCGCCACGTCATCCTCCTGCGAGGCCGCGTACTGCAAGCACGCCAGCCATCCGGCCCGGGCCTCCATGTCGGAGTTGAGCACCACCACGTCGAGTCGCTCGTCGGCGGCGCGCAGGCCCCTGTTGACGTTGGCGGCGAACCCGCTGTTGGACTGCCCCTCGACCACCTCGATGCCCTCGATCGCGCGCAGCCGCGCCACGTGCTCAGGGCCGCTGGCGTCGTCGGCCACGACGATACGAGCCATCCCCCGCGGTACGGTGCGCTGGATGCTCGCCACGAGCGTGGCCACCCGCTCGGCGTCGCGGTAGCTTGGGATCACGACGCACACCGGCTCGGCGTGCTCGCGATACCAGGCCAGTGCGCGACGATAGGCGTCATGGCCCGTGCGCGAGCGCAGGCTCAGGCGGTGCCTCAAGGGCGTGAAGCGCAGCGGCAGGGTGAGCACGCGGAACACAAGTGTGCGCCACCCAAGGTAATGGTAGGTCAGATAGATGCGCCTGCGCAACCCCCCCAGCGGGCCCTTGAACGTGCCATCCAATGCCGCATCCTCGATCGGGTGCACGCGGCGCCGGCGCGGAGGTCCTGTCTGCTTCTCGTCTGTCACCTGCGCTCGTCGCCTGTCGAAGATGGATCGTTGTCGCGGCTCGGTCGGGGATCGCCGAGATCAAATGGTTGAAAGCTCCCGCGGCGCAGCAGCCTAGTCGATTGACCGCACCGAGGCCGGCGGTCCGATCGAGCCTATGCGCCGGCTCGCTCACACTACCGCTGGTCGATCGATGCGCGTGTCGAAGCGGCTCAGGGGCTCATCAGCCGGACGAGCTGCTGCTCGACCTGCCCGGAGATCACGACCGTCACGGTCGTGATCAGGCTCCGATGATGCCTGCGCAGGTCCACCAACGCGTTGTGGTTCAGTGGGATCGGAACGTGCGATGTCGTCCTGCCGGGGACCCCGAAGTGAGTGCTCCCGTATTTGACATGCCCGTTCGTGGAGGTGAGCGTGGCGGTTCCTTCACAACGGGCTTTCAGCGTGCAGTACATCGACACGGCGGTGGTGTGGTTGCGATCGACGCCCTCCGTCTGTGGGCGCACTTTCACGGGCTTGAGAACCGGCGGCGCTTCCTTGGTCCCTCCCGAGCAGACATACCTTGCGTCGGGTCCGGTCCCGAGCGTCGCCTGCATCATCAGTTCCTCGCCGAGATTGACGGCAAAGCCATCGCCCGGAGAAGTCACGGAGGGCGACAGGCTGGCGCCGTTTCCGGTCCCTCCGCCCTTGATAAAGGAGTCCATCGTGGAGCCTGCTGTCGAGGTCATAACCTGGTAGGGAACGCCGCTGCGGTAAACGTTTTCGACGTAGCCACCCTCGTCGTTGAACGCCACGTAGTCGCCTGCGTTCACGCACAGGTTGATCGGCACATAGCTGCTCACGGTAGAGCCGCTGGCGCCGGACTGGCCGCACACCGGGATTTCAAAGGGCTGCGAGCTGAGTTCGACCTTGGCACCGCCGTCGGGCTGCGGCGAGAGGATTTGGAAGTGGATCTGGTTGAGCGGCGACGGGCCGTTCTGCGCCCGTTGGGCGCAGCCCTCTAGGCTCACCTTGACCACCTGCCCTGCTTCCGGAGCGCTCGCGTGGCCGCCGGCAACGCTCGTATTCCACAGAGCGGTGTCGGCGCCGTAGTGCGGCGTATGAAAGACATAGCCTGGAAGCGGTGTGTCGATGCCTTGGTAATTCAGGTTTTCACTGGTGTTCAGGCTGGCCGGGGCGGGAAACGAGCTTCCAAATGTCGCGATGGCGGCCGAGGCAACAGTGGGGGCGGCGAGCGTTGCGCCCAAAGCCAAGCTGAAGAGTGCGCTCAACATGGCGTGCAAGCCATGCAAGCGAGCACGGGGTCGGTAGTGAGAAAGCACTGACATCCTTGTCATGAGTTGTCGTCCGGGCTATGTGGGTTTGCGTGGTTGGCAAGCAAAGGGGCGATGAGCGGTCGCCACGCGCTGCTCAGTCACCGTTATCGGCGGGTGCTCGCCAAACCTTGAAGTCCAGCGGCGAAAACTCAACGCGGCACTCGAGCGACAGCCGGCGGCGTGCCCACGCGGGCAGCATGTCTGCTCGCGAGCCGAGCAGCGCGCCCGTCATACGCACGACGTGGTGACCAGCGATCGCAACAAACGTCGCTTGACGCCGCGCGGCAGGGACCTCGCTGGAAATCAGCTCGCGCCGCGCCGCGCCGAGCTCGCCACGCAGCCTGCGGACTACGTGTACCGGGGAGGCGGGCTCACGCCATCCATACACCTCGAGCAGCCCGCGCCACTCGTCGAAGCAGCGACGTAGCTGCTGGGAGGTGGTGTACTCGTGAGAGTGGAGCACCGCCGCCGCGGGCACGAACACCTTGGCGTAGCCGCCGCGCAGCATGTCGATCGCGAGCACACGATCCTCGGCGTAGCTGACCTCGCGGAACGGCACGCGCTCCCAGGCGGCGCGCGCTATACAGGCGTTGGCGTCGGTGAAGTATCCGCGCCTGCCGATGAACGCCGCGACGGGCAGCGCTTGCTCGGACTCGGTCAGGCGCTCGACTTGCGTTGTGCCCGTTGGCGAGAGCGAGGCAAACCAACGCTCCAGTTCGATCCGAACGGCCGCCGACGCATCCGCACGGGGACGGTAGGGGCCATAGACGATCCCCACATTCTCCCCCAGCTCGAAGCCGCCGAGCAGCCGCTCCAGCCAGCGCTCGTCTACGGGCTCGGCGTCCTGGGTGAGCAGCGCCACGCGCTCGCCACGCGCCTCACCCATGAGCAGGTTGCGCGTGCCGCCGTGGCTGAAGCGCCGGGGCGCGATCTCGAGCACGCGCGCGCCGTGCGAACGCGCGAGGCTCGCCGACCCGTCGCGCGAGCCCGAGTCGCACACGAGCAGCTCGTGCTCCACGCTCTGGCTGGCGAGCGCCGCGAGCGTCCCGGCGAGCAGCGCTCCGCCGTCGCGCACGGGGATCGCCACGGTCACGCTCAGATCAGGCATAGAAAGCAGTCAGCGTCAAGAGTTGCGAGGCATAGCTGAGAAACATCATCGCGATCACCGTCCCCGTCGCAACCCACAGCATCTTGCGCCGTCCAAAGGCGTGTAGCGCCCAAACCGCGATCAATGCGAGCGGAGCGATCGCCGGAAAGGCATAGCGCCCGAACTCGGCGATCAGCGGGCGTGCACCCGGCGTGTAGTAGGCGGCCTCGAAGCCGGCGATCACCGCCGCCGGCATCATCACGACCGCAAGCCCTTCCATCCAGTGAGCTCGTGCCCAGCTCCACTCGCGACGAAGCGACCAGGCCACAAGCGGGACGACCGCGAGGACAGCTGCCAGGATCGCGATATAGATCCAATGCGGAAAGAAGACGTCATACCAGCCGAATGCGGCCCATCCTCGTTCGATGAAGATCACAAAGCCCGGGTGCAAGCCATTGGGGAAGTGAGGCGCCATGAACGGCAGTCTTGGCAGTACGGCCTGCCACAGATAGGAGAGATAGCCGGGGATGTTGTGCAGCGCTTCGCCGGCGGCGCCCGCGTTCGAGCCGATCGCCGATGCGCCTGTCCCCGACCCGCCTTCTGAGGGGCGCAGGCCGCCAAGCAGGTGCACCGCAAGCTCGTCCACCACGAGCGCGCCGAGCACAAACGCCGCCCACCCGGGCAGATCGCGTCGCCCGTGATAGCGCCATAGCGCTCCGGCGAGCACGAGCGCAGCGACCGGGTAGAGCGAGAGGCCTGTGCCCTTAACGTTTGGCAACGCCACGAGCACCGCTCCTGTGAGGACGCCCCAAGGAATCGTGATGCCCCGCCTGAGCAGGCGGATCAGCAGCAGCTCGAGCGCCGCGGCGCAGGCGTTGACGCCCACGTCGTTGTTGACGATCCCGCTGATGAACCCGTACATCGGCTCGTAGGCGACCAGTAGGGCGGCCAGCACTCCCAGCCATGGCCGGCTCGGCGCCAGCTCGCGCGCGAGCAGGTAGGCGAACAGCGCCACGAGCGCGCCGATCAACGCCGAGGTCATGCGCATCAGCGTGAGCTGGGAGTAGACCGAGGAATGCCTCGTCGTCAGGTAGGCGGGCGCGAGCGCCAGGTAGTAGAGCGGGCCGTGAATTGCGGAAGTCGTATACCCGCCGCCGTTGTCGGCGGCGGGGTGGATCGCCGCTCGGCGCAGCTCATATGCCCGCTCTTCGGAGGCAAGCCACGGCTGGCGACTGCCGGCGGTCTGATGGTCGGTCGCGAAGTTCACGCCGTCGAGCGCGACTACCTCCGCGGAGGACCAGCGCGGTAGCGGCGAGGCGGGATTGGTGCTTGGTATATGTCCGCGCTCGACCAGCGACTGGGTGTAGGCGAAGTGATCGACCTCATCCGGCCCCTGGAAGGCAGGCGTTATCAGCGCCCAGCAGCAGCCGTTGAGCGCGGCGATCGCGAACAGCCAGAGCGCCAGCCGGCGGGTGCGCCCCGATACGGCGAGCGCGAGCGAGCGCACCCCCAGCAGCCCGATCCCCGGCAACAGCAGAAACAGCAGCAGCGGGTATGTCCAAGCGCCCACCAGGCCGGGGCGAAACAGGGCGGCGCGTCTGAAGATCGCTCCCGCCTGCGCGATGTAGCTGCGCTTGGCCCCCGAGCGCGGCAGGTACCAGATCGAGATGCGCGCCGGCATCGGCGCTCCACCAATGGTGGGCGGGGCTATGCCGAGAACCGGCAACGGCGTCCCCCCCCAGTTGACCACGCCGCTTGCCGTCACGCAGAGCGACGCCGCGCTCGATTCGGGATGCGCCGGCGTCTGCGGGATCGGAAAATCGGCGTTGGTGACCTGTCCGACGGAGACGCTCATCGGCGCCAGCTTCGAGAGGACGGTCCTTCCCGCGATCCGAAGCGCCATGCGCAGAGTCGGACGCATCGGGCTCGCCGAGACGACGTTCAAGCGCACCGCCGCCGTTTGAGCCGGCAATTGCAACGCCGGCACGCAAACCGCGACATGCGGCGGCGTGGGAGCTACATAGGTCAGATCCTCGACTCCATTTGTGCCCGTGTGGTAGGGGCGGGGGTGCAGTCCCCAGAAGAGCAGCAGAGCGAAGAAAGGGGCGGCAACCAGGACCGCCGCCGTCCAGACCCTACGATCGCCCACCGTCAGTGTCTGCGCAAACCGAGGATCGACAGCAGAAACGAAGAGAAGAAGATCTGGATGCCGACGATCAACAGCGTCGCGGCCACGACCGCCATGTGTTCGTCCGCCAGCGTTCCAAAGCCGTGAGAGATCCATGTCCCCACGATGATGCCGCCCAGCACGAGTCCCACGAGCACGAACAGCCCGCCGAGCGCCAGGCCGTGCTCGAGCCGGTAGCGCGAGCGCATGCGGTCGAACCACGGGTCGCGCTCGCCCATGAAGTAGGTGCCGTAGGCGTGCGCGCACAGTCCCAGCGCCAGCACCTGTGTTCCCACGACCATCGCCAAGGCTCCTCCGATCAGCGCATGAATACCCCAGGAACGCCCAAAAAAATCCAAACCCCCACCCACGAGCGCCACGATCAATGTGCCGATCCCTGCCAGCAGCGTGCCGGGCACGATGAACAGGTGGTTGGGACTGTGCACGAGCAGAAAGCGCAGGTGGCGCCAGCCGTCGCGAAAGCTCGACAGCTTCGACTCCCCGCCGCGCGGGTGGTATTCGATCGGGAACTCCGCGATCCTCAGCTTCTCCTTGGAGGCCCTGATCACCATCTCCGAGGCGAACTCCATACCGGTGGTGCGCAGGTCAAGGCGCTCCAGCACGTCGGTGCGCAGCGCCCTCATCCCGCAGTGCGCGTCCTTGACGCCCGTGCTGAAGAACAGGTTGAGCAGCCCCGTCAGGATCGGGTTGCCGACGTAGCGGTGAAGCCACGGCATCGCGCCGGGCTGGATGTTGTCCATGCGGTCGCCCATCACGAGCTCCGCGCCGCCGTCGAGCTCTGCCACGAAGCGCGGGATCTCGTTGAAGTCGTAGGTCAGATCGGCATCCGCCATCACGATGTAGCGCCCCCGCGCGGCCGCGAAGCCCGCCAGGTAGGCGCTGCCGTAGCCGCGCCTTGGCTCTGAGATCACGCGCGCCCCTGCGGCGCTCGCGAGCGCTGCCGAGTCGTCTTCGGAGGCGTTGTCGACGACTATGACCTCGCCGTCGATGCCTCCGGCCTCCAGCACCTCGCGAGCGGTGCGCACGCACTCCTCGATGTTCTCCGCCTCGTTTAGGCATGGGATCACAACCGACACGAGCGTCGATGGGAGATCCTCGGCGGCCTCGGCGATCGCGGGCCTGCTCTTCTGTGCGGTGCTCATAGCTCTGTCGGGCTCATTCCTGGCAGTCTTCCGGTATGCGAGTCTGCCTAGTTTACGACTGCTTGTACCCATACACAGTCGGTGGCGCCGAGCGCTGGTATCGCAACCTCGCCGAGCGTCTCGTCGCCGACGGGCACGAGGTCACCTACCTGACGCTGCGCCAGTGGGAGCGCGGCGAGCGCCTCGACCTCGACCCGCGCATCCGCGTCGTCACGGCCGGACCGCGCATGGCGCTGTATACAAGCCCACCCGCCCCCGGAGGCCCGCCCTCCCCAGGGCGCCGGCGCATCCTGCCGCCGCTCGTGTTCGGCGCGGGCGTCCTGTGGCACCTGCTGCGCCATGGCCGCCGCTACGACGTGGTGCACACGTGCGCGTTTCCCTACTTCTCGCTGCTGGCCGCCGCGCTCGCGCGCCCGGTGGGTCGCTACAGACTCGTGTCCGACTGGTTCGAGGTGTGGAGCCGCGACTACTGGCGCTCCTACCTGGGCGGCCTCGGCGGGCGCGTGGGCGAGCTCGTGCAGCGTCTCTGCGCCCTGGTTCCCCAGCGTGCGTTTTGTTTCTCACAGCTGCATGCGCAGCGGCTGCGCGAACTGGGACTGCGGGGACCGGTAACGGTCCTGCGCGGCCTGTACGCGAGGCCGATCGGCATACCCGCCACGCCAGAGCCGCCCGCCCGGCCCGGCCCGCCCGCCACACCAGGCCCGCCCGCCAGGCCCGGCACACCTGCCATGCCTGCCACCGTGCGCGAGGCCGACCCCCTCGTCTTGTTTGCCGGACGCTTGATCCCCGAGAAGCGCGTGACCGTTGGCGTCGCGGCCGTCGCGCGCGCCGCCACACGGATCGAGAGCTTGCGCGGCGTCTTCTACGGCGACGGCCCCGAGCGCGAGGCATTGCGTACCGCGATCGCCGAGCGCGACGCCGGCTCGTTCATCTCCGCACCTGGCTTCGCCGACGGTGCGATCGTGGAGGCCGACATGCGCCGCGCCCTGTGCGTGCTGTTGCCCTCCGAGCGCGAGGGCTACGGGATGGTGGTGGTCGAGGCATCGGCCCACGCGACCCCTTCCGTGGTGGTGGCCGCGCCCGACAATGCCGCCGTGGAGCTGGTAGAGGATGGCGTCAACGGCGTGATTGCCGACAGCGCCGACCCCGACGCGATCGCTGACGCGATCGTGCGCGTGCACAAGGCCGGCATCGAGATGCGCGAAAGCACCGCGCGCTGGTACGCCGAGAACGCGGAGGGCCTGTCGTTGGAGTGTTCACTTCGTGTGGTGATAGAGCAATACTCGACCAGCAAGTGATGACATCTGTTATTCCTTGATGTATGCGCGTCACGGTGGCTCTGGATGACGATGTTGTAGCCGCGCTTGAACGTCGTCGACGTGAACTCAAACGCTCTCTCAAGCAAGAGGTAAATGACCTGCTTCGGGCTGGCTTGAAGCACATGGAGCAGGAACAACCGAAGGCTGCCCGGTTCCAGGTCGAGCCACTGGACGCTGGCGAATTGCTTCTGGACAACGTCGATGACATCTCCGCCATTCTTGCCATTGCTGAAGGCGAGGACTATCGCTGATCCATGCAAGCGGTCATACTTCAAGCGCCCGACCGTAGCTCTCCAGCGTCAGGCGCGCGGTGCGCTCCCATGTGAACTCTCGCGCGCGCTCCAAGCCGCGGGCGCGCAAGCGCTCGACCTCGGCCTCGTCGGTCAACAGGCGCTCTATGGCAACGGCGATGGCGGTCTCGTCGTGCGGGTCGAACATCAGCGCCGCTTCGCCCGCGACCTCGGGCAGCGAGGAGGCGCTGGAGCACGCCACCGGTACGCCGCGCGCCATCGCCTCCAAGACCGGCAAGCCGAAGCCCTCGTATAGCGACGGGTAGACAAACGCCTCAGCGATCTGCCACAGCCCCTCGAGCTCCTCGCCGGAGAGCCAGCCGAGGAAGCGCATGTCACCCTCCACGCCATGCCCGCGCGCGCCCTCCCGCAGGCCCGCCTCGTGCGCGGTGGGGTATCCGGGGAGCACGAGCACGGGACGCCGCTCGGCGGGGATGCGTGCCATCGCGCCGATCAGCGCCATCAGGTTCTTGTGGGGGCGCTTGGCCGAGAGGCTGAGCACAACGCGGCGTTCGCCGAGGCGTAGCCGCTCGCGCAGCTCGTGCTCTGCTAGCAGCTCGCTGCGCTTGAGGGCGCCGATGCCGAGCGGGACCACGTCGATGCGCTCCGGGGGCGTGCCGAGCAGCTCCACCAGATCGTCGCGCGTGCTCTGCGAGTCGACGATCACCCTGTCGGAGCGGCGCACCCCAAGCGGCACGAGCACGCGCATCCCCATGTCGCGGATGCCCGCATGGGCCTCGGGGAAGCGGGCGTAGATCAGGTCGTGGACTGTCACCACGCGACGAAAGCGGCCCCGGGCCGGCGCGGTGCTCGCGAGGCTGTGCACGAGATCGACGCCCGCGCGGGCGGCCAGGCGGGGGAGCAGCAACTGCTCGCCGGTCACCCACTGCACTCGGTTGCGTGCATGCACGGGCACGGTCACCGCTGGAAGCAGCTCGCCCCACGGGCCGTCTTTTGCGGCGGCGGCCTCGCGGTTGACGAAGGCCGTGAAGCGCGTACCGCGCGGCGCGGCGTCGATCAGCGCGGGGATCAGCTCGCGCGCGGCGACCTCCATGCCACCGGTCTCGCCAGGGACTAGGAAGATCAGGTTCAGGCCGACGTGCAATGGATCTCTTGAGCGCGCGCTCAGGGGAGATGGGTGACTTGGTTTTGAAGGGCTCGCTCGTCAGGGTGCTCGCCGAGCAAAGCAGCGAGCGTCCGCACCCATAGCTTGATCGCTGCCTTACTGCGCGGCATCGTTGCATCGAAGGTAAAGACCATGCCGGCGTGATCCTCGCCCGCGGCCATCAGTCGTTCGTGTATCTCCTGAAAATCGGCGACATCGTTGGTGACGATCGCTCGCCACTCGATGCCCATTCGCTGAACGATCTCACGATCGGTGCGACCGACGAGGTCGGGGCGGTCCTTCTTGATCGCCTGCACGTCGTGCTCTGCCTCGCGCAACTCACGGGCGATCCGCGGCGAGATCATCTCGTCGAGCAGCAGCCTCACGCGAGCGCGTGTTGACGGCGCTGCCAGCGCTCACGCTCGCGCTCGGCGATCGCACGGGCGTGCTCGGTCCAAGCGTCGATCTCGTGCTTGTAGTCGGCGTAGTAACTCAGGCAAGCTTCGACGTCCGCAACCGGAATCTCAAGGTAAGCGGCGGCCTCCTCGACGGAATTGTCGTTCTGGCGGATCGTCTCGATGACATTCGCCACGTCCAGGCGCGTGCCGAGTAGTGCCGGCCTACGACCCGCCTCACCATCGCGAAAGAAGATGAGCGGGTGCTCGTCGCGACGCATGCCCTCCTCGATATAGCGCTCCGCCAAGGCCGTCTGCGCCGAGTGCGTGTCCCGGGCGCGCTGCTTCAGGCGCTTGACGGTGATCGGATCGAAGCGAAAGGCGATGCTCTGCTTGGTCGGAGAGGAGGGCATATGAGGGTTAGTATAGCCGTGTATTGCACGTGCGCCCACGCCGTCCACCTGGCGGCCGTATCGTGTCCGGCTCGGCGGCGCAGGAACGTCCAGGTCTCTCCCCGGACTTCGCCGGTCGTGACCAGCCTATCGCCGGCGTGAGCCGCCAGGAGAGCCGT
>CAAGKR010516290.1_pt1 | contig 12556 bp, 11 predicted proteins | sample 2556971 | NCBI WGS metagenome assembly CAAGKR01 (sample SAMEA5207829, study PRJEB30636) | soil metagenome | biome: forest; feature: boreal; material: soil | place: USA | collected 2011-09 | depth 1 m | reverse complement strand
CCATGGCCCGCGACGGCCGGTTCCCGGCGTCGCGAGTGTTCCGAAAGGTTGACCCGCGGTTAGGTGCCCCACTCAACGTGACCATCTTGTGCGGAATCGTCCTGCTTATCGTCCTCGCCTTCTTCGGGTTCAATTCCGAGGCATTCTTCAATCTGATCGCCGCTGGTGGGATCTGCGCTATCGTCGTCTACCTCATTGTCATGGTCATGTACGCACTTGCGGGCAGGAGAGTCCCCCTGCCGGCGGGCCATTTCGGACTCGGCCGCTGGGAGGGAATCGTGGTTGCCGTCGCGATCATCTGGCTTGTCTTCGCGCTCGCGATTTTCCGGGCCGGATTCAATAGCGCCTGGGAGTACTTCGCGGCCATGGTCGTCATCGGTCTCGTATACATGGCCTGGGTCCTCTGGATCCGGCCGGGCACCGTGGAATCCGCGGAGAGCAAGCCGGCGTCCGTGCGTTAGTCCCCGGCTGAACATTGCACGGGCCCTGGGACGGTGGTGTCACCCGCCCAGGGCTCGTTCGAGGTCTGAAATCGGTGGTGACAACAGGATTGGAGGTGACTTGATTGGGCGAGATGGACAGATTCGGCGTACGGGATCTCAATGCGCCTTGGTATTCGGGCAGTCCATCTTTCGCCAGGGCGCCCTGGGTGGAGCCGGACAAGGTCCCGCAGGGTGAGGTTGCGATCGTGGGGATGCCCATCGACGAGTACGCGACCTCCTCGCAGCGCAGTGGCATGCGCTGGGGACCGCGACGGATCCGAGAGGCATCGCTGCGGCAGGTGCGCTACTACGCCACGACCAAAGACGAAGGTTTGCTCGACATCAGAAGCGGCCGCATCACCGCCTGGCCCGACCACATGCCGATCGTGGACACCGGAGACGCTCCGGTCATTCACCACGACGTCCAGCATCAGATGTCGGCGGCCCGCGATCACGTCAAGCTTGCCTCCCTGACCAGCAGCGTGACCGTCACCCTGGGCGGTGATCACATGGTCGCCTTTCCTGCCGCAAACGGAGTGATCGAGGCTTGGCGCGAGCGCAAGCCGGACCTCAAGGTCGGCTACCTGCACATCGACTCGCACAGCGATTTTGTCGACGACCGGCACGGTCAGGGGCGCTACAATCATGGAACCTGCGCGCGCCGCATCAGCGAGATCCCAGAGGTGAAGCGCATGGCCTGGTACGGCCTCAGCGGTTCCAGCGAGCCAAACCAGTTCCAAGTGATGAAGGAGCGCGGCTTCCAGGCTTTCACGTCGTGGCATACGCACCGCGTGGGAGCGGACAAGTCGATGACCCAGGTCCTCGATTACATGATGGACGGCATCGACATCCTCTACGTGAGCATCGACATCGACGTGGCGAATAATGCCCACGCACCCGCCACCGGCTCCTCAGTGTTTGAAGGCCTGTCCGGCGATGAGTTCCTGGAATCGATCCGGCAGCTATCCCAGCTGGACGCGCTGGTGGGCGTCGACCTTTGCGAGGTGGACCCCGAGATCGACGGCAGCTGGAGAACCGAGCTCCTGGCGGCGACGGCGCTGCTCGGCGTGCTTGGTCGCCGGCTCTACAAACAAGTGGGTGTGATCCCGCAGGATGAGCTTCGCCGGGTGTTCATCCTCTAGGAGTGCCGGTGGGACGAGGGATTTGTCGGTGTTGATGAAGGCGGCTGTGATGACCGGGTACGGACAGCCGCTCGAGATCCGGGAGGTGGAGCGGCCGCGGCCGCTCCTACCGGAGGACGTGATCGTCCGGATCGCGGGGGCGGGGGTCTGCCGCACCGACCTCCATCTGTGGGACGGCTCCTGGACCGATGTGGACGGCAAAGCGGTGCGGCTGCCGCACATACTTGGCCACGAGAACGTCGGGTGGATTGAGGAATCCGGTGAGGAAGCCAGGCGGCTGGGCCTCGTTCAGGATGACCCCGTCATCCTGCACCCGCTCAATTCCTGCGGCCTCTGTGGGGCCTGCAGGCGGGGTGACGACATGCTGTGCGATACCGGGCGAGAGCCTGGAATTCATTCAATCGACGGCGGCTTCGCGGAGTTCATGCGTACCAAGTTGCGCTGCGTGGTCAAGCTGCCCGCCACGGTCGAACTAGTCTCGCTGGCACCGTTTGCAGACGCCGGCCTTACGGCGTATCACGCTGTCAAGCGGGTTCTTCCACATCTTCGCGCCCGCGTTTCTGTGGTTGTGGTCGGTATCGGCGGTCTCGGTCAGTTCGCCATCCAGTTGTTGAAGGTGCTCTCAACGGCGACGGTGATCGCAGTGGATGTCACCGAGGAGCGATTGGCAATCGGGCGGTCTCTCGGAGCGGACGAGGTGGTGCTTGCTCCCGGAGGAGTCTTCGCTGAAGCCGTCCGCAGCAAGGCAGATGGCGGCGGGGCGGCGGTGGTGATGGATTTCGTGGGAGCTGGAAGCAGCACCGCGGAAGGGCTCTCAGCCACCGGACGAGGCGGCGTGTACTCGGTCATAGGGTATGGAGGCTCGCTCGAGACCCCGACGCGGGCACTGGTGCAAAAGGAGTTGACAGTCCTTGGTAACCTGGCAGGCTCTTACGCCGATCTTCGCGAGTTGATGTCTCTTCACCAGGCAGGTCTGATCGAGAGCAGATATCGGCAATTTCCACTCAGCGCGGCGGCGGAGGTGCTCGAGCGCCTTCGCCAGAGTAGTCTGCCTGAGCGCGCCGTCCTGGTGCCGTCGTGAGTCCCGAGTTCGGCAATGGCGAGAACGCTCGACCGGGGCGGCGATCGTACCCGGACGGCAGTTCGGTCTCCGCCAGGCTGAACGAGCGCGCGCGGCGCGTGTTGCCCGGCGGGAACACGCGTACCACCGTCTATCGGTCGCCTTATCCCGTCTACGCTCGCAGCGGCTCGGGTCCCCGTGTCGTGGACGCGGACGGCGTCGAGCGGCTGGACTTTCTGAACAACTACACCTCCCTGATCCACGGCCACGCGCATCCACGCGTTGTGGCCGCCGCGGGTGCCGCATTGGCCGCTGGGAGCTGTTTCGGGCTGCCGACAGAATCCGAGATCAGGCTCGCCGAGATGATCGAAGAACGGCTGCCGAGCTGTGAGCAGGTCAGGTTCACGAACTCGGGTTCCGAGGCGGTGATGATGGCGGTCAAAGCGGCCAGGGCATACACCGGCCGCCCGAAGATCGCGAAGTGCGAAGGCCTGTACCACGGCAGCTACGACTTCGTCGAGGTGAGCCTGGACTCGTCACCGGAGAATTGGGGTGAGGCCGACCGTCCCAGCCGCGTGCCCTATTCGGCCGGCACGCCCGCCAGCGTCCTGGCAGATGTGGTGGTGCTTCCTTTCAACGATCCGGAGGCGGCCCTCCGCCTTCTGGAGGAGCATGCGACCGATCTGGCCGCCGTCATCATCGATCCGCTGCCCAACCGGATCGGCCTGATTCCGGTCTCGCCGGAGTTTCTGACGACCATCCGTGAGTTCTGCAATCGAGCGGGCGTGGTGTTGATCTCCGACGAAGTGATCTCCTTCCGGGTCGGATATTCCGGAGCTCAGGCGGTGTTCGGGTTCCAGGCCGATCTCACGACCCTCGGCAAGATCATCGGAGGCGGCTTTCCGGTGGGCGCGGTGGCCGGCCGGAAGGAGATCATGGCAGTGTTCGATCCTTCTGGTGGGAAGCCGGCAGCGCCCCACGGGGGCACCTTCAACGCCAATCCGGTCACCATGGCGGCCGGAGCCGCCGCGCTGGAGGTGCTGACACCGGCCGCCGTGGCCGACCTGAACGAGCTCGGGCGCCTCGCGCGCGAGCGCGTCCAGGCCACCATCCATGAAGCCGGTGTGCCTTGGCGGGTCACGGGACAGGCCTCGCTCTTCCGGATTCTGCCCGGTTCGGACGAGCTGGTCGGATACCGCTCGAGTTGGCAGGGTTCGGCTGCGGCCTCGCAGATCACACAGTTCACGGCCGCTCTGCTGAACCATGGGATCCTCGTGGACCACACCGGCCTGGGCTGCGTCTCGACGGTGATGACGGAGCACGATGTGGATGCGCTCGCCCAGGCGGTGGAGCTCGCTCTTCAGGACATCGGCGTACCTGCGTTGGGAGCTTCTTGAGATGCCCCAGCGCGTTCGTCGGCCTACGTTCGAGCCAGATGTCGCCACCAGAGAGGGGCCGGCGTCGCCGACTACCTTCGAGGAATTGGCGCAGACGCTGCAGCGACAGCTGGGGGACTTCTCCGCGGCGCACGCCAGGGTTGCCCGCCAGATCCTCAGCGACCCCGAGGGCTGTGCGTTCATGACCGTCTCGGAGCTCGCCGCGGCCGCGCGTGTGGACCAGTCGACCGTCGTGCGTTTTGCCGTCAGGATCGGCCTCAGCGGCTACCCGGCGCTGGCGAGGCTATGCCGCGAGCATCTGAGGGACCAGGCGCAGACGGTGGGCAGGTTCGAGCGGCTGCGAAAGCTCGCCAGCCAGGGTGCCGGGACGACCGGCGTCTCACGCCTTGCGAAGGGCGTCGCCATACCGCTCGATGCCGTGGCGGCAACCGACCAGGGCAACATAGTGCGCACTTTCGCGAGGATCAGCCCGGCCGACTGGTCTCGGGCGGTGAATGCCTGCGCCGACTCCAAGGCTTTGTACGTGGTCGGGCTGCGCAAGTGCTTCTCGGTCGCCCACCTATTCACTTACCTGCTGGGCATGATCCGCGACGACGTCCACCAGGTGACCGGTCAAGCGGGCCTGTTCCCCGACTCGTTGCGGCGGCTGGGACCGAAGGACGCGTGCGTGGGGATCACCATCCATCGATACACGAAGCAGACCGTGCAGGCGCTGCAGTTTGCAAGGCGCCGCGGCGCGTTCACCATCTCCCTTACTGACAACGCCGCATCTCCGGTCGTGGCGTACTCCGACGTCACGCTCTACGTCGACACCTCGAGCCTCTCGGTGCTGAGGTCGCTGACCGCCTTCACCAGCCTCTCGCAAGCGCTCGTGGCGGCCGTCGCCGTGCGTCGTGGTACTGAAACTCGCTCGGCGCTGTTGGTAGAGGAAGACGTGCTGAGCGAGTTCGATGTCTACGCGACCGAGCCCGACACGGTATCGGGCGATTGGCGGTAGGAGGTCGCGCCATGTCTCGGATTCCGTACGTCAAGCCCGAGTCGGCGGACGGAGCGGTTCGTGAGACGTTCTCTGAGATCGCCGTCGTGCGCGGTGAGGTTGCGAACCTGTTTCGGGTTATCGCCAACTGTCCCTCCGCGCTGGCTCCCGTGTTCGGGCTCTCCCACTTCGTGCGCGACGAATCATCGCTGCCGCCGCGGCTGCGCGAGCTCGCCATCCTGACCACGGCCCTTACCCTCGACGTCCCCTACGAGATCGCCCATCACACGGAGGCGGCTCGCCATGCGGGCATCAACCAGGGTGAGATTGACGCACTTCGCGCGCGGGACGACCGTCCTTTCGACCCGACGGAACGCGCGGTCGTCGGGTATGCGCGAAGCGTCGCAGTCGACCGGCATGTCGACGACGCCGTGTTCGGCGAGCTGCGTGCGGCTTTCGCACAGGAGCAGATCGTCGAGATCGCCGTGATCGTCGCCTGGTACCACTTCGTCGCCGCCATCCTCCAGCCGCTGGAGGTGGACCTCGAAGCGCGCCGTGCCCACCGAGCTCGACCCAGTTGAGCGGCGCCGACAGGGGTTGGGGGAATGCCTTCGCCGACCACGTGGTCGTAATCACCGGCGCCGGTGGTGGCATCGGAGGCGCCACGGCCGCTCTCTTCGCGCGCATGGGCGCCAAGGTGGTGGCGGCCGACCTGAATCCATCCGCCCTGCGCTCGCTCGAATCCCGCCTGAAGGAGTGCAGAGGCTCGTACCAGCTGCAGGAGGTCGCGGTCGAGGACGAGGCCTCCATCGCAGCCCTCTTCGATAAGGTTCGAGAGTCCTACGGGCGGCTGGACCACCTGGTCAACGCGGCCGGGATCACGGGACGCAGCGACTCAATGGTGTTGTCCAGATCAGACTGGGATCACATCCTGGCGGTGAATCTGACCGGGACCTTGCTTGCCAGTCAGGCCGCGGCGCGCCTCATGGCGGCCGGGGCCGGCGGGACCATCGTCAACATCGCTTCCGAGCTTGCGATCTCGACGGAGCCGGAGAAGGCTGCGTACATCGCCAGTAAGGCTGGCGTGGTCGGCCTCACAAAGAGTCTGGGCCTGGAATGGGCGCCGCGCGGAATCAGGGTGAATGCGGTGGCACCGGGCGCGACTCGGACTCAGATGATCGCGAAGATCGAGAACGACCCGGTCGTCAGGGAGCAGTACTTGAGCCGGGTGCCGACCCGCCGGTTTGGTGAACCCGAGGAGATCGCGCATGCGATCGCGTTTCTCTCGTCGGAATGGGCGACCCACATCGTCGGGCACCTGCTGGTGGTCGACGGGGGCTATACGGTCGGCTGATATGCACGAAATCGGAGGAGTACGAGGCCATGAATGAAGTCGAATACCGCTTCCTGCGCAGCCAGTGGTTCCCGATCGCCCGCTCACAGGACGTCGTGGAAGGGCAGCCGGTAAGGTCCAGGATCCTGGACGTGGATCTGGTCGTCTTCCGGTCCGATGGCAAGGTGACGGTGGCCGGCAACTGGTGCCCGCATCGGGGGATGGACCTCTCCATGGGCAAGGTGGTGGGCAGCGAGCTGGAGTGCGCCTACCATGGCTGGCGTTTCCGGGCCAGCGACGGGCGGTGCTCCCTGATCCCATCCCTCGAGCCTGGATCCCATCCCGGGACCGGCCGGCTTCCGGTCTACCGCGCGCTCGAGCAGTACGGCCACGTCTGGAGCTGTCTCGACGAGCCGTCGGCGCCGGCGCCGAGCATTCCTGACCTGGACGAGAGCGCCGGCTGGCAGGTCCACTACGGCACACCCCACGACCTCCACTGCGGGATCCGCCAGCTGACAGAGAACTTCCGCGACATGTCCCACTTTCCGTTCGTGCATTTCGTGTCGATGGGTCCCAACGTCGCTCGGGTCGTGGCGCCCTATACCGTTGAGAGGAAGGGGCGTGATCTGATCTGGACCTTGCCCACCGACCTCGGCGGTACGGCGCTCGGCGGAAAGGAGGCGGTCGCCACCAGGCAGCTGATGACCTACCACCTGACCCTGCCGACGTTCTCCCGGATCCGTACAGAGTTCCCCCAGGGGGGAAAGCGCTACACGGTCCAGATCGGGACTCCGATCGATCGTGACGGTGAGCATTCGAGGCAGTTCTGGTTCGTCGCGATCGACCCCATCGTCGCCGATACCCACGGCGTCAGCATCCATGAGATGTGGGAGTACGAACGGCAGATCTTCGAGGAGGACTGGCCGATCGTCGAAAATCAGATGCCGCGGGAGACGCCTCTCGATCTCAAGGCGCAGGCGCACACCCGAGCGGATAAGTTCAGCGTCAAGTACCGCCAGGTGTACAGCGAGCTTATGGGAGCGTTCTCTGCGCCTTCGAGCAACGGAGCCCGGCCGAAGGCGAGCAGCCGGGCGCGATCTGGGGCGAGGGGCTGAACTCGCCATATGAGGATCTCGGATCTCCGGGTACATCTCGTAGACGTTGAGATCCCGCCTGGCCGCAGAGTTAGGTCGGGCGCCGGATTAAAGCTGAGCCGCCAGGCGGCTTTTGTCGAGGTGTTCACGGACGAAGGGGTCTCCGGCATTGGACCCTGCTCGTTCGGTTCGGTCTCCTTCGAGCTCACCTTTGTGAAGACTCTTGTCGAGCACGTGTTCAAGCCCGCAGTGATCGGCAGGGATCCCACGGCCACCGAGGCCATCTGGGAGGAGCTCTACTACGGCCTCATCGTTCGCACCTACGGCAACCGTGGCGTCGGCGTGGCGATCCTGTCCGCCATCGACGTGGCGCTGTGGGACCTGAAGGGCCGATGGCTCGGAGTGCCGGTGTATTCCTTGCTGGGCGGACCCGTTCGCGAGGGCGCGCCAGCATACGCATCCTCGGTCTACTGGTCGAACCCGGATGAATGCGTCCGGACCGCGCGCGAGTACCTCGATCGGGGGTATTCGGCATTGAAGATCAAGGTCGGGGAAAGCTACCGCAAGGATGCCGAGTGCATCGAGGCCGTCTGTGCCTCGGTCGGCCCCGAAGTCCAGGTCATGGTCGACGCGAACCTGTCCTACACGCGCGACGTCGCGCTCAAGCTCGGCCGTGAGCTCGACCGCCTCGGGGTCATGTTCTTCGAGGAGCCGGTCAGTCTCGACGACGTCGAGGGCTACGGGATCCTGGCAAAGGCACTGGACACCAAGATCGCGGTGGGCGAGAACCTCTACACGAGGTGGGGCTTCCTCCCCTACCTCGACGCCGGCGTGGACGTCGTGCAGCCGGACAGCAGCCGTTGCGGGGGCATCTCGGAAGCACGACGCGTGGTCGATCTTGCGGCCGCGCGGCATCGTCTCGTCGCCCCACATACCTTCTCGGATGCGTTCACGCTGGTGGCGAATCTCCACATCGCGCTCGCCATGAGCGCGGTTGTGATTCTCGAGGTGGACGAGACCTACAACCCTCTGATGACAGAACTGGTGCGCAACCCGCCTGCGATCCGGCAGGGAATCATCGCGGCCCCGACCGGTCCCGGGCTCGGCATCGATCTGGACCGAGACTGGGTGGAGGACCATCCCTATCGGGGAGGCCGGGGGATCGGACCGGGCGTAAGGCCGGCAACCGGTGTCGGCGACCTGGCCGATCGCTTGGCCGCCGACCTTGGCACCTGACCAGCGTCCGGGTGAACCCCGCGGGGAGCTGCAGGGTCAGGTAGCGATCGTCACGGGCGCGGCGCAGGGCATCGGCCTGCGGATCTCGGAGATGCTGGCGGCCAACGGCGCCACGGTCGTGCTTGCCGACCTGCAGGCCATCAAGGCTCGCTCCCAAGCAGCCGCCATCCGATCGGCGGGCGGCCGGGCCTGGAGCATCGCCTTGGACATCGGGCGCCCCGAGAGCAGCAGGCGGATGGTCCGGCGGACCCTCGCCCGGTTCGGCCGGATCGACTGCCTTGTGAACAATGCCGGGATCGATGCCCCCCTCGGGGAGGCCTGGACGGAACCGGATGAGCATTGGCGGCGGATCATCGATCTCGACCTCTCTGGGGCCTGGTGGTGCACGAAGGCCGTGCTTCCTAGCATGATCGCGGCTGGGCGGGGCCGGGTCGTCCTCATCAGTTCAGTCGCCGCGCGAAGGGGCTCGCCCACCATTTCGGTGGCATACAACTCAGCAAAGGCCGGGCTCCTCGGCCTCACTATCGCGTTGGCAACCCAGGTCGAACAGCACGGTGTGCTGGTTAACGCGATCGCTCCCGGTCCGACAGGCAACACCGGCCAAACGCCCGGTGCCGCTGAGAAGGCTGCCTACCTCGCCGCCTACCCACTCGGCTTCGGGGGTCCCGATCCCATTGCCCATGCATGCCTGTACCTGCTACGCAGCAGTGGGGACTGGATCAGCGGAAGCGTTCTGAACGTCAGTGGCGGTGGATGGAAGGGCTGAGCCTCCCCCAGCCGGTAGTGCTTGACGCCCTTGGCGGCGCACATTCGTGAGCAAGGCGGCACCCGCAATGGGTCTCCCTGCCACGTCGACGCATGCCTGGGGGCTGCTCGCGGTCATCGTCGGCGTGGCGATCTTCAGCGTGGACACCTTGCTGATCCGGCTGCAGACGATGTCCCCTGCGGCGATCCTCTTCTGGCGAGGGTTGTTCACGGCCCTGGGCTTTGCGCTGCTGACCTACAGGGCTAATCGTGCCGGCTTCCTGCGGTCGTTCAGGGGGCTGGGACTCGCAGGGCTGCTGGTGGCAGGCCTCCGCGGACTCGCGAACATAAGCTTCGTCCTTTCCGTCAAGGAGACTTCCGTCGCTCACACTCTGGTCATCGTGGCGTCGGCTCCTGTGCTGACCGCCCTTCTGAGCCGGTTCCTGCTCTCCGAGCGGCTCCCCCTGAGAACCTGGCTGGCTGCGGCCACTGTGATGGCCGGGGTTGCCGCCATCTTCAGCAGCAATCTCGGCAGCGCCCAGCTGGTCGGAGATCTCTGGGCGCTGGTGGGTGCCCTGACGATCTCCATCACGCTCGTAATCATTCGTGGAAACCAGAACCTGGACCGCTTCGCAGCCATGACCATCGGGTGCGGTCTGGGCGTGATTCCGACCCTTGCGAGCGCGGGCCAAGGCTTCGCTCTCTCCCCGCATAACGGCCTGATCGCACTCGTGAATGGTCTGATCGTGCTGCCACTGGCGATGGCCCTGATCACCTGGGGGCCAAAGCGCCTGACCGCCTCGGAGGTCAGCCTAATCATCCCGCTCGAGGCGGCCCTCGGACCGGTCTGGGTGTGGCTGGCGATCGGCGAGACCCCGAACCTTCAAACGGTGCTGAGCGGGGCGGTCATCATCGGTGCGCTGGGTATTCATTCAGCGCTCGAGCTGAAACAGGAACGGGCGCATGCCCGGCACGCAGCCGTCGGGCCGGTGGCGATCATGCCTGACGTCTCGAGCACCGGGCGGTCTGACTGAAATGCAGGTTGCGCCGACAGGCCATCCTGTAAGGGGCAAGATCAGGGATCGGTCAAGAAGGAGGATCGAGAAATGAGATTCGTGGATCGGATCAGAGACAAGGTGGGCCAGGAGCTCTTCGTGTCCGACTGGCTGGAGATCAGGCAGGTCGACGTCGACGTGTTCGCCGCTTTGACGCGCGACTGGGACTACATGCACAACGACCCGGCTTGGGCGAGGGACAAAGGGCCCTGGGGAACCACCATCGCGCACGGCTTCTACCTGCTGTCGTTGGTCTCCCACTTCCACGGTCTGGCCGGCTTCCCGACGCTTGCGACCGAAGACGAGTACGTACTGAACTACGGTCTGGATCGCGTGCGCTTCACCGAACCCGTGCTCGTGGGCGACCGCGTACGCATGCGCTTCAGGGTGTTGGGCATCGACCAGCGCAAGCCAGGCAGGGAGTTGGTCAGGACACAGGCGATTGTGGAGACGGAGCGGTGCGGTGATAGGCCGCACATGATTGCGGAGTCATTGACCCTATGCGTGTACGGCGAGGCGTTCGCCAGCGCCAGGTGAGGGAGCGCAGGCAACCGAACGAGGTCGGCGACAAGTTGGTGGGACGGGCAGGCGTGCCGGAGTTCCCCACCCTCAACGACTACCTGCGTTTCCACGCACTCAGCCGACCAGAGGTAATCGCTGTTGCATGCGATGAGTTCTCGTTCACCTACCCCGATCTGGAGCGGGCGGTAGCCTCCTATGCCGCCGCCTACAAGGCTGCCGGCCTCATGGGCGGCGAGGTGGTCGCAGTCATGGGCAACTCGCGCCCGGAGTGCCTGGTCGCCTTCCTCGCCGCGTGCCGGATGGGTGCGATCTACCTGGGGTTGAACCCGAAGCAAACCCTCAGCGAATTGGCGTTCATAGTCAACGATTCGAAGCCATCTCTGTTGCTCGGCATGCATGCGGCCACCGAGATCGAGCAGATTGAGAAGCTGCGCGCTCTGACCGCGCGATCGGGCTGGATTCGTCAGGTGGTCACGCGGCCAGGGGGCGAGGCGAGTCTCTCCGTCTCGCTCGCCGAGTTCCTGGAGGCGGCACGACCGGCCGAAGAGATCCAGCCGGCGAATCCGGAGGCGCCGTGCGCGATCGTCTACACGTCCGGATCGACCGGCTCTCCTAAGGGAGCGCTCCTCTCACAGCGCGGCATGATCCGCAGCGCCCTTCTCAGCTGGAGCCACTGGTACGGATCGCTGTCACCGGTGCGGACGGTCGTGCAGCACCCGATCAACCACGTCGGCTGGTTGGGATGCGAGTGCGCCACAGGACTCGTGGCCGGCGGCAGCCTGTTCTTCCGGGAGCGATTCGACGGTGCCGAAACCCTGCGCCTCATAAAACGCGAGCGGCTCAACCTCTGGATCGGCTTCCCTTCGATGGTGATGCTGGCAATGCGGTCGGCCGAGTTCGACCGCTGCGATTTGTCGAGCCTTCGGCGGATTGCCTTCGGTAGCCTACCCACCGTCGAAGTCCTACGCCGCCTGCGCACCAAGACCGACGCCGTTTTCTCCGTCAGCTATGGATTGACCGAGGCCAACGGAGGGGCTCTGGCTGCGACCGACGACGGCGCGGATTTCGAGGCCGTCGCGACGACGGTCGGCCGGCCCTTACCAGGGGTCGAGATACGGATCGTCGATGGGGAAGGGAGGCCGGCCCGCTCCGGTGAGCTTCTCGTTCGGGATTCCTGCTTGTTCCTCGGCTATCTGAACCGCCCCGAAGCGACTGCCGCTGCCCTCGATGCGGAGGGTTGGCTGCACACCGGGGATGCAGTTTCGGAAGACCCCGACGGCACTCTGAGAATGGTCGGTCGGCTGAAGGAGATGTTTAAGTCAGGCGGCTACAACGTCTATCCCACTGAGATCGAGACAGTGATCGGGCTGCACGAGGCAGTGAGCGCCGTCGCGGTCGTGGAGGTGCCTGATCCGCTCTGGGAGGAGGTGGGCGTCGCATTCGTCGTGCCGCTAACGGGCCGGTCAGTCGAGGTCAGCGAACTCCGCGACTTCGCACGGCAGCGGCTTGCGAACT
>CAAGKR010202720.1_pt1 | contig 12557 bp, 11 predicted proteins | sample 2556971 | NCBI WGS metagenome assembly CAAGKR01 (sample SAMEA5207829, study PRJEB30636) | soil metagenome | biome: forest; feature: boreal; material: soil | place: USA | collected 2011-09 | depth 1 m | reverse complement strand
GATGACATCGTCGAGCTGAAGCCCGGCGACATGGTCACGTTCACCTGCGGCGAGGAGCGCGTCGGCGATGCCCGCCATATGTCCATCACCTGGCCCGGCCTGGCAACGGCGCTAGCTCCACAGGAGGTGCTCTACCTGGCTGACGGCTCGGTGCGCCTGCGTGTGTCCGACGTGCGCCCCGAGGCAAGCGAGGTCGACGCCGAGGTCGAGGTCGGCGGGGCCGTGGCCTCGCGCCAGGGGCTGAACATCCCCGGGCCCGCCGACGCTCTGCCATCGGTGCCCGAGGAGGACCTCGAGCTGCTGCGCCACGGAGAATCGATCGGCGTCGACATGGTGGCGCTCTCGTTCGTGCGTGACCCATCGGACGTGGAAACCGTGCGCGAGCACACGCGCCTGCCACTGATCGCCAAGATGGAGAAGCCGCAGGCGGTCGCCTGCGCCGAGCAGATCATCCACGCCGCCGACTGCGTGATGGTTGCGCGCGGAGACCTCGGAATCGAGATGCCGATCGAGCAGGTGCCCGCGGTGCAGAAGAAACTGCTCGAGTTGGCCGGCTGGCTGGCGCGACCGTCGATCACGGCCACGCAGATGCTCGACTCGATGGTCACCTCCTCTCGGCCCACGCGCGCCGAGGTGGCGGACGTGGCGAACGCGATCCTCGACGGCACCGACGCGGTGATGCTCTCCCAGGAGACGGCCATCGGCGCCTACCCCGTCCAGGCCGTGGAGATGATGGCCGCCGTCGCCGTCGAGGCGGAGAAGATCGCGCCGTACGAGCACTGGAACACCTCGCGTGTGCGCCGCGCGGAAGCCGATCCCGCCTACACGGTCGCCCACAGCCTGTGCCTGGCCGCGCGCGAACTGAACCTCGACGCGCTGATCGTGCCCACACTCTCCGGACGCTCGGCGCGGCTGGTCTCGGCGCACCGGCCGACCGTCCCGATCTACGCGCTCTCCCCCGGACGCGAGACGGTGCGCCGCTGCGGACTCATGTGGGGCGTGCAAGCCTCCTCGATCCGCCGCCACGAGACCACCGAGGAACTGATCGCCGACTCCGCCCTGCGCGTCGTCGAGCTCGGCTGGTGTGCGAAGGGCGCGCGCGTTGGCATCACGGCGGGGCTGCCCTCCGGACGCCCGGGTACCACCAGCCTGATGCAGATCCAGGTGCTGTAGGACGACACCGCCCGTTACGGCGCTGTGAGCGGCAACCGGCGACATGGGTGCCCTACGAAGCGCAAGCGGATCTTGTTTCCCAAAAAGTCAACCGGCCGTGCCTACACCGGTCCGCTCGTAGAAATCCTGCTCTTCGCGCCCCAGCTCCGTTACCGCGGGATCGCCGTACATCCACTCGCGTGCGATCCGGTGCCAATTGTTGGACGCGCGCAGCTGCGAGAGCACGGCGAGGGTCAGCATCTCCATGCGCCTGCCGAACAGGTGCTCCGGCTGGATCGTCTGGTGGCGCATCTCCCTGAAATGGCTCGAGCGCGGATCGGAGCTCTCGATCATCACCTCCGTGGCGATCTCAGGCGATAGGTGCACCGCTTCGTCGGCGGTCGTGTACCACCAGATCGCGTCCGCGATGAACGCCAGCAGATGGTCGGGGTCCACGCGCTCCGGCTCGGGCAGGAAGCCCGACTCCGCCAGCAGCTTGTGCAGCGTCTGCGCGTCGCCCTCCACGACCGCGCGCTGGCAGGCGAGCTCCAGCTCCACCGGCTCGCGCTCCATGCGCTTGAACAGGCCGAAGTCGAGGAACGCCACGCGCCCGTCCGCCAGCAGCAGGAAGTTGCCCGGGTGGGGATCGCCTGAGAACTGGCGGTGTCTATACAGGCAGCCGAGGAAGAAGCGGAACACGATCTCGCCGATCCTGTCGCGCTGGGCCTGCGCGTAGCCCTTCAGCTCCTCGAACCCAACGCCCTCCACGAACTCGCTGACGAGCACCCGCTCGCGCGAGAGCTCGCTCACGACCTCCGGCACCGCGATGAACGGGTGGCCCTTGAAGATGCGCGCCAGCGAGCGCTGGTTCTGGGCCTCCAGCTCATAGTCGAGCTCCTCGCCGATTCGGTCGGAGATCTCGGCGGCGACAGCTTTCACGTCGAGGCTCGGGGTCATGCGCTTCATCAGCCGCATGATCATGTCCAGGTTCTGCATGTCGGCCCTCACTGCCGACGCCACGCCCGGGTACTGGACCTTGACGGCCACCTCCCTGCCGCCTTCGCCCTCGAGGGTGCCTGCCTGCCCCCCGCGATGGGGGGCACCCTTCAGGGTCTCCCCCTTGAGCCTCGCCCTGTACACCTGCCCGATCGATGCCGCCGCGATCGGCACCTCGTCGAACTCGGCGAACACGTCGTCGATCTTCGCTTCGAGGTCCTCCTCGATCACTCGCTTCATCTGCTTGAACTCGACGGTCGGCGCCGCGTCGCGCAGCTTCGCAAGCTCCTGCTGGAACTCCTCGCGGTGCTCCTCCGGAACGAGCCCCACGTCCAGGAACGACATCACCTGCCCCAGCTTCATCGCGGCGCCCTTCATCGTCCCGAGCGCCGCCACGATCTGCTTGGCCGTCTCGAGCTGACGGCGGGCGCTCGCCTCCTGCGCCGCCTCCTCGCTGCGACCCACGTTCGCCGCGCGCGTCCCGAACTGCTTCACAGCCTCGCTGGCCGCGAGCCGCCCGACGGTCGCCGTGCGACGCACCCTCGATGTTGGGATTTTGTCCTGCGCCACCCTTTGAGTCTATGGACGTAAGCGTTGCGCCGGGGGGCGGGTTGTGTGTGTCGCAAAATGGCTTGCCCCACGCGCGCGGGGGGGGGCCTATCGGATGGGCGCAGGTTGTGTGCCGCGAATCGGGATGGCCTCACGCGCGCGTGAGGCGCTGCTCAGGCGGGCTGCTCGACGCGGGAGCCCGGCACGATGTCGTCCTTGCCGTCCGGCCAGCGCACCCATGCCTTCTTGCCGCCGTCGTAGTCGTCGCCGAGCAGTATCAGCGTCGCCGGCTCGCCGAGCGCCGTGCAGGGGTCCGAGCCTTCTGCGTCCAAGCCTCTCCACACGCGGACGAAGGCGTTCTGCTCCCACTCCGCGCCGACGGTGCTCGCGTCGGTATGGCCGGGGTAGATGACCGTCTCCGGCGGCAGCTCCATCAGCGTGCCCATGATCGAGTCGCGCAGGTCCGTGTAAGTGGTGTGGCCCGGCGCGCGCACGCCGCCCACGCTCCCCTTGAAGAGGGTGTCGCCGGTGAACACGACCGCATCGCCACCTTGGAACCCACCTGGGCCGGGGGCCGCGCCGGGACGGGGGCCGCGGATGGGTGGGTTCGAATCGGCCACGAGGAACGACAGCATCCCGGCTGTATGCCCGGGCGTGCGCAGCGGCCTCACCTCCAGAAGCCCGCATTGCAAGGTCTGGCCCGCCTCGACCGTGCCCAGTTCCACCCCCTTGCCCAGCGTGTCGCCCATGCCTGCCAGCATGTCGCGCTCGAGCGGGTGGATCAAGACCTCCAGCTTCGGCCAGCGCTTGCAGAGTGCTCTCAGCTCGCTCACGTGGTCGAAGTGGTGATGGGTCAGCAGCACGCGTGTCGGCTCCACCCCCACGCGCTCGGCGGCCCGCACGAGCGGCGCCACAGGACCGCCGGCGTCGACGAAGAAGCCCGGGCCGCCTTCGCCGTCGGCGACCAGATAGGTGTTCGAAAGGAACTGCGGATGCAGTGAACGCTCGACGATCATCCTGAGATCCTCCCACGTTGCCGGTCGTGGCGCGGCCCGCAAGCGCACCTCGGCCGGCACATGCCCACCGCCGCGGCGCACGACCGACAAGCGAAGGCACCAAGTGCATCGTCCCAACAGGACGAACATCGGCCCGGAAATACACACCGGTGTATGGCAGCTCGGGTCCTCGCCCTTTCGTCCAGCAGAGCCACAATCGGCCCGCGCGCACCTTGACATACACACCGGCGTGTGGTTTTGTGGCGGGACAGTCCTATCAGGTCTTGACGATAACAACGGGGGAGGGTGACAAGGATCATGGTCCACGACTCGAGGTGGCTCGCAAGAACATGCGCCGCGCGCCGGATGCGACTGACGGCGTCGATCGGGCTGCTGCTCGGGTGCGCACTGCTCGCCGGCCTGCCGGCGATGGCCTCGGCCAGCACGCCGGAAATGCGCGGCGAATGGGAACTGGTCATCAAAGCTCCCGGGCTCGCGCCGGCAAAAGGGATCGCTTTGATTACCGTGGAAGCGAATGGCGGCGGTGAATTTGCCACCACCAACCTTCTCGTCGAACACGTGATCCATGGCACCTTCTCAGGCACCCTCGAAGGCAGCAAAGCCACTGTGGAAGTGACAACCGAAGCCTATAGCTCCCTCCCGGCCAGCAAGTTCACCAGCAAAACGATGACGGTCGAACCCAACGGCAGCACGCCCTCGATCTCCGGACCGGGAGAATTCACGTCTGGCACAACACCGGTCCCCGGCGCAACTATGGTCGCCACAAGGATCAAAACCTACAAGGAAGTGAAAGAACGGGAAGCACAGGAAAAGCTGGAACAAGAAGAACAAGAAGCAAGGGAAAATATCCGCGGAGAATGGTCGCTGGTGGTCAAAGTCGGTCCGCAGACCTCCAACGGAGTAGCCTTTATCAAGGTCGTTGCGAACGCCAAAAACGAATTCGCCAGTAGCGGCACACTGTTCGAAAGCGTCGTGCCGGGCAGCTTCTCGGGCACCCTCGAAGGCAACACGGCCACCGTGAAGGTGACATCCGAAGCGTACGGACCGGCTCCGGCAGATGAATTCACCGGCGCAAAAATAGCCGTCAATTCGGCGGGCAACTCGCTGTCGATCTCCGGAACCGGAAAGTTCTACTCCAACAAAGCGCTCGTCACCGAAAGCGCGACGCTGGTCGCGACGCGGATCAAAACCTACGCGGAAGTGACCGCGCGCGAAACCAAAGAAAAGGCCGAACGCGAAGCCAAGGAACAGGAAGCCAAAGCGAAGGCTGAACAAGAAGCCAAAGCGAAGGCCGAACAAGAAGCCAAAGCGAAGGCCGAACTCGAAGCCAAAGCGAAGGCCGAACAGGAAGCCAAAGCGAAGGCCGAACAGGAAGCCAAAGCGAAGGCCGAACTCGAAGCCAAAGCGAAGGCCGAACAGGAAGCCAAGGAAAAGGCTTTGCTGGAAGCACAGAAAAAAGGAGTCGGGAGCAAAGCCGCGTTGGTGTCAGTTCAGCTGGCCGGCAAGACCTCCACGGTCAGCGCCGCCGGGCTGCTCTCCCTGTCGGTGACCAACCCGAACCCATACGCGATCTCGGGGCGCGTCACGCTGGTCGTGGCCCAATCGGCGAAAGCCGGCAAGGTCTCGCGCGCTCATGGGAGCGCCAGCAAGAAAGCCCTGGCGCTTGGATCGGCCTCCTTCGGGATCTCACCCAACGGCAAGCAGACCATCAAGCTCGAGCTCTCCCGGGGAGGACGCGCCGAACTGGCCCGCCACAAGACCCTCCGGGTCCTCGCCACCGTTGTGACGAAGGCCGGCGGTCAAACCTCGCAGACCAAGACGCTCACGCTCACGCTGCACGCCGGTAAAGCGGCGCCAGGCAAGCACTGACGAGGCAGGGGATACGCTGAAGAGGTTACGGGCCCGCATTGTGCGCGGGCCCGTAACCGTGCCTGCGTAGACGCGCGGACCGGACCAGGACACAGGCGGCCGGGACGTATGCTGGCTTGCGGGTAGGGCAAGCCGGCATACGCCTCGGTACGTACACTTCCAGGCATGCCTCTAATCCACACCTGCTACCGCATCACCGACATCGAGCGCTCGATCGCCTTCTATGAAGCACTCGGCTTCGAGGAGGTCGGGCGCATCCCGATCGGCGACGAGGCGATCAACGTCTTCATGAACCAGCCCGGCGACGGCGACATGCCGCGCCTGGAGCTCACCCACAACTTCGGCGTCGACTCCTATGAGATCGGCACCGGCTACGGCCACATCGCGATCACGGCCTCCGACCTGGATGGCACGCTCGCGCGCCTCGCCGAGCAGGGGATTCAGCCAGAGAAGCCTCCATACTCGGTGCGCGAGGGCGGCTCACGACTGTGCTTCGTCCGGGATCCAGACGGGTATCGCGTCGAGATATTGGAGATGTAGAGACGTAGATGCGCCGGACTACAACTGAGAACGTGCTCGGGCTAGAGCCGAAATCGAGCAGCGCCGGTCGGGCTGCGACGATTGTCAGCTATGCCGGCAACCCAGAAGGAATGGATCAAGCGACTCCAGCAAGAGGGCTGGACAGTTGAGCGTGGCGGGAAGCATCAGGTCAAGATGACCAAGCCGGGACAGCGGCCTATTACGCTCCCGGAGAACAAGCGCCGCGCCTACTCGAAGAGCTTCGAGGCACAACTACGTCGTGAGGCCGGTCTTCACGACAAGCAAGGTTGACCCGATGTCTATGATGGAAAGCACAATGCCGGAGCCGCAGCAACTACACGTCAACGTCCGTCTTGAGGATAAGTCGCTGTGGGCCACTGTGGAAGAGTACCCCGGCGTGTTTGCCACCGGCGATAACCTCGACGAGCTACGCGAGAGCCTGCAGGAAGGCATCGCACTCGTCCTAGCCAGTCCGGGTCAGGAGCCACCCAAGGTATCGCTGGCCCCCTTGCATCCCGAGCCAGTGGCGACAACCGCAAGCTCCGAACTCGTTTACGCCTGACCGCTGACACAGTTGAAGTGCGCTGCCCCCCGGAACGGTGGCTCGTCAGTGAACCGTGCTCGTGGCGGCTTCCGTCGCCTGACTCGTTCTTCAACACCAAGAGGAGCCACCGCTCCCTCGGCGTGTTGGAGACCGTGAGTTGCAAACCGTCCGCCAGCCCGACGGGTACAGGGTCGAGTTGATAGAGCAGGGCTGACTCCAGCACTGAAACCAAATCTTTGCGCTTCGTACAAGAGTCGCACTCCGGCGCCGGCGGCATATAGGGTCCAGTGCATCCAATAAACAGGGCCTTTCGCAGAACCGTGATACGCGAGCGCGTCCGACGGGCCCACCACCCTCGTCGCGAGTACATTCACAAGCTGATCGCCGAAACCTATGCTCTCCTCATGCGAGAAAAGAGTTGCAAACCGTCCACTAGCTCGATGGGTATCGCGTCGAGATCATCGAGCAGGGCTAAGGTCCCACATGCCAAGCGGATGGGTCGCTTTGTGCTACCGTGTGACGCACAATGACTGTCGCACATCCAACTACTGCAACAAAGACCGTCGGCGTTCGAGAGCTTCGCCAGAACCTGAGCAAGTATCTGGAGCGGGTGAAGGAGGGCGAGACGTTGACGGTCACCGAGCGAGGTCATGAGGTCGCCAGGCTGGTGCCCTCACCGGAGGGGATTGACCCCTACTACTTGAGGCTTGCCGAAAAATACGGCGCGACCCTCCCCGAGGGTGACCTGCTCGATGCCATCAAGAACTTGCCCCCACTCGATAAGTCTGCGCCAGCTGGGACGACCGACGCCTTCCTCGACGAGAGCCGTCAGGGAGAGTTTGGGCCTCGGTGAGTCTAGTCTATGTCGACACGAGCGCACTCGGGCGCTCGTTGCTTGAGGAGCCCGACAGGCCGGCCATCGAACGTGAGCTCGAAACCTTTACGAGCCGTACTTCGAGCAGCCTGCTCCGCGTCGAGATGCGGCGACTCGGACTTCGCCAAGACATGCTCGACCGGGTGGACACTCTTTTGGCGGGAATCTCGCTGATCCCACTCGACGAACGGATTCTCGCAGCCGCGGAGACGCTCACACCATCGACAGTCGCAACGCTTGACGCCATCCATCTCGCCACAGCTGTCCGGCTCGCGGAGGCTGGCGAGCTGAACGCGCTGATGACCTATGACAAGCAACTGGCTGCAGGGGCGCAAGAGCATGGCATCACCGTCCTGTCTCCGGCCTGACACCCGTTTTCGCCCGCTGGATGCCGATGCTCACGTAATCCACCAGCCCACTCATATAGTGCGTCCCTCGTGGAACTCGGTCTCGCCACCTTCGCCGACGTAGCGCCGGGAGCCTCACCCGCGCGCGTCGCGCAGCGCCTGAAAGAGCTCATCGAGGAGATCGAGCTCGCCGACCGGCTCGGGCTCGACGTGTTCGGCGTGGGCGAGCACCACAGGCGCGACTACTCGGTCTCCGCGCCCACGGTCGCGCTGGCGGCCGCGGCGGCCCGCACCGAGAGGATTCGCCTCACAAGCGCGGTCACCGTGCTCAGTTCCGCCGACCCCGTGACCGTATTCGAGGAGTTCTCGACGCTCGACCTGCTCTCCGGCGGCCGCGCCGAGATCATGGCCGGACGCGGTTCGTTCACCGAGTCGTTCCCGCTGTTCGGCCTTGACCTCGATGACTACGACGAGCTGTTCGCCGAGAAACTCGAGTTGTTGCTCGCGTTGCGCGAGTCGGAGAGCGTGAGCTGGTCCGGGCGCCACCGCGCCGCGCTGCATGACGCCGCCGTGTACCCACGACCGCTGCAGGAGCCCCTGCCCGTGTGGATCGCGGTCGGCGGTACACCCGGCTCGGTAGCGCGTGCGGGCATGCTCGGGCTGCCGCTGATGATTGCGATCATCGGGGGGCAACCCGCCCGCTTCGCACCGCTGGTCGAGCTCTACCGCGAGGCGGCCCGGCGCGCCGAGGCCGACCAGCGTAGCGAGGTCTACCAGCGTGGCGAGAGCGCTCGGGCAACCCTTGCGGTCGGCATCAACTCGCACATGTACATAGCCGACACCGCCCAGCGCGCGGCGGACGAGTTCTTCGGGCCGTACTCGCAGATGATGAACCGCATCGGGCGCGAGCGGGGATGGCCGCCGATGAGCCGCGCCCAGTTTGACGCCGGGTGCGCCCCGGAGGGCCACCTGCTCGTCGGCACCGCCGAGCAGGTCGCCGAGAAGATCCTCGCCCACCACGAACTGTTCGGCCACGACCGCTTCCTCGGCCACATCAGCGTCGGCGTACTCCCCCACGAGAAGGCGATGCGCGCCACCGAACTGTTCGCCACCGAGGTGGCGCCGCTCGTGCGCGAGAAGCTCCCGCCTGACGCTCATGATCCGTCTGACGCTCATGATCCCGTCTGACGCTCGCGATCCCGTCTGACGCTCGTGAAGATCGCGCTAGCGAGCGTGACGCGGGTGAACCGCGCGACTCTTGGCGCTAGGCTTTCGCCACGGATGGTGGACACCGGCAAGATCGCCAAGAACCTCGAGCGCTTCGCGCAGGCGGTCGCGGCTCACGACCGCGAGAACCCCACGCATACCGCGCATGGGATCGGCCTCGCGCACTTCGACATGGAGCGCCTTGGCTTGGAGGAGGGCGAGGAGATCCTGCCCGGTATCACGATCCATGCCGACAGCGGACAAAGCGCGAACTTCCGCGTGCTGTGCGATGGCGAGCACGACGAGGGCGCGGTCGAGTCGGAGGAAGAGGTCGTCGAGGCGGTCTCCACGCGGGCGCTGCCGATGATCTCGCCGGGCGCCTCGCCGCGCGAGTTGTGACGCTCTATTTTTGTTAACTACCTTAATAACTACATTTAGTAGCCACTATCGCGCACTTTTAAAAAGAGAACACCACCACCCAGCCGTACCCCCGGGCGCTACGCGATTCGTTGCGCGATCATCGCCACGAGCCGCTCGATCGTCGGGCACGCGATGTCGTGACGCGCCGCCGCACGCAACACCGCGCCGGGGATCGCGTCCACCTCGGGCGGGCGTCCCGCCGCAATGTCTCGCCGCATCGAGGAGCCGAGCGTGTCATGCGCAGCGGTCAACTCGCCTAGCGGATCGTCGCTTGGGATCGAGGCGCCCTCGGCCCGTGCCACCGCGCAACCCTCCTCGATAGCGCCGACGAGATCGGCATGCAGCTCGGGCGTCGAGCGGATCGGGCCCAACGTCAGGTCGTACGCGCTCGTAGTGCAGGCAAGCGCGTTGAGCCGCACGAGCTTTGACCACATCACCTGCGCCTCGGTATCGCCCACGCGTGCAGGGATGCCGGCATCGGAGAGCGTGCTCGCCAGCCGCTCCATTGGCGCACTCGCGGCGGGGTAGCGCGAGGCCATCTCCACCCGTAGGAACTTGCTCGTGTGAACGACCACGCCCGGCTCTGGGCGGTCGGCCTCAACGCGAATCGTGCCCGCCACGACCGTCTCCGGCGCAAAGCGCTCGCGCAGCACGGCCAGGTGGTCGAGGCCGTTCAGCAGTGGCAGCACGATCTTCGGCGCGACCGCCACCCGCTCCAGCGCCTCCGAGAGACCGGCGGCCTTGGTGGCGACGACCAGGGCGTCCACAGGCTGCTCCAAACACACAGTGGTAGGCGGGTGCGCCAGAAACTCCCCGAGCAGCACGCTGTTGACTCTGAGGCCACGCTCGGAGATCGCCTCAGCCGTTGCGGCTCGCGCCACGACAGTCACAGAGCAGCCCGCACGGTCGAGCGCGCCGGCAACCAGCCCCCCGACCCCTCCCGGGCCGAGTACGGCTACCCTCAGGCCAGCGTCCCTGGTGGCCTCGCCCATCACTTCATCGTCCCTCGCGACACGATCCCTCGCATCGTCCGTCGCCGCACGATCCCTCGCATCGTCGTCGCTCACCGCGGCGGATCCACGAGCACGCCGGGATTCATGATTCCATGGGGATCGACCGCCGCCTTCGCGCCGCGCAACGCCGCGGCGAATGGGTCCGGGCGCTGGCGGTCATACCATGGCCGGTGGTCGCGCCCAACGGCGTGATGGTGGGTGATCGTGGCGCCCTCGGCGACGATCACCTCTGACACGGCCGTCTTGATCGCCGCCCACTGATCGACCTCTTCGCCACGCAGCGCCGGGGCGAGCACAGTGTAGTAGGGGGCAGGGCCATCGGGGTAGACGTGCGTGAAGCGACAAGAGACATGAGCAGCGCCGCTCACACCCTCTCCAGCGGCCCGCGCGGCCGCCATCACGCGCTCGTGGAAGCCCGGAAAGCGATCCCACGTGATCGCGGTCTCGAACGTCTCCGAGAGGACGCCCATAGCGACGAAGATGTCGCGCACGTAGGGGGCGCGCAGGAACGCTTCGCGCCACGCCCCCACTCCGCTGGGGCCCGTGCCCTCGCTCATGCTCATGCTCGTGCTCGTGCTCGTGCCGGCATCGCCTCGCACATCCGCGCCCTCACGCGCGCGTGGGGCGCCCCGTGTGGCGTCGCCCCTACCCCGACCGCGGCTCGGTCCTCCGTCGGCCTGCGAAGAGCCACGCTGCTCCCCGTCGTGCTCGGCGCAGATCGCAAGCGCACGGTCCATCGAGAAGTCGACGGGATGGTCGGAGGACTCGAAGCCGAGCACGAGCAGGGCGAACGTGCCATCGCCCGACATCGTGAAGCGTGCCTCGGCGGGGTCGATCAGGCGGCAGTTGCTCGGGTGGAGGCCCGACTGGGAGAGCGCCCGTACGCACTGCGCCCCCGCGGCGAACGTTGGGAAGCGCACGCCGGCGGACGCGCGGTGGATGGGACGCGGCTGCACGCGCACCCACGCCTCGGTGATGACGCCGAGCGTGCCCTCCGAGCCGACGAGCATACGGTCGGGGCTCGGACCGGCGCCGGAGCCGGGAAGACGCCGCGAGGCCCACGTGCCCGACGGCGTGATCGCGCGCACGGACTCGACGAAGTCCTCGACGTGGGTCCACACCGTCGCGAAGTGGCCGGCGGCGCGCGTGGCGACCCAGCCGCCGAGCGTGGAGAGCTCGAACGACTGGGGAAAGTGGCGCAGGGTGAGGGCGTGCTCGGCGAGCTGGGCCTCCAGGTCGGGGCCGGTCGCGCCCCCCTGGATACGGGCGGCACGCGAGACCTCATCGACCTCGAGCACGCGCCGAAGTGACCCCAGATCGATTGTGACGGCGCCGTTATAGGAGGCATCGACGACCGGCTCCACGCCGCCTACGACGCTCGTCCCACCGCCGTAGGGGATCGCGGCGACACGCTCGGCCGCGCACCACTCGAGCAGGCGCTCGACATCCTGCTCGTCGCGCGGGCGCGCCACGAAATCGGGGGTGTGCGCGAAGCGTCCGCGAAAGCCGTTGACGACATCCGAATAGGACTTGCCGAGCGCATGGGAGGCACGTGCATGTGTGTCGGTAGAGCAGATCGCGGCGAGCTTCGCGGGCGGGAGCACACGCGCGGCGGGCAGCGCGACCTGCTCAAGGCGCACGGGCTGCTCGACCTCGACGGGCGGGAAGCCGAGATGGGCCGCCAAGCCTACGGCGGCCGCGCGAACCTCATCGGGAGAGGGCTGCTCGTCCTCGAATCCCCAACCCCAGTGCTTGCGTCGACGGGCGCTCACGATGAGAGCGAGTGTAGGGTGCGGAGCCGATTCGCAAACCGGGGGCGGGGACAACCTGTAAACGGGGCGCCCCACGCGCGCGTGGGGCAGCCCTTTGTGTATATGCCTACCCACACCCTCCGAGGCTATGCCTACCTCACACCCTCCAAGGCTATGCCTACCTCACACCCTCCGAGGCTATGCCTACCTCACACCCTCCGAGGCTATGCCTACCTCACACCCTCCGAGGCTATGCCTACCTCACACCCTCCGAGGCTAT
>CAAGKR010168976.1_pt1 | contig 12562 bp, 10 predicted proteins | sample 2556971 | NCBI WGS metagenome assembly CAAGKR01 (sample SAMEA5207829, study PRJEB30636) | soil metagenome | biome: forest; feature: boreal; material: soil | place: USA | collected 2011-09 | depth 1 m | reverse complement strand
GCGGCCCGGCCGGCCGGCACATGTGCCGGCCGGAACAGGCTCCACATGAGCTCATGCGGTCGTCCTCCCGCGCAGGGACGTGTGTGCGCCGTACACTCACGCTCCCATGAGCGAGCGCATCGAGGAACTCGAAGACCGCACCCGCTTCGAGCCCGCCGAGGTCGAGCCGCGAATCCTTGAGCGCTGGCTGTCGAGTGGGCTGTTCCATCCCGAGGCCGACGGGGAGGCGCGCGAGAGCTACTCGATCGCGATCCCGCCGCCGAACGTGACCGGCTCGCTGCACATGGGTCACGCGCTCAACGGCTCGATCCAGGACGTCCTGATCCGCTATCACCGGATGAACTCCCCACCCACCCGGCGCACGAAGTGGATCCTCGGTACCGACCACGCCGGGATCGCCACGCAAGCGCAGGTCGAGAAGGCGCTGCGCGCCGAGGGCACGAGCCGCCAGGAGCTCGGGCGCGAGGCGTTTGTGCGGCGAGTGTGGGAGTGGCGCGCGCACTACGGCGGCACGATCGTCGAGCAGCTCAAGCGCCTTGGCGCCTCCTGCGACTATGGCGATGAGCGCTTCACGCTCGATGAGCGCTACGCGCTCGCGGTCGCTCAGGCATTCGTGCGGCTCTACGAGAAGGGCTGGATCTACCGCGACCGCTACATCGTCAACTGGGATCCCGGCACCCGCTCGGCCATCTCAGACCTCGAGGTCGAGGAGCGCCGCGAGACCGACACGCTCTACTCGATCCGCTACGACCTCGACGGCGGCGGAAGCGTCACGATCGCGACCGTGCGCCCCGAGACGATGCTCGGCGACACCGCGGTAGCGGTCCACCCCGAGGACGAGCGCTATCGCGCGCTCGTAGGGCGCTCGGCGATCCTTCCGCTCGTCGGCCGTCGCTTGCCGGTCATCGCCGACGACTACGTACGGATGGACTTTGGCACCGGTCAGCTGAAGGTCACCCCGGCCCACGATCCCAACGACTTCGACATCGGCCGCCGGCACGACCTCGACCAGGTGTCGGTTATCGGGGAGGACGGTCGCATGACTGCCGAGGCCGGCAAGCGCTTCGCCGGGCTCACCGTCATGCAGGCGCGTGAGGCGGTCGTCGCCGAGCTGGAGCGCGAAGGGAGGATCGTCGCCCGCGAGGAGTACGAGCACGAGGTGCCCTACTCGCATCGCTCGGGCGAGCGCATCGAGCCGCTGATCTCGTTGCAGTGGTTCATGAGCATGGACGATCTGGCCGGCCCGGCCGTCGAGGCGGTGCGCGAGGGACGCGTGCGGATCGTGCCCGAGAACCATCGCCGCGTATACCTCGACTGGATGGAGAACATCCGCCCCTGGTGCATCTCGCGCCAGCTGTGGTGGGGACACCGCCTGCCGGTCTACTACTGCAACGCGTGCGACCACGTCAACGTGGCGCTCGTCCCGCCCGAGGGCTGTGCCCAGTGCGGCGGCAGCGTGCGTCAGGAGGACGACGTCCTGGATACCTGGTTCTCCTCGGCTCTGTGGCCATTTGCCACGCTCGGCTGGCCGGCCGACACCCCCGAGCTCCAGGAGTTCTATCCGACTAACGTGCTCTCCACCGCGAGGGACATCCTGTTCCTATGGGTTGCTCGCATGATCATGATGGGCATCGAGTTGACCGGCCACGCGCCGTTTTCCGACGTATACATCCACTCCGTGATCCAAGCCCCCGACGGACGGCGCATGTCCAAGTCGCTTGGCACGGGCATCGATCCGGTAGACGAGATCGACCGTCATGGCGCCGACGCGGTGCGCTTTGGCCTGCTCGCGATGTCCTCGACCCAGGACGTGCGCTACTCGGCCGAGAAGGTCCAGCAGGGACAGGCGCTCGCCAACAAGCTCTTCAACGCGGCGCGCTTCGCCCTCACGCGCATCCACGCGAGCCTTGGCGCGCAGGCGGCAAGGGCGGTGCGACCCGCGGCCCAGCCACGCACGGTCGAGGACCGCTGGATCCTCTCGAGGTTGGCCCAGGTCGAGCGGAATACTGCCGCCCGGATCGAGGCCTACGACTTCTCCCACGCGGCGCTCGGACTCTACGATTTCGTATACGGCGAGCTGTGCGACTGGTACATCGAGCTGGTCAAGCACCGTCTGCCCGATCGCCTCGAGGGTGGCGGGCAGACGCGGGCCGGGGAGGCCGGGGCCGCCGGGGAGGCGTTCGCGGAGCAGTGGGTTGCGGGGAAGGCGTTCGCGGAGGGTTCGGCAGATGGCGCGTCCGCCGCGGAGGATCGACAGGCGCTTGCCGCGACGCTCCTGTTCGTGCTGCGCGACACGGTCGCGATGGCCCACCCCTTGATTCCATTCGTCACCGAGGAGCTCTGGGCCTACCTCGATGGTGGCGGCGAGCTGCTCGCCGGCGCCTCCTACCCTCGCGCGCAAGATGCGTTCATCGACCTCGAGGCCGAGGTCGCGATCGAGCGGCTGATCGAGGCGGTCACGCTCGTGCGGGCCTGGAGGGACTCGGTCGGCGCACGCGCCGGTCTGATCGTGTTCGCCCGCCTGCGCGCCGATGGCTACGAGACGACGGCCGGGTTGCTGGCGCGCCTGGCGCGCCTGGAGCTCGCCGGACATGCACCTGGGGACGAGTCGCACGCCGGCGATGCGGGGCGGGGCGGTGTGCCGCGCGAGGGCGCCCCCCACGCGCGCGTGGGGCAGCCTCTGGACGAGTTCACGCCGGCTGCCTCCATCCCGATACCCGGCGGCACGCTCGAGGTGCTCTCCGGGGAGGGACTCGACCTCGGCGCCGCCGAGCGCCGCCGGGCGCTCGCCGGCGAAAAGCTGCTCGCCGAGATCGACCGCGTGCAGGGCAAGCTCTCCAATTCGGGATTCGTCGAGAAGGCGCCCGCGCACGTCGTGGAGGGTGAGCGAGAGCGCCTGGAGCACCTGCGCGCGGAGCTGGCGGCGCTGTGAGCGGCGGCTCTGTGAGCAGGCGCTGGAGTCCCGAGCACGCGGAGCGCCACCTGCGCTCGCTCGAGCTGTTCGGGATGCGCTTCGGCTTGGATCGAATGCGCCGCATGATGACCGTGCTCGGATCGCCGCAGCGCAGCTTCGAGACGATCCACGTCGTGGGCACCAACGGCAAGACCTCCACCACTCGCATGATCGCGGCGATCCTCGAGCGCCACGGGCTGCGTACCGGGAGCTACCTCTCGCCCCATCTCCTCTCCTACACAGAGCGCGTCCAGATCGGCGAGCGCGACATCGAGACCCATGCCTTCGCGGCGGCCATCGCACGAGCCGCGGGGGCGGCCGAGCGTGTCAATCGCACGCTCGCCGATGACGACCACGTGACCCAGTTCGAGCTGCTCACGGCGGCCGCCTTCTGGGAGCTCGCCCGGCGCGGGGCACAGGTCGTCGTGGTCGAGGCCGGCCTCGGCGGTCGCTATGACGCGACCAACGCGATCGACTCGAGCGTTGCGGTGCTCACAAACGTCGGGCTCGAGCACACGCGCTGGCTCGGCCCAACCCTCACCGACATCGCAACGGAGAAGCTGGCGGTCCTCGGCGAGGGCTCGGTTCTCGCCGTTGGCGCCGACTTGCAGCCAGAGGTGCTCGATGTCGCCCGCGCGGTCGTCGAGCAGCGCCATGCGCGGCTGCTGATCGCCGGGGAGACACCCGCGGAGCTCACGATCGGCGCGCGCGGCTCCTTTCAGCGCGCCAACTTCGCGCTCGCGCGCCTCGCGGCCGAGACATATCTCGACGAGGTTGGCGGAGCTGGGGCGCCCCGGATACGTGGGATGCCACGGACGAACGGCGTGCGCGACACGGGCGGGGCGGCGGTGGGAGCGGCTGGAATACAAGTTCGCGAGGAGGCCGTGCGCGCAGCCGCGCTCTCGACGTCGGTCCCTGGTCGCATGCAGGCCGTAGCGCGCGATCCGCTCACCCTCGTGGACAGCGCGCACAATCCGGCGGCGGTCGCCGCGGTCGTGGAGTCGCTGCCCGAGATGCTTGGCTCGCGTCCACTGGCTCTGGTGTTCGGCGTACTGGAGGACAAGGACGCGGCCGGGATGCTCGCCGCGCTGCTCCCACTGTGTGAGCGGGCGTGGTTCACGGCCCCGCCGAGCCAGAGGGCCTTGCCGCCGGCGACGCTCCTCTCGCTGGCACGCCAGCTCGGCTTCGAGCAGGCCACGAGCGAGGCCCGTCCGGCCACGGCCCTCGCCTCGGCGCGAAGCTGGGCGCACGCGCGGTCGGGAGGTGCGGCTGTGCTGGCCTGCGGCTCGGTGTACCTGGTGGGTGACCTATGGGCGCACGCGCGCGAGCTCGACCTGGAAACAGGTCTCGACGATACCGCCGAGCAAGACGAGCGGGCGCAGAGCGCACAGGGGAGAGGGCGAGCGTGAACGACGACGGCCCGTCGGTGCTTACGATGATCGGCGCGGTGGCCCTGATCGTGGCACTCGTGATCCTGGTGTTCTTTGCCGCCGGCTACGGCTTTGGCCGGCTGTTCCTGTGAAGTTCGACGGCTCCCCTCCGGGCTAAGCTCTAAACTCGTCCGCCTTATGGGCTCGCGATGCACCTTCTAGTATCGATTCGCACAGGTTTGGGCGCTCTTGCGCGCGCGTGCGCTCGTGGGACACACTAGGGATCTTCGATGCCACCAATTGCCTACTTCGGAATCGAAAGCAGCGGCCTGAGTCTCGCGATCGATCTGCTGATCCTTTTCCTCCTCGTCGTGTACTTCTCGCTCATCTACTGGACATACTCCGATGCGCGCCGTCGTATCGCCGATCCGATGCTGATCGGGTGCGCCACCGCCGCCTCTCTCTTCCCGTTCGTCGGGACCATCGTGTACATGATCCTGCGCCCGCCGGAGTATCTGGAGGACGTGCGCGAGCGCGAACTCGAGTTGCAGGCCGCCGAAGCCCGTCTACAGGACCTCGACCACGGCCTCTGTCCCCACTGCGACTACCGTGTCGAGCGCGACTTCATCCGCTGTCCCAGCTGTCTGCGCAAGCTCAAGGAGCGCTGCACGAGCTGTTCGCGCCCGCTGGATCGCGCCTGGACGATCTGCCCGTACTGCGAGACCGACGTCCCCGCGGCCGAGCCGGCGCGCCGAACCTCCCGTCGCGAGGGCGCCACGGGCGCGGACGCGCCCGCGCGTGCCCGCACGGGTACGCGGGGCGAGCTCGACGCCGATGCGCTGGAGGTGGAGAGCGCGCCCGCGTCGCACTCGCGTGCCGCCGACCGCGCGGCCGAGCGTGCAGCGGTTCGGGCTCCTGAGCCGGCGACCCTCGTCGGCGACCAATCCACGCTCGCCTCGGAGTCGGCGGCGCTGGCCGGCGAACCGGACGGCGTCGCTGAGGAAGGCAAGTCCGAGCCGGCTCCCAAGCCGAGCGCTCGCTCGAGCGGCTTGCGACGTCCTCGCCCCACATCCTGACCAGAGACTCGATCAAAAGGACCCCATGGACCGTACCCTGATCCTCGTAAAGCCGGACGCCTTCGCTCGCTCGCTCACGGGCGAGATCATCGCTCGCTTCGAGCGCAAGGGCCTGCGCATCGTGGCGTTGCGTCACATGACCGTCTCGCCTGAGCTGGCCGAGCGCCACTATGCCGAGCACGCCGAGAAGCCCTTCTTCGGGGAGCTCGTGCGTTTCATCGCCTCAGGGCCGATAGTCGCGATGGTGCTCGAGGGCGCTCATGCCGTCAAGGCGGCCCGTCAAGCGATCGGCGCCACCGACCCTCTCGAGGCTGCACCCGGCTCGATCCGCGGCGACTTCGCGATCGAGATGGGCCAGAACATGGTTCACGGCTCTGACTCGGCGGAGTCGGCCTCGCGCGAGGCCGCTCTGTTCTTCCCCGAGTTCGCCGGCTGAGGTGCCAAGGGGCGAGCATGGAGGTTCGCCCACCATTCGTGCTTGCCTCGGCCTCACCTCAACGGCGAGCGATCCTCGAGCGCCTCGGAGTGCCATTCGCCGTCCGGCCCACCGATGTCGAGGAGCTGGAGCACGGCGATCCCGCCGAGGTGGCGGTCGAGAACGCGCTGCGCAAGGCGCGCGCCGCACACCTCGAGAGCGTGGCGGGCGAGCCCGAGACGATTCTGGGAGTTGACACGCTCGTCACGCTTGGCGAGAGGATCTATGGCAAGCCGGCCAGCGCGAGCGCGGCGCGCGAGACGATCGCCGCGCTGGTCGGCCAGACGCACACGGTGATAAGCGGTGTGGCGCTACTGCGCGAGGATCGGGAGCGCGTCGCCCTCGCCCGCACAGAGGTCGTCTTTCGCGAGTGCGACGAGCAACTGGTCGACTGGTATGTGGCCAGCGGAGAGTGGCGTGAGAAATCCGGTGGCTATGCGATCCAGGGACTCGGGTCTGTGCTCGTGCGCGAGATACGTGGAAACTATGAGAATGTCGTCGGGTTGCCGCTCGCGACACTGCTGGATCTCTGCCCAGAGCTACTGCGAGAGCGTCTGGAGTGCTTTTGATCGGCCGGTCTGGGCCCGGCAATCCTGCGCCCTCGCGCTCGCCGAGACTCTCACAAACCTGCTGAGCAGAGCGTAGGCGGCCTATGAGGCCGTATTGCCTGCAAATACGCTCTCAAGCTTGCGGCGCTAGCTACGGGGTCCGCTAGACTCCCCGCCGGGTACGCCCCGGCTGCCCGCCGGGTGCTTTGCGACCGGTGAGGCAACGTCCAGTCCGTGCGTGCTCCCACTCTCAAGATGAGCCTCCTCACGTACCTAACCGGATTCGGTGGCCGCGACATGGCGGTCGATCTCGGGACGGCCAACACGCTCGTGTACGTGCGTGGACGCGGGATCGTGCTCTCCGAGCCGAGCGTAGTGGCGATCGACTCGCGCACCGGCGAGGTGCACGCCGTCGGCATCGAGGCCAAGCGGATGCTCGGTCGCACTCCCGGCACGATCCAGGCCATCCGTCCGCTGAAGGACGGCGTGATCGCCGATTTCGATGTGACCGAGGAGATGCTGCGCCACTTCATCCAAAAGGTCCATCAGAACCGCTGGGCGCACCCGCGCGTGGTCGTATGCGTGCCCTCCGGTGTGACGGGCGTTGAGAAGCGTGCGGTCGAGGAGGCCTGCCTGTCGGCCGGCGCCCGCACGGCCTACCTGATCGAGGAGCCGATGGCGGCTGCGATCGGCGCCGGCTTGCCGGTGGGCGAGCCCACGGGCTCGATGGTGGTGGACATCGGCGGGGGCACATCCGAGGTTGCCGTCATCTCCCTCGGCGGGATCGTCGTGTCGCAGTCGATCCGCGTCGGAGGCGACGAGATGGACGAGGCGATCATCAACTATGCCAAGAAGGAGTACAAGCTCCTGATCGGCCAGCAGACCGCCGAGGAGCTCAAGCTCGAGATCGGCTCGGCCTGTGCCCTCGAGGAGGAGCTTCAGGCGGAGATCCGCGGGCGCGACATGGTGGCGGGCCTGCCGAAGACCGTCGTTCTAACGAGCGAGGAGATCCGCCAAGCGCTCGAGGAGCCGCTCTCGCAGATCATCGAGGCGGTCAAGGAGACGCTCGACCGCACCCCGCCCGAGCTCGCCTCGGACATCATGGACCGCGGGATCATGCTCGCGGGTGGGGGAGCGCTCCTTCAAGGGCTTGACCAACGCCTGCGCGAGGAGACCCAGATGCCCGCCCACCTGGCCGAGTCCCCGCTCACGTGCGTGGCGGTCGGATCGGGACGCTCGCTCGAGGAGTTCGAGGCGATCCATCGCTCCAACCGCAACTCTCGCAACCCCCGCAACCGCCGGCGGCGATGAGCATCGCAAGCCCTGCGAAGCTCCCCCGTCGAGACGGATCTGCGTCCGACGGTACGGCTCGCAGGTACGCTATGCGATGAAGGCTTCGGAAGGTTCCTACTGGTGTATGACAAGACGGTCCGGCGCAGGCGCGCGGTGCTTGCACTGCTCGTCGCGCTATCCCTGATACTGCTGACCGCCTACTTCGGCGAGAGCTCGAACGGTGGCCTGCACTCTGTGCAGAGCGGTTTCCTGACCGTCGTCTCACCGATCCAGGATGGCGCCAACAAGGCGCTCAAGCCCGTGCGGGACCTGTTTGGGTGGTTCGGTAGCACGCTCAAAGCAAAGAGCCAGAACGCCGAACTGCGCAAGCAGCTTGCCGCGGCGCGTGAGGAATTGACGACCAAGCAGTCCAACGAACTCTCCTACAACCAACTACTCAAGCTCTACAACCTTGAAAAGACGCTCAGCATCGCGGACTACAGCCCGGTCACGGCAACGGTCATCTACCAGTCGCCCAACATCTGGTACCGGACCGTTACGATCGACCATGGCTCATCCTCCGGAGTGCGCGTCAACGATCCGGTGATCGACGACGAAGGGCTGATCGGCAAGGTCACGCAAGTGGCATCCGACGGTGCGCGCGTGAGCTTGATCACCGACAGCGAAGTCGAAGTCACGGCGAAGATCAGCGCCACCGGCGTGGAAGGCATGCTGCAGCCGCAGGTCGGCGAACCGGGTCACCTGCTGATGCAGTACCCGTCCTCAAACGCCCCGGTCACGCCCGGCGACTACGTCGTTACGGCCGGCAAGGTCTCGTGCCGGTGCGAGACGCTCTTTCCTAAGGGCATTCCGATCGGGCAAGTGACCTCTTCGGACGAACAGAGCCCGTTCAAATCGGTCAAGGTCAGCCCGCTCGCCAACTTGCACAGCCTCGACGTCGTGCGAGTGCTCACCCATTCCCCGGGCTCGCGAGTTGCCAGGCTCTCAAGCCTCGCGGCGAGCCTGACGCCCGTACCGTCGTCGGGCTCTGAAGAAGAAGCTCAGGGCGCCCAGCTTGCATCGTCGGGTAGGGGGGGATGAGCTCTCGAGTGCTGAATCGCGAGAGCGCGAGCGGGGGCCACGCGAGTTCGGCATGGCTCCCAGGCTCGCTGCTGTGGCGCGTGGCGATTATGTCAGTCGTAGTCGTTTTCGTCCAAATCAGCGTCGTCTCGGAGGTCCCGGTGTTCGGGGTCAGCATCGACCTTTCGCCGCTGCTTGTCGCATTCACCGGCCTGTTGTGCGGCTCCACGCTTGGCGCTGTCGCAGGCTTTGCCGTGGGGCTGCTGATCGACCTCGCTCTGATGCAGACGCTCGGCGTGACCTCGCTTACGTTCACGATCGTCGGATACTGGGCGGGTCGCCTGCGCGAGCTGCGCGACCCACAGGCGGCTCTCACGCCTCTGATCGTCGGCGCCGCCGCTGCCACGGCGGCGATGGTCGGCTATTCGGTGATCGAGTTCCTGCTCGGCGTGGACGCTCCGGTTAGCCTCGAGCTGCTGCGCGAGATCGTCGTGGGCGTGCTCGTCGATACGGTCGTCGCGCTACCGATGTGGGGCCTGGTTCGCCGCTGCCTCGTGGGTGCCCTACCCGACGATCCACGCCGCCGCCGCCGGCGCGCGTACACGACAGGCGGTCTCAGTCCGCTCTCACAAAGCAGGGGAGGGGCGCGGTGAGCACGATCGAGCGCTTGAAGCCGAACGAGCCACGCACCCCCGTCTCGCCCCAGCTCGCCCTGCGCGTCGCGATCCTGGGGAGCATCGCGCTCGTGATGTTCGGGATCATCTTCTTCCGGCTGTGGTACCTGCAGGTGCTCACCGGCGAACAGTACGTCCAGCAGGCCAAGGTCAACGACCAGCGCGTGCTGTCGACACCGGCGCCACGTGGGGAGATCCTCGACCGCTCGGGACGGTCGATCGTCACCAGCAGCGTCACCAATGCGGTGCAGATCGTCCCCAGCTACCTGCCGGAATCGGTACGCGAACAGGCCGCCACATATCAGAAGGCGTTGGCCGGCGCCCAGGCCGACTACACCGCGGCACGAGCACGATTGAAGAGTTACGAGGAGCAGTTGCACGGACGTCACCTCACGCGCAGCCAGCTCGAGGAGTTGCACGCGCTCCGCCGTCAGGCCGCCCATATCCAGTTTGTGGCGATCCCGCCGCTGCCGACCTCGGCGAGGAGGGTACGCAGGCTGTTTGATCGCCTCGCCCCAGTGATCGGCCTCAGCCCGAGGCTGATTGACGAACGCGTGATCGCCGGGATCACACAGCTTCCATACGCGCCGGCCACGATCAAGACAGACGCGGGTCGGGCGGCTTTGACGGTGCTGGGAGAGCGCCACAACGAATTCCCCGGCGTCAGGCAGGAGCCGGTCTCGATCAGGACCTATCCCTACGTTGAAATGGCAGCGCAGGTTCTCGGTCATGTTGGCCAACTCAGCGAAGAACAGTTGACGATGAAAGCTTTCCGTGGAGTTCAGCAAGGGACGGTCGTGGGTCAGGAGGGCCTCGAGTACTACTACGACCGCTATCTGCGCGGCGTTCCAGGAGCCGAGCATGTGCAGGTCAACGCTGCCGGCGAAGCGGAGCCGACGACCCTGCCGCCGACCGAACCGATCGCGGGGCACAGCGTAAGACTGTCGCTTGATCTGGGCCTCGAGCAGGAGGGCGAACGGGCGTTGCGGGAAGGAATCGCACGGGCCCAGGCGGCGGGCAAGCCGGCCAAAGCGGGCGCTTATCTCGCGATGGACCCACGCAACGGTCAGGTCTTGGCGATCGGCTCCTACCCCAGCTACAACCCGAACCTATTCGCGAAACAGTTGACGCAAAAGCAGTACGAAGCGCTGATCGGCGGAGTCGGAGCATTGACCGATCGTGCCGTCAACGGCCAGTATCCCACCGGCTCGACGTTCAAGCCGATCACGGCGATGGCGGCGCTCGAAGCGGGAGTGATCACCCCGACGGAAGGTCTCGGGGCGGGCAGATGCATCACGGCCGGCAGACAACAGTTCTGCAATGCCGGCCACACCGAATACGGCGCGGTGGGGCTCGTCGAAGCGTTGAAGGTTTCCTCCGACACGTACTTCTTCGAAGTCGGCGAGCGTGCCAACAGTCACGGCAAGATCATCCAGGAAATGGCGCACAAGCTGGGCGTGGGACAGCCGACGAACATCGATCTTCCGGAAGAGTTTCCAGGTGTCGTTCCCGACCGGGAATGGCGCGAAACACGCAACCGAGAAGAGCTTGAATGCGAGCACCGCGAACATAGGTCCTCGTGTGGCTACGTCGCCGAAGTGCGGCCATGGAGCGAGGGAGACAACATGCAGCTCGCGGTCGGCCAAGGCGATCTGCTCACCGATCCACTGCAGATGGCCGTCGCCTACTCGACGCTCGCCAACGCCTACATGCACGAAGGCTATGGCACGGTCGTGCGGCCACATCTGGGTGTGGAGGTCGACGACTCGAACGGTGGTCTGGTGCAGACTCTGAACACTCCTTCACAGGGTCACGTGCACCTCAACTACTCCAACCTCAGCCTCGTGATGGAGGGCATCCACGAGGCCGCATCCCAACCGGGCGGCACTTCGGCCGATGTGTGGACCGGCTGGAACCAAGCCAAGTACCCCGTCTTCGGCAAGACCGGCACCGCCCAGCACGAAGGCAAGGAAGACCAGTCGTGGTACATGTGCTATGTCGCGGATCGCAACCGCCCGATCGTGATCGCCGTGACCGTTGAGCAGGGTGGCTTCGGCGCGGAAACGGCCGCGCCGGTCGCGCGGCTGATCGCCGCAAAGTGGTTCGGTCAATCGGAGAAGTTCGTCGCCGGGTCCTCAAAAACGCGGTGACCTCGCCCCTCGCCAGCCCGATCGCCGCGCCCCAGGAGACGCCGGTTCAAAGCGCCCGCACGCTGCGACTGCCGCTCGACCCGCTGCTGACACTGGCCACGGTCGGCCTCGGTGTCTGCTCGCTGCTGACGCTGCGAGCCACCACCCAGCATCTGATCCGTGGGCAGCCGCGCTACTACGTCGATCGGCAGGCGGTCTATCTGATCATCGGGCTCGGGACGATGCTGGCGCTCTCGCGGATCGACTACTCGCGGTTTCGGCACATGGCCTATGGCATCTACGCGGCGCTGCTCGTGAGCATCCTCGCGGTGCTCGCGCTTGGGCACGCCGCCAAGGGGGCGCAGCGGGCGATCAACTTCCCACTGTTCTCCTTCCAGGCTTCGGAGGTAGGCAAGGTATTGCTGATCCTCGCGCTGTCGACGCTGCTCGTGGGCCGCACGCGCCAGCTGCACAAGTCGGGGACCACCGTGCGGGTGCTCGTGGCGGCCGCGGTACCGGCGCTGCTCGTGGTCGTCCAGCCCGACCTCGGCTCGGGGCTCGTCTACGCGGCGATCGCGTTCGTGCTGCTGTTCGTAGCTGGTACGTCATCGCGGCAGCTGGCGGCGCTGGCGGCGATCGTCTTGGCCGCCGGCAGCTTCGTGCTGGTGGTCGCTCCCGCGGCGGGCGTCCACCTGCTCAACTCCTATCAAACCGAACGGCTGACGGCGTTCCTGCACCCCACATCCAACTTGCAGGAAATCAAGGAAAGGGAAGCGAAGACCAAAGAACCCGATCCCGCCTATCAGCAGCTCGAGTCGAAGGTGGCCATCGGCGCCGGTCAGAAGACCGGCCGCGGCGTGAACGCCACCCAAACCAAGCTCAACTTCGTGCCTGAGGCCTCCACCGACTTCATCTTCGCCGCCGTCGGGGAGCAGTACGGCTTCGTCGGCGCTGCGCTCGTCCTGTCCCTCTACGCGCTGCTGAT
>CAAGKR010476586.1_pt1 | contig 12563 bp, 11 predicted proteins | sample 2556971 | NCBI WGS metagenome assembly CAAGKR01 (sample SAMEA5207829, study PRJEB30636) | soil metagenome | biome: forest; feature: boreal; material: soil | place: USA | collected 2011-09 | depth 1 m | reverse complement strand
CTTCGCCTTCGCCTTGCTGGGGATACCGTTCATCATTAAGCATCCGCTCGTCTACAACGGCTTTGGCAACTTCTTCGAACAATTCTCATTCGTCTCGGGGGCCGTTATCCTATATGCGCGTGCCGGTCCAATCGCCCCGGCTCGGATGGCAAGATTGGCTCAGATCGGGTATTACTCGTTCGGTATTTGTGTTGTTTCGTTCGCACTGGAACAGCTTTTCTATCTCTCTGCAACAGCAAGTCTTGTTCCGAAATGGATTCCGCCTGGACAAATGTTCTGGGCGATTGCAACCACTGCAGGGTTTGCTCTTGCCGCTATCGCTCTTCTCACAGGCTTCGTGGCCCGGCTCGCGTCTCAATTGACCACGTTGATGATCGTGGGGTTCGGGTTGCTGGTGTGGCTACCAGCGCTCTTTGCCGATCCCCATAGTTTTGAGAACTGGTCCGAAGGCACGGAGACTGTCGGGATCGCCGCGTCGGCGTGGATTGTCGCGGACTTTCTCGGCCACCGTCGCTCCGCAGAGTCCGCACCCGCGCTTCTGGGTTAATGACATTCAATCTCTGGGCATCCGCGTTAGGATGTATTTTCGTCAAATCATCCGGTGAATCCGGGAATACGCCGAGCGCGTAATTTTACTGTTCCGTTTTTTCGATTCCCAGCCGGATTACTTCTGCCGTATCGGCAGGGAGTGAGAGTTTCGCCGCCTCCTCTGCCGTAAACCATCGGGCGTGATCGCAATCGCTGGCGGCCTGCAAATCTCCTGAGATTCGTTTGCAAAGGTAGTCAATTAGTACGTAGTGATAGAGGATTCGTTCATCGTTGTCCAGAATTACCCGGTCATAAACATTCAGCAAAGAGATTGGTTCAACGCTCAGGGTGGTTTCCTCCAAAGCTTCCCGCCTGGCCGCCTGAATTACAGTTTCTCCAAGTTCGAGCGCGCCGCCCGGGATGGACCATTCACCCGCAAACGGCGCATGGCCGCGCTTCACCAGCGCCACTCGTCCGTTTTCGATGATGACGGCGCCGACTCCGACAATCGGCAATTCTGGATATTCACGTTTCATATATCGAATAGCCTCCCCCAACGTCGGGCGTCATCCCGAAGCCCCGCGCCTTCACCAGCGGGGCGAGGGATCCCGCGTGGGGTGGCGGCGACGATTGGAAGGCGGTGTGTCAAGTTTCGGAACGACTGTAGCAAACCTCAAGGCTCCTGCACGATTCTAAATATCTCGGATAGCCGGACCCAAGTCGGATTTCGTCCGGGATAGAATGCATTCATGGCACTGGAAGAATACAAACGCAAACGACGCTTCGAAGAAACGCCGGAACCGCCGCCAAAAATTGGCAAGAAAACCGGCAACCGGTTCGTAATTCAAAAACACCGCGCGTCTCATCTCCATTACGACTTTCGTTTGGAGATGGAAGGCGTGCTTAAGTCCTGGGCCGTTCCTAAAGGCCCATCGCTCGATCCGGCGGACAAGCGCCTGGCCATGCAAGTCGAAGATCATCCCGTATCGTATTTTGATTTTGAAGGAATTATTCCCGAGGGCAACTACGGCGCTGGTACGGTGATGGTTTGGGACGTGGGAACATGGGAGCCACTTTCTCCCGAACCGGTGAACGGAAAATATTTGCCGGGGACCGCAGCCGAGGCTTCGGCGATGCTGAAGAAGGGCGACTTCAAGATTCGTCTGCACGGGAAACGCATGAAGGGCGACTTTGCCTTGATTCACATGAAAGGAAGGCGTCCGGGAAGCAAGGGCACCGAGTGGCTGCTGATTAAAAAGCATGATGACGAGGCGGTCGAGGGTTACGACATAAACGAATTCGACAGTTCGGTTCTATCCAAACAAAGCATGGCGCAGATCGCGGGGGATGATGCCGCGGCTGAGTGGGAGAGCAACCGGACGGCGTCTCGAGGGAAGTTAAAAGCGCCGTGGCTCGCCGAGACTCTAGCCAAATTGGATAAGAAGAAAAGGGCCCGAGCCGTGCCGGACAAAGCCCCGAAGACCGTAAAAAAAAAGCTGAAAATGTAGGGCCCTTGTCCGGCGCCGTTGACCATTCATCAGATACTGATTCTGGTGTAGAGAGCATCCCTCCAATTCGATCAAGGACAAAGACAAAGTCAAAAGCGGCGGACAAAGCCTGCCCTGAGCCTGTCGAAGGGAGTGTCCGCCCCACACTTGCGGAACTGGTAGGCGCCGTCAAGCGACCGGCGCCTTCCGCAATCCGACCTATGCTGGCGACTGCGGCTGAAAAACCATTTGATGATCCGGCATGGCTCTTCGAGGTCAAATGGGACGGGTATCGGGCCGTTTCATTTTTCGACAATGGCCGGGTGCGGTTGGTGTCGCGAAATCAGAACGACCTCACCGGGCAATTCCCCGATTTGCATGCCCTGCCGAAGTTTATTAATGCGAAGACCGCCATCCTGGACGGAGAAATCGTTGCGCTGGATGAAAAAGGACGGCCATCCTTCAGCCTCATGCAGCAACGCACCGGAATCAGAAGCGGCGGAAGGCGCACAGCGGTCCGCCGAGATGTACCCGTCATTTATTACGTTTTCGATCTTATATACCTCGATGGATACGATCTCCGCCGCGTGTCCCTTGAAGATCGCAAAAGACTGTTGGCGCAAATCATGACTGCGAGCGATATTGTTCGTTTTTCCGATCATTATCCCGGAAGTCAGGGAGTAGCCCTGTTCGAGGCTGCAAAACAGAAAGGCCTGGAAGGCATTCTGGCCAAGCGCAGTGGAAGTTGTTATGAGGAACGCCGCACTCGCGAGTGGCTAAAAATAAAAGTTACTCAGACGGCCGATTGCGTCATAGGCGGCTACACCGATCCGGAAGGCAGCCGGCTGCACTTCGGCTCAATGGTGTTGGGACTCTATAACAAGGCGGGGCAATTGATCCCTGTGGGGCAGGTGGGAACCGGCTTTGATCAGGCGACGTTGAAAGCCATGTTTCAAGTGTTAAAGAATCTGGAGAGTAGTCACAATCCTTTTCACGGGAAGGTGGACGCCAGCAAAGTGCATTGGGTGAAACCGGAGCGGGTAGCGGAAGTAAAGTTCTCCGAATGGACGCATGAAACTGGCGAGGGAGGCATGAAGTTGCGAGCTCCGGTCTTCCTCGGACTGCGCGATGACAAAAAGCCGAAGGAATGTACGTTTGCGGGACAGACCTGATCCGCGCCTGTGTTGTTTACTTGATGTCCTTCATCTCCAACAACGAACCGTAGTCTCTGCCTGAAGGCTCGACTGCGCGGGCCACCACTCCGTCAAAAGCATCGCGTAGTTCGGGAAATTTTGAGACCAGAGCTTTGGTTACGGCCATGTTGTCCTGAAACGTCTTTGTCGTATCGGAGACGTCGGCGGAATCGTACTTCACCACAACATCGAGATCTTTTGCCTCCAGCAGCGGGAAAACTGTGGTGAGCTTATAGGTCTTCCCGCCGGCTGAAAGATCGATCGGGTTCCCGCTGGTGGGGAGATCGGAGGGCTTTACGGTTTGCGATTCTTCATAGAGCTTATCCGTGCGTTGCGTGTACATGAAGGGCACAGGAGACATCAGTTCTCGCGCTTGCACGAAATATAACCACGCATTATGAGTTTGACCTTTGGCTTTGAAGCTGCGGGCCTGGGTTGCAAACCAGTTGCCGTCATGTCCGTTAGTCTGCGTTTCCTTGACGAAAAAGCCGCCAAGCTTCCAGACTGTGCCCTCGTGCTGCAAAACGAATGAAACGGTGTAAGGCTGTTTGGCCGTAGATACATCGAGGATCACGATGCCGTATTGCCCAGGAGGAAGATTGGGAATCTCGAATTCCGCGCTGGTGGCGGTTTGCCCGTTGGCGCCGAACACTCCGCACAAAAATTCGGCGCGTTCGAGCGGCGCGGTGCCTTCCGCCTTCAACAGAAATGGCGGCCGCGGATCTGGTTTGGCTCCCGCAAAGTCTGCTTTGTGATCGCTCACGGCGGTTTCCACACTGGAGAAATCCGCCGCCAGGCTGGGGATCGCACCCTGCCGCAATGATGCGGAATCGCCTCGCGCCGCCATGTCGAAGAAATTCTCAGCTGCATTAACGATAGCGGATTGGTTTGCGGCGTCCATGTCATCGACGGTCAGGCATGTCTGGGCATCGAGAGCGCCCGCGAACGTCAGTACGAAAATTAAACATCGCGGCCAATAACCGGAAAATCCGTATTTGGTGGTGTCCATAATTAAATAGTTTCATCCGTGTCTGCCATGTGATTTTGATGCGATATCCTGCCTCGTTGGCTGTAGCACCGAAGTTGTGCACTCTTCCGGAGGTTCACAACAATCTTAACTCCTAAAGGCAACCCGCATGCTGCGGGAATGGGCTGCTTGTTGGGTGCCCATGCTATACTTTTCATCTAGTTTGCCCTGTGTAAGCTGACGGAGGATTGTTATCGATAAACGTTTTATCCGCACGAACGACCGCATTCGGGCCCGCGAAATCCGCGTGATTGGGGATGAAGGCGAGCAGATTGGGATTTTGACCCCCTTCGATGCACTGAAATTAGCCAAAGAAAAAAACCTGGACCTGGTGGAAATCTCGCCGACCGCTGTCCCTCCTGTATGCCGGATTATGGACTACGGGAAGTTTCTCTATCAACAGGAGAAAAAGGAGCGCGAGGCCAAGAAGCACCAGAAAACAATCACCGTCAAAGAAGTGAAGTTTCGCATTAACGTGGATGACCACGACTACGAAACGAAAAAGAATCACGTGCTGCGGTTTCTCGACGAGGGCGACAAGGTCAAAGCAACGATCTTTTTTCGCGGACGCGAGATGACTCGCACTACTCTGGGACGGCAAATCCTGGAACGTCTGATTAAGGACGTTCAAGAGAAAAGCATTGTGGAGTTCCGTCCACGGCAGGAAGGTAACACGCTGCACGCCATCCTAGCCCCGAAAAAAGATACTGGACAAAAACCGCAGGCCGCCGCGCAAACGCGGGCGTAGTTTTGTGAATTTAGCTGAAAGGTGAGAGCCGATAGCTGACAGCTTTTTTGAGGAAATATGCCGAAGTTAAAAACACATAAGGGCGCCGCGAAGCGCTTCAAGAAAACAGCAACCGGGAAAGTGAAGCGCGGCCATTCGCATTTGCGCCACATCCTGACTTCGAAGTCCAAGAAGCGTAAGAAAAAGCTTGGCAAGTCGATCCTGGTGAGCGACGCGGATACACCAAAAATCAAGCGAATGATTCCGTATTAAGGTTTCGATGGAGCGCCGGGCGTCCCCGCCCGTCTCTCCATTAACAATAGCGGGAGGAAATCTCCTGCAAGGCGAGTGAAGAGGCATACCGTAAAACGTTCCTACCTCCAGCCGCCATTTATTAGAAGTCAAAAAAGGAGCAGACCATGCCTCGTGTAAAACGCGGATCGAAGCGCCGCGCCAAACGTAAAAAAATACTTGACCGCGCCAGCGGTTATTTCCTTACAAAATCAAAGCTCTACCGCTCGGCGAAAGAAGCGGTCGAGCGTGGACTGAAATTCGCCTACTCTGGACGCAAACAGAGGAAACGGCAATATCGCTCGCTGTGGATTGTACGCATTGGCGCGGCAGCCAAACTAAGCGGGATGAGCTACAACCAGTTCATCCACGGCCTGAAGGTGGCGGGAATTGAACTCGACCGCAAGATCCTCGCTGATTTGGCGGTAAGAGAGCCGGACGCGTTCAAGAGTCTTGCGGAGCAGGCGAAGACCGCGATAGCTGGGGCGGCGTAGAATTTAGCACTCAGTAATCAGTAATCAGCAATCAGCAATCAGCAGTCAGCAGTCAGTTTAAAACTTGTCATTCTGAGGCGGCGCAGGCGCCGAGGAATCCACTTTCCCCGCACCACATCCAGCAATTTTCGCGAGGGTGACTTTGCCGAAAGAAAAGGCATCGCCGTACGAAGTTCCAAAGTTAAAAACTTTCTCGCCTTCCATACTCGACAAAGCCGTCGAAAAAATGTTGGGTTCGCTGGAATTGGAATTGAAGAGCGTCACTGACGAAGCTGCATGGAAACAATTCCGCGACCGCTGGGTATCCCGCAACAACGGATTGCTCGCGCAGGTCAATGATCTATGGCTGAAAGCTGCCCCAAAAGATGCGAAACGCGAAGTGGGACAACGCGTTAACGACTTAAAGAAACAAGTCGAAACAAAAGTTGAAGCTGTCCGCGCGTCTCTTTCGACGCTCGCTGAGGCGCCTGCCGAAAAACCAAAGAGGCAGCAAACTCAAGCCAGCGTTCAGCCTCCTCGCAGCTCGATCGACATCACGCTTCCCGGCATCCATCGCCCTCTGGGTGCGGAGCATCCGGTAATTAAGACGATGAATGAAATTGTTTCCGTCTTTCGCGACCTGGGCTATTCGGTTCAGGAAGGCCCGGAAATTGAGACGGATTACTACAATTTCGAGGCGCTAAACTTCCCGCCGAATCATCCCGCGCGGGATACGCAGGACACGCTCTTCATCGCCAATCAGGAATCGAAGCCGCCGCGCGACCGCTTGTTGTTGCGAACCCACACTTCCCCGGTTCAGATTCGCACCATGGAGAAGATGAAGCCGCCGCTGCGAATCGTGATCCCCGGTAAGGTGCATCGCAACGACGCGGCCGACGCCACCCATTCGCCAATTTTCCATCAAGTCGAAGGCTTGGCGGTCGATACCAACATTACTTTCTCCGACCTGAAAGGCACTCTAGATCACGCGATGAAGGCGCTCTTCGGATCCAGCGTGAAGACGCGATTCTACCCGTCGTTCTTCCCTTTCACCGAGCCAAGCGCCGACGTCCAAATTTCTTGCATCTTCTGTGGTGGCAAGGGCTACCGCGATGGGGCGCGCTGTCCTAACTGCAAATCCAGCGGGTGGATCGAATTGCTTGGCTGCGGGATGGTTGATCCGAATGTTTACGGCTTTGTTGATTACGATCCAACAAAGGTTTCAGGATTCGCTTTCGGAATGGGCGTGGAGCGCATCGCGATTTTGAAATACGGCGTGGACGATATTCAGTCGTTTTATCAGGGCGATGTCAGGTTCTTGGAGCAGTTCCTGTAGGGTACGAATTGTCGGCTAAGCCAGTCTAGAGGAGGTCAGCTATGGGTGATATCGAAGTGCGTCTTAAGAAGATAGAACATCGATACGCAAGGATGATGCGAACTTTTTGGGCCTTTCTGGCAGTGTTCTTGGTTTCCATCAGCGCGCTTACCCTCCGCCCCGCAATGGCGATTCCTGCTGAAAATCGGCCAGATATTTTGCGCGTGAAGGGCCTAGTCATCGTCGATGAGGACGGTACGGAACGGGTTTGGATTGGCGCTCCGCTACCGGGGCGGCTGGTGAACGGAAAACGCGAACAGCGCCCATCGCGGCAAGCCGGGATAGTTCTTTACGACAATAAAGGAATTGAGCGAAGCGGATATGTAACTGATGACAAATCTAGCAACGTTTTCCTCAGCCTCGATGATCGCGAACGTCAGGAGGCCGTATTTGTGGCCAGCGCAGAACGTGGTACTTCCCTTCGGCTGTGGTACGGCCACGATTCCGCGGAGATGCGCGTGGACCCTGACGATCCAGGCGGAAGTCCCCGCATAAGTTTGGTCCGCGCTGGAAAGACAATTTACGAGCAAGGATCTGCGGGTCAGAGCAGTAAATGAAAATTTCTGCTCAATGGCTGCACGATTTCGTTGACTTGCAGGTGACGCCGAAGCAGCTTGCCGAAGATCTTACGCTTGCCGGAATTGCCGTTGAGTCCGTCAGCGGCGAGGGCGACGATGCCGTCTTCGAGACGGACATCACTACGAATCGTCCGGACGCGATGAACCACTATGGCGTCGCGCGGGAATGTTCGGCTCTTTACAATCTTCCGCTCAAGTCGATTGAGCCGGAGATTCCATCAGAGACTGCGACTGCCGCAGACTTTAAAATTGAAATCGAAGATAAGGATGGGTGCGCGAGATACACGGCGAGAATTATTAGTGGCGTGAAAATTAAGCCTTCTCCGGAATCCATCGCAAAGCGCCTTCTTAGCGTGGACCAGCGGCCCATCAACAATGTCGCCGACGCATCGAACTACACGCTCTGGGAAATGGGCCATCCCACTCACGCGTTCGATCTCGATCTGCTCCAGGGCGGCAAGATTATCGTCCGGCATGCACGCCCGGGCGAAACCCTGAAGACGCTCGACGCCGTAGACCGCAAGCTCTCGACCGAAGATTTAATCATCGCCGACGCCAAGAAGCCGGTTGCTCTGGCAGGCGTCATGGGCGGATTCGACGCCATGATCACGGCGAAAACAAAAAACATTTTGATCGAGTCCGCGTGGTTTGACCCGGTTGCGGTCCGAAAGAGTTCCAAGCGTCACGGCCTGCACACGGACGCCTCCCATCGCTTCGAGCGCGGCGCCGACTACGGCGCGACTTCCCTGGCCTGCGCGCGCGTTGCGCAACGAATTCTTGAGTCCGCTGGCGGCCAACTTTACGGAAGTGAAATCGATGTCATTGCCCGGCGGATCGATCAGGCGCCCGTCTCTCTGCGCATGTCCGAGGTGCATCGAATCCTCGGTGATGGAGTGCAGACTGGTGAAGTCGCGCGAATACTGCGGGCACTTGGCTTTGACCTAATCCCGGAGCCCGGCGAGGAAGCCGATTTCACGGTGCAGATTCCGAGCTGGCGGCTTGATGTCGGACGAGAAATTGACCTCATCGAAGAAATTGCGCGATTGCATGGCTACGATAAGTTTCCCAACACGCTGCCGTCGTTCTCCGGAGATGTGAAAGAAGCGCCCTCCGCGGAAAAAGATCGCAAGCTCAGAACGACTTTGCTGGCGCTGGGTTACAACGAAGCCATTTCTCAGACCTTCATTTCACAGAAAGATGCGGCGGAATTTTCGAGGGGCACGGTCATCGAACTGGCGAATCCTCTGAGCGAAGAAGCTTCGGTGATGCGCAACTCGATGGTTCCCGGCATGTTGAATATGCTGGCCTACAATTTGAATCGCGGCAGCGAGAACATTCGCCTCTTTGAAGCGGGACACGCGTTCGCCGCTTTAGCGGAGAAGCCGGTGGAGACGAAACACATCTGCATGGGAGCCACGGGCAGCGCCGTTATTGCGAGCGTCCATGAAAATGCCCGGGCGTTCTCGTTTTTCGATCTCAAGGGCGACATCGAGACATTCCTGCGCGCGTTTCAGCACGGCGCACTTACTTATGATGGAAAGGCCTCCGAGTATTACCGGAAAGGCTACTCAGCCAGCGCACTCATGGATGGCGAGACAGTCGCCCGGTTCGGGCAAGTCAGCCCTGAAATAGCTGCAGCTCGCAAATTCCGCCAGGATGTTTTCATCGGCGAAGTTTATCTGGATAAACTCTACGCGCACGAATTGCGGCAGCCCAGATACAAAGCCTTACCGCGGTATCCCGCAGTCGAACGCGACTTCTCTTTTATTTTCGATGACTCAATCGTCTTCGACAAGATTCAAGGGGCCGTGCAGTCCCTCAAGCTGACAGAATTGCGAAGCTTTGTTCCGGTTGAAATCTTTCGCGGGGGATCCATCTCGCCAGGAAAATATTCGTTGTTGCTCCGCGCCAGGTTTCAGTCAACCGACCGCACCCTGCGGGAGGATGAAGTGGCCGGGTGGGCCGCGGAAATTGTCGGCACCCTGGAAAGACTGGGCGGCAAGCAGCGAGCCTGAGCCAAGCTACATTCGTCCGGTGCGCGACAAGATTGTCTCGAAATAAAAAAGCGCGGCCGATAGCAGCGCGTGAAATTACCTTACTATGCCTACTGCATCAATTTGAAATAGGTAATTGCGACTCCCCCCAAGCCTACTACACGTAGAGATTTGAAATCCGTGCTCTGATAGACTGTCGCGTTCTGTTTCAACCCAATGCCCACAATTACCGAGAGAGCTGTTTGCATCTCAAATCCCGCATCCGAGGATATTCGGAATAGCACGCTGTTGGCGGGAGTGGCCCTAAGCAGCTTCGCCGCGCTGTTGCTCGAGTTGTCGCTGACGCGGCTTTTTTCAGTCATCCTCTTTTACCATTTCGCCTTCCTCGCTATTTCCATTGCATTGTTAGGCCTGGGAACGGGAGGCGTGTTCGCCCATCTTGGCAAGCACATGCTGTCACGATTTGGACTTCGGAAACTTGTGACCACGCTTTGCATTGTGAATGCATTGATAATTCCGATTGTTCTTGAGATCGTATTGCATCTTCCAGTCTCGTTGGATCTGACTCGCGGAAACTTTCTGCGCCTGACCACGATCTATTTAACTTCTTCAGTCCCATTTTTTATTACGGGCCTCGAACTTTCAATCATTTTTGCGCGCCATCCCTTACACATCTCTCGCTTGTACGGAGCAGACCTGTTTGGCGGCGCCGTCGCATGCCTTGGAATCGTCCCGCTGCTGAATAAGGTTGGGGGACCGAACACCATCCTCTTTACTGCTGTCATTGCGGCTGCGGCTGCGGCGGTTTGGGCGCCGACCGTCATTGCGCGCAGATGGTCCGCTGCTCTGAGTGCGGCGCTAGTTCTGCTGATTGTCGCGAATTATTCGGGTCGCCTGATTGACGTCGTGTATGCCAAGGGGTTGCTCCGCGATCGCTCGCTCGTCGAATTCGCCCGCTGGAACGCAATTTCCCGGGTAGAAGTGGATCAGATAGACGACGCTAAAGCGATTGTGATCGACGCGGACGCCAATACTTACATCATGAATGCCGATCCCGCGAAATGGCACGGCTCGGTGTGGCAGAAAAATCTTATGGCTGCGCCGCCCGCAATCGCTAACATCCTCCGCCCTCTCGGCGACTACGCAATCATAGGCCCCGGCGGCGGCGTGGATGTCTTGCGGGCCATAGCCAACGGAAGTCCGAGCGTGACTGGCATTGAAATCAATCCCATAATCGCGGACACCATCATGCGGGGCCGTTACGCCGATTACTCCTATCATCTCTACGAACGTCCCGAAGTTCACATGCACGTGACCGACGGGCGATCGTTTATTCGCAACGCGAAGCAGCAATTCGATGTCGTCCAAATGACGCTGGTCGATACGTGGGCGTCGACTGCCGCAGGCGCATTTGCTCTTAGCGAAAACAGCCTGTATACGGTAGAAGCTTTTCGCGAGTATTTTGATCATCTGAAGCCAGACGGAATGATTGCCATCACCCGTTGGGAATTTCAACGCCCTCGCGAAGCCTTGAGAGTAGTTTCCGTTGCGATGGAAGCTTTGCATCGCCTCGGAGTGAAGAATCCTGCCAAAAACTTTATCGTAGTCTCTGAAGGAGATTTGGATGAAGACGGCATTCCAGTTGCCGTGCTGGCAAAAAAGAGCGCATTTACTCCCAAAGAAGAACAGGCTGTGCAGGAACACTTGGCGAGCAATCCTATTCTGGACGCGCAATACCTTCCGTCATTGCATCCAGACAATCCGTTTTCCCAGTTGATTGCCGGGAATGATCCATACGCCTTTGCAACGCAATATGCATACAATGTCGCGCCGGTGAATGACAACGCACCATTCTTCTTTTTTACGCTCAAACTCGGGCAGGTATTGAATCCGCAGGCCTCGCACGAAGGCATGGATTGGAAAGTCAACCTTGGAGTTGCAGTACTGCTAATGGTCCTCGCGATTTCTCTGATCGCGGTGATCGCATTTCTGATCATTCCACTTGTTGTGCGTGGGACCCGGCGAAATAAAGAGCCGATGTCTGGGCTGTTGTATTTCGTGGCAATAGGTCTCGGATACATCGTTGTCGAAATTACGTTCATCCAGCGGTTCGTCTTATTTCTGGGGCATCCCACTTATGCACTGACTGTGGTCGTGTTTCTGTTGTTGCTTTCTAGCGGCGCCGGAAGCCTGATGTCGCGAAAATGGCTGCCGGATTCCACAAAATTATGGCAGCCTCTCTTAATAATCGTCTCCGTGCTGCTTTTATACGTCGTCATTCTTCCCCGGCTTTTGATCTCCCTTGTTGGTTTGGCCTTCCTACTAAAGCTCCTAGTGAGCGCCGCATTGTTAGTCCCTCTGGGATTCATAATGGGAATGCCATTTCCAACCGGCCTGCGAACACTGACCCGTTTTCGGACCGCGCTTCCGCACGCAAACGAGATGGGTGCGGGGCAAGGACCGGTGGAATGGGCTTGGGCTCTGAATGCCGGGGCCAGCGTTCTAGGTTCCGTGACGGCGATTTTGGTCGCGATTCAATTCGGGCTGAATGTGACCTTATTATGTGGAGCGGCGGCTTATTGTTTGGCTTTGCTGCTTACTGGAACACTTCAACAGAAGCATATCGTTGGGAACCCAGTTAGCGGTCTGCTATGATCAGCAAATTCTTGGGGTATTTCGGCCTATGATGAATTTTTGCGCATTCACATTGCCTGGGGGATCACTTGCCTAGCCAAAAGCAATTGAAGTGGTCTGAACTGAAAGTCGGCCTGACGGTGCTTGTTGCCAGCATTACTCTGGGAATTTTGATCCTTCTCATGACCGGCACGGGTGGTTTCTTCACCAGGAAGATTGTTCTCAAGTCATATTTCGACAACGCCGGCGGTTTGCG